>Ga0335069_10013552_pt1 | contig 11441 bp, 10 predicted proteins | sample Lox_Sample_11_FD_206714 | JGI IMG/M metagenome (GOLD analysis project Ga0335069, IMG submission 206714) | Soil microbial communities from Loxahatchee National Wildlife Refuge, Florida, United States - Lox_Sample_1.1 | ecosystem: Environmental > Terrestrial > Soil > Wetlands | place: USA... | reverse complement strand
AGCGGTCTTCTGGAAGCGGTGCAAAAAGTAGCCGTTGACAATCAGCGCGAGGAGAAAGAAATCGCGTAGGAGCGCCGAAGCGCCGCCGGAGATGCGCAGCAGGCCCAGAGAGGCGGCGTCGAACGCGAGGAACGCGGCCAGTGCGATCGTCCCCAGCACGGAGAGCAGCCACACGCCGGTTTCGCCGGAGCCGCCGGCAAGCAGCGGCGGCGCTTCGCCCCAAGCCGCCAGCGCGCCGGGGTCCACGCCGGTCCGCGCCTCCTCGGCGAGGATGGCGAGATCCTCCCGCAAGTCCACGCGCGGCCGCAATTCCTCGATCGCCTCTTGCCGCGCGCGCACCGTGGCCGGCGGCGCGGGATGCAGCAGCCAGCGCGCCAGCGTCTCCTCGCCAATGTGCGTGCGCGCCGCGCACAGCAGCTCGAAGAGGGAGCCCTTGCCGAAGAGGTCCAGGTCGCGCGCGTAGGGGTGAGCTGGGTCCAGATAGCTCTCCCCGCGCGCGCCCGTCCCGGCCCAGTTGCCCTCCAGCCGCGCCAGCCCGCGCTCAAAGAACCGCGCCGCGCGGCGGCGGCGTTCCAGTTCGCGGAGCAGCCGCTCGTGGTGCACGGCGAGGGCGAAGAAGGCCGCCGCGGGCAGCGCGGCCCAGAGCACGGAGATCGCTTGAAAGAGCGCCGCGCCGGCGATCGCCGCGAAGGCCATCGCCGCGGCGAGCCGCCAGTACGCCAGAGCCCCATTGCGGCGCTCCCGCGCGGCGATATCGGACTGCCGCTCGGCGAGCGCCTGAGAGTAGAAAGAGCGCGGATCGGGAGTCATCGGCCTTCTCCATTCTCGCTCGGAGCGTAACAAAACCAAACCGCGTCGCCCAGGCGGCAGAGGAGAAGGCCGCCGGGGCTGCTGCGAGATGCGCGGGCAAGGCCCGATGCGGAGGCTTTCCGGACGCCCCGGCTGCTCCGCCGGCCGCGCGGTTGCAAATCTCCCGCTCTTGGTGCTAGAAGCAAAGACGATGGCCAATCAAGCGTACGAACCCCAACCTCCCGCTCCGAATGAAGTCCTGTTGGTGGCGAGCGGCGATTCCCGCCCCGCCGCGAATGAAACCTGCTGGCCCGCCCAGGCCGAAATGGAGCGCAAGCTCTCCGAGGCCTTCGCCGCCGAAGGTGTCTCTGTGCGCCGCGCCCACCCGTATGACGCAGCCGCGCGCCACGGGTTTCTGTGCAGCCAGCGCATGGGCATGGACGTCTTCATGAACATCCATCCGGAGGCGCGCGTGGTGGTGGCCGAGGCGGTTTGGCAATACAGCCATCATGTGCTCCCGGGGCTCCGTGGCCACCGCGGGCCCATTCTCACGGCGGCCAACTGGTCGGGGCAATGGCCTGGCCTGGTGGGCATGCTCAACCTCAACGGCAGCATGTATAAGGCGGGCGTACCCTTCGGCACGATCTGGAGCCTGGATTTCACGGACGATTTTTTCCGCCGCGGACTGCGCCAGTGGCTGAAGACGGGCCGCGTGGAGCACGACGCCGGCCACGTGCGGCCGTTTCAGATTGCGGCCGCGCCGGCCGCGGAAGCCGCCGTGGGCCGCGGCTTGGCGCGCGAGCTGCGGCGGCGCAAAGCCATCATGGGCATCTTCGACGAAGGCTGCATGGGCATGTACAACGCCATCATCGACGATGAACTGCTGAATCCGCTGGGCGTTTTCAAGGAGCGCTTGAGCCAGTCCGCGCTGGTGGCGCGGATGCGCGAGATTCCGGATTCAGAAGCGCAGAAGGTGCGCGCGTGGCTCAACGCCCGCGGCATGCGTTTCCACACCGGGCCGAACTTCGAGACCGATCTCACCGACGACCAGATTCTGGGCCAGTGCAAAATGTACATCGCCGCCCTGCGCATGGCCCACGAGTTCGGGTGCGACCTGGTGGGCATCCAATATCAGCAAGGGCTCAAGGATATGGCCCCGGCCTCGGACTTGGTGGAAGGCCTGCTTAACAATCCAGACCGTCCGCCGGTTACGAACGGCGGCGGCCAGGCGCTCTACGCCGGCGATGCGCTGCCGCATTTCAACGAAGTGGATGAATGCGCGGGCGTCGATGCGCTGGTGACGAACCGCGTGTGGAAGGCGCTGGGGTTCGACCCTTCCACCACCCTGCACGACGTGCGCTGGGGCGAACACTACACCGGAGAAGGCATCGACGATTTTGTCTGGGTCTTCCAGATTTCCGGCGCCGCGCCGGCGTCGCACTACGTGGGAGGCTACGCGGGAACGGTCAGCGAGCGCCAGCCGCCCATGTACTTCCGCCTGGGCGGCGGCACCATGAAGGGCATCTCCAGGCCAGGCGAGATCGTCTGGAGCCGGGTGTTTGTGGAAGGCGGGGCGCTGCATTGCGACCTTGGGCGCGCCACGGCCGTCACGCTCCCGCGGGAAGAGACCGAGCGCCGTTGGGCGGAAACCACCAGCCAGTGGCCCATCATGCACGCGATCCTGCACGGCGTGACGCGCGACCAGTTCATGGGCCGGCACCACGCCAATCACATCAACGTAGCCTACGCGCCGGGCGCGGCGGAGGCGGACCGTGCGCTGGCGGCCAAGGCCGCCATGCTGCACGAACTGGGCGTGGCCGTGCATCTCTGCGGCAAGGTGAACCTGGGCTAGCGGCTGACCGCGGGACCGGTTTCGGAAAGCGCCGCCGCTTCCGGGCGTTCGAGGCTCCGAGCGGTAGTCCATACTGGAAGGTCCAGGTTCGCTTGTGAAGCTTCCGCGTGAATCGCCGGCGGCGAAGCTCGCCGCGCTGGCCGCTCTGTGTCTGGCGGCGTACGGCCCGTCTCTGCGCATCCCGCTGATGGAGGACGATTATCCGCTGCTTTGGGAAGCGCAGAAGTACGGCGCGCCCTCGGCGCTGGGCGTCCTCTTGCATTTCTCGGCCTCGCGCCTGCGCGCCACCAGCTACTGGAGCATGTGGCAGCTCTGGCGGCTGTTCCATGCGAACGCCTGGCCCTATCATGTCTTCAGCCTGCTGCTGCATGTCGGGTGCGTGTGGGCGGCGTTCGCCGTAGCTCGCATGTGGCCGCGCATGCGCCCGGCGGCCTTCTGGGCGGCGGCGTTTTTCGCCGTGGCGGAGGGACACCAGGAAGCCGTCATGTGGTTCTCCTCCATCAACGAGCTCTACGTGTTCCTGTTCGGCGCCGCGTCGCTGGCTTTGTGGCTGGCGGCGGCGCGGCCCGGCGCCAAATGGGGGTGGAACGCCGCCTCCGCGGCGCTGTTCGCCCTGGCGCTGCTCTCCAAGGAGCCGGCTTTCGCCTGGCTGCCGCTTTTCCTGCTGGCGGATCTGGACCGTTGGAAACGCGCTCTGGCCAGGCTCATTCCTCACGCGGCCCTGGCGCTGCTGGCCCTCGCCTCGGTGGAAGCCACGCGCGGCAATTCGTTCCGATTCGCCGACGGCAGCTTCTCGCTCGCCGCGCCGTTCTGGTTCACCGGGCCGTACAACATCGTGCGCGTGCTGGGCGTTTGCGGCGCGCTGTCCTTGGCGGCGCTCTTCTGGCGGCGCGCGGCCGGAACCGCGCGAAGCGCCGCGCTGGCCGTTGCGTGGATCGGCGTCGCGCTGGTTCCCTACAGCTTCCTCACTTACTCCCGTCAGATTCCCAGCCGCCAGACGTACGTCGCCAGTTTCGGACTGGCGCTGCTGTTCGGCCTTGCCGTCAGCGAGCTGTGGCGCATCGGCGAGGGGCGCTGGCGGCGATGGGCGGTCGTGGCCGCCGCGCTTGTGCTGCTGGGCAACGCCGCCGTGCTCTGGACCAAGAAGCGCGCGCAATTCGAGGCCCGCGCCCAGCCCACTGAAGAGCTCATCCAACTGGCGCGCCAGACCGGCGGTCCCATTTGGGTGCGCTGTTTCCCGCGCACGCCTTACATCGCCGAGCAGGCCGTGCACATGGCCGCGGGGCTGCCGCCGTCCACGCTCATCTGGAGCGAAGCGGAGGCGCGGCGGCGAAAGCCCGCCGCCGAATTCTGCTACCCGGACCACTAGCCTCCAAGAGGCCCTGCCGCGCCGCCGCGGCGCGGAACATGCGGCCATTACCGCTCGCTATACTGAGGTGTGCTACCGGGAAAGCAGATTCGTTATCGCGACGCGGGCGTGGATATCGACGAGGGGGACCGGGCGGTCCGCTCGATACGCAAGCTGGCGCGGAAGACCTTCACATCGGGCGTGCTCACCGACATTGGGAGCTTTGGCGCGGCGTTCCAGATGAGCGGCCTGCGCAAACCCGTATTGGTGAGTTCCGCCGACGGCGTCGGCACCAAGCTCAAAATCGCGTTCTTGACCGGGCGCCATGACACCGTGGGCGAGGACCTGGTGAACCACTGCGTCAATGACATCGCCGTGCAGGGTGCGGCGCCGCTGTTCTTCCTGGATTATTTCGCCGTGGGCAAGCTGGATGCGGATGTGGCGGCGCAGGTGGTGGCCGGCATCGCGCGCGGCTGCCAGCGCAACGGATGCGCGCTGATCGGCGGCGAAACCGCCGAGATGCCCGGCCTGTATAGCGAACAGGAGTACGACCTGGCGGGCTTCATTGTGGGCGCGGCCGAGCGCTCGAAGATGCTCGACGGTTCCGGCATCCGCGCCGGCGATGCGCTTCTGGCCCTGCCCTCCACCGGACTGCATACCAATGGCTATTCCCTGGCGCGCCGCCTGTTGTTCGGGGAAGCCAAGTACAAGCCGAATACCATGCTCAAGGAAGTGGGCGCCACGGTGGCGGACGCGCTGCTGGCCGTGCACCGCAGCTATCTGAAGCCCATCCGCGCCTTGATGGCGGCGGGTTTGCTGCGCGGCGCCGCGCATATCACGGGCGGCGGCATCACGGAAAACACCCCGCGCATGCTGCCCAAAGGGCTGGCCGCCGCGGTGAACGTGTGCTCCTGGCGCATACCGCCGCTGTTCGAACTCCTGCACGCCATCGGCGGCATTCCCATTGACGACTACCGGCGCACCTTTAACCTGGGCGTCGGCATGATCTTCGCCGTGCCGGCTCGCGCGGAAGCCAAGGCCTCCGCCGTTCTCACCCGCCTGGGTGAAAAGCCATTTCGCATCGGCGAGGTTGTGGCCCATAAGACCGGCCGCCCGCGCGTGGAATACCGATGACCAAGCTGGGCGTGCTGATTTCCGGGCGCGGCTCGAATTTCGAAGCCATTGCAGACCACATCGCCGCCGGAGACCTGGACGCGGAAATCGCCATTGTGATTTCGAACCGTCCGGAGGCGGCGGGCCTGGAGATTGCGCGCCACCGCGGCATCCCAGCGGTGGCCATCGCCTCCAAAGGCCTGGACCGCGAAGTCTATGACCGCATGGTGATTGAGGTACTCCAGCGCCGAGGCGTGGAGTTGGTCTGCCTGGCCGGGTTCATGCGGCTCCTCAGCGCCACTTTCGTGCGCGCCTTTCCCAATCGCATTCTGAACATTCATCCCTCCCTGCTTCCCGCATTCCCCGGCCTGGACGCGCAACACCAGGCCTTCGAACATGGCGTTCGCGTGAGCGGCTGCACCGTGCATTTCGTCGACGAGCATCTGGATACCGGTCCCATCGTGGCGCAAGCCACCGTCCCGGTCCTCGATACGGACACGGCCGATACTCTCGCCGCCCGCATCCTCAACGAGGAGCACCGCATTTACTCGGAGGCGTTGAAGATCGTGATTGGCGGCAAGTACCGGGTCGAGGGGCGCAGAGTCATTCGGGGGTAGGGGAAGAGAGCCGCGGCGAGTCTTACCGGGGCGGCTCTCCAGCTATTTTGCGGCCACCTTGGTGGCATTCCGCTTCACAGGCCAGCCCGGACGGAAGTCGTAAAACTGCAAACGGCAAAACGGGCACCACCAGATAGGCGCGCCGATGAGTCCCTGCAGCAGACTGATGGGATTGAGATACAGCGGGTCTATGTGATCCCGCTTGCGGAGCTTCTCCAACTGCGGCCCGCCGCACTTGGGGCAAGTCCGGTGAAGCGATGCCACATAAATCGCGGGAAACCGGGCGATCTTGGTCTTGCGCTTGCACTCCGGGCATTGATAGATGACGGCGTAGAGCCACCGCTCCATTCTGTTCCGCCGTACACGGACTACAGCTTCGCCACACCAGTCACATTGCATAGTCAGTCGGAGGTACGGGACGCGAGAGTAAAAGACATCTTAGTCCGTTTGCGAAAATAAAACAAGCCTCGACAAGGTGGTCAACGGGAATCTGATTGGCTGTGATTGGGTGGCCGCGCCGGTGCATCAGGGTTATAGCTCTTCCAGACGGTCGAAGACTCGTCTGACTTCATCCAGGGGATTCGCCAAGCCGGGCATTTCCTTCAATTCGAGCAGCAGCGGTGCCTGCTCGCCGCATTCGCGCAGCAGCGGCATGGCGTTGTTCCAGTCTATCGAGCCGGAGAACGGGAACATATGCGCGTCCTCGGTCCCATCGTTGTCGTGGATGTGTGTGGAACGGATGCGGTCTTTCATCAGCGCGAAAGCTGCTTCCACGTTGCCCGCGATGTGCGCGTGGCCAATATCGAAAACGTAGTTCAATCCGATGTGTGTGAGCTCCTGGAACTCTCTCAGACGCCCCGGGCTGGCCAGGTCGTTGGGAATGTTCTCCAGGAGGATCTCCACGTCGATCTGCCGCGCGAAGACTCGCAGCTCTTCGAGCGCCGTGAACGCCGCGTCGAATTTGCGCGGATCGAACTCCTCGCCGCTCACGCCAATGTGCTGGATCAAATACCGGAACGGAACAAACTCGGCGATCTCGATGGCCCGCTTGATCTCGTCCACCATGGGCATGCGGCGCGACTTCACGAGCTCGGCGATGTTAACGACGGCGTGCGGCCCGGAGCGGCCCCAGACGTCGTCCGTGTAGATGGGCGCATGCACGGAACGCAGCTTCAGCTTGGAATCGCGGAACCAGTGGCCCAATTCGGCCACTTGCGCGCGGTCGCGATGGTCCAGATGCTGCTTGGCGCAGAAGATCTCCACTTCGGGGATGCCCGTCTGCTCGACCTTCGCGAGCAGGCTGGTGGTGAGTCGGTGGTTGGCCCAGAGGTGCGTCGAGAGGGCGTGGTTCATTGGGGTGGCGCGATTCTTGCGCTGCGCCGGTGAGCGGCGCGGCGCGGTGTAATATTCGATTCTACTATGCCGGGCGGGCCGCGCGTCTCTTCCATTCGAAGAGCACCACGCCGGCGGCCACGGACACGTTGAGGGAGGAGATCTTGCCCGCCATGGGGATGCGCACCAGGGCGTCGCAATGGCGGCGCACCTGCTCATGGAGCCCGGCGCCCTCGGCGCCGAACACCAGCGCGGTGGGTGTGGCGAAGTTCACGCGGTCGTAGGGTTCTTGGCCGCGCTCGTCCAGGCCGTAGATCCAGTAGCCGCGTTTCTTCAGCTCTTCCAGCGTCCGGTTGATGTTCGTTACGCGCGCTACCGGCAGGTGCTCCAGCGCGCCGGCGGCGGCCTTGGCCGCCACGTCGGTGACGCCCGCCGCGCGCCGCTCGGGCACAATCACCGCCCCGGCGCCGGCGGCATGCGCCGTGCGAATAATGGCCCCGAGGTTGTGCGGGTCCTCCACGCCGTCCAGCACCACCAGCAGCGGCGCGGAAGCAACCTCATCCAGGTCGGCGTAAGGCTTGGCCGCCCCTAGCGCCACCACGCCCTGGTGCGTCGCGCTGCCGGCCAGGCGGTCCAGCGAGGCGCGCGGCTCGAAGCGCACGGGAACCGCGGCGCGGCGCGCCAGGTCTACAATCTCCTGGACGCGCGGCCCGCCCGCGCCCTTGGCCACCAGCAGCCGCTCCAAGGGGCGCCCGGTCTTGAGCGCTTCGGCGATGGGATGAATGCCGCTGAGGACAGGCATATCCTAAAGCGCCTTGCGAATGGCGTCGTCCAGATCGTTCGGGCCAGTGAATCCGATCAGGCGGTTCGCTTCCTTGCCGGAACGGTCGTAGATCACGGTCACGGGATAGCCATCCAGCGCGAACTTATCTCCAAGCGCTTCATCGCCAATCACCACCGGATAGTCGATCGGGTGTTTCTTGAGGAACGGCGCTACCACCGACTTGCCTTCGTCGTCCATGGCGACGCCGACAATGGTCACGCCCTGCTGCTGAAACTCATGAAAGGCGCGGTTGAAACCCGGCGCCTCCGCGACGCAAGGCACGCACCAGGTGGCCCAGAAATTGATCACCACCACCTTGCCTCCGAGGGAAAGCTTGTCTCCGCCCAGGGTCTTGGTGGGGATATCGGAAAGGCTGCCCTTGGCGGCGGGCGCGGCGGCCTGGGGCGGATTGGCGGCCTTTGCGGCTGCGCCGCCCGGCTGGCTACCCTTGTTCAGAAACGCCAGGAAAGCCTGGGGATCGCGTGTGGCGCCGGCCGAGGTGGCAATCACCTTCTCGTCCGCATCCATGATGGCGTAGAAGGGCTCGGCGCTGGTCTGGAATTTGTCGAGCTCCAGCTTGCCGTTGGCGTCGGAAGCGGCGTCCGTGCCGTCCGTGTAGAGATCCACCAGCACATACTGCCCCAGCGCAGCGGCGATTTCCGCGCGTGGGAACATGTTGGCTTCCATCCAGTGGCAGTTGGCGCAGGCGTAGCCCGTGAAGTTCACGAACACCAGCTTGCCCTCGGCGCGCGCGCGGTCCAGCGCGCCGCGGTAATCATCCTTCATCCAGGCGAGCGCCGGGCCGGCGGAGCCGCCGAGGCTGGACGAGCCCGATGCCGCTTCCGGAACGTAGGCGTCCAACTCACCGAGTTTGCCGCCAAACATGCCGGGAGTCAGGCTCAGCGCGAACACCAGGAACGCCATGCCGGTAAGCAGCCGCCCCAATCCCAGAGGCTCATCCTCCTTGACGCCTTCCAGGCGCAGGAAGCCGAGCAGGTAGAGCCCCGCCATGGCGAACAGTACAATCCAAATAGCCAGGAAGCGCTCCCGCGTCAGCAGGCCCCACTGCGCGGCCTGATCCAGGCTGCTCAGGTACTTCAGGCTGGCCGCCAGGATCACGAAACCCATTACCACCTTCACGCGCGCCATCCAGCTGCCGCTTTTCGGCAGGCGCTTCAGGTACGCGGGGAAGAGCGCCAGCAGGAAAAACGGCAGCGCCAGGCCCGCGGCGAAAGTCACCATTCCGGCCAGGGGACGCGCGCCGCCCGAGCCCGCCGAGGCCGCCAGCAGCGTGCCCACGAACGGCCCCACGCAGGCGAAGGATGCCAGCGAAAAGGTGAGGCCCATGAGCAGCGCGCCCGCAAAGCCTCCGCGCCCCGACGATTCGTTCAAGCGCGTGAGGATGGAGGAGGGAATCACAATCTCAAAGGCGCCCAGAAGGCTGAGCCCGAACGCGATGAACAACGCGGCGATGAATCCGTTCACCCACGGGCTGCCGCCCAGCCGCGAAACCCCGAACGGCCCGAGGATGGCTGTTACCAGCAGCCCCAAGCCGCTGAACAACACCACGATCCCCAGGCAGAACACCACCGCCTGCGTCACCGAGTCGCGCCTTTCCCCGGACCGGCGGTTCAGGAAATACGACATGGTGATGGGGATCATCGGAAACACGCAGGGCGTGAAGATAGAGGCCAGCCCGAATCCGAAGGCCACTAGCAGGAACGCGGCCCAACCTTGGCTGGAGACATCCGCCGAGCCCGTCTCCGCGGCGGCCGGCGCCGGCCGCTTGGCTTCGGCATAACCGGCGGGGATCACAGGCGCGGCCTTGGCGGAGGCGTCGATATTCACAGCCGCCGTGCCCGTCCACCGGCCGGGGATGCATTCGGTGTCGTTACAGGTCTGGAAGCGGGCTCTCACCGTGAGAGGCAGAGACCCCGCTCCGGCGTCTGCCGGTATTTTTATCTCAAGAAGAAACTTAACTTCATTCTCGTAAGTTTCTGCCTGGGCATGAGATGTAGGATCAAGAGCCTTCTTGGGTGGAGGCTGGAGCACGCGCGAGATGCTTCCGGGGTCCACCTGGAAAGAGGCCGGCAAGCCGGAGGGCGAGGATGCCGAATAGAGGTGCCAGCCCGGCTGGATCCTGGCGTCCGCGTCCAGGAGCGCCAAGCCTCCGGGCGCGGCCGGTCCTTCCGGGGTGAGAGTCCACAAGACCCGATCCTGGGCTTGGGCGCCGCAGGCTAGGGCTAGAGTGAGAATGGACAGGAGAGCAAAGGCGACCGTCTGTCCCGGCGGTTTCATTAGGTTAGACGTTTTCCGGTTGGGGGCGCTCGGTATGGACGCCGTTCTCGCCGAAGGAGGAACGCGCCAGTTCCCGCTCGATCAGTTGGTTCACCTGGCCCTCGGAGAACTCCTTAGCCACGCGGATGGCATTCCGTATGGCGTTGGCGTTGGAGCGGCCATGGCAAATGATGCAGACGCCGCGCACGCCCAGCAGCGGCGCGCCGCCGTATTCGGAATAGTCCAGGCGCTTGCGGAATGCGGTGAAGGCGTTCTTGGCGATGGCGTAGCCGATCTTGCCGGTGATGGAAGCCTCCAGCGACTCGCGCATGACGTTCTTCACCAGATCCACCACGCCTTCGCTCACCTTGAGCGCCACGTTGCCCACAAAGCCGTCGCAGACAATCACGTCCACGTCGCCGGAATAGATGTCGCGGCCTTCCACGTTGCCGATGAAGTTCAGGTCCAGGCGGCGGAGCAGCGAAGCGGCCGCGCGCGTAAGATCGTTGCCTTTGTGCTCCTCTTCGCCAATGGAGAGAATGCCGACGCGCGGGTTGGGGCGCGAGCGGATGATCATGCGGGAATAAATCTCCGCCATCACCGCGAATTGCGCCAGTTGGCGCGCCGGGCAATCCACGTTGGCGCCCACGTCCACTACCACCACGGGCTTGCTGTTCATGGTGGGGAACACCCCGGCCAAAGCCGGCCGGTCCACGCCCGGCACCACGCCCTGCACGATCTTCGCGGTGGCCATCACCGCGCCGGTGTTCCCGGCGGACACTAAGCCGTCCGCTAGACCGTTCTTCACCATGCGCGAAGCTACCCGCAGGGAGCTGTTGGGCTTGTTGCGGACGGCGCGCGCGGCGCTGTCCTCCATGGTGACCACATCGGGCGCGTGGGCGATTTCTATGGGTAGGCTGCGATGGTCCTCGTATTGGGCGAGTTCCTGGCGGATGACGCCCTCCTGGCCGACCAGGACCACCTTGACCTCCAAGCTCCTAGCGGCCCGGACAGCCCCTTCCACTTCGGCTTTGGGGGCGTGATCTCCACCCATTGCGTCGACGGCAATGGTCTGCATGGTGGGAAGAGTTTACTCCTGCACGACTTCGACTACTTCACGGCCCTTATACTGCCCACAGTGGGGGCAAACCCGGTGAGGCAGCTTGGGCTCGTGGCAGTTGGGGCACTCGGCCAGGCCGGAGGGCTTCAGCGCGTCATGCGCCCGCCGGGTGGCGGTGCGCCGCTGGGAATGTCTGCGTTTGGGATTCGGCATATCTTTACCTCAACATA
>Ga0335069_10013551_pt1 | contig 11441 bp, 7 predicted proteins | sample Lox_Sample_11_FD_206714 | JGI IMG/M metagenome (GOLD analysis project Ga0335069, IMG submission 206714) | Soil microbial communities from Loxahatchee National Wildlife Refuge, Florida, United States - Lox_Sample_1.1 | ecosystem: Environmental > Terrestrial > Soil > Wetlands | place: USA: Florida... | reverse complement strand
CACCGTGGGGGCGGTCACCGTGGGGGCGGTCACCGTGGGGGCGGTCACCGTGGGGGCGGTCACCGTGGGGCGGTTACCGCGGCGGCGGTTACCGCGGCGGCTGGCAGCGTGGCAGCGGCCGACGTGACGGCGGCGAGGGCCAGCACGAGTGCGGGGAGCGTGACCAGCGCTCCCACGCGCAGGAAATCCCACGCACCGATATGTTGTCCCTCCCGCCGCAGGGCCACTAGCCACAGCAGCGTGGCGAGCGAGCCCGTGACCGAGATGTTGGGACCCAGGTCGACCGCCACCAGCAGGGAGCTGGCGACCTGCTGCGGCACCTGTGCGCCGCTCGCGAGCACCGAGTGAGCAATGAGTCCGACGGGCAGGTTGTTGAGGAGGTTGCAGGCGAGCGCAACCAACAGACCGGCCGACCAGCTCGTGCTCGTGGGTGCCACCGCCGCGCCGGCCGTGACGACTCCCGCCAAACGCTCGATCACACCGGTATGGATCAACCCTTCGACCAGCACGAACAGTCCCGCGACCAGGGGGATGACACTCCAGGAGACATCCCGCAACAGTCCCCAGGGGCGCTGACGCTCATGCAGCAGAACGGCGAGGGCCGTGAGCACGGCCACCGCGAGCGTAGGTAAACCCAGGCGCAGGTTGAGAGCCGAGGCCGAGATGAGCGCCAGTGCGGAGAGCAAAATTCCCCAGATGGTCCAGCGGCCCGCGCGGGTAAGTGTCGGCACGGCGACATCAGTGGCGATCTTGCGGGACAGCGGAACTCGCTGTGTCCAGCGCAATACGAGATACGTTGCCGAGATTGCCGCTACGGACGGCAGCGCGAACCGGGCCAGCCAGGATTGGAGCGGTGGGAGGCTGGTGCCGAACACGACGAGGTTGGCGGGATTGGAGATGGGCAGCACGAAGCTCGCGGCATTGGCCACGAAGGCGCAGATGAACAGATAAGGCAGAGGTTCGGCGTTTGAAGTGCGTGCAGCCGCGAATACCGCTGGTGTCAACACCACGGCGGTAGCGTCGTTCGACAGTAATGCGGTTACGAGAATGCCCACAGCGAATATCAACGCGAACAACCGCCGCGCGGATCCGCGAGCGCGCCGTGCGGCGAGTGCGGCCAGCCAGTCGAACACTCCGTAATGCCGTGCCAGCTCGGATAGCAGCATCATCCCGACGAGGAACAGATAGACATCCGTCCCCTTGCCGATCGCCAGCAGGGCTTCGTGCCAGGGAAGCAGTGCAAACAGGACCAGGCACAGCGCGCCCAGCACGGCCCAGGTCGCCTCGGGCAGCCTCCACGGTCGGATGAGCACGCAGCCGGTCGCAGCGCCGGCGATGGCCCAGGTGGCTGCCTGCGCAAAGGAGATCGCGCTCACGGCATCTCGCGGCCGCGCTCGAGCAGCCGGATATGCGTTCCCCGTGTCTCGAAGACGGTGACCGAGGTGTGATCGGGTTTGAAGCAGGCGACACGCTCTGACCCGATTGCCTTGCCGGCGAGCACGTTGAGCGGCACGAAGTGGGAGAACATCACGGTGTCTTCCCGACAGTCGAGCACCGCTTCCACGACGTTGGCGCGCCAGCTCCTCAGGGCCGCCTCGTGGCCCGACTGGACCGATTCGCCGAGCAGGATGAATTCAGGCCAGTCGACCAACATGGATTGTCGCAACCACTCCTTGCGGGCCAGACGAGCAGGATCCGGGCCCGGAACCTCGGCCAGTCGCGGCTCCACACGGGGTTCGGATTGCCATAATTCCAGCAGCGGCGCGGCGGTCTGGCGACAACGCCGCATCGGGCTGGTCCACACGGGCAGACCCCCTGGCAGGCGGGAATGGAGCTCCTGGGCGACCCGCTGCGCCTGGCAATGGCCTTCCGCACTGAGTACCGGGTCATCGAGATTGGCAGCATCCGGGTGCACGCGTGCGTGCCGGACCATATAAATGACAGGCATGCCGCCAGCATACCGTGCGGCTGCAGCAGCCTGTTGGGTCCGGGTCCGGCTCTGGGTCCGGGTCCGGCTCTGGGTTCGGGTCCGGGCGCGGGTCCGGGACCGGTTTCCCTGGGGGACGGCAAAGCGCTAAGCTGCCTGTCCCGTCCAGAGTTTTCTCAAGGCCCCGACGTGCAGGATGACAGCTCGAGCCTGATTCCCATGCGACCGGCGAACTCGCCGAATGCGTTCGATCTGCGCCGCGTGGGATCGCACCCCGATTACTGGTACGCGCTGGCCTGGTCGGATGAGCTGCGGCCCGGCAAGACGTTGGCCCGGCGTTTTGCCGGCGAACCCATCGTTCTGTATCGGGGCAAGGGTGGACGTGTCTTCGCCCTCGAGGACCGTTGTGCGCACCGCCAGGTGCCCCTGCATCTGGGCGTGGTGTGTGACGATCAGATCAAGTGCCACTACCACGGCTGGCTTTACGATGGCAGCGGCAAATGCGTCGAGATTCCGTACCTGGGCAAGGAGCGCCTGCCCAACGGCGTGCGTGCCTATCCGGCCTGCGAGGTGGACGGTCTGATCTTCGTGTTTCCCGGGGATGTGGCGCTCGCGGAAGCGCGCAAACCGAAGTCGCTCGGGCTCTCGCAACGCAAGGACTACAAGACCCGGCGCCTGAATCGTGAGGTGGCCTGCCACTACACGTTCATGCACGAGAACCTGTTCGACATGAACCACCAGTTCATGCATCGCAAGCAGATGGGCTCCATCAAGGCACGTTGCATCGGCCGCAAGCACGGCGATGACTGGGCGCAGGTGGAATACACGTTCAGCCGCACCGAGGGCAAGCCCTCGATGGGCGAGCAGGTCATAGTCGATCTGGTGCGCAAGCGCGGCGAGGCCGGCAAGAAGGACTTCTCCGACCACATGCGCATCCGCACCGACTATCCCACCCAGAACCTCCGGGTCTGGGTGGGCCGCGACATCCAGGAAACGCAGGATCCCGTGCTGGATGTGTGGCTCAACTACACCCCGCTGGATGCCGAGCAGCGCACCAACCGGACCTACGGGTACCTGTCGGTGAAGAAGCCGCCGATTCCCGGCCTGATCCACGTGGTCTGGCCGTTCGTCACCTGGTTCACCGAGCGCATCTTCGCGGAGGATAAGGAAATCGTCGAATTCGAGCAGGCAGCCTATGACGCGCAGGGCAGCGACTGGAACAACGAGGTCTTCCCGGCGATCCGCGACCTGCGTGCCGTCCTGGCCCGCTGCGGCAAGCCCATCACTCCCTGAGAATCAGCGGCCGGCGCCGTGATGGGCCGGCCGCGTATCGCAGCTTATTTCTGGTCCGCGTAGATCCGGATCAGCCTGTAGAGGAACTCGCGCCCCTCCAGCAAAGACTTCACGCCGACGTATTCGTTGAGGCCATGGATGTGGCCGAGGTCCGCGCCCACGAACACCGCCTCGATGCCGTAAGTGGGGATGCCCACCGCATTGAGGTACACGCCATCCGTGGCGCCGGGCTGCAGGATGGGCAGCACGGGCACCCCGGGCCAGAACTGCTGTGTCAGTTTCTCCACCGGCCCCAGGATCGCCGGCGTCAGCGGCGGTGGCGGGCCGCTGGGGCCGCGCGCGTCGAGTGAGATCACCTTGACGGCCGGATCGTCCACGATCTGCTCGAGCTGCGAGCGGACGGTCTCGATCGACACACCCGGAAAGATGCGGCAGTTGATGTTCGCGCGCGCCCGCTGCGGCAGTGCATTCGTCGCATGTCCCGCATTGAGCATAGTGGCGACGCACGTCGTTCGCAGCGTTGCGTTCCAGGTGGGATCGCGGCTCGAGACCAGCGCGATGGCCTGGGAATCAGCCGGATTTTTCACCAGCGCGTTCATCGCATCGGCAATCTGGGTCTCGCCGCGCGCGGCCTGGATCTTCGCCATGCCGGTGAAATAGCCGCGGTTGGCATCGGTGAACTGCGCCGGAAACTCGTAGGCCTCGATCCGCTTCAGCGCACCGGCCAGGTGATAGATGGCGTTGTCCTTCACTGGCCGTGAGCTGTGGCCACCGGGATTGGTCACTTCCAGCACGAAGTCCTGGGGGACCTTCTCGCCGGCCTGTACCTCCAGAAGGACGTGCTTGCCGTTCTCGTCCAGTTCACCGGCAGCGCCCTCATTGATCGCGAATTCAGCATCGATGAGCGCGCGCTGGTGTTCCGCGAGCCAGTGAGCACCGTTGAATGCTCCGCTGGTTTCCTCGCCGCAGGTGAGAGCCAGCTTGAGCGTCCGGCGCGGCTGGTATTTCTGCTCCTTGTAACGAATCAGGGTGTCGACCCAGATGGCCGCTTCGGCCTTGTCGTCACTGGCCCCGCGCGCATAGAAGTTGCCGTTCTCCTCGACCAGCTTGAACGGGTCGCGCACCCAGTCTTCGCGCTTGGCTTCCACCACGTCCAGATGCGCCAGCAGCAGGATGCCTTTCAGCTTCTTGTCGCGGCCCGGATAGATCGCCACCAGGCCACCTTCCTTCGGGTGATCCGGTGCAGCGAACAAGTGCAGGTCGTCCTCGGGGAAGCCGGCGGCCTTCAGATGTGCCGCCATCCGCTCCGCGGCCAGCGTGCAGCTGCCCGCCGAAAGGGTCGTGTTGGTCTCGACCAGCTCCTTGTAGAGATCGCGGAATCGCTGTTCGCCGTTGTCGGCGGCGTGCAGGAGCGGGCTGATGGACAGGACTAGCGCGGCAACAGCCGCACGGAGCGCAGGCATGAAGAGGGGCCCCCGGGGACTTGGTTGGGCGGCGATTCTAGCGAAACGGGGGATGGCTTTGCAGCCATCCCCCGTGGTGTACCCCCGGTCCGGTTGCCGCCGGCCTGTTGCCGGCGGCACGGCGTCGGGACTCAGGGATTGCTCGGCGTGTTGGGCGTGCCCGCCGGCGCCACGAACGGCAGCTGCAGGAAGTTCTTCACGTCCAGAGTGCCGTTGCCCAGCACTTCACTGAAGGCCTGACCCGGCTTCACCGAGTAGAAATTGTTGTTGCCGGAGATGTTCCGGTGAAAGTACTGCAGCGGTGCCGGCGCCTTGGTTCCGCCGGCCAGTGTCTGGATCGCCGACAGCGAGTAGATCAGCGGATTGACGTTGCCGAGCCGTCCGCCGTTCAGTTCCACGGCCAATGCCAGCACACCGGCCATTTCCGGCGAAGAGGAGCTGGTGCCGATGACCAGGAACAGCTCGCCGCCGATCCAGATGAGCGCGGAGCTGCGCGGCAGTACCGTGCAGTCCTGCGCCGCCAGGTCGGCATCGCCCGGGCATCCGCCCATCATCAGCGACACGTCCGGTACCGCGCGGCCCTTGTTGCTGCCGGTGTTCACCAGGTACTGGTAGAACGGCTTGCCGAAGAGGGTGCTGAAACCACCGCCGGAACCCCAGGTGTTGTTGCCCACCGCGAACTGGTCGCCGCTGCTGTCCGCGAACACCGCCGGCAAGCGCGGATCGAAGTCCGCATTCTCCGACAGGTAGGTCGCGTCATCGGCGCCCGGAGTGGGCGAGGTCTGCAGGTTCGTGCCGCCCACCGCCGTCACGTTGGGATCGCTCGCCGGGTTCTCCACACCGACGACGAAGTTCGTGCCGTTCTGCGGGTTGTTGGCGAACTTGGCCGACACGCACGGTACCGCGCCGTTGTCACCGGAGCTGGCGAGGAAGGTGATGCCCTGCGCGTTGCCCTGCTGGAACAGGCTGTGGAAGATCTTCAGGATGTACGTGAAGTCCTGACCGCCGTTGTACGCCGGCGTGAAGTCCAGCTCGCACTCGCCGAATGACGAGCTCACCACATCGACCGCGTTGTCCTCGTCAACAGCCACGTACGCATCCGCGACCGAGGCGTCGCTCAGGTCCGCCATGTTGTAGAGGATTTCCTGCGCGCCGGGAGCCGTGCCCAGCGACATCTGGGTGTCCAGCGACGCCTCGAGCGCGTCATCGGTGTTCGGATTGAAGGGGCCACTTCCGCCGTCCACCGGTCGAATGGTCACGGTGGGTGCCGGCAGGTTGGAGTTGTCCGCATAGTCCTGCGTCAGCGCCACACCCGGAGCCAGGGTCAGCGTCGAGTTGAACGTGCTCGCCAGATCGTTCGGATCGATCACCGAGGAGATGACGATGCCGATACGTGACCCGACTCCAGCGATCTGCGCCGGCTTGCGCGAGCGCAGTGGCTTCACCTGCGTCTGGAAGGACGGCAGCTGATAGGCCTCGTTGAGATCGTTCGGGTAGAAGAAGCCCACGCTGCTGAACCGGAGCAGGGGCGATGAGGTGGGGAGCTTGCGCGCCGCGCTGGAATGCACGTGTGCCGAGAGGTGAGGCGAGAATTCCGGGATCACGGCTCCCATCGTGGATAGCGGGGCGGGCATGCTGAAGCGGTGATTGACCGCGGCGAGCTTCACGCGCCCCTTGCCTGACTGCACGCGCTGCAGCTGGGTGGCGAACAGTTTCTCGACCGCCCAGACCGGGCCGGAGACCTGCAGGTTCTGGGTCTTCTCACCGACGATGGTGAAGCCCGCGGCTTGCAGTGTGGCACGCGCGCGCGCCACATCGGCGGGCCGCGGCCCGAACTGCGCCTTGAATTGCGCCGGTGTCAGCCACTGGTGATAGCGGGACGAGGACGGATCGGTCTGGTCACGCAGCAGCTGATCCAGATCGGCAGTCCGCGTGAGAGGCAGGAACACGTTGAAGGTCGTCGTGGCATTCTGGTCGGCGGCACCGAGGGTTTTCAGTTGCGCCGCCGCCGAGGCGGCCGGCGTCTGCGACAGGCTGGCCAACGTCAGGGCACCGACCACGGCACCCGTGGCCAAGGAACGGATTCTCATTTTGCTCCCCTAAAACTGTTGTGATGACTTCTTGAGAGGTCTTCAGGGGGCGAGGCCAGGGGACCGGGAGGTCCTAACCGACCCATCCTGGGTCGCCGCCATGGGCCGTTACTGTAGTCGCTCGCGGGATTTTCGCCTAGATGTGCGCGGTGTCGCGCGCTTGCTGACTTCGTTCCCCTAGGATCACTCATCTGTCAAACAGATCGTGCCCATGTCTGCCGATGCCTTGCTCGAGAGCCTGCCGGACCTGGTGATCGCGCTCAGACGCGATGGCACCCTGGTGGCGCACAGCGGCGGGCAGGGCGTTCCCGCCTTGCGGCCGCCCGCCGAGGCGCTTGGCAAGTCCCTCGGGAGCTTCTGGCCGGAGTCCGTGGCGACGCTGGTCAGGCAGTTGGCGCGCAAGGCGATCGCTGGGCGCGTTCCCGTCGAGACGCAATTGAGCGATCGCGGGCGCGAATACGAAGCGCGGGCGACCGCCCAGGGGCCGGACAAGGCCCTGGTGGTGATCCGAGCGCTGCTGCCCGAGACGCGCGCCGGCTCGATCGATGCCACCGGCGAACATCGGCAGAGCCAGCTCGACCGGCGCGGATTCCTGCGCCGATTCAAGGAGTCGCTGTCGGTGGCCGCGTTGCGCGAGAAGCCACTGGCCGTGGCAGTGATCCACGTGGGCGGTTTGAGCGGCGTGGCGCAGGTCATCGCTCCGCGGGTGTCTGATCAGATCATGAGCGCGGCCCTGCAACGCCTGCCGGTCCAGATGGGAGATGCGCAGGGTTCACCCGTAACCTGGTATCTCGGTCAGCTGAGTGAGGCGCTGCTCGCCATAGTGTTCGAGACGGCTGATCGGGACGCCATCGAGGCTTGCACCAGCGGGATCTGCCGCAGCCTGCGCGAGCCCGTGGCCGTGGGCGATGCCGTATTTCACCTGACGCCCGCGGCCGGCGTGGCGATTCTCGGGCCCGACGCCTCGACGCCGAAACTGCTGCTGGAACACGCGCGATTTGCGGCAAACGAAGCGCGACGCTCGGGTTCATCCCAGGTCCAGTTCTTCACCGACACGCTGAGCCTGCGGGCCCTGGCGCGCCTGGACATCGCCCGGGAGCTGCGCGAGGCCATCGACAATCGGGAGATCGGCTTGCGTTACGCGGGCCGCCACGATCTGGCGACCGGAAGACTGGTGGCCTGGGTGGGCTACCTGCGCTGGTCGCATCCGCTGCGCAAGGAAGTGCGGCCGGTCGATTTTCTTCGAGTCGCTGAATCCACCGGACTGGCAACCGCCCTGTCACGCGCCATCCTGTCGCGCGTTCAGGAGGATTTCGCGGCGCTGAGCGCGCAGTCCGGGCCCGACGTACGCATTTCGTTCGGTCCGCTCAGGCATCACATCCTGCATGAGGATTTCGTCGGTGACATCCAGCGCCTGCTCGCCGGCGGAGCGCTGCCAGCCGAACGGGTCGAGCTGCGCATCTCCGAGAAGACACTGACGGCCCGCGAAGCAGGCGATTTCAAGGTGTTGCAGCGACTCGGCGTGCGCGTGGTGGTCGATGAGGTGGGCCGCGGGCTCGGGTCGCTGAACTGGCTGGCGCGGGCGCCGCTGTGGGGACTGCAACTGGATCGTGCCTGGACGGCTGCTGTGCAGACCGACGCCATCGCGATGAAGGTCTGCCGTGCGGGGGTTGCGGTAGCCGAAGCTCTCGGCCTGACACCCATCGCCACGGGCGTCGACGACGAGAGTCAGCGCGAAGCACTGGTCAAAGTGGGCTGCCCCTATGGCTCCGGGGACCTGTTCGCTGCTTCCGCACCTGACATAATCCGCAAGACGATTTAACACCCTCGTTATTTGAACTGCGTCACAGGTCTGGCCCGACCCCGTGCGGGCAACGCAGCGCCGCAATTCCCCCACCCGGCTGAAATACGCGCCACGAAGCCACCGGGGCTTCGAGCTCGAGTGGGAAGTCGAATGCGAATGCCCAAGTGGATCGTCTCCTTGTCTGTTGCGGCCCTGTCGGTCGGGATCGTTGCCGCGGTTCCCCCGTCGGGAACCCCGGTTTCCGCTTCAGGCGCTGCCATGCCCGCGTCAGCGGCGTCCGTGCGGGATCCCGCAGCGGACGTGGCACGGTTTACCTGGCCCCGCGCGGCTTCCGGCTCTGCCGCTGCAAGCGGTGAGGAAACTCTCTATATCGTCCAGTCGGTCAGCACCGAGACCGCGCGTCTCAATGCCGGCCGGGTGGGCGGACGAATCCAGCAGGACCTGCCGATCATCCACGCAGTGTCCGCTTACCTGAACACCGCCCAGGCCGCGCAGCTCCACCAGCGCGCGGACGTGCGGCTGTATGCCGACAGGACGCTCAAATCCAGCGGGCTCCTGTCGCTCGTCGGCTCGGTCACGAGCAGCGTTGGCACTGTGACGTCACCGACGGTTTCATCCGTCGTGACGCAGCTTGCTCCGACGGTCAACACTCTGGCACCTGTCACTACGCCGGTTGGTGCTCTCGGCGCAGGCGTCGTTGCGCCACTGCTTCCCGCCGTGTCTCCTGTGGCATCGCCGGTCGTCAATCCGCTGCTGGCTCCCGCGGTTACCAGCCTGAGCGCCAGTAACTCTCTGCGGGACGGCACCGGTGTGTCCTCCTCCACGCTGCTCTACGGCACCAACTATCCGATGCTGGTCTCGGCGGACAAGCTGCAGCAGGCCGGCGTCACGGGCCGTGGTGTCACGATCGCGGTGCTCGACTCGGGTCTGTGGCAGGATCCGGCGCAGAACTTCGGGTCGCGCATCCTGGCCACCATGGATGTACTCAACGGGGGCTCAGGCCGCGTGACGGGCGATCCCTACGGACACGGCACGCACGTCACATCGATCGCCGCCGGCGGCGCCCAGAACGTATCGATGGGATACCTGGGGATCGCACCGCAGGCCAAGCTCGTCCTGGTGCGCGCGTTCGATGGCACGGGCGCGGGCCGCTACGTGGATGTCATCGCCGGACTGAACTGGATCGTGGCGAACCAGAAGAAATACAACATCCGGGTGCTCAACCTGTCGTTCGGTGCGACTCCCGAGTCGTACTACTGGGATGATCCGGTCAATCAGGCCGTGATGGCCGCCTGGCGCGCCGGCATCGTGGTGGTCGCCGCGGCGGGCAACGAAGGCCCGGATCCGATGACCATCGATGTTCCGGGCAATCTGCCCTACGTCATCACCGTCGGTGCGCTGACCGACAATTACACGCCGTACGATCCCACCGACGACCGGCTCGCCTCCTTCTCCTCGACCGGGCCGACCTTCGAAGGCTTCGTCAAGCCGGAGATGGTGGCTCCCGGCGGACACATGGTCGCCTCCATGTCCTCGAACAGCTACCTGGCCAACATCGATCCGGGTTCGATGTCCCAGGGGCAGCAGCTGTTCACCATGTCAGGGACGTCGCAGGCCGCTGCCGTCACGACCGGTGTGGTTGCACTGATGCTGCAGTCCGATCCGACTCTCACGCCCGACACGGTGAAATGCCGTCTGTTGAGCTCGGCCCGGCCGGCCATCACCTCGAGCAACACGCTGGCGTACAGCGTGTTCCAGCAGGGCGCCGGCCTGATCAACGCGGTGGACGCCGTCAACAGTTCGGCCACCCACTGCGCCAACCAGGGGCTGGACATCGACGCGGATCTGGCCGGCACGGCGCACTTCGGCGGTCCGGCCAACCAGGACGCCAACGGCAATTACTACATCATGAATCTGGGCGGCTCGGCCTGGGGCGCGCCGCAGCCGGGTGACGGCTACACCTGGTCGAGCGGTTACACCTGGTCCCAGGGTTACACCTGGAGCCAGGGTTATACGTGGAGCCAGGGCTACACCTGGTCGAAAGGGTATACCTGGTCCAAGGGTTACACCTGGTCCAAGGGCTATACGTGGAGCAAGGGCTACACCTGGAGCAAGTCGGTGTCGTGGTGGGCCAACTCTTCCTCGAATGCTCCGGCGAGCACTCCGGCCCCGATCGTTCCCTGGGTACCCAACGAATAGCCGTAATGTGAAGCAGGTCGCGCCCGCTCCGGCGGGCTGGCGGCAGCCCCTGAACCCGGTCAAGGAACTGGTGGGCCCCACTCGGGCATCGTAGACCAGTGAATATCCACGCCATCGCACGAGTCTGGCGCTCAACGCTGGCCCTGACCCTGCTGTGGCTGGGCCTCGAGGGAGCCGCCCGGGCGGTAGATTCCCCGCCGCTGATCCTCGAGCACCTGACGACGGCTGACGGCCTGCCGCAGGGCACGGTCTTCGTCACCTTGCAGGATTCCCAGGGCTTCATCTGGCTCGGCACCGAGGACGGCCTGGTCCGGTATGACGGGCACGAGCTGTTCCGCTACGCGCACTCGCGTGGCGCGCGCAGTGGACTCCCGGGCAACTACATCCAGACACTCGTCGAGGACGCACACGGCGATCTGTGGATTGCCGTGAAGGATGCGGGCGTGGCGCGCTGGAACCGGGCCACCGACAGCTTGACCGTTTACCGCCACGATCCCCAGGATCCCAACTCGATTTCCAGCGATGCCGTGCACGCGCTGCTCGTCGCCAGCGACGGACGGATCTGGATCGGCAGCAGCGACTCAGGTCTCGATGTTCTCGAGCCTGCCTCGGGCCGCGTGACTCATCTGCGGCACGATGCGTCCAATCCGCGCTCCCTGGGAGAC
>Ga0335069_10013550_pt1 | contig 11441 bp, 9 predicted proteins | sample Lox_Sample_11_FD_206714 | JGI IMG/M metagenome (GOLD analysis project Ga0335069, IMG submission 206714) | Soil microbial communities from Loxahatchee National Wildlife Refuge, Florida, United States - Lox_Sample_1.1 | ecosystem: Environmental > Terrestrial > Soil > Wetlands | place: USA: Florida... | reverse complement strand
GCCTTGTGCCAGCCCCGAGTTGGCCAGGCGATGGTGGGGCTAACATCGGCGTAACCGACGCCGATGCAGCCGAGAGTCGTGCAGGCAAGGACAAGGAACTCCATCATCCGGCGAATTCGCAACGACGTGCTCATCTGCCAAATCCCTCCGTACTTGTACCTCCCCTGGATCGCAAGGCAATTATGCCCGACATCTCCGGTCGCATCCGTCGCATCGCCATCTTCGGCGACGTCCTCGCTCCACTCGCTGTCCAGGCGACCTCGCTTGGCGGCTTGGAACGGCAGCTTCCGGAAAGGCATTTCGACAAGCCCCGGCGCAGGTCGTGGCCGATTACGGCGGCTCGAGTCGTTGTCGGCGACAACGCACGCAACCTGACCGGGTTCGACCCGATGCGGGACGTGCGTACGCATCTTCCGACAGTCGAATCGGACACGCGAACCGTCTTGGTTTATCGTCGCAGAAGGTCGATGATGTCAATGCCACTCTTAGGGAATCCATCTGGCAACTCGCACCCGGAAGTCCAAATCGCTCACTGCGAAATCCATGGAGCTTGCACTCTCGGTACCGCAGGTGTTTGCGCACAGGGTCACACGGATGGCTGTCGCTGGCCCCAGGCTCTCTGATCGTGACCGCAGGGAATTCCAAATCATGGTAAACGAAAAGCACGCGGCCTTTGCACAGGCTTGGAGCGACATGGCTATGCATGCCTTGCGCGCGAATCAAGCGCTCACGGCATCCATGCTTCGTTTCTTTTTCACGCCATTTTCATATAAGAAGCCATCAGCGGCATCGACCGCGGCGCAGATTCAGAATGCGGCCATCGGTGTGTTGGGTAAGGGCTTAGCACCTATTCACCGCAAAGCCGTTTCGAATGCCAGGCGGCTTGCTAAAACTAAACTTTGCTAAGCGCCTACTCGCGTAGTTAGCTAACCGGATGCCGCGAGCGACCGCTTACCGGCGGTCTTTCTAGCGTGTCAAATGACCGCGGTTAGCCGGTCAGTGACCGTCAAATTGAAACCACCCAGCCGACGGTTGCTTGGTGACCCCGAGGAGACGGTGGTGAACGTCAGCTTTCGCGTCAAAGGCCAGCTAGCGCGACACGTTGGCGCCGCACAACGAATTCATAGGCGGGGGCGGACGCAATGAGCAGTGCGGCAGCGATGATCGCGGAGCGATGGTCGCCCACAACGGCGGCGGCGAGGAACACCACTGAGCCGAGCAACACCACTGCAGTCGATAGCGGAAAGCCGACCAGTATGGGCGCTGCACCGTCGGCTCGCACCGCCTCAGCACGAAGACTGCCGTGTAAGCGGAAATATAGTTGAACACGAATGCCACGGCACCTAATGCCATGATCTGCTCGAAAGTCCCGGTCAGGATCAGCAATACGGCGGCCGCCCCCGACAGACCAAGCGCGAAGCGCGGCGTGCCGCTCACACTGACGGCCGCAACCTTCGCTGGCGGCACAAGGCGCCTCGCTGCTGGAAATCGCCGATGTGCTCGGGCACAAGACACTCGCGATGGTGAAGCGTTACTCCCATCTCACGGTCGATCATAAGGCTAAGGTCATCGAGAAGATGATTGCGGCGAGGGGGCTCTGAGCTCTCGCGGCGTCACGCTATCGCGTTACGCCTACTCCTTGAGACTGTAATTGCAGCCCCCGATGTCTGCATGATCGTCATCGCATGGAAGGAGCACGAATGCGTGTTCATCGCCGTTTGGGAGTTTGCCGCGAGCAGCGATTTCGCCTCGATCATTGATGAAGATGGCCTCGATCAGAGTCACGGCTGAGGCGGAAACGACCAGCGTGCTCAGATCGACTATGGGGTCGCCGTTCTCCCACAGGAACGCGCGGTCTTCGTGAACACAGTCTGCTGAACCGAAGCCTACGATTTGACCGCGAGAATTGATCGAAACCGCTGCACTGCACGCATCATTGGCCAAGGTCCCGAGATCGGTCATGATTCCCTTCTTCCAGAGGAACGCACGGCTTCCGGTGGGAGAGTCGGAATCGCCGACGATCTCGCCGGCATCGTTGATCCAGTTTGCGTGAGAGAGGACAGAATAACCTTTCAGGGTACCGAGATCCTGCAGCCCTGCTTTTTTGTCCCAAACGAACGCATGGTGAGCTTGATCGCCCGCCAAGTTCGAATCGCCGATAACCTGGCCAGTGTTGTTCATTCCGACTGACACACCAAAGGTGCCACCGAGGGTGCCGAGGTCCACCATTTTCCCGTTCTCCCAAAAAAACGGATCCTGGGTTGGTGTCGAAGTGGTCGGGTTGATGGTTGCGTTGGTGTAGGACTGACCCGAGATCTGCCCGCGCTCGTTCACAAACGCAGCCGTGCTGTCAGGCCCACCCAGAGTACCCAGATCCTGCATGCCCTCGGCTTCGGTCCAAAGGAACGCGTGCGCCTGCGTTGCGGCGGGGACGAAGAGATAAGGCAAGGAAAAACCGTTGGATAGGGGATCAGGAATTGCGTTCAGCGCGGCACCCACTATCTGGCCGCGATCGTTGATCGAGTTTGCAACGCTTTGATTCCCGCCCAACGTCCCAAGATTGATAATGCCGCTCTTCCAAAGCACGGCATTAAATTCCGGAGCCCCTGTCAGCGGATCAATTCTGCCGTTCTGTGCTTCGCCTACAGCCTTTCCACTGCCATTGATCGAATAGGTGAAGGAGTTAGACCCCCCCGGAAGCGGGTCTAGTTCAGTGCGTATACCAGCGTGCCACAGAAACGCGTGGGTAATGAAACAGCTCGGGTTTATGCAATAAGGATCGGGAACCGATGTATCGGCCGAAGCGGCCGCGACCCCTTTTCTGTTAATGATAACTTCGGGTGGATCTGACTCGTAATAGGCGTTCTGCCCACCGAAAGTGGTCAGGTCTATAAGCTTGTAATGATGGTGCTCATGTTTCCGGTCTTGACCGTCCTGTGCAACGAGCGGAAGCGGCATTGCTATCGTGGCCAACACGCTCATCGCGCCGATCCATCTCAATGTGTTAGATTTCGTATTCAAGGTCAGCGCCGCGCATGAGACCGATGATTCAACCGCTATATTGAGCTTGGTGTTCAAAGTATTCCCCTAGCTTGGATGTGAAGATAAGCGCTATCCGGTTCTCCGGGGCTCGCGCTAGCGATACAGTTCCGCCGTCGCGAGCACGTTGCCTACTGGTAGAGTTCAGCTGAGGACAGTGACCAGCAGGTTCCTGGACTGACCGGCGGCTGTGGCGGCAAACAATGTTCGCCACCCGCGATCAACACCCTGCCGTCCGCGAGCAGTGTCCCCGAGTGCTTGTACCTACCGGTATGGAGAGACCCTGTTTCAGCGGAAGTTTGGCTGATTGGGGAATAGAGCTGCGCGAGGTAAGAGGGCAAACCGCTGCGTCCGCCTGTGAAGCCGCCCGCGAATAAAACGGTGCCATTCCCAAGCAGGTTGGCAGTGGACTGGGCGGTTCTATAGCGAAGGGGGCCTGCCGGCGCGAAGTAGCCGGTGCTCGGATCGAAGCGCTCGCGGGTAGCGTCGGGTCCGGCGATCAGCACAGTGCCGTCCTGCAACAGGGTAGCGGTTGCGCCGCTGCGCACTTCCGCCATGCTGCCGGCGGCCGCCGTGAAGAGCCCGCTCGCAGGGTCGTACAACTCGGCCGTAGCCAATCCGCCACCTGCAATGAGCACACGCCCGTCCTGTAACAGGGTCGCTGTATGCGCCGTGCGCGCGGCCGCCATGCTGCCAATCGTCGCCGTGAAAAGCCCGCTCGCGGGGTTGTACAACTCGGCGGTGGCCGTCCCGCCGCCTGCCACGAGCACCTCGCCGGTGTTCAGAAGAGTTGCGGTCTCGCCATTGCGAGTGCCAAGCAGCGGGCTCGTTTCTGTGAAGAGCCGGCTGGCGGGGTTGTACAGTTCGGCAGTCTGACCTCCGCCACCGGTGACGAGCACCTTGCCGTAGCTCGCCGTATTCGCCAATGCTGCATTTGCGAGTAGTGTCGCGTTATGCCCAGCGCGGGCCGTTGCCATGCTGCCCGTAGCCGCAAACGTGCCGCTCGCAGCGTCGAAAAGCTCCGCAGATGCGATTGGGAAGTCCCACTCTTGGCGGTCTATGTAGTCGATGTCCGCCCCGCCCGCCATGAGAACCGTCCCATCCAGCAGCAATGTCGCCGTGTGCGACGCTCGAGGAGTCAACATGCTGCCTGTTGTCGTGAAAGCCGAAGGCGTTGGTGATACCTGAATCGAGTTCGATGTCCCGGTGATCGAAGCAGTCACTGCGTCGGTAGCCGTGACGGTTTCGCTGCCGGCGGTCTTCAGCGTCACTGGGAAGGTATGCGTACCGTTCGAAAGTATTGAGTTCGCGGGCAATCCCGCCTGACCATCGGTGCTCGTGAAATGCACTGTCCCGGAATAGCCGGTGACCGGGTTGTTCGAAGCGTCTAGCGCGGTGACGGTGAGGCTAATCGCCGTCCCGACCGTGGCGGCGGCCGGAGCGGTGACGGAGAAATGAGTCGCCGATGCACCGCTGACCGTGATGGAATTTGAAGTGCCGGTAATTGAAGCCGTGGCACTGTCGGTGGCCGCGATGGTTTGGCTGCCGGGGGTCTTGAGCGTCACCGGAAAGCTCCCGGTGCCGTTCGTAAACCTTGAGTTCGCTGGTAGTCCAGCCTGGCCGTCGGTGCTCGTGAAATGCACTGTCCCGGAGTAGCCGGTGACCAGCTTGTTCGAGGCGTCGAGCGCGGTGGCCGTGAAATTGAAAGCCGTCCCAGCATTGACGCTGGCCGGTGCGGCGACGGAAAAGTGAGTGGCTGACGGAGGTGGCGGAGGTGCCGGAGGCGGGCTTGACGCGCCGCCAGAGTCGCCGCCACACGAGCTGAGTAGCACGGCAGTAAGCACCGCAGGGAACGATTGGAAGGCCATGAAGCGATGCATATCTTCCCCATTTGCCCGGAGTGGCGATCCGGCGGCGCTGCCGGTGAGGGCAGCGGCCTCCGGGACGGCCTCCCTGGGCGGTTAGTGCGGCGAGCGGTGCGTCATTGCTGCGACTTGTGCAGCCCAACGCGCCCGTACCGGGGAAGTAAGAGGGCGTTCGAGTGACTCCCATACCACTATTTCGGGCGCGCACGATTTTGCTGTCCGAAATGGCGGCTGGGGACTCATAGTGGGGACAGACCTTAAGGCATTAGTCAGGTCCCACCGCCGATGACCGAGTCGAGCAAAGCATTCGTCGAGCGACTGTTCGCGCATCGCGGTGCCTTGCAGGCTTTCTTCTATCGGCGCTTACGGACCAAATCCGATGCCGCAGACCTGGTGCAAGAGGTCTACCTGCGGATGCTGCGGGTGAGTGATGCGGACGCGATCCTCAATCCCGAGGCCTACCTGTTTACGGTAGCCCGGAATCTATTAACGGAGAACGCGGCCATGGACCGCCGCCAGGCCGAAGCCGCGGATGTCGGACAGGAGCACAGCATGCAGGCCCTCTCCGACGCGCCGGCATTTGACACGGCGCTGGATGTTACCCGGGAGATCGCGCGGCTGGGGGTGGTGCTCAAACAACTCTCGCCCGAGTGCTGCGCCGCGGTAATCCTGAAGTACCGTCATGAACTCAGTTACCAGCAGATCGCCGACCGCCTGGAGGTGTCTCCAAGCATGGTTAATAAGTATCTCAGGCAAGCCCTCAGCCACTGCCGCCGCCGCATGGCGCGTCTGAGGTGAAGCGATGACCCCGAGCAACGAGCGGATTCGACTGGCGATCGCCGAACAAGCCATTGAATGGTTCGAAGAAAACCGTCGCGGACCCCTCGATCGAGAGGCGCGCTCCCGCTTCATGGCCTGGTTGACGGCCTCGCCAGTGCATGTGGATGAGTATCTGACGATCGCCGCACTTGCGCGACGCTTGCATACTGCGGCCAATTTGACGGATATCCCGCTCGAGCCGCTGCTCGCCCGTGTGCGGGCACGGAAGAATCAAGTGGTAACACTGGATTCATCGGTACCGGAGCACCCGCACGTTACGACCCGGCCGCGCGTAACGCGCCCGTGGACGCTCGCCGCGGCCGCGGCGCTGGCATTGGTCGCCTTGGCTAGCGTGTGGTGGACGCGCGATGGCGAGCGCTTCGGGCTGCCAAAGACTTACAGCACCGGGCACGGTGAGCAAAGCGTACGGCTGCTCCCAGACGGCTCGGTGCTGCATCTGAACACCGATTCGCAGGTCACCGTGCATTACTCAGCCCGCGAGCGCGTGGTTGACCTCGATCGCGGCCAGGCACTGTTTGAGGTGACGCACGAAGGCGAGCGAGGATTTCGGGTCGCGGCCGGCGATGCGCAGGTCCTAGCCGCTGGCACCGAGTTCGAGGTCTACCGCCGCCCCGGAGTGGTCCGGGTAACCGTCGTCGAGGGCACGGTCGCGGTCTACAAAGGGCCTCCGCCGATGCCCACGAAACCACTGCCGCCAGGCGCACTTCGGTTGGGCGCCGGCCAGCAAGTCGAGGTTCGCGACCAGGTGGGCGCGCCGCGGCCGGTGGACGCGCGTGCCGCCGTTGCCTGGTTAAAGAGACAGATCGTGTTCGAGAACGAACCGCTGGGGGAGGTCGCCGACGAGTTCAACCGGTACGGGTCCATCACTATCGAGGTTGATGAAGCGCTGCGCTCACTGCCGATCACCGGGGTGTTCGACGCGTATGATGCCGACTCGTTCGCAGCTTCCCTCGCCACATTGAACGAGGTCGTGGTGCAGAAGACTCCGACCCGATTCCGCATCCTCAGTCGAGCCTCTGCCCGACACGAGGGGCTCTCGTACGCTCGTTGATGCATTCTGCGTCGGGTCCCATGTTCGCGTACGGCGTGCTTGGCGCCCTGTTGGGCGCCTGGAGCCCCGCGGCTGAGGCTGACACATTATTGACCGTCGGAATTCCGCCGCAGCCGGTAGCCGCTGCGCTGTCTGAATTTGCCCACCAGACCGGACTACAGCTTCTTTACGTGTCGCAGGTCGCCCAAGCGCGTGCGTCCAAGGGCGCGCACGCGGGCCTCTCGGCCGCCGACGCGCTGACGGAGCTGCTTGATGGCACTGGCCTGAGCTTTCAGTTCGTCAACGCACGCACGGTGCGAATATTCGAGTCCCCCGCTGTCGCACCGACCGCGCCGTCGACCGGTTCCGACGCGCCGACGAAACATGTTCCGCGTCGCGCGCCCTCGGGGTCCAGTCTGTTGGACGAGATCATCATCACCGGTCCAAGGGATGCAGGACAACGGAGCGCGGCTGAATACGTCCAGAATGTCCCCGCATCGGTGAGCCTCGTCAGCGGCGAGAGCCTGATTGCGGAAAAGAGCGAGAACCTGCTCGATTACGCGGCCCTCATTCCCGGCTTCAATGTTACGGATTTCGGCTATACGGGTCGGAGGTATGTGACCCTGCGCGGCATCTACTCCTTCACTCAAGCTTCATCGGTGGCGTTTTACCTCGATGACGCGCCGATGGGGGCCAGCGGTTCGTATGCTGGTGCATGTTGTTCGGTGCTCGAGCTCACCCCCTACGACCTCGAACGGCTGGAAGTACTGCGCGGTCCGCAAGGCACGCTCTACGGCCAACAGTCGATGACTGGCCTCATCCGTTACGTGCTCAAGGCGCCGAACTTGACCGGATTCGAAGGACGCGTGGGCGCGGATCTCAGCACCGTTTATGGAGCCGCTATGCCGGGCAATTCAGTCCGGGCGATGGCAAACGTACCGCTCATAGAGGACATACTCGGTATTCGGGTCAGTGGCTACGAGACCTATACACCCGGATACATCGACAACCTTTATACCGGGGCGAAAGAGGTCAATGCGCTGCGACAGTACGGCGGGCGCATCGCCACACTTTGGCGCCCGGGCGAGACTTTCTCGGTGAAAGTAAGCGCCTTCTGGAACCGAATCAATGCCGACGCCGCCAACGTGGTCACGTTCGCGGGGTCGGAGCGCGTGCCGAACACCGGCGAAGGCTATGTTCTCAGGCCCATCGGCCCTCTGGGCGACCTCAAGGCAAGTGTCCCTTTTCTGGGGCCCTATAGCGTCGACACCGACTACTACTCGGCGACTGCGAGCTGGAGCCCGGGCTCGATCGCGATCGTTTCGACGACGTCGTGGTCGCGCACGCAGAATCGCAACACGGTGGATGCGAGTGGTAACGGCGCGCTCTATCCGCAGTTGAGCGGCGGCACGATCCCGGTGGGGCTGGATCGGGGTGAAGATGACTGGGATGTCGAAAAGTTCTCCGAGGAGTTGCGCCTCGTGTCGCCGTCGGGCCAGGCTCTCGAATGGAGTCTGGGTGCCTTTTTCACTCACGAGAGTACGACTGAATTCCGTTATGACGTCGCGTTCGACAACGCCTACCAACCGATCGCGGCGTTTGCGCCGTATTTGGGTTATTCCTTGCTGGCCGGCAGCTACTCGGATCGGGCCGTATTCGGAGATCTGACCTGGCGAGTGACAAGTCACTTGGACCTCACCGGCGGGCTTCGCTATGACCGCGATGACCAGGCCTTCACCGCCACCACCGGCGGCATACTCGGTGACGGTTATCCCGCCAATCTCAACGGGCCAGGCGAGAGCTCGGACGGAATCGGGAGCTGGATGGCATCTGCTCGATACCATTTGACGGCGGACGCGATGCTGTACGCACGCGCGGCAAGCGGCTATCAACCGAGCGTACCGCCGGTCGCGAAGGCCGAGACGCTCATCAATTATGAGGTGGGGCTCAAGTCCGAATTCCTCGATCGCAAGGCACTCTTCGACCTGACGCTGTTCTATATCGACTGGAGTAACGTTCAGATCCCCAGCGGCGATGCGCCGCTGGGCATTACGACGAACAGCGGCCACGGGAGGTCTGAGGGGCTAGAGCTCGTCAGCGCCATTTCGCCGTTCTCCGGCCTGGAGCTCGGGTACATCGCGGCGTACACCGAAGCGGGGTTGACCCGCGTGGACCCCGCGGCCCCTGCGCCATACCCGCAGTTCCTGTTGGCCGGCTATCAGATGGCCAATGTCCCTAAATGGAGTTTCTCGGTAACCACCGACTATGACTGGCAGCCCACGGACCGATGGCACGCCCACTTGGGCGGTGTCTTCCACTGGGTGGGCCAGCAATGGGCCGGCGGGGGGGGTTCCGTCGCTGTTGCGTCGGTCGACGGAGCACCCGTGGGTCTCCTGGCGTCTTATTCGGTGCTTGATCTGAACGCGAGCATCGCCAGCGGGCCGCTTACGATGAGAGCGTTTGCCCGAAACGTCAAAGATCACCGGGGCTGGCTGAATACCTCATTCGGTACGGGCCCGCCTAGTGCGCCCGAACAAAGCGCCGTGACCATCATCCAACCCCGAACCATGGGAATCGGCTTCGACTACGCTTTCTAGATCAGAAGCCGTTTGTAAGCCGCTTTGACCGGACTGCTGCGAAGCGTGAGGGAACGTCTGCACTAATCAGATGATTGTTGAGTGTTGCGGCAAGATGGCTGTGGAGTGTTGAGGGCTGCGCGGTCGGGAGGCCTCGCGGCCGGGACCCGGGCGACCTGCATAAAGCTCGGACTTCAGGCATTGTCGAACTCCAGGACGTTACCGTCCGGATCGTGCACCCGAAATTGGGTCCTGCCGAAGGATTGCATAGTCGGGGGCGTGTCGGGTTCGATGCCGGAAGCCCTCAGTTGGTCATAGAGCGCATGCAAGTCCGGGGCGTCCATTTCAATGTGGAAGCTCCTGTCCTGTGCTGGAATTGCAACGACCTGAATATGTCCGCCACCGAATTTGAACTTGGCGAACTGGCCTCGGCGGTGCATGACGAGTTCCGCGCCGGGGAGCTTGGAATAAAACGCAACCGACTTCTCCACGTCGGCGACATGAAGGCTTACGCTCTCAAAGATCGTGGTCATGACAATCTGGCCTCCTCCAGCTCAAGCGGGTGGTCGTTGGCGGTGATCTCAGCTCTGGGTTCATCATGTTAAGCCTCTCTCAATCATAAAACGGAGCTGCGCCGCGACAAGCCAGAGAAGCGAAAGCAGCCGTTTCCCCTGCGGAAATGTCAGGTGCGGCACGTTTCTCCTGGTCCTGTGGGAGGCTAACCCCTCAAAGTTCGCTGGGTATGACTCTCGCCACGACACGACGTATGTCGGTCTGGGTACCCCGAAGAAAGTTATGCGAGTGCAGGTATTCTCGAGCGATGACGTAGGAGACCACATCGCGAAACCGTAGCTCGCGACTCACCGGCCAGGAACAATAGCTCTGTTCGGCGCCATCGAGAATGACGGCTGCTCCTGCGTCCGTGAATCCGGAGTGCCGGGAGAGAACCCGTTCATACAACGCCCTGCCACTGAGCTGCTCATCCTCGCTGCGCACGCGCTGGTACTGCTCGAGCAGGGCTCGGCTTGCCCGCCACGCGTACCAGCGCTCCGAGACGGCCAGGAAGGATCTGATGAAACTCACGTTACTCACCTCCGAATGTTCACTGATCACAGCTCGCGCAGGCCGGCGGTCACGGGCATACGCGCCGCCCGCAACGCCGGGAAGAAGCCGCCCACGAACCCGATAGCGAGCGCCCACTTAAGCCCGCTGCAGAGGAGTAGCGGCGACACCCTGAAGGAAAACACCACCTGGCTGAAGTTCGTGCCGAGAGTAGAGGCGGTAAAGTTATCGAACACCGCCCAGGTGAGGGCGGCACCCATCGCGCCGCCGAGCAGCGCCAGCAGCATGGTCTCAAGCAGCACAGAAACGATGACCGGTACGCCGCGAAATCCGATGGCCCGCAGGGTGGCGATTTCGCGTGTCCGCGCCGCAACCGCGGCGTACATCGTGTTGAGCGCACCAAATAGAGCACCGATCGCCATGATCGCAGCCACTGTCATGCCTAGGATGCGGATCTCGCGGCTAAGCGTTTCGGACTGCCGGTTGTAGTACTCCCGGGTGGTCATGACCTCGACCTGGAGCCTCGGGTCGCTCGCTAAGGTTGCCTTAAGCGCATCGAAAGAGGCTGGGTCGGTCAGTCGCACATTGACAGAGGTGGTGCTGCTGCCGCGCCGGTACGTCGCGCCGACCACGGCGGCATCGCCCCAGACCTCCGAGTTGTGCGAATCGCCGCTATCGAAGATGCCGACGACGCTCCACATCTGGCCATTGAGCTTCAGCGTCGAGCCCACATCGAGGCCGGCGAACTGCTCGTGCGCGCTCGTGCCGGCGATCAGCTCGCGCATTCCCGGCTGAAACTTGCGGCCGGCAACCATCTTGAGGTTCTGATGTAATTCCCACGCTCGCTCACCGACGCCACGGAGCTCCACGTTGGCGTCCAGGCCATTGCTGCGCTTGGGGAGGTTTGCCACGACGACGAGCTCGGGAGAGGCGATTGGCTGTCCGTGAGTGTTCTTCAACACCTGCGGAGCATTGGAGATGATCTGCGCCGAGACGTGGTCGACCACGGAATTGTTTTCCGTCTGCGCT
>Ga0335069_10013548_pt1 | contig 11442 bp, 12 predicted proteins | sample Lox_Sample_11_FD_206714 | JGI IMG/M metagenome (GOLD analysis project Ga0335069, IMG submission 206714) | Soil microbial communities from Loxahatchee National Wildlife Refuge, Florida, United States - Lox_Sample_1.1 | ecosystem: Environmental > Terrestrial > Soil > Wetlands | place: USA... | reverse complement strand
GAGATCGCCTTCGATGTCGTCGAGCGCGATCGCGATCAGCAGGTTGTCGATATCGTCGCCACCGAGGTGCGTGTCGCCGTTGGTGGCAATCACCTCGAAGATGCCGTCATGCAGCTTGAGAATCGAAATGTCGAATGTACCGCCGCCGAGGTCGTACACCGCGACGATGCCGTTCTTCTTCTCATCGAGCCCATAGGCGAGCGATGCGGCGGTGGGTTCGTTCACCAGGCGCAGAACATCAAGCCCCGCGATTCGACCGGCATCTTTCGTCGCTTGTCTCTGCGCATCGTTGAAATACGCCGGAACGGTGATGACGGCTTTCTTCACCGGCGCGCCGAAAAAGCGTTCCGCGTTCCGGCGCAACTGGCGCAGGATGTATGCGCTGATTTCCGGCGGGGTGAAGTCCTTCTCGCCCAGCTTGATGCGCATCACTTCGCCGGCCTGCAGGTCTTGCGCCAATCGGAACGGGAATAGCTTTAACTCTTCCTTTACATCTTCGACGCCACGGCCCATCAGGCGCTTCACCGAATACACCGCACGATCGGGCGTTTCAATCAGGTATTTGCGCGCGGCATTGCCCACGATGATTTGCCCGCTCGGCTCGAGCGCGACCACCGACGGCAACAGGTTCGACCCGTCTTCCCCCGGAATGACCACCGGCCGATCGCCTTCCATGTAGGCGACCAGCGAATTCGTGGTCCCGAGATCGATTCCGACTACTCGTTCTTCAGCCATTTTTCTTTGTCATTCCGAGCGGAGCGAGGAATCCCTACCAGCTACTCCAGAACTTCATTCACATCCCTGACCAAATTCCGTATGTAACTCCGCCTGTTGAGCAAATCCACCATCTTGTCGCGGACCGAGCGGCGTTCCTGGTCGGGAACGGCGTCATTGTCGCCGCTAGCCGCGCGATCAGGCAAGGCGTCCCACTCGTTCCAGTACTGCTTCAGCTCTTTGTCAAGCGCGTGATACTTCCCTTCGAGGTTCTGCTTTGTCTGCTTGAGGTCCTTCTCAAGGTTGACATCCACTTCCCCCATCTTCTTGTTCATGCGCGCTTCTTCAAGCTGCATATTCAGTTCGAAAACTTCTTCAAGAAGATCGGGAGGGACCACCTGCTTCTTTGCCTCACCCGTCTGGCGCGCTTTTTCGGTGGCGGCCTTCGACTGCTCTTCCAGTTGCACGCCTTCAAGTTTCAGCAAATACTCTGTCCGCGCGACGGGATCCTTGAGGGTTCGGTACGCGTCATTCATCTGAGAGCTTTTTTGCAGGCTCCAGTTCTGCTCCTGCTCGCTCGACTGCGAAAACACGTCGGGATGCAGCTTCCGGCTGAACTGGTAGAAGTCGCGTTCCAGCTTTGCCGTGTCGATATTCAGCTTGCGCGGCAGGCCGAAGAAGGAAAAGTAATCGGTCGGAGCCGGCGGCTGCACGCTCCCGCACGCTTGGCAGAAGTGCGCAGCACGCATGTCGCCGCACGACCAGCACGCGCCTTGTGCGGACTCTTGCTGTTCCAACTGGATGGCGTGCAAACCGTTTTTATCTGTAACGGCCATGGTAGATCTCAGTCCTTACACAACTCAGCCCGGCAGCTGCGCCGGGCCGTGATTAAATGCTGACCGGGTCGATACCGTCCGGAAAAGGGCTCGATGCAAATCCCTCCGCTGAACCCTAGCCACTATCCACTAACCACAACCCACCGGTTTATGCTGTGAACGACGTTCCGCATCCGCACGATTTCTGCGAGTTCGGGTTCTTGAACGAGAACCCCTGGTGCATCAGCGTCTCTTCGTAGTCGAGCGTCATTCCGTGCAGGTAGATGAACGACTTGGGATCGACAAACACCCGCACATCGCCGAACTGGAAGATGCGGTCGCGCTCGCGCGGCTGCGAATCGAAGCGGATGTTGTAGCTCAGCCCCGAACAACCACCGCCCTGCACGCCCACGCGCAAGCCACCCTGCTCCGGAGAAATGCCTTCTTTCGCCATCGCTGACTTGATGCGGGCGATCGCCTTCTCGGTAACCGTGATTCCCTTCGCCGACCCGGCCTGCGGCTGAACCGGCGTTTCTGTGGTGCTCATTCCCTGATCCTAATCTCTCACCCCACCAAATCTCACCATCAAGGATCTGCCGACCGAATTCCGCGAGGAACTCGATCTTCAGATCACCAGACGATCAGATCATCTGATGTTAGTCGCCAGCTTTCGCTTCCACCGGCTGCTGCACTTCAGCGCCCTGCTTCTTTTTCCAGTCGCCGATCGCAGCGCGGATCGCGTCTTCGGCCAGCACCGAGCAGTGAATCTTCACCGGCGGCAGCGCCAGCTCTTTCACAATGTCGGTGTTCTTGATTTCCAGCGCCTCGTCGATGGTCTTGCCTTTCACCCACTCGGTGGCGAGTGAGCTGGAGGCAATGGCCGATCCGCAGCCGAACGTCTTGAATTTCGCGTCCTCGATCACGTTCGTTTCCGGATTGACCTTGATCTGCAGCTTCATCACGTCGCCGCACTCGGGCGCGCCAACCAGGCCGGTGCCCACATCGGTAGCGTTTTTGTCCATCGAACCCACATTCCGCGGATTCGAATAGTGATCCAGTACTTTATCGCTGTATGCCATCCGTAAATTCTCCGTTACAACTTTTGTCATTCCGAGCGCAGCGAGGAATCCCTACCGCGCCTTTCGAACTTAGTGTCCCGCCGGTTCGGCGGCCCACTTCACCTTGCTTAAATCGACGCCTTCTTTCGCCATCTCGTACAGCGGCGAAAGTTCACGCAGCCGCGTTACTACATCGACCAGCTTGTCGGCCACGTAATCCACTTCCTCTTGCGTGTTGAACCGTCCCAGTCCGAAGCGAATCGAGCTGTGCGCTAAATCGTCACCGGTGCCGAGAGCCTTCAATACATAAGATGGCTCCAGCGTCGCCGAGGTGCACGCCGAGCCGCTCGAAACCGCGACATCGTTGATGCCCATCAGCAGCGACTCGCCTTCCACATACGCAAAGCTGATATTCAGGTTGTGCGGTAAGCGATGCTCCATCGATCCATTGATATAGACCTCGTCGAGCCCGGCGAAGAGGCGATCCTTCAGCCGATCGCGCAACTCGCTCAGCCGCTTGGTATCGGAAGCCATGTCTTCGTTGCAGATCTGGCATGCCGCGCCCAAGCCAACGATTCCCGGCACGTTGAGTGTTCCCGAACGCATGCCGCGCTCGTGGCCACCGCCATCGATCTGCGCCGAAATCTGCACCCGTGGATTCTTGCGCCGCACATACAACGCGCCTACCCCCTTCGGCCCGTAAATCTTGTGTCCGGAGATCGAAGCGATATCCACGTTCTGCTTGTTCACGTCGAACGGAACTTTACCCACCGCCTGCACCGCATCGGTATGGAAGATCACGCCGCGTTCGCGACAGAGCTTGCCGATTTCCTCGACCGGCTGCAGCACACCAATCTCGTTGTTCGCGGCCATGATGGTCACAAGGATCGTCTTGTCGTCCATCGCGCGCTTGAGGTCGTCGAGATCGATCAGGCCGTCCTTCATCACCGGCAAATACGTCACGCGGTAGCCGTACTTCTCCAGCCGCTTGCAGGTATCCAGCACCGCCTTGTGCTCTGTAACGGCGGTGATAATGTGGTTGCCCTTCTCGCGATACATTTCCGCGACGCCCTTGATCGCCAGGTTGTCGCTCTCGGTCGCGCCGGAGGTGAAGATGATCTCCTTCGGGCTGGCGCCGATCAGCTTGGCGATCTGCGCACGGGCCGTCTCAACGCCTTCTTCCGCCGCCCAGCCAAACGCGTGGTTGCGGCTCGCCGCGTTGCCGAACTTGTCGGTGAAATACGGAAGCATCGCTTCCAGTACCCGCGGGTCGACCGGCGTCGTCGCGTGATAGTCCATGTAAATCGGCAGCTTGATGCCCGACTTCGTATGATTGCCGTTGCCACTGACCTGAGTACTCATCGTCATTCCTCTTTAAACTGGGTGCCCCATTCAAGCCTTCGTTTGGCTTGAGTGGGGTATTGACTTCAAATTCACCAAATCCGAATTCACTGACTCACATGCCGACGCTGGCTGCGCCAAGTCGTAAATTGTCACCTTCGACAAAACTTCTTCAATCGCCAGGCTCACCTTTTGCAGCGGCTCTTTCACTGTGCACCGGCTCGTCTGCTCGCAGGCGCCTTTGTGCGTAACGCACGAGGTAATAAACAGCGGGCCCTCGATGGCCTTGATCACATCAAAAGCCGAAATCGTCCGCGAATCGCGCGCCAGCTTGTATCCGCCATTGGTGCCCTGAAGCGAGATCAGCAACTTTGCCCGTACCAGCCGCTGCAGGATCTTCGCCAGCAGTTCCGACGGAATCCCCTGCGCCTCGGCGATCTCCTTCGCGCTGCGCGCACCGGTAGCCGAATGTTCCGCCAGATGCTTCATGGCGATAAGTCCGTAATCGGCTTTCTTGGTGAGCTTCAGCATCTTTTTGTCATCACGAGCGAAGCGAGGGATCTGCTTTTCCCTACACTTAAGATGATCTGCGACCATTATGGTCGCCAAAATCTACGACTATTTTAGTCGCCTATCAAAGTGTAGTCCTCCCGGCTGCCCGGCGCAAGGTGTTTCACTGAACGGTAGAACCCCGTCCCAAGCTGCAACTATATGCTCCCGAGTGGGTTAATTTAGGTACTACTCCGGTCGGAGATACGGGGTTTGAATCCCTTGTTGAACTAAGGTTCTCAGCCGATTTCCTCGGCCAACTCTGCTGGATAGTCTCAAGCTGTGCCGCTACTTCGTCGAACCGTCTGGATAGCCGCCTTCGTGTTTCTGCTGGCGGCCGCGGTAGCCCCGTACGTCGGAACCCGGCTGCTGGCCGACACCGAACCTCCGGTGCGCCATGTGCCGGTCGGCCGCAACATGCAGGCGACCTACTCGCTCGCCGCAGGAATCGACGGCGAAGTCTTTCCCGCTCTCGCTAACTACGCTTCTTTCCAACGGGCTGACGATCGGGATTTCGGCACCTTCACGCTGACCATCTCCAACTACAACGACTCGCCGCTGAATGCGCGGATTTCCGTGCAGGTCCCCGGCTGGAGCGACTCCGAGTTGCAGAACGTCTCCATCGGCTCGGGTGAGGTTCGCCGTCTCTTATTTGCTCCCGTATTCTGGCCGCGCCTGTACACCAATCACGAAATCGCCGCCGCGACCACGGTCGTCAAAGTGACCAATTCCGCGAATCAGCCGCTCTATAACGGAACCGTTCCGGTTCGCCTGCGCTCAGTGGACGACATGTATTGGGGGCCGGACTTCCGCTTCTCCTCGTTCATCGCTTCGTGGGTGACGCCACACGATCCGCAGGTCGAGGCCGTCCTCGCCAAAGCCAAGGAGTTCATGCCCGGACGCCGTCTCCCCGGCTACGAAGACTGGAAATCGCCCGCCGAGCAAGCTTCTTCCACGCGGGAACAGGCCAGGGCCGTCTACCGTGCATTGCACGAAACCGGCGTTTCTTATGTAAAGAGTTCGCTCACGTTCGGCCGCAACACGAGCGTCTCGGAGCGGGTGCGCCTGCCGGGCGAATCGTTACAGCGGCTTTCTGCCAACTGCATTGACGGCGTGGTAATGTACGCGTCGTTGTTCGAGAACCTCGGCATGGATCCCGAGGTCGTCCTGGTTCCCGGACATGCCTATGTGGGCGTTCGCGAATCCGAAGACTCCGACTCCTATATCTACATTGAGACCGCCATCACTGGGCGCGCATCGTTCGATGCTGCCGTGAAAGCCGCCACCAAGGGTCTCGCCAAAGTCCCCCAGAAAGACGTCATTCCCATCTCGATTCCCGACGCCCGCAGCGCCGGCATCTACCCAATGCCCCTGCCTGGACAAGACTTTCGCCACTTTCCCGTTTCGGACGCTGGTACCGAAACCGCCGGCCGCTGACAAAAATTGCCAGATTGTCGCACTTGACAAGCGTTCCGACCCCGCTAGAATACGCGGAGACTCCGGCATTTAGGGCCTTCCTGGGAGTGAAGGCCGCACCGGATGTATGAATCAAGACCAGCCCCGCCCACCCGCGAACGCAACCCCTCAAAAAAGCATGGTGCCCCAAGTGTGTAAACATCCTCGTGTGCAGATCGTGGCCCGCGAAGAAGACGCCGAATACGTCGAATGCAAGGAATGCGGCGAAGTCTTCGAGTCCAGCGAATTCAAAGACATGGCCATCGAAGAAAAAGCACCCACCGAAGAAGAAGCCTGACGAACTGCCTACTCCGCTCAACGCGACGCTGATCGTGTGTCTCGCGTAACCTCAGGTGACTATTGTCCCTCGTTCTGCTTCTAACCTGCAGGAGGCAGCATGCGTAAGCACTGCGATCATCGTTTCCTGAAGGGGGCCATAGCCGGAATGGTCGGTGGATTCGTCGGTTCCTGGGCGATGAACAAGTTCCAATCCGGCGTCAGCACTGCAGCCAAGGCATGGGAGAAGAGCGCGCATCGGCCTGAACTCAAGTCCGAGTCCCAGGGATCGGGAGACTCCGCTGCGACCACGGTCCTCGCGCAGCGCATCAGCCTCTCTGTGCTTCGTCGCACCCTGACGCATGACGAGCTGAAAGTCGCAGAACCGCTGGTACATTACGCATTTGGCACCTTGGCTGGCGGATTTTACGGCCTGCTCGCCGAACTAACGCCGCTGGCAAGAAAAGGCGCGGGCTGCGCCTATGGAACTGCCGTCTGGCTCGGTGGCGACGAGATCGCCGTCCCCATGCTGGAGCTGTCGAAAGGCCCCGATCAGTATCCCCTCAGTTCGCATGCCGAGGCCCTAGCATCTCACTGGGCCTATGGACTCACGCTCGAGGGCGTCCGCCGCGGTGTTCGCGCCATGCTGTAAGGCCTGAAACTTTTGTATCCCGGCCAGAACAGGAGAATCCAACACCAAGTCGCTCGAAGACCTGTTGTCCGAGAATCAATCATGAGCACCTCTGTGACAACAACCCGCCACGCCGCGGCCAGCCGACTCGCGGATCGCTTCGCGAATGTTCGCCAGACCACCGTGGGTCTTTGTTCGGGACTTACGGCCGAAGACCAGATGGTCCAGTCGATGCCCGACGCCAGTCCCACCAAGTGGCATCTGGCGCACACCACCTGGTTCTTCGAAACGTTCCTGTTAAAGCCGAATCTCCCTGACTATCGCCTCTTCCACCCGGATTTCACCTTCCTCTTCAACTCCTATTACAAGCAGCTCGGATCGCATCCGAATCGCGCTTTTCGTGGATTGTTCTCACGCCCGAGTCTTGAGGAAGTACACGCGTACCGCGACTACGTCGATCGTCACATGGAAGAGCTGATTGAACGCGCAAGTGAGGAACAGGCCAAACTCATCGGGCTGGGACTCAATCACGAACAGCAGCACCAGGAATTGATGGTCACCGACATCAAGCATGCGCTCTGGTCAAACCCGCTGCGCCCGGCGTGGAAAGAGAATCCAGCCTCGCCCGAATCTGGTGCCGTTCCACCGCTCCAGTGGTTCGATTTTGATGAAGGCTTATATGGGATAGGGTGTCGCGTGGGTGCCCCATTCAAGCCTTCTGTTGGCTTGAGTGGGGTAGTTGACGACTTCTGCTTCGACAACGAAACTCCTCGCCATCAGGTCTTCCTCAATCAGTTCTCACTTGCTTCACGCCTTGTCACGAATGCTGAATACCTCGAATTCATGCGCGATGGTGGCTACTCGCGCCCGGAGCTCTGGCTCTCCGACGGATGGGATCGCGTGTGTACCGAGCACTGGAACGCGCCGCTGTACTGGGAAGAACGTGACGGCGATTGGCAGGTCTACACGGTAAACGGCATGCAACCCGTCGTCCTGAGCGAACCGGTCTGCCACGTCAGCTACTACGAGGCCGACGCCTTCGCCCGCTGGTCCGGCGCGCGCCTGCCGCTCGAATCCGAATGGGAAGTGACGGCGTCACAGTCTGAAGTCAACGGCAATTTCCTGGAATCCGGAAAGCTGCATCCGTCCGCTGACAAGGGAGTCTTCGGCAACGTCTGGCAGTGGACCTCCAGTCCTTACACGGCCTATCCCGGCTTTGCACCCGCTGCCGGCGTGCTGGGCGAGTACAACGGCAAGTTCATGTCGGGCCAGATGGTTCTCCGCGGAGGCTCCTGCGCCACCCCGCAATCCCATATTCGCGCCACCTATCGCAATTTCTTCCCTCCCCACGCGCGTTGGCAATTTATGGGGATCAGGCTGGCTAAATGAGCGCTCCCAATTTTCAGGTAGTCACCTCGCCCATCGCGTCGGAAGTCTATGACGGACTGACCCGACGTCCCAAATCCCTGCCGCCCAAGCTCTTTTATGACGCCACGGGATCAGAGCTCTTTGAGCAGATTACCGAGTTGCCCGAGTACTACCTGACACGTACAGAGCGCGCAATCCTCGCGCAACACGCTGCTGACATGATCGCCGCAGCCGCAGATTCCGATGGCCGTGTGCGCGCAGCCGCCCTCGGCTGTGCGAATCCGGATCTCTCGCTGATCGAACTCGGTGCCGGCACCGCCTCGAAGACGCGACTGCTGATTCGCGCCGCGCTCGATCACCAATCGAGGCTCAGCTTCTATCCAATCGACGTCAGCCGCTCCGCACTCGACGAAGCACTCGCCAATTTGAATGGAGATTTTCCGGGACTTCGTGTCGTTCCCGTTGTGGACGATTATTCTCGCGGACTCGGCCAACTCACCAAACTCCCCGGCCGCAAGCTGCTGCTCTATCTCGGATCGAGCATCGGCAACTTCGAGCCCATGCAGGCCGGAGCCATGCTCCGCATGATGCGCTCCAGCCTCAACCCCGGTGACGCGCTGCTTCTCGGCACCGACCTCGTCAAGCCCGCCAACATTCTCATTCCTGCCTACAACGATGCACAGGGTGTCACCGCCGCGTTCAACAAGAACATGCTGGCGCACATCAACCGCGAGCTCGACGCCGACTTCAACCTCGACCACTTCCTGCACGTGGGTCTCTGGAACCCCGAGTGCTCGCGCATAGAAATCTACTTGGAGAGTACGCGCCCGCAGGTTGTGAACCTGCGCCACCTGAACACGCGCATTCACCTTAACAAAGGCGAGCGCATTCACACCGAAAACAGCTACAAGTTCACGCGAACCATCGTAAACGCCATCCTCAACATGGCCGGATTTGTTCCCGAGCAGACCTGGACCGACGAAAAGGGCTGGTTCGCCCTGCACCTGGCGCGAGTACCCGAGTAGCAACGATGTTAGGAAACGGGCTTGTGTTGCTTGTGGATCGCCGCAATTTCGGCCGCCGCTTTCATAACACTCGACGGTCGTGTAGATCCAGCCTCTATCGAAGAACGCTCAACAATCCTGGCGCTGGCTAATGGGGATTTTTTGTTGGTGCTTCCGAATACTTCTTTTTTCAATGCCTCGGTAAATATCATGACACGATGAATTTACCGCCTTCCAATGCTTCGGTCAGTGATGCGCAACCGCACCAAAGTCCAATGACGACCGCAGCACTCTGGAACGCAGCACAGCGCCACTTAATTCGGCCCTATCATCCAATAAGACGTGCGGGCGTTGTGGAGGAACAAAATGAAACTCCGTTGGTTCGCCGCTCTGCTCCTGCTTGGCTCGCTCGCCTTCGCCCAATCCGAAATCCCGCCGGGAACCATTCTTCCTCTTCGCCTGTCCACCTCGATCAATTCGCGTAAGGCCAAGGCTGGCCAGAGACTCTCCGCCGAACTGATGCAGCCCATCGACCTCGGTCCCGGCCACCAACTTCGCCCCGGGACTCGCATCGAGGGCCGCGTCCTTTCGGTCGATCCCTACCATGTAACGCTCGCGTTCGATGAGGTAATCGTGAACCATCAAGCGAGCCCGGTCCGCACCAGCCTCCGTGCCCTCGCTTCGATGATGGATGTGCAGGACGCGCAACTCCCGACCAACGATGTCGGCGGTGATCGTGGCTCTTCCATTCAGGACTGGACCACCGCACCCATTGGCGGCGGCGCGCTTTACAACCCGTACGGGGGAAAGCTGATGGAAGGCGATAGCGTGATCGGCCGTGCTCTACCGGGAGGTGGCATCGTGGCGAAACCGGTCGCCGTTTCCGGAGCGAAATGCAGAGGTGACCAGGCAGACGGCGCCAATCAGGCTTTCTGGGTCTTTTCCCCTTCAGCTTGCGGGGTTTACGGGATGGACCTCGACCTCGTACACTCCGGTCGAACCGATCCCATCGGGCACATCACGCTCAAATCGCACCAGGGGTTCATCATCCGCAGCGGCAGCGGCCTGCTGCTTCGCGTCCTGCCCTAAGTGTGGCGACGGGCGCCCTCGCCCGTCGAAGCTCCGCAGTGTCTCGTCCTTTACGCAACCGCCCTACATCTCCGCTGCTTCGCCTGGCTCTTCGTTCCCGACCGATACCGGACCGTTGTGGGTCGAGATGTGAATCACCGGCGAAGTCGATCCAAACTCGATCTTCTTGCCGTTGTCGTCCCAGGTCTTACGCGCTTGGCTGCACGCATCGGCCGAGCACTCCATCGGCGAATGCCCATCTGAACGCACTTCCACTCCCGCTTGATATCCCTTCGGCAGGTTCAACGAAATGGGGCCGTTCGTCGTTTCTGCGTTCAGCGTTCCGCTCTGCCATTTGTCGGCTAGGTCGATCGCCAGCGGACCATTCTGCGTTTCCAGTTGGTAATCGCCCGATTCTCCGTGGAACGAAATCGGCCCGTTCTGCGCGTGAGCCGTGACTTTGCCTTTTACTTCCTTAATGGCAATCGGTCCATTCTGCGCTTGAAGCGCCAACGTCCCTGAAATGCCCTTGGCCGAAATCGGCCCATTATGCGACGACACGCTCATGTTCGCACCCTGCGGGACCTTGATGATCAGCGACGCGGTCCAATCGTTGTCATTGGGCCCACGCACCGTGATCGCATCGCCCGAATGCTCAGACGTAATCTTGGTCAGCAACTGATCTGCCTCGGCCTTGCTGTCCGCTCCGGCGTACTTGCAGACTGTTACCTCGTAGGCATTCCCGGTGCCACCGATCAGTTTCACCCCACCATTCCTTGGAGCCGTCACCTTCAGTTGGCTGCCACTCATCGGAACGGTGAACTGCTCCTGGGTCATCGACGTGACCATGTCATTGCCGAAGTTGTTTTCACCGTGCCGACAGGTCACCTCGTTCTGATCTCCGGCCAATCCTAGGCTGCTTAACGCCAACAGAAGCCCCAACACCAACGCTGCTTTCCGCATAAGAACCTTCCTCTATTGGAATTTCGGTGAGACTAGATCGTGCGGCCGCACTCTCCGCCGCCGCAGTACATCGAGAGCAGTTCGCGTCCCACGGCGGTCTTGCGAACCACCGGAGCCAACCGGTGAACCGCCGCGCTCTCCAGGCACCGGAGAGATACCTTTGGCGCCGGTTGAGCGATGGCCACGAAGGCAAATCCAAC
>Ga0335069_10013547_pt1 | contig 11443 bp, 5 predicted proteins | sample Lox_Sample_11_FD_206714 | JGI IMG/M metagenome (GOLD analysis project Ga0335069, IMG submission 206714) | Soil microbial communities from Loxahatchee National Wildlife Refuge, Florida, United States - Lox_Sample_1.1 | ecosystem: Environmental > Terrestrial > Soil > Wetlands | place: USA: Florida... | reverse complement strand
AGCCCCCCCCGGCGCCCGCTCCCAGTGCCCCAGCACCGGCTGCCGCGCCCGCCGGCCCGGGTGACGTCCCCAGCCCCCTGGCGGGTCGGGTGACCGCCACCGTAGTCAAGCCCGGTCAGGAAGTGAAGGAAGGCGACCACCTGCTGACCCTCGAGGCCATGAAGATGAACACCTTCGTCTTTGCCCCGCGCTCGGGCAAAGTCGCCGCGCTAAAGGTCGCGGTGGGCGATGTGGTCCAGGAAGGCCAAACCCTAGCCGTGATCAACTGACGCCGGCACCCCGGCGTCAGCCTGCAATCCCTTGCAGACGATGAAAACTCTCAACTACATATCAGCCGACGAGGCGGCCTACCATGTCCTGAACGGCCAGACGGTTGCCTTCAGCGGCTTCACTCCCGCCGGCGCCGCTAAGGTCGTGCCCAGGGCCATTGCCGAACGCTCCAAACGCATTCATGCCGCAGGCGAACCATTCCGCATCGGCGTCATGTCGGGCGCCTCCACCAGCCGGTCGCTGGATGGGGCCCTCGCCCAGGCTGAGGCCGTCCTTTTCCGAACGCCTTACCAGGCCGACCCCGATCTCCGCAAGAGCATCAACGAAGGCCGCACTGCCTTCTTTGACCTGCACCTCTCGATGATGCCCCAGGCCGTGCGCTACGGTTTCCTGGGGCCGGTGCATTGGGCCGTCATCGAGGCCTGCGACGTGAACGAGTCGGGCGAAATCACGCTGACTTCCTCCGTGGGGGCCGCGCCGACCTTCTGCCGCAAGGCGGACAAGATCATCATCGAGCTGAACCGCTTTCACCCCCAGGCGCTGCGCGGCTTCCACGACATCTACGAGCCGGAAGACCCGCCGTACCGCAACCCCCTGCCCATCTTTAGGCCTGCCGACCGGATCGGCTCGCCTACGATCAAGGTTGACCCGGAGAAGATCTTCGCTGTCGTGACGAACGACGCGCCCGACGAGGCAGGCACGTTCGGCGAACTCGCGCCCACCACGCGCAAGATCGGCGAGAATGTAGCTGAATTCCTGAGCCACGAAATGGCGCGCGGCCTCGTCCCCAAAAGCTTCCTCCCCGTCCAATCCGGTGTTGGCGACACCGCCAACGCCGTCCTGCAAGCTATGGGGCAGCACCCCGGCATCCCGGTCTTCGAGATGTATACCGAAGTCATCCAGGACGCGGTGATTGGCCTGATCAAACAAGGCAAGGTGCGCTTTGCCAGCGGTTGCGCGCTGACGGTGACCACTCCCTTGCTCCGCGACATCTACGCCAACATCCAGGACTTCCGATCCAAACTCCTGCTGCGCCCGCAGGAAATCACCAACAGCCCGGAGATCGTCCGCCGACTCGGCATCCTCTCCGTCAACACGGCCATCGAGGTGGACATCGCCGGAAACGTGAACAGCACCCACGTCCTGGGCCGGAGCATCATGAATGGCATTGGTGGTTCAGGCGACTTTGCCCGCAACGCCTTCCTCTCCATCTTCACCTGTCCCTCGACCGCCAAGGGCGGCACGATCAGCACCATCGTCCCGCTGGTCAGTCACCTGGACCACAGCGAGCACTCCGTCCAAGTTGTGGTCACGGACCAGGGCGTGGCCGACCTGCGCGGCAAGAGCCCGCCCGCCCGAGCACGCGCTATCATCGAGCATTGCGCTCACCCGGACTACCGCGGGATTCTTACCGATTACCTGGGTCTGTCCGGAGCCGCGCATTCGCCGCAAACGCTCTCTGCCGCCTTCGGGATGCACCTGTCGTTCCAGAGCAAAGGTGACATGCGCAAGGTAAGCTGGTCCGATTTCGCGTAGCAGCCATCTCATCTCAGATGCACCGACTGGGTGCCAGACCCCACTCACCTGTTTGTCAGCGGGCAGTGTCGGAGCCGGGCCGGGCTACCGCAGGCAGTGGCCGCAGACGGATCGTCTGAGTTCCCGTATGCAGGTGCTGGAGCGCGCCGGCGCAAGGATTGCTATCGTTTGCGGGCTGTCCCAGAAGGTCGAAATCATCAGCCGGCCCCGCAGGAACCACGGGTATGGCATCGGCGGTTGGCAGGTTGATCTCCAGAGTTGGGCTCGCACCCTGGTCGAGGTGCATCTGGAACTTGTCGGGCAAAGGTGTGCTGTTCTGGTCCATCTGCATCACCGCCCGCCATGCAGGGAGGGATAAGACGGGCAAGCAGTTGGTATCCGACAGGTCCGGGCACTGGTCCTTCGGCACCTCTGCCGCCTGCAATCGGTCGCGACACTCCCTTCGAATCATCGCAGCAGGGATGCGGCCGGAGTTGTTGTTGATGCCGAAGCTCTCACTGGACTCGATGGCGTTGTAATCCGAGACATTGTCATGCGAGCGCGGCGAAAGCAGCGGCAGGAAGATGGCGCCCACTTTGTTGCCGTAGAAGAGGTTGGCGGTAATGGCCTCGTTAGAGGCTTCCGCCATGCGCTTCGGCCAGTAAACGCGCTCGCTCACCACGATCTGTTCCACACCATAATGTGCATCGTCCAGGAACGTGTTGTGCGTGATCGTGACGCCGGAGGCGTCGTGGGTATAGATGCCATCCCCGAAATATGGAGGGTCCAGGAGCACGTTGGCGGCCGAAAGATTGTGGTCAACCAGAACGGGTCCGAAGCCCAGTTCGACGAAGATGCCGGCGCCACGGTTGCCGAGGCACACATTGCGGGTGACACGCGCGTCCTCCCAGCCGTTGTCCAGCCAGATGCCGAACGAGTAGTTACTGAAGACGAGGTTGCCCTCGATCAGGCCATGGCGGAAGGCGTGGACCTTGATGCCGCCGGCCTCGAAATCCACCAGCGAGTGGTCGCTGCCGAGCGCTGACATGCAGTTGTCGCGGACGGTGTTGCCGATGATGCGCACGTAATCGGTGTTCCAGCCGGCGATGCCACCTTCGGCATTGTCGGTCACGAGATTCCCTTCAACGAGGTGATGCCCCCCAATGAGGACGTGGCGGTCCTCGGGCTCTGTGGCGATGAGCGACTCAGGGTTCCAGGTTTCGCTGCCGCAGTCTATCCCCCTGGCGGTGGTGTGGCGCACGATGTTATTGCGGATAACCCAGTACTGCCCGGTGCGGGTGCTCAGGGCGCTGAGTTGCGGAAAGCCGGGACGGGTGGCACAGCGCTCGAACACGAAGCCCTCGACGTGGATATAGCCCAGGCCACGCCGGTGCGGGGCGAAGATGCGGTCACGGGTTGTGACCTCAATCGCGCCGGACGAGGGCGCGGCGTTGCTCTGCAGATGGACGAGCAGATGCTGACCGTCATCGCTTGCCCGCCAACTGCCGGGTGTCTGGGCAAGCTGTTCCCGTGTGGCCGCCTGATTCAGCAGTTGATCATCGAGGAACACCAGAGCGTTGCACTTGCCCACCCATCCGGGCTTCTTCTTCGGCGGCTCGGGTGGCCGGACGAACGGATTACCGAAGATGAACGCCGCCTGCGGGAGCGGAGCGGCAAAGGCGCCGGGCAAATCAGGCACCGGTTGCCAGTCGGCGTTGAGCACGTCGGTGCCGCGGACGATGGCGGCACGCTCCGGCACCGAGCGATACACAATGGGCGCCGTGGCACTGCCCGCGCGCGCGGGGGAGACCCATTCGTGATAGATGCCGGGGCCGACGTTGACGACATCGCCCGGCTGGGCGAGCTGGGCGGCGGCATCGATGGTGCGGAGGGGGTGATCGGTTGAACCGTCGGCGGTATCTGAGGCGTTGGGATTGGCCGGCCGCACGAACCACTCGCGGGCAGAAGCCGCCGTGGCAAAGAAGCCCATCACCAGGCAATGCAGCAACAGCAACCTCTTCATCATGCCTCGATTCTTCGGCCCTCAGGCGCCCGAGTCAACAGCCCAGGGGCGCCTTGCCGGTGGGCTGGTGATGCCTGAGATGAGGGCCATACGGGCCGCGCCACAGCCCGGCCCGAGGCTGCCCGCAGGTGAAGGCCTCTATCGAACTCTGACGCGGAAGAATTGCGGGTCGCCAGAAGGCCCGGGGGTGTAGGGGCTGGTTGCGCCAGCCACATCGGCGTATGAGCCGGTGACATTGGTCGCGGCCTGCAGCGTACCGGCTGGCCAGGTCAGCACCGGTTGTCCGGCGAATATCTGGATCTGCAGAGTGACCGTGGGCGGCACAATCGAGCCGTAGCTGGCGAACGCGCTGTTGGCCACCGTCGCCCAACTCGCCCAGACCCAGGCCGGCGAGCGGACACCGCTTTCGATCCGGGCCTCGTCCATGGAGCCGTTCAAATACAGGTTGCCGGACAGCAGTGCCCCGCAGCGAACCGTATTGGTCGCCTGGAAGGCAGTATCCACTCCCTCGTTGATGGTTTGGTCCACGCCATCCACGTAGACGCGGACGGAGCCGTTGACGCCGTCCAGGGTGCCGGTGAGCTGGTGCCATTGCCCGAAGCTGACCGCATGAGGCACCGTCCGGGGCGAAACGTTGCCGCCCACACCGTCGGCGGTGTCGAGGTAGATGATGCCGTCGTTGGTTTGGTAGCTGTTCACGTAAAAGTCAAAGCCGGCCACGGCCCAGCCGCCCATCTTGTTGCACCAGATCGTCTGCTCGCTAGTCGCCGCCGGCGCAATGTTCACCCAGGCGGAGAGCGTGAAGGTCTTGCCGACGTTGACCAGGCCCGCATTCAGGTACTGCGAACTGCCATTGAAGGCGGCGCCGTGGCCCACGATGCCGGCGCCCGAACCAGGCGCCACGCCCGAGGTGGCCGGATACTGGAGTGTGCTGTCGGCGTAGGGGAACCCGCTCTGGCTCAAGTGATAGACCAACTGGAAGCCGTTCGAGCCGGTCAGCCCGGTCCACACGAGCCCGTTGGTGCTCCAGGCCTGAGCGCTGCTGTCGCCGGCGTTGCCCCAATAGGCGGTGATGTAGTCGTTGGTGCTGCTGATCGAGGGCACTTGCACCCAGACCTGCGACTCACCGGCGGGATTCCATTCGTCAATTTGGAATGGCACTTCGCGCCCATTGGCAGCGGTGAAGCGCAGGTCGGCGCCGTTGCCGGGCGAGGCGAACTGCCCGTACGAGAAGCCAGGGATACTTGTGCTCAGGCGCACCAGCACCGGGAAATTGGTTACACCCGCGGCGTTGGTGTAACCGCTGAAAGTGATCCGCATGGTGTTGTAGCCGGCCGGGTCCGGGAAGGGTGCGGCGACGCCCACGACGGCGGCGGTGCTGGAAGTGACGCTGCTGGAGCTGTTGGTGACAGTCACCGCGTAATAATTGGTGCCGGCGAGCGCCTCGAAGGAATAAGTCGAATCCGTGGCGCCGGGGATGCCCTGGCCGTTGAGCGTCCACTGGTAGCTTAGCGGCGCCATGCCGCTGGCCGCGAAGCTGAACGAGACGGGGTCCGCCTGCCAGACGGTTTGGGACAAAGGCTGCAGGTCCGTGGTGACGACCAGGCCGGTGGTGACGGTGAGCGTCGCCCAAGTGCTCATGCTGGAGCCATATTGATTGATTACGTAGACCAGGTAGCTGTCGTTCTGGGTGGCGTTGGTGATGACCAGGGGGTTGTTCGTGCCAATGATGTTTAAGCTCAGGTCGTACCAGTTATAGGTGAATGGCTGGGGGCCGCTGGCGCTGACCCAGAAAGTGGCGGTGCCGCCGTAACCGACCACGACATTCGTAGGCTGCTGCGTTATCACCGGGCCGGTCGAAAGCGTGGCCAACACGGGTTGGCTCATGTGGTCGCGGATGCAGGGTTTGCCGATGGCATCCACATAGAACTGGTATGTGCCGCCGACCAAGCCGATCCGGCTCAGGTTGGTTTGATACACCCCGGTGCGCACCGAGCAGAGCAGCGCCGCGTTCACGCCATTGGTGGAGGCGTAGATCTCGTAGTGGTCCACCGTCTGCTCGTAGCCGCTGGTCAGTGTCCACGAGAGCACGTTGGACGTGTTGAGCTGGGCGGTGAGGGCGATGTTGTTCTCGATGCCCGACTCGACCTGCGTGCCCTCCTCCCAATCGCTCCAGGTGCACCACTGCATCCGGGTCATGTTGGCGGGGATGAACGAGCTGATGCTGGCCGCCCGCTGCACCACGCAGACCCCGTTGCTGGAAGGCAGATACTTGCCCTCGGACCAACTGACTAACTTGGTGAGCGTGCCGTTGAAGTTTCCGCACATGCCGCCGAAGGCCTTCTTGCCGGATTGGGCGATGGTGCTGTACGGCGCCGTGACTGCCGCCAGATTGAACGGGTCGCTATAGTTAACGCCGTTGTCGTACTCGTGCGTCCATTCAAAGCACTCGTCCTCCCACGATTCGGAAAGGTAGCCGGTGCCCTGCTCGACCCACACCATCTGGCCGCCCGTGGCCGCCTTGACCGCTGCCATGCCCGCCTGCCCGACGGCGGAGCGCACCCCGAAGAACATCAGGATCGGCTTGCCTGTGCTGACCGGCTCACGTTCGTAGTTGGGGTCGGCGAAATACTGGCTCTGGCAGTATTGGACCGCGCTCTGGAGGGCGTTCGTGCTCGATCCCACGGCCCCTTTGTCAACCATGATGATATAGCGAAAGGTGTTGTTGGTCAGGGTGGCCAGGTAGGTCTGGAGCTTGAGCGTGGCCTGGTCCTCGGAGCTGCCTTGCCCATACCAATCAATGACCACCCCGTTGAAGCCCCGGGCCTTCATGTCGGTGACCATCGCGGCCACGTAGGCGCTGGTATTGTCGTTCTCCCCGTTGCTGATGTGCGAGCTGCTGCCAAACCAGGGCGTGGCATGCGCGAACCAGCGCAGGTCCGGGCGGTTGGGGATCAGCGTATGCACGTCCGTCTTTGACACGTGGCCCGGGGTGATCGGGTTGAGTGACATGTCCATTTTCGTCGGGTCCACGGGCATCGTGGCGCCGCTTTGACTGACCCAGGTGGTGGTGCCGAAATTCGCGGCGAAGTTGGCCTGGTTGTAGGCCGAATACGCCGAGGTATTGTGGTTGGTCAGGCCAGCGAGCGTGACGTTGAAGCTCAGCCCGAAGGCGGTCGCGGCCTGGGCTGCCAGGCAAAGGACGACCCACGGGTGCAAGCGGGATCGCAGGTTCCCGAAGGTGGAGAGCCTCATTGCCCTGCGGCGCGGATTCCCATTGAGCCCGTGCCGGCGGTGCTCCGGGAGGCTCAGGCTGGTGAGCCTGGTGCTGATCTTGGCCAATCGAGCCCCAGTGTGCCCCATTTCCCGGCCCAGGCGCTACCCGTATGAATATATTATGGGCAAGGCCGAGACTAATGGGCACGAAGCGCCGGAAATCCTTCAACGCGAACCCGAAGTTGCCATCTGAGCTCGCCGCTCCGCCTACTGGCCTGCCAAATCAAGGCGATCTCGGCGGGGGTGGAGGCGCAGGCCTGGTTGACGAGGTCGCTGAGGGTGCGCTCCAGGGTCAGGGCTTCGGTGGCGAGGGCGCGGGCGGATTCGAGCAAAAGAGCCCCCGCCGAACGCGAGGGCCCCTTGAATGGACCAGCCGATCTTAGCCAATCCTGTCAGTTCTTCAGGCGGAAGAACTGCATCGGTTTCGTAGTTACGCTGTTCGTGAATGGGCTGCCAGACCCAATGTCGTAATAAGGGCCGACTACATTGGTGGCGGACTGGAGCGTGAACGCGCCGGACCAGGTGAGCACCAGGTTGGTGCCGACGAGAGACGCCGAGGGAGTAGGTGGCGTCGCGACGACGCTGAAAGTAACGTCGTCAAAGTAGCCGCTGGTCGGGCCGTAATCGGTATTGATCTCAACGACATTAAGTCCCCGCGTGGACACGGAATTGTGCCAGAAAACGGGGTTGACCATGTCGTCAATGTAAAACACATAGTTGGCGGTGCCGTCGGCGAGCGTAGGACCGAATACAGTGCGGCCATGATGCCAGCCAACGCTGCGCTGGCCCGTGGTATTAAACCAGCCGCTGGAGGTAAGGCCGTCAGTCGCCCCCACGATCCGCGCTTGGTACACGTTGAGATTGACTCCTGTGCCGGTGGTCATCCCCAGAGAGGTCCTCTGGTAAACCGTGCCGCTGTTCAGACTCCCGGTGCCGGGATAGTCCGTCGTGGTCGGGGTGGTGCTGTAGTTCCCGAGTGCCACGTAATCCCTGCACCCGCTGTCGCCGGGCCCGAGCGGATCATAAAACCACCAATCCAGCATCACGTTGCCCATGTAGTTGTTGCCGCCATTGAACCGGTAAGCCACGTTGTACCAATTCTCGTCGAGGTCGCTGGGAGCGGAACCGCGAATCATTTGATTGCCACCATGGGGCGTGACACCGTTTTCAGCGCTGACCACGCGGGCATTGGGCGGGGCCGGCCCGAACCACGGATTACCCGAACCGTTGGCTGCGGCATTGGCTCCGCTGGCGTAGTTCTTGTCGAGCGGCGCAGTGCTGCCGACGTAGCTCTCAAAATCTTCGGTGAACAGCGCGGTATATATGCGAAGGTCGGGCGCAGGCGCGGCGCCGACGACCGTGAAGCCGTACTGGAGGGTGTTGGTGTTGGGCGCGAGCGCCGCATTATCCGCGAACACCAGGCTTACGGAATGCGTCGAAGAGTATCCGAACGCGGTCGGCGGGGCGAAGTGGATGAAGGTGTTCGAGGCCCCGTCCTGCGTAATGGTGGGAACAACCGTGGCACCATCGAGTTGCAGAGCAATGGTATTGGTGTCCACCTGGGTCGTGTTATCCGTAAGGACAATGTCGATGGCGCTGTTCGTCGGGACCTTGCGGCCTTGCGGCAGGAAGGACTGCACGTAGGCGCTCGCATTGGTCTGGGTGATGATGCTCAGGTTGTCGATGAAGTGTTTGTCGTTCAGACCACCGGTCCGGGCGCCAAATCCGAACAGGCTGCCTGCCCGGGGCAAGCCGTTGGCGGGAGTGAAGCCGTAAGTAGAGAGGTCCAGGTTCGAATAGACGTACGTGCCGTCATAAACGACCGAGAGTGTGCTATCGGGGTTTAGTTGGATCACGGCGTCAACAAAAGCGCCCGTCCGCAGGGGGGTCTGAACCGTCGCAATGTTGAAGCCAAACAGGTTCACATCAACTGACGGAGCATAATTGGGGGATACGCTCGCGTTATAGTAGGTGTGGAAAGCCACGGTCAAGCCCGTGCCACTGCCTTCTTCGGGATAGGTCCAATTGCCCGTCAGGTCCATGTCCGGCGCATAATTGAAGCTCGTTCCATCCGCCCCGTTTCCGCCGCCAATCAGGACCTTGTACCGGGCCGTGAAGCTCACCACCGACTGACCGGCGTCGAGGTCGTTGGTGATGATGAAGACGCCGGTTTGGCTGTTGATATTGGTCGTCAATTGCAGGCACCCGCTGTTGGTGTATCCGCCCCCCGTGCCGTCGTTGGTCGAGATGATGGCGTTGCCCAAAACGGTGCTGCCATCGGGCAGGCCCGAGTTGAAGTCGGTGATAAAACTCCCGGCTCGCGCTGAACCAGGCCATGCCAAGGCGGCCACCATCGCCGCCAGGAATCCCAGTTTGATTCTCATTCTCATAGGTTGATGTTCGTTTGCTACGTCTTCTGTTTCGTGCCTTTTTATGCCACCCGACCTCATTCCGGTCGGAGTGAAAAGCACGCCGCCGTTCTATCAGACCAGGCACGACTGGCAAACCAAATGTCGCGTCTCCGTTCCCGTGATCCGACTCCTCGACTGCAGAAAACGTCGGCAGTGCCTGGCTAATCTCGCCGTCGGATCGCTTCATGCCCGTCAGCCGCGTCACCAGATATTCACCTGTCCGTGACCTGCCTGTAACTTCTCCGGCGCTTCCAACTTTGCTTCTGGTCCTTTCGCCGGTAAGGTCGCCGCACGATTGGTATTCGCTTGATACACCGTTATGAGACACATCCGATCCATTGCCAAGCGGCCTGCGGGCGCTGCGCTGACCGTGCTGGCTGGTTTCGCTTTGGCCTGCGCCGCGGGGGTTCATCCCGCCCGCGGCGACGTGCTTTCCACCAACTACCCGTTCCCCGGCGTGACTTGTTACGCAGAAACGCGTGCGGAGCCTCCGACGCGACTGTTTGCCGCCGAGGTCGATCTCACCAATCCGAACGTGCGCATCCGCGTGGCTCCAGGCGGCCCGGATCCCGACGGTCCAGGGAGGTGGCAAACAACCCTGATGCTCCCCACGCAGGTCGGCGCCCGCGAGGGTTTTGACCTCCTCGTCAATGGCGATTTCTTCTATGCGCGCGGCATCAAGGATGCCGAAGGCACCAACTCCGCCTACCGCGGCCAGATCTGGGCCTCTGTCGTCGGCCCCGCTGTCACTGACGGGAACGTCTGGTCAACCTGTGCCACCAACCGGCCGTGCTTGGTAGTCCATAGAAATCGCAAGGTGACGATTGAAATGCTGGCGCACCCCAAGCCCGATGACTGGGAGGTGGTCGCTGGCAATACCATGCTCGTTGAAAACGGGCGCGTCGTTCCGCACAAGAGCCAAGCGCGGCATCCGCGCACCGTAGTCGGGCTGGGCTTAGACGGGAAGAAGCTCATCCTGCTGGTTGTTGATGGTCGCAAGCCCGGCGTTGCGGTCGGCATGACCTATGAGGAACTCGCAACGGAGATGCTCCGCCTGGGCTGTCGTCAGGCCTTGAACCTTGATGGCGGAGGCAGCTCAGTCATGGCTGTCCACGATCCGGGCTCGGCCAGGTTCCACATCCTCAACGAGCCCACCGACGGCCACGAACGCGCGGTGGCCAATGTTCTGGGTGTGTCCATAGGCGGCCCAGAGAGGCAGACCCTCCGCTAGGCGAGCCTCGCACGATAGAAACGGATGCCGCTCCCGCGGTATTATCGCCTTCGGGATCCGAGTGATTCTGCCCATCCCCGGATGGCCTCGCAACAGGCGAGGCAAGTCCCTGGTCCTCGTCAAGTCTCTGGGCTAAACAAGGCCGCCGCGCGCCTGGCATCCCGCTGCATCTTGCCGCACCCCAGGTTGCACAGAGAGAACCGCGGCCAGCAACAGCGGCCAGGTCAAGTTCACCTCGGCTCTCGACACCAATGGGGTCTTGCGCGTTCCGGCCAACCAGACGTTTGCGACAACGCCCAACACTCCGCCTACCGGGCCACCCTCATTGAACCTCTCGCTTTACCGTTTCTCCATCGGCCACGGCGGCCTGCAATGCTCGGCCTGCCACGGCTCTACCCACGCCGAGTTCCCCAGTTCACACCGCAATGACAACGTCCGGAACATCGCCCTGCAGGGCCATGCCGGAGTGCTCTCCGAATGCACCGCTTGCCACACTTCGATGCCGACCAATACTGCGAGCGGCCCGCATGGCATGCATCCGGTGGGGCAGACCTGGGTCAGCGGCCACCAACGCGCCGCGGACCAGAACTGCCCCCTTTGCGGACACCGGAGCCGCAGGCGAACGTTTCCTTATTCCATCAGGCGGAAATACTTCTGCGCCTGCTTGGGTAATACCAGCAACTGGTTTGGACCGGTAAGAGACTCCGGCGTCCATGC
>Ga0335069_10013546_pt1 | contig 11443 bp, 8 predicted proteins | sample Lox_Sample_11_FD_206714 | JGI IMG/M metagenome (GOLD analysis project Ga0335069, IMG submission 206714) | Soil microbial communities from Loxahatchee National Wildlife Refuge, Florida, United States - Lox_Sample_1.1 | ecosystem: Environmental > Terrestrial > Soil > Wetlands | place: USA: Florida... | reverse complement strand
GGCTTGTCGACGGGAGAGGAGCAGTCGATCTTCGCTCGACGGACGGCCGAGGCGGCCGTCCCTACATGGTTCTGCTTGTGCGCGGCGGCCGATGTCCGCGATGTATTCCACGCAGGCGGTGATACCGGCGATGCATTCGTGATTCAGCGTGCCCCATTCCCAGCAATTCGGGATGGCGTTGGTGTTGGGCCGGACTTTGTACGGGCGAAAACGTTTGAGGTGATCGCGCTTGCCGAAGAGCACGCCCATGTGGGGCCCGAAAAATTTGTAAGTGGAGCAAGCCAGGAAGTCGGTGTCGAGCGCAGCGACGTCGATCAGTCCATGCGGGCCGTAATGGACGGCGTCGATGTATGTGAGGGCTCCGACGGCGTGCGCGAGATTCACGATTTCTTTGACAGGATTGATGGTCCCCACAGCGTTCGAGGCATATCCTACGGCGACGAGCTTAGTATTCTTGTTGATCTTTGAGGCCAGGTCGGCCATGTCTAGCGTGCAGTCCTCGTCGTGGATCTCGGCCCAGCGAACCGTGATGCCGCGGTCTTCGGCCATGCCGAGCCAGGGAGAAACGTTGGCATCGTGATCGAGGCGTGTCACGAGGATTTCGTCCCCGGGCTTCAACTCGCGGCCGATGGCACGGGAGATCGCGTAGGTGAGCGTGGTCATGTTGGGTCCGAAGACGATCTCGTCGGCGCCGCAGTGGAGGAAGTCGGCCATGGCGGCGCGGGCTTCGGCAATCATGGCGTCGGTGTGGCGGCTGGTGGAGTACGCTCCTCCGGTGTTGGCATTGTCGCGCCGCAGGTAGTCGGAGATGGCGTCGATCACGCGCTGGGGAACTTGTGTTCCGCCGGGGCCGTCGAGAAATGCGGCGGGATGTCCGTTAACGGTCTGGGCAAGAGAAGGGAACTGGCCGCGAACATAGGCGAGATCGAGCGCGGAAACCGTGGTTTCGCTTGTCGGCATACGGAATATTTCTATCACGAATGGAACGGATGCATCTCGGCTTACGTTTCTAAGGAACGTGCGTCTGAGCGCGAGAGCGGAGGGTGCGTGAACAAACAAAACAGCAGGTTTGCGGGTGCGGTGTTGCAGCAGGTTGTGATCCTGATGTCAGTGTGTGCTTCGTGTTTTGCGGCAACGCCGCCGCCGCCGGGAAAGTTCGTAGACCTGGGCGGGCACCGGCTGCACGTGAATTGCAGCGGAAAGGGAACGCCGACGGTGGTGGTGGAGAATGGGCTGGGAGATTTCTCATTCGATTGGGAGCTGGTACAGACGAAGGTGGCGGAGTTTACCCGCATCTGCACTTACGATCGCGCGGGATATGCATGGAGCGATCCGGGCCCGAAGCCGCGAACGTTTGCGCAAATCAACCTGGAGTTGCGCGATGCACTGGGGAAACTGGGCGAGAAGGGGCCGTTCGTGCTGGTGGGACATTCGTATGGTGGTCCGGTGATCCGCAACTTTGCGTTGACCTATCCGCGGGATGTAGGCGGGATGGTGCAAGTGGATGCGGCGTTCGAAGGGATGCGCGTGGGGATCGGGGGAGGCAAGACGATGCGGCTGGGCGATGATGCCAAGGGCAGAAGCATACCCAAGCCGCGAGCGGAGATGAAAGCGTCGGACAAGCCGTCGTTTCCGGCCGACCTGCCACCGCAGGGACCGCAGGAACTGGATGCGATGTACAAGGTGCTTCCCAAGGAAGATCAGGAACGGCAGTTGTGGGCGCAGTCGTTGCTGGAGATGCAGGACGCCGAAGGCAGCCAGATGGAGTGGTCGGGCGAGTATTTCGCGAAGTGGATGAAAACATCGCAAGCGGGATCGCTAGGGAGGATCCCGCTGCTGGTGCTCACGCGGGCGGACGGTGGTTATGGGAATGATCAGGACGTCCCGGGAGCGCAGCTGGAAAAAGAACGCAAGGAAGGGCAGGCGATGCTGGTGAAGCTTTCGTCCAATGCAAAGCAGGTGATCGTGAAGAGCGGCCACAACATGGAACTGGAGGCGCCGGGCGAGGTCACGGCAGCGATCCGGGAGGTGGTGGAAGCGGTGCGGAAGGGCGGGAAGGTTTGAACTACAACGTGGTGTTCACCGGCCGCTATTGCAGCCTCTTTTTATGGCTTCAGGACACAGCTCTTAAGAAATCTGCGAACAGGCCGTAGGCGGTCGCGTACAGGCCGGGATTTTCTTCGGTGATGGCGAGGCCGGGGAAGAGATCGGTTTCGAAATAAACGTAGGAACTGGTGCCGCTGATGCGGGCCATGGGTTCGCCGACCCGCACCTTTTCCGGGGCGACGCTCGCGTGTACTTCCTTCCCCACGCGCTTGGCGCGGCAGACGAGCTTGAAGGGCCAGCCATCCCGCTTGGCATTGCGGACGGCTTGTGGCGTGAGGTCGCGGATGCCGTCGCGGGCGATCTGGTCGAGGCGGATGGGAACGTCCATCAGGACGGTGACGAGGGCGGCGGTTTTAACCGCGGCGTCCCAGCCGTCGATGTCGTGGGTGGCGTCGGTTTCGGCGACGCCCAGTTCCTGCGCCTTCTTCAACGCTTCGTCAAAACTCAGGCCATGCTCCATCTGGCTGAGGATGACGTTGGTGGTGGAGTTCAGGATGCCATGAAAGCCTTGCAGGTGAACGGCGGGAAGCTGGTCGAAAAAAGAGAAGATGGGGACACCGTCCATGACGGTGGATTCGAAGAGGAATTTCTTGCCCTGCTTTGCGGCCAGGTCGCGGAGTTCGCGGTAAGCGTGGACGATGGGGCCTTTATTGGCGGTGATGGCGTGGACGCCGTGTTCGAGAGCGGCGCGGATGTGGTCGACGGCGGGTTGTCCGCTTTCGACGTTGAGAGAAGTGGCTTCGAACAGGACGTCGGCTTGGGCGGCGGCTAGCCAGGTTTTTACTTTTGGAAAGGGGCGCACCACTGGGGACACTGGGGGCACAGAGGAGACTGCTGAGGACACTTGGGCCGCTATGTCGGCTGGATTCAGGCCGTTTGGGTTTGCTTGCCATCCCATCCGGCGGGAAGCAACACCCGCAATGCGGCAGGTGATGCCGCGATCGTGGAGTTCCTGCTTCTTCTTCTCGAGGAGGTCCACTAGCGTGCGGTTGACGTTGCCGTATCCGAGGAAGCAGAGGTTGTAGGAGCGGATGGTGGCCTCGGTCAGCCCATCACCGTGGTGTGTTCGGGCATGATCTTGTAGAGCACGCGAACTTCACCAGGTTGGCCGTAGGGATACTTGTCGACGCCTAGATATTTCTTAGCCATCTTGTGGATGTGTTCTCCGGCGCCGTCTTCGGTGATCTCTACTACGCGGCCGCGGATTTCGAGATAGCGATAGGGATTTTCAGGATCGATGATGGCGAGCGACACGCGCGGATCTCGACGAACGTTCTTATCTTTCTGGCGGCCCTTGGCGGAATTGAAGATGACATGGGTTCCATCGAAGTCGCACCACACGGGCGTAACCTGTGGGCGACCGTCGGGCATGAGAGTGCCAAGGCTGGCGAAGGCACGTTTCTGGAAAAGATCGCGGTACTTCTCGGGGATAGCTTGCGACATAAAATCCTCCGGGGTAAGGATGCAGCGAGCATTATAAATGCTGCCGCGAAGCCAGGGGGGAATGACTGAACGTTCCGCTATTGGGCTCTTGCTGGTCGATGTTGTCGCCTGGCCGCGATGTCTTTTAGAATTTTGCGTTCTTTTCAGCAAATGTTTTTGAAGCGGATGAGCGGCAGCGCTGATCAGTAGAGGGGCGTGGATAAACCCTAGTGATCTAGTAGACTAAACAAATAAGGAAAAATCAGAATGATGGCAGAGCAACGGGCGTGGAGTGTCTATGGCAGAGTCGTAGCGGTTGTGCTGGTTTTGCTGATCGCCGCAGGTGCGTGGGGGCAGACGCAGGCGCGTGACACGGCGGAGAAGTATCCGCCGACCATCGTGTTCATGACGGATTTTGGCGTGGTCGACGATTCGGTGGCGATCTGCCGCGGGGTCATGTATTCGATTATGCCCAGCGTTCGAATCGTGGATCTGTCGCACCAGGTGACACCGTTTTCGATTCTCGATGGAGCGCGATACCTGTTCGGCGCCACTCCGTATTTTCCCGCAGGCACGGTGTTTGTCGTGGTGATCGACCCGACCGTAGGGAGCACGCGCAAGGCGATCGTGGCGAAATCGAAGCGCGGGCAATATTTCGTGCTGCCGGATAACGGGCTGTTGACGCTGGTGGACCAGCGCGACGGCATTGAAGCGGCGCGCGAGATCACGAATACGGATTGGATGATAGGGAGCAAGATGTCCTCGACGTTCCACGGCCGAGACATCTTTTCTCCCGCGGGAGCGCACCTGGCGCGCCGAGATGATTGGACCAAGGTCGGTCCGGAGATCGCGGTGAAGGATCTGGTCCGGCTGGATCTGAAAGCTGCGATCCTTGACAATGCCGGGCTGAATGCCACTGTGATCGCGCTGGACGGCCCATTCGGAAACCTGGTCACGAATGTGAATGCGGATGATTTCCTGGCGCTGGGGTATTCGCGGGGAGAAGAAGTTCCCGTCACCTTGAACGGCAGCGCCATGAAGATCAAGTTCGTCAAGACGTTCAGTGATGTGCCCGTGGGGCAACCGCTGCTGTATATCGACTCGCGCGGGCGCCTTGGGTTGGCACTGAATCAGAGAAGTTTTGCGGCGACGTACGGCGTGAAACCTCCGGCTACCCTGTTGATTCCCAGAGCCGGGAAGTGAGCGCACGCGCGACGTAGTTGAGTAGACGATAGTTCATCGGGTCGAAAAGGGGCGAATATGGCGAAGTGTTTCTCAAATACCGTTTTCCGTGCGGTTCGGTCTTCTCTCTCTCTATTCCTGGTTGGTGTGGCGACGCTGGCGATGGCGCAGAGTTTCCGCGGATCGATTCGCGGGAAAGTCAGCGACCCAAGCGGGGCGGTGGTTGCCTCCGCCAAGGTTACTGCGAAGAGCACAGATACGGGGCTGCTGCGCAATGCGGTCACTACGGATGAAGGGACCTACGAACTGGCAGAGTTGCCGGCAGGGCCCTACGAAGTGACGATTGCTGCTCCGGGCTTCAAGGCGCTGGTCCTCCGCGTGGTGGTCAATGTGGGATCGGACACTACGGCGGATGGAGTGCTTCGAGTATCGGCTGGTGATGTCGTCACCGTCACAGAGGATGCGCCGCTGGTCGACACTTCCCGCGATGTCCTGGGCGAAGTGGTCGAGCAGCGACTGGTCACTGAGCTTCCGCTGAACGGGCGCGACTTCGGGAAACTGGTAGCGCTGGTGCCGGGTGCTACGGTCGAGCCTTCCGGAGTGGCGGCGATTCAAAGCGGGTTTGGACAATTCACCATCAACGGCAACCGCGATCGCTCGAACAACTACACGGTCGATGGCACCGATAACAACGATCCTTTCTTCAACAACTCGGCATTCAATCAGACGGGAATCGGAGGGGCGCCGGCGTCGTTGCTGCCCATTGACTCCATCCAGGAATTTAACCTGCAGGCCAATTTTCCGCCGGAGTACGGACGCAACAGCGGATCGGTGATCAACATCCTGACCAAGTCCGGAACGAACCAGTTTCACGGCTCGGCGTTTGAATTCCTGCGCAACAGCGCTATGGACGCGCGCAATTATTTCAACCGCGCGCCGGCCATCAAGAGTCCATTCCGCAACAACAATTTTGGCGCCTCCGTCGGCGGGCCGATTGTGAAGGACAGAACGTTCTTCTTCGGCGCCTATGAAGGGCAACGGGAGCGCGTCGGTTCGGACTTCGCATTCCAGGTGCCGGGAACGAATCCGAGCCTGCCCGAGAGCGGTTCGCTGCCGAACCAGATCCTGGCGGCGCAGACGCTGGTGGAAGGCAACGGGATGAATCCGAGCCCGGCGCTCACCAACATCCTGACCGCGGTATTCCCGGCCCCGACCGCGTTCAATGGATTGGCGGGAACGCTGGCTGGAAGCGTACAGGATAAGAACGATGTGGACAGCCTGATCGCAAAGATCGATCACCAGATCAGCGGAACGGAATCACTGACCGGCCGCTACGCGTTTGCGCGCAGCCAGCAGGTGTTTCCGCTGGGCGGACTTGGATTCGGAGCGGGCTCGCGACTGCCGCAATTTGCGCAGAGTTCTCCGACCCGGGTGCAGCTGGTGTCGGTAAGCCTGCTTTCGACTTTGAGCGCTACGAAGATCAACGAAGTGCGTTTCGGATACAGCCGCTATCGCACGTCTTTCACTTCGATCGACAACGTGGACCCCGCGAGCTTTGGCACAAGCGGAGTGCCGTTCAACTTGGGTACGGGCAAACTGGGCTTGCCGGAAATCGATTTCGGCGGGGCGTTCGACAATATCGGATCGAGCGCGTTCAGCATCCCGCGCGGGCGCACGAGCCAGAGCTACCAGATCCTCGACAACTTCACTTGGATTCGCGGACGCCATACCATCAAGTTCGGGGGAGAGTACCGGCGCGCTTCGATCAGCAGCTTCAATGACAACCTGGAGCGCGGACTGTTTTCGTTCGGCAGCGATCCCAGCAGCTTTGCGCTTTGCCCGGGAGACGTGACCGACGCTCCGGAGTGCGCGGACAGCAGCGCCGTAACGCTGGCGAATTTCTACATCGGCAACACGTTTCCACTGATCAATGCGGGCAATACGCGGCGCAACACGTTCAACAACGGGGCTGCGTTCTTCGGGCAGGATGACTTCCGCGTGTCGCCGTCGCTGACGGTGAACGTCGGCATGCGCTGGGAATATTTCGGGCCCATCGGAGAACAGCACAACCTGCTCTCGAACCTCGGAGCGGACGGCAACCTCGCCATGGTGGGCAGCGACGGCCTGAGCGGCGCATACAAGCGCGATCTCAACAACTTTGCGCCGCGCGTGGGATTCGCCTGGAATCTCCATTCGAAGACCGTGGTGCGGGGCGCGTACGGCATCTACTTCGACTACGTTCCGCAGGACCTGCTGATTGCAAACTTCACCAACTCGGCCGGATTGGCGACGAATCCGATTGGACCGCAAGCCGTGCTGTCGTTGTCGAATACGTATGATTCGAGCGCATGGAGCGGGATCAATCCGGGCAACACGGTGGTGAGCGCGATTGCGCCGCCGTATCCGCCGTCGGGTGCGGACATTTTCTTCACCCCGCGTAACCTGGTCACGCCTTATTCGCAGAACTGGAATTTGAACGTGGAGCGGGAACTAGGCGGAGGCCTGGCGTTGCAGCTCGGTTATGTTGGCAGCAAGGGGACAAAGCTGGTCCGGCTGCGCGATGCCAACCAGCCGGATGCGGACGGGAATCGTCCCAACCCGAATTACGGCTTCATGGACGAGTTCGCGACCATCAGCGCATCGAACTATCGCGCCTTCCAGGGAACGTTGCGAAGCCGCAACTGGCACGGGCTCTCGGGGTTCGCGGGATACACGCTGTCGAAGTCGCTTGATGACGCTTCCGACGGCATCGACTTCAACTTCGCGACGGTCGCGTTGCCGCAAAACTCGAACAACCTTGCGGCGGAACACGGGCCGTCGAATTTCGACACACGGCATCGTTTTACGGCGGCGTTTACCTACCAATTGCCGCGGTTCGGCAGCTCGAAGCGGCTCGGCGAAGGATGGCAGGTGAATACGATCGTCACATTGCAGAGCGGGCGTCCGGTGCCGATTGTGAACTCGGACGACACGAGTGGATCAGAATTCGATCAATTTCCCAGCCCGTCGAACTTCCACCAGCGCCCGGATCTGGTACCGGGAGTACCGGTGATCAATTCGAACTGGGAGTCGGCGCCTGACACGATCGGATATTTGAATGGAAATGCCTTTGCCGATCCGGCGCTGGGCACTTTTGGCAATCTGGGACGTAACGCGATTTACGGGCCGCATTTCCGGAACATGGATTTCGCCTTGTCGAAGGACACAGCCTTTACGGACCGCGTGCGGCTGCAGTTGCGGGTGGAGTTCTTCAACATCTTCAATCATCCGAATTTCGCGCTGCCGAACTTTTTCGTGAGTCCGGGGTCGTCGAACCAGGGACTGATTACGCAGACTCCGGACCAGGCGCAGACCAATCCGGGCTTGGGCGGAGGTGGGCCGCGGGTGATTCAGTTGGGGGCTAAGTTCTTGTTCTAGTTTTGAGTCTTGAGTCGCGAGTCCCGAGCGAGAATCTTCACCGCTGAGAACACGGAGGAAGTCAAAATCCCCACCCTGTCGCAAACTGCGCGACGAGGGTGGGGCACCCTCTTCACTTTTGAACATCTACGTCTTTTGCGATTTGCGGCAGGATCGCCCTTAGCAGCGATTCGAAGGTGCTGCGCACGCGCTCTCCGGTTTCCATCACTTCTGTGTGGCTGAGGGGCTGGTCCAGAATTCCTGCGGCCATGTTGGTGACGCACGAAATGGCCAGCACTTTCATTCCCACGTGACGTGCGGCGATCACTTCGTTCACGGTCGACATGCCGACCAGGTCTGCGCCGATGCGGCGCAGATATTCGATCTCGGCGGGAGTCTCGTAGCTGGGGCCGAGCATGGCGGCGTAGACGCCTTCGTGCAGGGGAATGCCAAGTTTGGCCGCCTGCTCGCGAGCCATGGCGCGGTAGTCGCGGTCGTAAGCACGCGTCATATCGGGAAAGCGAACGCCGAAGCGATCGTCGTTCGGTCCGACCAACGGGTTGTGGCCCTGCAGGTTGATGTGATCGCGAATGAGGACAAGCGCGCCTTGAGAGTAGCTGCGGTCAATGCCTCCGGCGGCGTTGGTGAGGACGACGGCTCGAACTCCCATGCGAGAGAAGACGCGGATAGGGAAGGAGACTTCATTGGCGGAGTATCCTTCGTAGAGATGAACGCGGCCTTGCATCGCGGCGACGGAAATGCCGTCAGCGTCGCCAAGCACGAGTTGTCCGGCGTGCCCGATGGCGGTGGATCTGGGGAAGGTGGGGATTTCTGCGTATGGGATGCGGGTGCCGTCGGAGAGCGAGTCGGCGAAGGCTCCAAGGCCGGAGCCGAGAACCAGCGCGATGCGGGGCTTGAGTTTTGTGCGCTGCAGGATGAATTGGGCGGCGTTGTCGGCTTGGGTGTAGTAGTCGGTCATGATGCCTTTGAGTTTATTCAGAAAAGCGTTAATGTGTCTCGGGGAGCGACTACTGGATGCCACGTTAGAATGACGGTGATAGATGAACCGCCCTGTGATGTTGTTCTTGGCAATACTCAGCCTTCTGGCAACATGTGCTGCTGAATTTCGTCCGTGCCAATTCACATATTCTTCGGATGCAAAACGCAGCGAAGGCATCGCGATGAGCCGGGTTTCGTGGATGGAACCGAGCGGCGAAGTGGGGGCCAGCGTCTTCATTCCCGAAAGCCCGGAACCGCTTGCCGCTATTGTCTTTTCACACTCCGCGATTCACGGAGCCACAGCGGATGCCGAGCTTCTCGGTTTTGCGTGGGCACTGGCCAGATCGGGAGCGGCTGCCATTGTTATCGACGGCGCGGTGGAGTGGCAGACTCCGAACAATGAGTCTAGGCGTGACCCGCATTTCCTGGCTTGCGCGGGACAGTGGCTGTTGCTGCATGCGAAGGTGGATCGAAACAGGCTGGCATTTGCAGGTGCGATGGGCGCGTGGGGAGGAGGCGAGACTCCCATCTGCCAGGCAGGTGAATCCCCGTGCTACCACCCACGATGGATTGTCCCTTTCGGAGAGGCCTCTCCCGCAGAGTGGCGTAATACTGATGCAATGTTGACCGCCAAAGGGCGGCTCAGAATTGCACGGCACACGCAACGACATCTGAAATTACGAGAAATTCAAAGCGAATGGCTTGATGGCTCGACCTGGTCTGCAAAGTGAATCCACCGAAATAGCCCCACGCCGAAATTTCTCCGTTACCGATTACTGTCCCACTTTGCTGGCACTGTACGTTCTTTCAAATCTGCTGAATTCTTCTTCCAGCTTCATCTGTTCTTTCGCTTTCTCGCTTTCGGCGAGGAATTCTGCGCAGGCGTGTGATGGTTTGCCCGCCACATCTGCGGCGCAGACGGTTACGGGCTTGAACGTATCCTTCGTGGTCTCCCACAAGCTTTTTCCCGGCAGAAAAGAGTGCTCCAGGCTCTGGCGCGTCATGCGCTTTAGCGTTGCGTAGGGCAGGGCGTATCCTTCCACGGCGCGCAGGTATTCGTGCGTCATATCGGAGCGGGCTACGCCTTCATCGTCGCTCGAGATAGCGACCGGCACGCCGTACTTGAGGTAAGTGGGGAGGGGGTGCTCATCGCCGCTAACGTTGAGAATCTGATCGTTCGAGGTCAGGTTGATTTCGACGAGGACGTTACGCTCGGCCATTTCCTTCAGCAGCGCCAGCGGATCTTTCTCCAGCATGACCGTAACGCCATGTCCGATGCGCTCGGCGTGGCCTCGCTCGATGGACTCGCGGATGTGAAAGGTCAGGTCCTCGGGCTTCACCAGTCCGGCGGCCAACTCACCGGCGTGCAGCGCGATGTGCACCTTCGGGTAGATGCCGTGCAGGTAGTCGAGCATGGCCATGTGCTCGCGAAAGTCATGCGTGGGAACGTACCAGTCTTCTGGTTGAACGAGATTGAGGCCGACAAAGCGCGGATCGGAGGAGGCGAGTTCGAATCCGAGCAGGATCTCGGCGAAGACCGCCTCGCGCGGGAGGGCGCGAAGCACCTGGTAGATGTAGCGAACGGTGACGCGGCATCCAGGCTCGGGATTGGGCTTGTCACAATTCAGCCGGGCACGAACGAGGGCTTCGTCTTCCGCCAGCGTTTTGCTGGTGGCCTGGGCGATTTCCTTGAGGCCACCTTCGAGCAGCCGCGCGCGCATTTTGGCCAGATCGTTGTCTGGTCCCAACTTCATGCCGAGTTTGGCGGCGGCCAGCCCGTCCGCCGTGTTCATGAATTCGATATACGACACATGCTCGCGGGAGGCACGGTTGATCACGCTGGCGACGGCGTCGGCGCGGTGAGCGTCGGCAACTGGCTCGAACTTGTCGAAAGTGGCGAAAAAGTGATCGTGTCCCGATTCGTCACCGCTGTGCCAGTTGCGCATCGACCAGGCGTCAACGATCTGGTTGTAAAGAATGTGATCATCGTAGGCGCAGCGGATGGCGGGCTTCGAGGTATAGCGTTCGCAGAGATCGCAAGGAGGGCTCAGAAGTCGCGAGGTGGTGCGATCGACGCAGAAATTGTCAGAGGCGGCGAAGTCGATCAGATCCTCGGCGTAGATCGCTCCGGAGAGATGGTTGTGCAGGTCTCCGCCCTTGGGCAGCTCGCGGAGGAATGCCAACAGCAGCGACGGCTGCTTGCGAATGGACTCGAGATAACGACTCGTCTTCTCTTCGGCGGTTTGTGCCGCGGCGAGAGCGGAGAGCAGGATGACAATCAGGAATCGGGTATGCATGACCTTCCGCGGGAACAAGGATTGTAATGGAAGGCCAGCGA
>Ga0335069_10013545_pt1 | contig 11444 bp, 10 predicted proteins | sample Lox_Sample_11_FD_206714 | JGI IMG/M metagenome (GOLD analysis project Ga0335069, IMG submission 206714) | Soil microbial communities from Loxahatchee National Wildlife Refuge, Florida, United States - Lox_Sample_1.1 | ecosystem: Environmental > Terrestrial > Soil > Wetlands | place: USA... | reverse complement strand
AGCAGGATCCGTGGCCACAGTTTTAGGGGCGCAAGCCTTTCAAAGCCTCCCTGGTCCGGATCACCGCGAAGGACAACCACCCGACCAGGAAGCAGGTGAGCAGGACATGTCGGCACTGCCAGTCCCCCCCAGACCGACGCTGCCGGAGTTGCCTTGTCACGTCGACGATCCCGACCTGTGGTTCGCCGAGGCCCCGGCCGACCTCGAGCGCGCCAAGACACTGTGCGCGACGTGCCCGGTCCGCCGCCCGTGCCTGGCCGCGGCGCTGGAACGGGCCGAGCCGTGGGGTGTGTGGGGCGGCGAGATACTCGAGCGCGGCTCGATCGTGAGTCGCAAGCGCCCGCGCGGACGTCCACGGAAGGACCAGAAAGAGGTCGCCGCGGCCTGAGACTAGGCCGCGAAAGTCCAACTGCCGACGCGTTTCCCCGAGAGGGGCCGTTGCTATTTGCACTCTCGCGGTCTAAAGACCTAGACCACCGCGGTGTCGGGCTCGGCGAAGCCGGGGATCAGTTTCTCCGACAGCGCCTTGATCGGCACATGCGCATCCAGCTGGCACAGGATCGCGGCCACCGAGGCGATCACCCGCATCGGTATCGCCAGCTTGGGTGGCAGATCCATCTGCCGGGCCGTCTTGATCTGCGACACCGAGCGGTCTATCTGCACCAGGGTCATTCGCTGCAGCCACTTGCGGGTGTAGTGGAAGACGTCGACCTCGATGGGCTCGACGTACTGGCGCAGCATTTCGTCGATGTCGCGCACCGAGACCTGCTGGCCCTTCTGGATGAAGCCGACCTTCTCCATCGTCGGCAACAGCAGGTCGTAGTTCTTGTCGCGGGCCAATCGGATCGTCATCCCCAGCTCGATGGGATAGCCACCGGGCAGCGGCGCAACGGCGCCGAAGTCGATGACGCCCATCCGGCCGTCGGGCATCAGCATGAAGTTCCCCGGGTGGGCGTCACCGTGCAGCATCTCCAGCCGGCGCGGCGCGTCGAAGGTGAGCTCGAGCAGGCGGGTGCCGATCAGGTCGCGCTGCTCTCTGGTTCCGTTGCGGATGATCTCGGCCATCGGAAAGCCTTCGATCCACTCCTGGACCACCACCCTGGGCGCGCTGGCCACGACGTGCGGCACCAGGAAGTGCGGGCTGTCCTGGTACGCCTTGGCGAACTTGCGCTGGTTGTCGGCCTCCAGCCGGTAGTCGAGTTCCATCTCGGTGCGCTCGACCAATTCGTCCACGACGCCCTGGACGTCCGCGCCCGGCGCGAGTTGCTTGACCACGCCGACCATCCGCTGCATGGTCTTCAGGTCAGCGCGCAGCGCCTCGTCGGCGCCCGGGTACTGGATCTTCACCGCGACCTCGCGGCCGTCGGACCACACCGCCTTGTGCACCTGGCCGATGCTGGCCGACGCCACTGGGGTGTCGTCGAACGAACTGAACCGGTCCCGCCACTTCGTGCCCAGCTGTGCGTCGAGCACCCGGTGCACCTTGGCCGCGGGCAGCGGCGGAGCATCCTTCTGCAGCTTGGTCAGCGCCTCGCGGTAGGGCTCCCCGAACTGCTCGGGAATCGCGGCCTCCAGCACCGAGAGAGCCTGGCCGACCTTCATCGCCCCGCCCTTGAGCTCACCCAGGACGGTGAACAACTGGTTGGCGGCCTTCTCCAGCATCTCGGCCTGGACTTCGTCCTTCGACTTGCCCGTCAGCCGCTTGCCGAAGCCGAGCGCGGCCCGGCCGGCGAAGCCGACAGGGATGCTGGCCAGCTTCGCGTTGCGCGCAGCACGACCGCGTTTGATGTCTGACACACGTCCATCATCCATGACGGTCAGCGCGCCGTGCTGTCGATCCGGCCACAAGCAGCCATGAGTTGTCGCGTGCATCTCCCGGGTGGTACGAGAAAGCCATGGCAGCAAAGCAAACTCAGCACGAAACCGCCGATGCGCTGTTCAGTGCGATCATCGAAACGCTTGACAAGAACCGGAGGGAGGGCACCCTGACCGCCGAGATCCTGGAGGAGCTCGCCAGGGCGTATGCGTCGGTGGCGACGAGCGTTCCCGAACCGGGACGGCTGGGGTAGCAGCAAAACGTCCGCGCTCAGCATGAGCACAGCGGATGCCTGGTCCATTGACGCGCGACGATCGAGCCGGCGTTGAGGTCGAACTCCAACGTGGCGTTCAAGGCCGGGGGCGGCGCGGGATCGGGCACCGCCTGCTGCCCGCGCACCGCCGCGATCACCCGGTTCACCTGGCTGAGCGCCAGCGCCGCCGTCGCCAGCAGGGTGGCGCGGTCGGCCACCCCGACGGTGTCGCGGAGCTGGGCGGCGATGGCCGGCCACGAGGCGTCGCGGTCGCTGCGGTGCAGGTCGGCGCAGCCCAAACAGCTGGTGACGCCGGGGATGACCAGCGGGCCCACCAGGCCGGTGCCGTCTCGCACCCGAACGGGAAGGTGCGCGACGCCCCGGCTGTGCAGGTCGCGCACCATGCGCGGGTCGGCGACCAGGTAGTCCGCCAGCACCACGAGGTCGACGGCCGCGGGCGACACGGCGGCGTGCGGCTGGCTGCTGTGCGCGATGCGGGCCCCCGAGCAGCGCAGCGCCTCCACCAGCAGCTCGGACAGCGGCCCGCGGCCGTGGATCCGGATCGACGCCGCCCGTCCGCGGGGCTGCCGGCATTCGGTCGCGACGCCCGCGCCCACCAGCTGCGCGATGAGGCCGGCCAGGCCGTCGGTGTCCTGTAACCCGCGGTCGACGGCGTGCCGCCGCAACTCGGAGATGGGCGTCGGGGACCGCATCGAGCGCAACAGCGTGGCCAACTGGGCCGCGGCCAGCCCGCGCGGCGGACGGACCAGCACGGCGCGGCGCGGATCCCAGCCGACCTGCACGGCGCCGTCGGGTCGCAGCAGCACCGGCATCGCCGGGTCGAGCGCGTATAGCGAAAGCGCGGCCTTAGACATGGCCTGAGTCATGGGTTGAGACTGTGCCAGGCCGACGGCGGACACCGCGCTCAGCTATCCACAGCACTACCGCTGGGTAAAGCCGGTAGTTCGATCCAGCTTGTAAATATGGGTTAGGTTTGCCAGCACGGAAGCGTCATGATCGACAACGGCGGATCGTCGGTGGAAGTGAAACGGTAGTAGCCGATCTGGACGCCTCTTGCCGGACGGCGGTGAACCTACACATGCTGCTTCTTCTATCATCGGCAGGATGTCGAAGGCCCGACGGCTGGTCCTCCTGCTCAACCTGCTGCTGGTGGCGGTGCTGGTAATTGTCGGGGTGGTCGCACACTCGCTGGGAGTGTTGGCCGCCGAGGTTGACTACCTTGCCGACGCTGCCGCCATTGGCGTCTCGCTGATGGCGATCCGGCTGGCCCAACAACCGGGCGCCGACGCCGGGTTGATCCAACCCGTGTCCCTGCGCTGGTCAACGCCGGATGGCTAACTGGCGCTCAACATGGGGTCGTGTTTGCCGCGATCCGACGCCTTGTTTCGGGAACTACCGAAGTGGTCTGCCGGTGCTAATCGTCAGCGCGGCCGCCGCCGTGTTCATGTTGGTCGGAGTGGTCATCCTCGGGGGCGATCTCGATGACGACAACACCGGAGAGGACTTGAACGTCGAAGCTGCAATCCTCGATACCGCCGCCGATGCTGCCGCCGCCGGTGGCGTTGCGATCAGCGGGGAGACATCTTTGCCACCCGCGGTTGCTATTGGCTGGACCCCGCGGTGGCGTTGGTCATCGCCGTGGTGATCGGCTATCACGCCCTCATGCTGATCTAGCGCGCGTTCTGGTTGCGCTCAGGACTCCGCACCGCCCTGTAGGGCTACTTCGTCGACGCTAGCGTGAGCCTGCGGGCCGTTTAGTGGCTTCCGTTAGTAATAGTTCAGGCAGGTAGTGGGTTACTCGTGTTAGAAGAAGTCGTAACGCGATACTCTTTGCCAGCCCGGGGGTCGACGACGCGGTAGGAGGACCGGAAATGTCGTTTGTGATCGCGGCCCCTGTGATAGTGACAGCAGCGGCGAAGGATTTGGCCAGTCTCGGCTCGTCGCTGGGCGAGGCCAACGCTGCCGCGGCGGCCCCGACGACGGGGGTGCTGGCCGCGGCTGAGGATCAGGTATCGGCTGCCATCGCGTCGCTGTTTTCCGGCCACGCCCAGGCATATCAGACGCTCGGTGCGCAGGCGGCGGCGTTTCATGAGCAGTTTGTGCAGGCGTTGACCGCGGGTGCGGGATCCTACGTCAGCGCGGAGGCCGCCAGTGTTGCGGCGTTTACGGCCAATCCGGCGCAGGCGATCCAGCAGGATCTGCTAAGCCTGGTCAATGCGCCCACCGAGGCGTTGCTGGGACGGCCGCTGATCGGCAACGGCACCAACGGAGCCCCGGGGACCGGGCAAGCCGGCGGGGCCGGCGGGATCTTGATCGGCAACGGCGGATCCGGCGGCTCGGGTGCGCCGGGTCAAAGCGGCGGTGCCGGCGGGGCCGCCGGGCTGTTCGGTGTCGGCGGCGCCGGCGGGGCTGGCGGGAACGGGGACCCCCACGGTGGCAACGGCGGGCAGGGTGGGGCCGGCGGGCTACTGTTCGGCGCTGGCGGCGTCGGCGGCTCCGGCGGGCTCAGCTTCACTGGCGTCGGCGGGGCCGGCGGGGCCGGCGGCAATGCCGCCGGGTTATTGGGTGCCGGCGGGGTCGGCGGCGCCGGCGGCACTGGCGGCGGCGGGGCCGGCGGTGCCGGAGGGGCCGGCGGCAAGGGCGGCCTGCTGTTCGGGGCCGGCGGGGTCGGCGGCACCGGCGGCGTCGGCGACGCTGGCAGCGGTGGGGCAGGCGGGGCCGGCGGCAATGCTGGCCTTCTGTCCGGCGACGGCGGGGCCGGCGGTGCCGGCGGAACCACCCTTAGCACCACCGGCGGGGCTGGCGGTCAAGGCGGCAACAGTGGCCTGATCATGGGCAACGGCGGGGCCGGCGGTGCCGGCGGAAACGCCCCAGGAGGAAACGGCGGTAACGGCGGCAACGGCGGCAACGCTGTTCTGATCGGCAACGGCGGTAACGGCGGCAACGGCGGCACCGCCGGGATTGGCTTTCCGACGGGCCAACCCGGCACCGGCGGCACCGGCTCGCTGCTTCTCCTCGGCGCACCCGGGAATAACGGGATGACGTAGGCCGCGGCGTCGGCGGAGGTCGCGCCGATCACCGATGTGTGATGATGACCGGGGCAGTGCGCCCGAGGGAGAGCAGGGCGGACGCGAGCAACCTCCTGCTTACACTGCACCTGTCTGACGGGTGGAGGACCGCCGGCCTAGTGACAACCAGGGGCTTGCTAGGAGGTGGACCGACATGTCGTATGTGATCGCGGCCCCGGAGATAATGGCTTCGGCGGCAACGGATTTGGCGACCATCGGTTCGAACGTCGACGTGGCACACATGGCGGCGGCGGTCCCAACCGTCGCCGTGCTGCCCGCGGCCCCCGATGAGGTGTCAACGGCCACCGCAAAGTTATTCGGCGGCTACGCCCAGAAGTATCAGGCGGTCCTCGCTCAGGCAGCCGCGTTTCGTGAGGAGTTCGTTGCGGCGTTGGCCTCCGCCGGGAACGCCTATGCGGTGGCCGAGGCCGCCAGTGCCAGCGCGATCTCTGGCGCGTTGGGACAGCTGACCTCACCCATCCAGTCGTTGTTGGGTGGAGCCCCTGCCACCCCCACGGCACTCACGCCCATGGTGGTGCAGCCGACATTGCAGGGAACGACCATTGGTTTGATCATGGGTGGCAGCGGCGTGCCCATCCCCGCACCGTCTGACGTCACTGTCGCTCTCAACTACCTCAACCAGCACTTCAATGTGCTTCCCCCTAATGCACTAGCCCTGTTCACTCCCGAAGGCTTGTATCCGTTCACCGGTGTCAAGAGCTTGCCCCTCGACGTGTCGGTGAGCCAGGGCGTCCAGATTCTCGATAGTGCGATCAAGCAGCAACTCGCCGCAAACCCCTCGGGCAGCGTTGCTGTCTTTGGCGCCTCGCAGAGCGCCGTAGTCGCCTCGCTCGAAATGGACAACCTGGCGAACCCAATGCTCAACCCGACCCCGCCGAGCGCGAATCAACTCGGCTTCACGCTGGTGGGTGATCAAATGAATCCCAACGGCGGCATCCTCGCGCGCTTCCCCGGCTTCCCGGCGGGTCAGCCACTACAGATCCCGAGTATGGGGATTACGTTCTACGGCGCGACGCCCTCAAACACCATTTATCCCACCCACATTTACACGCTGGAATACGACGGATTCGCCGACTTCCCGCAGTACCCGATTAATTTCCTGGCTGACCTGAATGCCTTTGCCGGTATCTACTATGTGCACAACACCTATCCGGGCAATCCGTCGTTGCTTCCCCCTGGCTACGCCATTCAGCAATTGCCGACGTCTCCGGGCTACACCGGCGTTACCACCTACAGCATGATCACCACGCCGAACGGCCTGCCGCTGTTGGAGCCGCTGCGGGCGATACCGGTCATCGGCAACCCGATCGCCGACCTGCTGCAACCGGATCTGACGACGATCGTCAACCTGGGCTACGGGAACCCCAACTATGGCTATAGCACAGGGCCGGCGGACGTTCAGACATATTTCGGGCTGTTCCCACACGTCAGCCAAGCCCTCATCGCTCAGGATCTAATCACCGGAGCACATCAGGGAGCCGTCGCCTTCACGAGCGACATCCACGCCGAAGCCGCGGGCGTGTCGCTGTCCAGCGTCTCGCACTCGCTGACGTCGATGGCGGGAACGGGCGCGGCGGACCTGTCCGCGCTGTCGACGGCGGCCTCCTCGCCCGACAGCATTATCGAGACGATCCAGGCGGCGACCACCAATATCGCCAATGGGATCTCGGGTACTGCCGCGAATCTTTACGCAGCTGCGCTTCCGACGGCAGACATCGCGAATTTCCTGGTTACCGTGCTCCCGGCGTATGACGTCAACCTGTTCCTGAGCGGGATCCAACAAGCGATCAACGGGAACGTCCTCGGTGGGTTGCAATATGCACTCATCGCTCCGCTTGCCGCCGACGCGGGATTGCTCACAATGGCAGGTGGTTTTGAGCTTCTAGTCGTGTTGTCGCCACTCTAACTAATGGCAGGCTTCGCGCTTACAGCCTTCGATGCGTGGCCCGCCGCGTCGGTGCAGCGTGAACCTTGTTCCGATTGGGCAAGTATTGGGCACGGAGCCGGATCAGATTCCAAAAAATAGCATCTGGCCTGCGGTGATGCTGGTGCGCGATACTGGGGTCGAACAGTGGCAGACTGCTAGTTGCGCATGCGCTCGTCGTCGCTGTGCCGTCATTTCCGATTGCCAATGGTGCCCGGGAGGGTGTTTCCAGTTAGGGATTGCCCAGGCATCTCGTGAATGTGGGTAATTCGCTAGCACCGATCCATCGGCGTCGGTGGCATCTGAATGCGACTCACCTGGCAACGATGTCGAGAACTCGAACATCTCCACGGCGCGCTGACTCCGGCTGTTCATCTGTGACCGGTGGCCGGGGCGAGGCGGGCCATCCCGCGCACGATCCATGGTGTTCGCCTGGCGATCACCTCGACGGCGCGATCGGAGCGGCGCATCGCGGTCCGACGGCCCGGAGTCGGCATTGACGCCAGTTCCGCCTCAGGCGATCCTGCCCGCGGGCCATGGCGATCCACCGCCAGCAGTTGCCAGCTGCCGGGCACGCCACGCAACTCGACGCTGCCGCGGTCCTCGAAGCCCGTGCCCGAGCCGACGACCAGATCACGCACGGTGCGCGAGACTAGGATTTCGCCGGCGCCGGCCTGGCCGAGGATACGCGCCGCGATGTGTACGGCGATCCCGCCGATGTCGGTATCGAGCAGTTCGCACTCGCCGGTGTGGATGCCGGCGCGGATCTGGATGCCCAGTGTTTCGGCGTCGGCGCGTAGGGTCTCCGCGCAGCGGATGGCCTGCGTCGGGCCGTCGAACGTGGCGAGATGGCCGTCGCCGGTGCTCTTGACGACCGTGCCGCCGAATCGTTCTGCGAGGTCGGCGGTGATCTCACCAAAGCGTTGCAGCACCGCACGCCACCGCTCATCGCCCGTGGTCGCGGCGTGTTGCGTCGACGCGACGATATCGGTGAACAGCACGCTGCGCAGAGCGCGGCGTGACGGCGCCGGTGCGGCATGGCTTCCGGTGAGGAACTCCTCGATCCCGGTCAGGATCTTGTCGGGCTCGGTTAAGAAGGGTGCGTGGTCCACACCCTCGACCTCCAGGTACCGCGCGCCGGGGATGTGGTCGGCGAGATACCGGCCGCTCTGCACCGGAACCGCTGAGTCGTCGCGGGCATGGATGACCAGGGTTGGCGCGGTGATCGTCGGCAGGATCGGTCGCACGTCGGTCCGAAACGCCGCTTCGAATGACGCCCGCGCCATTCCCGGGCTCGCGCTCATGCGCTCAAACATTCCGAGCTGGCGTATCGACCGGACCGACGGCGCGCTGATGCTGGCTGCCGCACCGCTGCCCCACCCGGAGCGCACGGCGCGCGCGGCTTCCAGCCAGCGGGCGAGCTGTTCAATCGAAGGCGTGTAGTCTTCACCCAGCTCAGAAAGGAAGCGCGCGCGCAGCTCGGCCGGGTCACGATCCATGTCGTCCCACTCGCCTGGGTGAAACGAGTATGTGCCGCAGAGGATCAGCGCCCGCACTCGTTCCGGCCGTGATGCCGCGAACATCATGGACTCCGGTCCACCATCACTCAGACCGGAGACGACGGCCTGTCCGAAGCCGGCTGCGTCCATGACAGCCTCGATCTCGGCCGCTCGATCCTCCAGTGTGCGAACTTTTGGCACCGGGTCCGACAGCCCGACCCCGGCCTTGTCGAACAGGGCAACGCGACAGAACGTGGCGAGCTGCTCAACGAACGCTTTGAATTGGGGGATGGTCCAGGCCAGCTCGACGTGGCTGACGAACGGCCCGACGATGACGAGTTCGACCGGCCCATCGCCGAACACCTGATACGCCAGGCTCAGATCGCCGCACGATGCGTACGAGGTGTCCGGCACGGCATTGAGCGTACTGCTGATCCCACCGCTCGGCGGGGCACCACTGATAGTCGCCCTCGGTAGTTCGACTTAGTGATTGCTCAGGTAGCTCGTATGTCTTGGAAAAAGATCGGGCCGCCCGCGTGGAGAGCAGGGGCGGCCCGGCGGCCTGCTCCTCCTCGCCGCGGGCTATGTCATCCCGTTCATCCCGTTTAGGCCCAATAGCAGCCCGCTGGTGCCGCCGGTACCGGCGGTGGCTGGGCCGGCTTGGCCGATCCCGGCGTTGCCGCCGTTACCGCCGTCGCCGATCAGCACCGCGTTGCCGCCCGCCCCACCGTTACCGCCGGTTGAAGCCCCTCCGGTCCCCCCCGCGCCGCCGTCACCGCCGTTGCCGCCGTTGCCGATCACCCCCCCTTTGCCGCCGGTCCCGCCCAACCCGCCGGAGTCGAAGCCTGTGCCGCCGGTCCCGCCTGCGCCGCCGGCGCCGAATAGGCCGCCGGCCCCGCCGGTGCCGCCGATCCCGCCGGTCCCGCTGGTCCCGCGGATAACGATGCCTGCGCCGCCGGTGCCGCCGGTGCCGCCGGTGCCGAACAGCCCGCCGGTGCCGCCGAATCCGCCGTTCCCGCCGACCCCGTAGTCCCCGTCGCCGAACCCGCCGGCGCCGCCGGTGCCGCCGCTGCCGGCGGCGCCGAACAGGCCGCCGGTGCCGCCGTTCCCGCCGTCCCCGCCGGCGTCGCCGAACCCGCCGGCCCCCCCGGTGCCGCCGGGACCGAACAGCCCGCCGGCCCCGCCAGTCCCGCCGGCCCCGCCGGCGCTGCCGTTGCCGGTCGCTAAGCTTCCGCCGGCCCCGCCGGCCCCGCCGGCCCCGCCGGCCCCGCCGGCGCCGAACAGCCCAGCAGCACCGCCACTACCCCCGTTTTCGCCCGCCGCGCCGGAGCCGCCGGCGCCGCCGTTGCCGAGCAGCCACCCGCCGGGTGCGCCGTTTTGCCCGGTTCCCGGAGCCCCATTGGCGCCGTTGCCAATCAGCGGGCGCCCCGTCAGCGCCACGAAGAGCGCATTGATCACACCTAGCACGTCACGGCATCCACACGCGGAGCACGCCGACCTTCATCAGCGCGTCGACCACCGCCTCGGCCTGTTGGGCCGTTGCCTGCTTTTTGGTACATGGCGGCGGCAATTTTGTTCTCTCGCACAGCATCGCTCCTTCGATAGAGCGGGACCGATGTTTCGAAATGCCATGGCAATGTTCACGGGGCAGCCTAGCGTAGTCGGCTACTCGAAAGCCGTATTCCCCTTAGTGATTGACTAGGCGCTAGCACGGCCCGGCGGGGATCCCTGCCGACCTGCACGGCGCCCTCGGGCCGCAGCAGCACCGGCATCGCCGGGTCCAGCGCGTAGAGAGCAGAGGCCGTGTGCGGCATGAATGCTGACTGTGCCACGCCGGAGGCGAGGGACCCGGTTAGTTATCCACCGAACCGCCGTCGGACCCAGGGGCCGGCATCGGTGTCTCGCTCGAACTCGGGATCGCCTCATCGATTCCGCTGGTATCGCCGCCAATGACCCGGTCGATGAATGCGGCCGGATCGTCGAGGTCCTCCGTGTCGGGCAGCAGACCGGGGTGCTGCCGTAACCGTTACTGTTGGTCAGCCGGTGCGGGCGGCGGTGGGCACGGCTTGCCGCCGCATATTCCAATGATCGTTCCCGTCGTCGTGGTTGCCGGTCCGACCGTCACGCCGCAGGGCCAGTTGGCCTGGTTCCGCCGGATGCGGTAGAAGCGTGCTGCGGCGGCGTCGATCCGGATCCACGGCCGCGGGCGGCTGTCCGAGCTGCTGGTGGAGGCGCTGCGCTGCTCGGGGGCCCGCATCGCGCACAGCAGACACGACGAGGCCGGCCAGGCCGTCGGTGTCCTGCAACCCGCGGTCGACGCCGTGTCGCCGCAACTCGGAGATGGGTGTCGGGGAGCGCAGCGGCGTGGCCAGCTCGGCCGCGGCCAGGCCGCGCGGCGGACGGACCAGCACGGCGCGGCGCGGATCCCAGCCGACCTGCACGGCGCCGTCGGGTCGCAGCAGCACCGGCATCGCGGGGTCGAGCGCGTACAGCGAAAGCGCGGCCTTAGACGTGGCCTGAGTCATGGGTTGAGACTGTGCCAGGCCGGCGGCGGACGCCGCGCTCGGTTATCCACAGCGCCGCCGGCCGAGTCCTCCACGACACTGAGCGGCCCACCTCACCCTTCAACCGGCGCCCGGCCGGATGAAGGCAGCTCACAGCCGAGTTCGCCGGCAAACTGGGAGACCGTGGCCCGGAAGTCGAGAAAGCGGCTATACGCCACGTGCCGATCGTGCAGGACGCTCGGATCAATCCCGGCCTCCAGCAGGAGTAGGCCCCGTAACAGCCACGGCATCACGCTCGCGACGACCGACCAACGGAGGTGCCGAACCCCGAGTGGCTC
>Ga0335069_10013544_pt1 | contig 11444 bp, 11 predicted proteins | sample Lox_Sample_11_FD_206714 | JGI IMG/M metagenome (GOLD analysis project Ga0335069, IMG submission 206714) | Soil microbial communities from Loxahatchee National Wildlife Refuge, Florida, United States - Lox_Sample_1.1 | ecosystem: Environmental > Terrestrial > Soil > Wetlands | place: USA... | reverse complement strand
GTTCACGTACATCATCGGATTCCCGCCAAAGTCCGTCGTGAAAAAGTGCATGCCGAAGAACCGGTCGAGCCAGAGCAAAAATATCGTCACCGTGAGGATCGGGAAAACGGAGACGACGAGCACCATACTCGAGAGCGATGTCCACGTGAAAAGCGGCATGTCGAACAGCTTCATGCCGGGCGCGCGCATCTTGAAAATGGTCACGAGGAAATTGATGCCGCCGAGCAAGCTCCCGAGGCCGGAAATTTGCAGGCTCCAGATCCAATAATCCATGCCGGCGCCGGGGCTGTAGACCGCTTCGGATAAAGGCGGCAGCGACAGCCATCCTGCGGCGGCGAATTGTCCGCCAACGGCGAAAAACATATTAATAAGGATCGCTCCCGCAACATAGAGCCAGAATCCGAGCGAGTTGAGGAACGGAAACGCGAGGTCGCGCGCGCCAATTTGGAGCGGCACAATGAGATTCATGAGGCCAAAGAAAAATCCCATCGTCACAAAGAACACCATGATATCGCCGTGCGCCGTGAAGATCTGCTGGAAGTGGCTCGCATCGAGGTAGCCTCCCGAACCGGATGCCATCGCCTGCTGGAGCCAGATCATGATCGCATCGAGGCCGCCGCGGAAAAACATGACGGCAGCAACGACGATATACATGATGCCGATTTTTTTGGGATCGGTGGATGTGAGCCAATCGCGCCACAGCCAACCCCACAATTTATATCTGGTGAGGAGGAATGCCGTGACGGCGCCGCCAAGGATGAGGGCTGACGTCCCCCCAATCGTAAACCATTGGTGCGGCAGCGCATCCCATGTGAGATTGCCGAGTAAAAAGTGTTCCATTAATCGTGATGGTGTTCGTCGAGGCCCGACGGCTGCGGCGCCATATATTGCATCATAATATTAGTATAAAGACTTGGGTCGATCGATGCATATACTGCCTGCGGATTATTCTCGCTCGGAGCCGCAAGCGCTTGATACTCTTTCGTTCCCAGCGAACTCGTCGCCTGCTTTACGCTCGCGACCCACGCATCAAAATCGGACTGTGACAGGGACTGCGCCATGAACGTCATCCCGGCATAGCCGTCGCCGTTGATCTCCATGTCTTTCCCTCGGAAATTTCCGGTTGATGAGGCGATGAGATTGAGCTGGGTTTGCATCGCAGCCATCGCATACATCTGGCTGCCGAGTTGAGGAATCCAAAACGAACTCATCGGGCCGTCGGCGGTAAGTTCAAAGCGGATCGGCGTTTTTTCCGGGAACGCCACGTAATTTATGGTTGCAATGTTCTGCGCGGGATAGATAAAAAGCCATTTCCACGGAAGCGCAACCACCTGGATCGTCATCGACTCCGCATCGGATGCGATGGGCTGGTAGGGATCGACGGCGTGTGTCGCGCGCCATGCAGGCACCGAGAGGCCCACGATGATGACCGCGGGAAGCGCCCACAGGACAAGTTCATTCCAAACGGTGTGCTTCCGATCGGGATCGTAGGACGCATCGTTGTTTCCGGCACGATATTTCCACGCAATCGTAAAAAGAAAAACAAACATCGGCACGACAATGACGAGCATAAGAAGCACCGATTCTTCTATAAGCCATGTTTGCTGGCCGGCAACCGCGCCTTTCGGATCAAAAAGCGCAACGACGCTGCCGCCCATGAGCGTCCTAAATAATAGTATTGCGGCGCTTACGACAACCGCACCGATCGCAACCCGGGTGAGTGGCTTCATTCTTTTTTAATAATACCATTCAGGCCCGTCGACGCTCGTCAAATAACCGCCGTGAGCGCCATCGTAACAAAGGTTGCCGTGAGGACGATAAGCGACATGATGAACATGCCGCGCGACCATGCGAGAGCGTCTTCCACCCAGAATCCCTGGACGCCGAGTGCAAGCCAAACAGCTCCAAAAAGAAGCACGACCGCGAGATAGGCAAACCCGGCGTATCCTGCGAGCCCGAAGAGTACGGCCACAATAATATAGAGCAAAATTAATATGGTCATTTTGACCTGCATCGGCCGCAATCCTTCCCTGATCGAAACCACCGGCACGCCGGCGGCGGCATAATCGTCGGCGCGGCGGATCGCTATCGCAAAGAAATGCGGCAACTGCCAAATGAAGAGCATGGCAAACAAGAGCCACGCGCCTGCATCGATCCGGTTTGCCATTGCAACGTAACCGACCACCGGCGGCACGGCTCCAGCAACGGCGCCTACCAAAACGGCATATCGGGTACGCCGCTTGAACCACAAGCTGTATACGACAACATAAAAGAAGAAGCCAATGCCCGCGACGGCCGCCGTGAGGAAATTCGTCCACGCGAAAAGCGCGGCAAAGCCTGCGATGCCGAGCGCCACGCCATAGAGCAACGCCGATGCGCCGGATATCCTTTGCGCGGCAAGCGCCCGGTCTTTTGTCCGTTCCATCTTCGCGTCGATATCGCGGTCGATATAATTATTAAAAACGCATCCCGATCCCATGACGAATGCGAGGCCGATAATCGCCGCAACAAGCGGCGGGAATATCAGAGAGAACGACCCGGCATGCGCCGCCTGCGCGCCGGCGGCAAATCCGCCGATGAGCGGAATCACATTTCCATAAACCAACCCGGGCTTTGCAAGTTCGTAATAATCTTTGATCACCTCTCAATAGTATCAGAAAAACAAAAGGGAGCGTGATGGGACGTCACGCTCCCGGTCAAGCTATTTTGGAGCTTGCAATGTTCACTGCTTCGCCAGGTTTCTTCATCAAGAACCTGGCATTTTCGATGTATCCTTCTACGTACTTCACTCCGCCCTCTCTTCTCTTGTCGCACGGTCGTTCGACAGCTTTGTCTTCCCGTTTGGCCTGAAGCATAGCTTCGTCGGCGCTTGCGATCATGCGATCCGCAATGCACGCGACTGACTTCCGGGTCAACTTCGTTGGCAAATCGCAGCACGTTGAAACCCCGATGTCCGCAACGATTTCTCCGGGCTGCAACTTGATTTCGCCTTCGTACATCCACACATGCGAAGCAACGACATTCCGGAAGCGGTCAACCAGCTCTTGCACTTCATTTCGCAAAGTGATCGCGTCCGTGGAAAGATCAGAAAAAGAAAGCGGCTTGTCTTCTGGTTTCAATGAACTGACTCTCCAAGCGGAGAACTGAACATCGTTATCGTTTTGCCGGCAGAGATGCCGACGCCGAAAAAACTAATTCCTATAATAGACCCAAAAAAATCAGATTTCAACCCTGAAACCTTAAAATCGCCGCTTCGCTTTGGGCGTCTTGATCACCCCGATCACCTTGCCGTTCACGGAAAAATCATCGTCTTCGTGGATGTGGATGGCCGGGAAATCGTGCGTGGACTCGGACATGAGGAGAATCTGGTTATTTTCCTTGTCTATATAATATTTTTTGATGTTTGCCATGCCGTCGATGAGCGACAAAACGATGTCGCCATTGATCGCGCTCTGGTCGTGGCTGTCGATAATCACATAATCCCCGTCTTCGATGCGCTTGCCGCCGATTTCGGCGCGGTTCATGGAAGGCCCGCTCACGCGGATGGCGAAAAGCCCTTCGGTGGAAGCGCGGTTTGCCGAACGCGAATAGCGGCGGTCAATGAGCGATGTTGAAGCGCGCAGATAGCCTTCGATATTTGTTTCTGCAAAAATCTGCGCAGGGCCGGCATTCGCCGCGCCAACGATCGGGATGCGCAAAAGTTTTGCACCGTCAAGCGCGCCGTTTGCGAATCCCTGCTTTGTTTTTTCTATAGTTCCCTTCATTTTATTGATCGTTATCAATCCTCGCTTCTCTAACTGCTGGAGATGGTGCTTTATCTTCTGGGGAGATTTTTCTCCGATGAAAGCGCCAATCTCCCGAAGCGTATACTTGCCCAGATTCTTGTCTTTGGTTAACGCCAATAATTTTTGCTGTATTTCGTGCATATCTATAGTGTATGCCCCTTATAATTAATGTCAAGCATAACTGTGGACAAGTTTGACAAGCCCCAAAATTCAAACCCCCCGATCGGGGGCTCTTGCCGGACGGTGGTCTCGGGTCGAAAGCGAAACCAATGCCCCTTTGTGGCAAGACCCAATGCGGAGGGTCTGGAATATGCATGATTTTCAGTTTTTAACTGTATGCGTTAGAGAAAACGATTCCCGCGGATAGATACGTGCGGGCGCGTTGTGAGGATTCCCCTATTCCTCCCCGCGAATGTCATGCTTTCAGCTCAATGCGGCACGGTACCATTCGGACCAGAATCATCCTATTTCAATAATGATTCGTGTTCTTCGGAATATCAGGCTGTTCGTTGATGGCCTGTTCCCGGCTTAAGAATTTCCAAATGTCCGCTTGCATCCCTATCGTCGAAATCGCATGAATGTACGATGCCCGTTCTTTGAAGCGCCACCACCAAAGGCATCGCTATCCGCTTTCATCGCTTTCCCTATGAGTAGTGCATAGGACGTAATCTTGCTTATTCGTTTTTGGACCTTTTGCTATCTGGGCCGGCTCCATGGCTGCCGGTTCGTCAATTACTACAAAAGGGGTATTCCTTTATTACAGGGGGCTTGGGAACTTTCCGGTTTTTCGGACGCAAGCGCAGACGAGCGTCCGAAAAATCTCGGAAAGTTCCCCTCTCTCTCCTGAAATTTAAGGGCCTATCCGATCAATTGCCGAGGCATCGATAAAACCATTTTGATCGCGGTCGCCAAATACCACCACTAAATCGCCGGCGTGTAAAGAGGCCTGCGTCATCGTTGCTATGGCTTGGTCAAAAAGAACGGTCGACGTTTCGCCGCTCACCCCTTCCAAAATAAAACCGTTTTCGGCGAGTGCGATCACCTCGCCCCGATGGATGTCGGTGAGTTCGCCCGCACCATAGTTGGAATAATATCCCCCAATAATGGGCGCGTTGTTATATCCCAGGAAGGCGGTATTGAATGGCGTGAAAGCAAGCGTGAAACTCGCGCCCACGACGAGAATAAGAATCCCGAGAAGCGAATATAAAAGCGGCCGCTGATACGCGAATGAAAAATGGTTGATAAGGATGACAAGAACAAGCAAAAACACGAGGGACAGCAGGATCAAAAGCCACGGAAGCGACCGCAAGAAGATATACCATCCGGATATGCCGAGCCCCGGCGCATAAATCGCGCCGGACTGGATAAGCAGGAACAAAATAAAACCGCCGATGTAAATCAGGAAAAGACCCATAATCACGCCGCCCACGATGGCGAGAATCGTCTGCAGCACAAAGTAGGCCCGCGAGCGCATCTTGACCCTGCCGCTTGCGATGGCATCGAATACCCGCTGTTCAATGAATTTTTCTTCGGTCATAAGCGTTGTGACTATCCTTGCACCAATTTCTTTAGCATGGCTTTCCCCCGCTGCAACCGAACCCCGACCGTGGATACGGGGATGCGGAGAATGTCGGCGATGGCTTTATAATCCATCTCTTCAAAATAATATAAAATTAAGGGCTCTTTGTATTTAGATCCCAGCTTATCGAGCGACGCTTCGAGCATGGTCTTCAGTTCCTGGTGCGTTACTTCGCTGTCGGCCGTTTCCTTGGCGATGAGGCGCGGAAAGAGCACGTCGAAGTCGAAAAGCGATACGTTTTCCCGTTCTTTCTGCTTTTTCTTCACGGCATTCACAAATTCGTTGTGCGCGATGCGGTAAATCCACGGCGAAAATCGCCGATCCGTATCGAAGCTTTTGATATTTACATATGCTTTTATGAAAATTTCCTGGACGAGATCTTTGACATCGTCGCCCTGAAAGAGAAAACGCCGCGCATAACGGCTCATCTTCGCTTCGTAGCGCTCAATGAGCCCACGGAACGCTTCGGTGTCGCCCCGCTGAACCGCCGCGGCGATTTGCTCGTCCGTTTGGTCATGCATAAGAACGTCTGTTTTTGCTACAGCAATAGCCATAGTTTTATTTCAAAGGTGGCCGCAAACCGGCCCGCAAAAGAAACAGGTCTTTGCTTGATATACGAGCCGCCGCCCGGATTTGTTTCCCTTGTGGAAGGTTGCCGAAGCATATTACAATCGAAAGACATGGAAACGCCGAGCCACAAAAGAATCATGATCTCGATATGGGTTCTGCTCGCGATTTCCGCCGCTTCGGCAGGCTACGTTTATTACAAAGGCCTCCCGCCCCCGAAGGGCATGTACGACGCTTTTGCAAAATGCATTGCATCGACGACGACCAAATTCTACGGCGCCTGGTGGTGCCCGCACTGCCATAATCAAAAGAACGAATTCGGCGATGCGGCGCAATTTCTCCCCTATATCGAATGTTCCACGCCCGATGGCGGACATCAAACCCAGGTCTGCATCGATGCCGGGATAAAAAACTATCCGACCTGGGTGTTCCCCGACGGATCGACGACCACCGGCGAAACCGCGCTCGACGTCATTTCGAAGAAGACCAACTGCCCACTCCCCACCAGCACGCCATCCTAACTGTGATACCATAGAGCCATGACACCACTCGTAACCAGCGTAACCAATTTCCTTTCCGTCATCGTTGTCGCCTCGGACGCCCTCATCCTTTTCCTCCTGATCCTCCTCATCACTCCGCTCAAAAACAGCCGCCGGGGCAAAGCCGTCCTCAATTTCTTCGGCTCGTATGCCGTCACGTTTTCGTTTCTTGTTGCGCTCGGATCCATAGGCGGCAGCCTTTTTTATTCGGAAATCGCGCACTTCGCGCCATGCCTCTTCTGCTGGTGGGCGCGCGTTCTCATCTACCCGCAAGCGCTCTTATTCTTTATCGCGCTTCTCATCAACGATCACCGCGTGCGCATCTATGGCGCCGCGCTCTCCGCCATTGGAGTCCTCCTCACGGCATACCACACCTACCTCCAATTCGGCGGCACGGATCTTGTCCCCTGCGACGCGACGGGCGTGAGCTGCAATAAAGTGTATTTCATCCTGTATGGGTACGTGACGATCCCGACGATGGCGCTCACGGCGTTCGCTCTCATCCTTTTGTTCTGCCTTATCCCGCGGCCCCACACGGCATCCGCCGATTAAATCCAGTTCGGTTAAAATTCGGCCTCGGCTCCCGGATTACGCAAATGACACGAGGACTATTTCCGAACGGGTGCCGAGTCGGAGCGGCGGCCCCCAGCTTCCTGCGCCGCTCGACGTGTAAACGCCTAGGGTTTTGAACATCTTATATCCATAATCAAAGCCGTTATAGATGCGCTTCGTGATATGGGTGAGCGGATAAATCTGCCCTTGATGCGTATGGCCAAAAAAGCCCAGGACGAATCCTTTTTTCTCGGCGACATCCAGATTGTCCGGTTCATGCTTGATAAGCACTGCGGGCATATCTTTTTTCAATTCGATTTTTTCGAGGACGGCTTCGAAGTTTTCGCGCTTGTGCGTGTCGTTATAATCAACGCCGACGAACTGCATCCCTTCAATCTCGACGGTTTGGTTCTTGAGAATATTGATGCCAACGCCTTTGATTGCGGCCATAAACCGGTCGAACTCGCCATAAAATTCATGGTTGCCGGTGATGTAGTGGACGCCGTGTGGCGGCTTGAGGTCGCGCCACGGCTGAACGATGGCCTCCGCGTCGCACTTCGGCCCGTCATAAAGGTCGCCGCCGATAATCACGGTTGCCGGATTGAGCGCCATAATCCTATTGACCACTTTCCGTGAAAAGCCTTTGCCGTAGACGGCGCCGAGGTGCACGTCGCTAACAAAAACCAACTTATGGTTCTTCCAAAATTCTGGGAGATTTTTTACCTTCATCGTTATGGGCGTAACCTGGGCGCGGACGCTGTTCCAGGTGCCATAAAGATGGATGAGGAAAAACGGCGCAAAACAGATGATTCCGAGCGTGGCGAGCGGAGTTGCGATATTTAAATCGTTAAAAATATTGAAAACCACATAGAAGATGACCGCGCCCACAAAAAGAAAATGGACCAAGCCGAACCAATACCCCGAAGCGGTGTAATACCACTGCGCAAGGCGGTTCCGTGAAAATCGCACGATGATGAACGACGTAAAGAAGGTCACCGAGAGCAGGCCGAAGGCGACCCGCAGCGCAAAAGAATCAAAGCCAAACGCGATTGAAAGCGTTTTGTACACCGTGAAGTGCACGATCAAAAGCAGCACCTCGAGGACGGCGATATTTGCGGCGAGATAAATTTTTGTTTTGCGGTCCATGGTTGTTGGTTAGCCTTCGGCAATGATAGTGTGCCCGTGCGCGGTCGCTTCCTTAGGCACGCGGATGAGGAATGAAAAGAATGATCCAACAATGATCGTGATTGCGGCGACTTCAAATACAAATGCATATCCGGAAACCTGCGCTTTCAAAATGATGAGGCCGACGAACTGCTGCATGACGACGGGGAGGGTCGTTGGATTCACGTTGTGGATGGAGCTCATATGCGAAATGGCGAGCACTTTTGCGTTGATCACGGACGTGAGCAGGGTGCTGAAGATGGCAACGCCGAACGCGCCGGAAATGTTGCGCACGAGCGCGAGCACCGCCGACGCTTCGCCGATGTCTTCCTGCGGTACGGCGACGGCAACCAGATTGGTGCGCTGGGCCATGCCGAACCCGAGCGAGAAAGCGAGAAGCGAGAGCGGGATTGAAATCTGGAGGGCCGTCCAGCGCGGATCAAGCCCCGCAAGGAGAAGCATCGCCAAGCCGGAACAAAACGTGCTCGCGAAGATCACGGTCGATGGCTTCGCCTTCCCAATCAGCCTGCCTCCGAGCGGCGCCGCAATCATGAGGCCGATGGCGAGTGGAATAAAAAGGTATCCGGTCTGCGTGGCGTCATAGCCAAGGAACGTTTCCGCAAAAATCGGCACGAGGAAAATGGCGCCGATGAGGCCCATAAACACGATGAAATTATTGAGCAACGTATTCACAAAAACGCCGCTCTCAAAAAACTTGAGGTTCACGATCGGCTCGGTCTCGTTAATTTCAATAACGTAGAAGATTATGCCGAAGCCGATGGTGAGGATGTAGCAAAAAATGCTCGCCACCGATCCCCAACCCCACGTCTGTCCTTGGTCAAGCACCATGGTAAGCGACCCAAGCGATGCGCCGAGCGCAGCCGAACCCCACCAGTCGAAATGTACGCTGCGCTTTTCGCCTACGGATTCATTGATAAACGTGATTGCAAGGAAAAGCCCGACCAGGCCGAGCGGAATGTTGATGAAGAAAACCGCGCGCCAATTGAAGCTGTCGATGAGCGGTCCGCCGATGAGCGGTCCGAAAACCGATGCCGCGGCGAACGCCGACGACCAGATGCCGAGCGCCTGCGCGCGTTCCTTGAGATCCCGGAATGTGACGGCGATGATCGCCATGGCCGTCGGATAATCGGCGGAAACGGCAAAGCCTTGGATGACCCGGAAGACGATCATCGAGCTCAAGTTCCACGCGACCGCGCACAGCCCCGACGCAATGATAAACCCGATAAAACCGATGAGGTAAATGCGCTTGCGGCCGGCCGTGTCGCCGAGCTTGCCCCATACCGGCACAAACACGGCGTTAGCCAAGATGTACGCCGTGGAGATCCACGCCGCGTCGCTCACGGTGATGCCGTAGTCGCTGATGATCTTCGGCAAAGCGAGGTTCACCACGGTTTGGTCGAGGCGTCCGAGAAATGTCCCGAAGATAACCGTGATTAAAATCCACCAGCGCAGGTTGCTTGGTTTCTCGTTTTCGGTTTCAACCCATCGCTCGATGTTGCGCGCCTCGTCGCTCGCCATGCTTAGTGCTTATAAATCCACATGCGCGCAGACATGCCGTTCTTGAGTTCCGGATATTTCGCGGGATCGAATCGCACGTAAATGTCGAATTGATTGGTGGGGCGCTGGTCTGAAATATCGAACACCACATCGCTCGCGTGCGACGTCGGGCTCACTTCGTCCACGATGCCCTGATACTGCTTGGAGCCGAACGCATCGACGGTGAACGTCGCCGCATCGCCGACCTTCACGTCGGCGAGTCCTTTGTCTTCGTCGAGCTTGCCGACGGCGCGGAGCTGGGTGGGATCAACCATCGTCGCAACAATGTCCTGTCCGGTGAATGCGTTTTCATATTCGCCGATATTCTGGTCAACGGAGACGATCTGCCCGCCGGTTTTTGCCTTGACGATTTCATTGCCAACCTGGGCAACCGGTTGGTCGGCGGTCACGCTGTCCCCCGTTTTCACAAATACCGCCTGGAGGTTGCCGGAATTGGAAGGCGAAAGGTTGACGAGCGGCGCCTGGATCACGGATTGGTCGATATAGACGGTTTGGGCGGATACATACCAATACAATCCGCCGCCAACCGCGCCCACGATAAGCAGGACGAGAACGATGCGGATGATAAGTTTGCTGCGGTTGCTGTTTTGCTTCCCTGCGTTTTGTTCGGCCATGGATTTGTTAAAAATTGGTTAATGTGTCGCCCTCATTCACGCCGCTCGTGATTTCCGTCATGCCGTTATCGCCCGTGAGGCCGACCTGCACTTCCTGCTTTACCGTTTCGCCGCCATGCCGGACCAAGGCGAACTTGGCGTTGCCGTCGTTAATCACGAGGCGCGTGGGAACCTCAACCACGTTGTCATGCTCGCCCGTCACGATATGGATGTTGCCGGTCATGCCGTCTTTGATGCTCGGCTGCGGATTCACAAAATGGAGCGTCACTTCATACGCCGGAACGCCGTTCACTTGAGTTTCGAGCGATGCGATCGTCGTGATCGTCGCCGGGAACACGGTGCCGGTCCCGAAGGCGTCAAGCGTGACGTTCGCAGAATCGCCGGCCTTGATTTTGGCAACGTCGCCTTCCGATACGAATGTTTGGACTTTGAGGCCGCTGTTGTTCACGACGGCTGCGACGGGCACGCCCGGCGTGACGACCTGGCTGATTTTTGCCGTCAGATTCTCAACGGTGCCGTCGAATGGCGCAATGAGCTCAGCATGCTGGAGCGCGACTTGCGCATTCTGCGCCGCCGCTTGCGCCTGCAGAACCAGCGCTTTTTGGGCCGCAATCTGCTCGGCCGTGGCGCCCGCTTGCGCGAGCGCGAGCGCTCCCTGCGCGTTTGCGAGCGCGGACTGCGCGCCCGTGAGGGAACTCACGGAAGCATTCACTTCGGTGCGCGCCGCAGCGACTGCAGTTTTGAATGTGGTGAGCTGCGATGAAGAAATCGTGCCGTTCGGCAACGCCTCGTTCACGGCAAGCGCGATCGCGTTCAAATATGACGCAATCTGGTTGAGCGTCGTGAGACCCAGGGTTGCAAGTTCGGTTTCGCTGCTCGTCGCGGCATTCATCGCCCCATACCAACCCGCAAGCGACGTTCCGATCGCAACGCGCTGACTCTGGATGTTAATGGCCGACTGGGAATTAATCGTTGCAATCAGGAATAAAGGCGTCCCGTTCGGCGTGCTGAAAAGAACATCGGTCTGATTATGGATCGCGTCATCCGCCGCAGTGTAGGCGCTCCC
>Ga0335069_10013543_pt1 | contig 11445 bp, 8 predicted proteins | sample Lox_Sample_11_FD_206714 | JGI IMG/M metagenome (GOLD analysis project Ga0335069, IMG submission 206714) | Soil microbial communities from Loxahatchee National Wildlife Refuge, Florida, United States - Lox_Sample_1.1 | ecosystem: Environmental > Terrestrial > Soil > Wetlands | place: USA: Florida... | reverse complement strand
AGACCGCAGCTCACGCCGCAAACCAGCCCAAACAACAAAGCCCCGCAAGGACCCCGCCGCCCACGTCTCTCTTCCTTCCGATGAAATTGTCAAATAGCGGCGGGAAAAGCTTTCGCTGTCCCCTTAGACCTTCGCAGCGATCGCCGGAGCCTGACGCTCCTTGCGCTCGCCGCGCCGACCCGAACTCTTGCGGCCCCGCCGCAAACGAGACGATCGAAACCGCTCCGCTCCCCGCTTCCCAGCAGGGAGGAGCGCATCTCGAGATCGTCCCGAAATCCCGACGCCGCGCCGGCCGCCACAGCGCCGCCGCCGTCGGTCGCGCTGATATATGAGGGCGCGTCCCCGGTGTCAAACTGTTTTTGCAAAAGAGTCGCATTTCGCCGCCCGCGCAGCGGCTCGCCTGGGGATAATCGCCCCGCGCCAGCGAACGCGACCGCCAGCGCGCCGCACAACAGCCACGGTTTTGGCCGACAAGCGCGCGCCGGCGCGTTGCGTCGGCGCGGCGGCGTCGATACTAAGAGGACCGCCGCGGGGAGCGCCAAGCGAGCGAGCGACGAATTCAGACGTGACGACTTCCGCCGCCCGAATCGCCCGCGCCGCCGGGCCGACCGACAGGCTCCGCTCGATCGTCGAGCTCGGCCACGAGCCGCCGATCGAGATCGGCGAGCCGCGGATCGACAGCCGCGAGCGGCGCCGCATCTCGCTGCGCTGGCTGGCGGGCGTCGCGCTTTCGGGCCTCGCCGGCCTGTCGCTGATCGGCGCGGCGCTCTATCTCGACCTGGACCGCCAGTCGAATTTCGCCGAAGCGCCGGAATTCGCCAGCCTCGCGCGCCACGAGGAGGTCGAGGGGGTCAACGGCAACAAAGGCGACCGGCTGGTCAGGCCGATCGACGTCGTCGCCGCCAAGCAGACCTACAAGGCGCCGACGACGATCAAGATCGGCGACAAGGAAGTCGTGCGGGTACGGCCCTTCACCATCCTGTCGACCGCGTTGACCCTCACCCCCAATTCTTTCGCCGACGCCGTGCCGCCGTTCGACCCGCTGATGGCGACGAGCGGCGCGGCCGAAAAGGCCGACGCGCCGCCCGACCCTGGCCCGGCCCAGGACGACGCCGAAGTCGCCTTCTCCCAGCGCGACCTCGCCGCCGACGAGGCGGCCGCCGCGACCGGCGAGCTGACGCTCGCCGAAGCCCAGGCGCAGGTGGCGGAGCTGATGAAGGCCTCGACGACGGGCGACGAAATCCCCGCCCTGCCGCCGCAGCTGCTGCTCAAGCGCACCAGCCAGGCCGCCATCGACCCGCTCGGCGCGCTCTCCTATGCGCCGGCGTCGAGCGGCTCGATCAACGCCCCGTTCGCCTCGATCGAGGTCAAGATGGTGCCGGAGAACGTCACCGACGCGGCGATGACGCCGGCGCCGGCCGAGAGCCGCGAGCGCCTCGCGCAATTGCGCCGCGGCGAAGCGTTCGAGGACCTGCTGCAGGCCAACGGCGCGAGCAAGGACGCCGCCGACGCGATTCTCGCCGCCTTCGGCGTCAAGCGCGGCGAATCGCCGGTCGCCGAGGGGCAGAAGATCATCCTGCAATACGACGACGCCGAGGACGGCAAGCCGCCGATCGTTGCGCGCGTCTCGATCTACGCCGACGAGCAGCTCAAATCGACGATCGCCATCAACGATGAAGGCGTCTACGTGCCGGTGACGCTGCCGCGTCAGGCGGCCGCGCGCCGCGACGCCGATTCGGACAACGGCGGCGTCAGCCTCTACGAAAGTTTTTACGAGACTGCGCTCAAGCAGGGACTGACGAAGCCGATCATTGATGAAATGGTGCGCGCCTTCGCCAACGACGTCGATTTCCAGCGCGCGACGCAGCCCGGCGACTCGGTCACCGCCTTCATCGCCGATCCCGACGAGATCGACCCGCATCCGCAGCTGCTCTACGCGTCGATGTCGGTGCGCGACCAGACGTTCAAGTATTTCCGCTTCCAGACCCCCGACGACGGCCTGGTCGACTTCTACGACGAGAACGGCCGTTCGGTGCGCAAGTTCCTCCTCCGCAAGCCGGTCCCTAACGCCGAGATGACCTCGCCGTTCGGCATGCGCTACCATCCGATCCTGCACTACGCCCGCATGCACACCGGCGTCGACTGGGGCGCGCCGATCGGCACGCCGATCCTGGCGGCCGGCAACGGCGTGGTGATCAAGGCCGAATTCACCTCCGGCTACGGTCGGCGGGTCGAGATCCAGCATGTCAACGGCTACGTCACCACCTATTCGCATCTCTCCGGATTCGCTCGCGGCGTCGTTCCCGGCGCACGCGTCTCGCAGGGGCAGGTGATCGGCTATCTCGGCCAGTCGGGCCTGGCGACCGGACCGCACCTCCACTACGAGGTCATCATCAACGGCAACTTCGTCGACCCGATGGCGATCAAGCTTGCGCGCACGCGCGAGTTCGACGGCAAGGCGCTCGCGGCGTTCAAGCGCGAGCGCGACCGCATCGAGCAATTGATGGCCGAGGCGCCGACCGCCGCTTCAACCGCCTCGGCCACGCCGGCCGCGCCCGCCGCCGGCGCGCCGGCCGGCGGTGCGGTTTCCGCCAAGGTCAACTGAGCCGGACGGCGAAGCGCGGCGCGCCCGGCGCGAAGCCAAGGGCGACGCGGACGTCGTCCGCCGTCGCGCCGTGGCGACGCAGGGCGCCGAGCGGCGTCGAGGCGGCGCTCTTCGACATCTTGTCGCCGTTGGCGTCGAGCACCAGCCGATGGTGGCGATAGCGCGGCGCCGGCAGATCGAGCGCAGCCTGCAGCAGGCGGTGCGCCGAGGTGGAGGCGAACAGGTCGCGGCCGCGGACGACGTCGGTGACCGCCTGCAGCGCGTCGTCGACGACGACGGCGAGGTGATAGCTCGCCGCGGCGTCGCGGCCGCGCAGGACGAAGTCGCCCCAGGCGGCGGAATCGGCGAGGCGGATCGTCTCCGTCTCGCCTTCGCCGAGCTCGCGCCAGGAAAGATCGCGGGACGCGACCGCGCGCGCGCGCGCCGAATCGAGCCGCCAGGCCGGCCGCGCGCCGGCGGCGAACCGCGCGTCGACCTCGCGCGCCGAAAGGCCGCGGCACGTCCCGGGATAGAGCGGCGCGCCGTCGGGATCGCGGCCGGCATGCGCCCCGGCAAGCATGCCGCGCGTGCAGAAGCAGGGGTAGGCAAGACCGCGGGCGCTCAAACGCTCGAGCGCGCGCGCGTAGTCGTCGGCATGCTCGCTCTGGCGGCGAGGCGCGCCGTCGAAGGCGATTGCGAGCCAGGCGAGGTCGTCGCGGATCGCCTGCTCGTATTCGCGCTTGCAGCGGGTGCGGTCCAAGTCTTCAATGCGCAGCAGGAGCCGCCCTTCAGCGGCGGCGGCGAGGCGCGCGTTCATCAGCGCCGAATAGGCGTGGCCGAGGTGCAGCGCGCCGTTGGGAGACGGCGCGAAGCGGAAAGTCGGAACGGTCGGCATCGGCGAACGAACGGGCGGACAAGAATGGCGGGCACTGTTTCGAAAAAGCGCCGCGGCGGCAAGGGCGCCGCCAAGCCGGCGGCCAAGGGTCGCGCCAAAGCCAAGAAGCGCCCGGCGCGCCGGCGCGCGCGCGTCAAGCGCCCGGCCGCGCCGCGCTATCATCCCGGCCCGCCGATCGCCGACGAGGCGGCGCTCGCCGCCGCGCTGACCGAGCTCCAGGCGCTCGATCCCGAGACCGTCGGCGCCATGCTCGCCGTCGGCGGCGCGCCGGGGTTGCGATGGCGCGAGCCCGGCTTCGCCGGCCTGGTCGCGATCATCGTCTCGCAGCAGGTTTCGGTCGCCAGCGCCAATGCGATGGTCGCGCGGCTCCAGGCCGCCTTTTCTCCGCTCGACGCCGCGAACGTGCTCGCCGCCGACGATGCGAAGCTGAAGAGCTGCGGCCTGTCGCAATCGAAGATGAAGGCGCTGAGGGCGCTCGCCGCGGCGACGACCAACGGACTCGACCTGGCGGCGCTCGCCGCGCTCGAGGCCGAGGCGGCGCACGAGGCGCTGATCGCAGTCAAGGGCATCGGGCCGTGGACGGCCGATCTCTTTCTACTCTTCTGCCTCGGCCATCCCGACGCGTTCCCGTCCGGCGACCTCGCGCTGCAGGAAGCGGCGCGGCTCGCGCTCGGTCTCAGGCGGCGGCCGGACGCGCGCAAGCTCGAACAGATCGCCGAGCGTTGGCGGCCGCTGCGCGGCGTCGCGGCGCGGCTGCTGTGGGCCTATTACCGCGGCGTGAAGCGTCGCGCGGGCGTGGTCGGACAATAGGGCGCCATCTCGATTCCGCGCCAAAGGGCGACTCCGCCGCATCGTCCGCGCGGAGGCTCTGTTCGGCCGCTCGCTGGCGCCCCGCGGCGGTTCGCGCTAGAGGGCGTCGTCGCGTTCTCGCCGGAGCCTGCAATTGCCCGCTGAACTCAACGGCCCGCGCCTCGAGCCGGAGGTCGCCCCCGCCAAACGGCTGGTCGTGTTCCTGCACGGGTACGGCGCCAACGGCGACGATCTGATCGAGCTCGGTCGGCAGTGGCGAAAGCTGATGCCCGACGCCGCCTTCGTCTCGCCGCACGCGCCCGAACCGTGCGCCGGCGCGCCGATGGGGCGGCAGTGGTTTGCGCTCAACGTGCTCGCGCCCGACGACGCGCGCGGCGGGGACGAACGCTGGCGCGGCGTGGTCGCGGCGCGGCCGGCGCTCGACGCCTTTCTCGACGCGGAACTCGCGCGGCTCGGCCTCGACGATTCGCGGCTTGCGCTGGTCGGCTTCAGCCAGGGCTCGATGATGGCGCTGCATGTCGGCCTGCGCCGCCGTCGCGCGCCGGCGGCGATCGTCGCCTATTCCGGCCTGCTGGTCGGACCGGACAAGCTCGACGAGGCGAAAGCGGCGAACGCCCGCGGCGAACCGCCGCCGATCCTGCTCGTCCACGGCGACCAGGATCCAGTGATTCCCGTCGAGGCCATGCTCGCCGCGACGGACGATCTCGCGCGCGCCGGCATTCCCAGCCAATGGCATCTGTCGTTCGGCGTCAGCCATGGCATCGACGCCGGCGGCCTGACTCACGGCGGCTTGTTCCTGGCGCAAGCGTTCCGCGCCGCGGCCAAAGCGTGAAACGAAAAGAGCCGCCTCGTCGAGGCGGCTCCTGCAGAGGCTGTGGAACGCGAAACGCGTTCAGCGCGAATAGAACTCGATGACCTGGTTGGGCTCCATCTGGGTCGGATAGGGAACCTCGGTCAGGCTCGGCACGCGGGTGAGCTTGGCCGTGCCCTTGGCGTGGTCGACCTCGAGGTAGTCGGGCACGTCGCGCTCGGCCAGACCGGCCGCCTCGAGCACCAGAGCGAGCTGGCGCGACGATTCCTTGATCTCGACGAGGTCGCCGACCTTCACCTGATAGGAGGCGATGTTGACGCGGCGGCCGTTGACCTTGAGATGCCCGTGGTTGACGAACTGGCGCGCGGCGAACACCGTCGGCACGAACTTGGCGCGATAGATCAGCGCGTCGAGCCGGCGCTCGAGCAGGCCGATCAGGTTGGCGCTCGAATCGCCCTTCATCCGCATCGCCTCCACGTAGTACTTGTGGAACTGGCGCTCGGAAATGTTGCCGTAATAGCCCTTGATCTTCTGCTTGGCCTTGAGCTGGGTGCCGAAATCGGTCGCCTTGCCCTTGCGCCGCTGGCCGTGCTGGCCGGGGCCGTATTCGCGCTTGTTGACCGGGCTGCGGGGCCGACCCCAGATGTTCTGCCCCAGCCGGCGGTCGATCTTGTATTTCGCTTCGGCGCGCTTCGTCATCGCGGTTCCTCTGGTTGCTGTTTCAGGGAACGCGCCCTCCTCTGCGCCAACCCCGCCGCGAAGCGGGATGACGCCGACAGGCCTCCGCCGAGCCAGGCGAAGACCACGGGTGCGTCAAACGACGAACGCGCCCTCGTCAGCCAAGGGCGCGCGTCGGGCGGTGCTCTAGGCTGGCGAGGCGGGGATGTCAAATCGAAGATCGCAACCGACCTAGCGGCTCGACGATCGCAACGGACCAGACCACGTGGCTACCGGAACGCCCGCGACTGGCGCCGGACCCCGCGCGCGACTCACAGGCCGGCGGAAACGTCTGATAAGATCAGACATGCAAATTGAACATGACAGCATCCAGACTGACGCAGCCGGATCGTCATCAACTGGTAAGAAATTCCGATAAACAGAACAAAAAGGCCGATTCGTCGACCTGGCATGCGAGAAGCGCATGCGTACTATGCATGGATGACGCGCTGCAGCATTGACCATTGTGCGGCGCCGAACTATATCGGGTCCGTCTAGAGAGAAGGAACGCACAAGGGCTCAGGCCGGCACAGGCGCAAGGACCCGCGCTGGCCACCAAGACGAGGAGCCGATCATGGCCTTTGAATTCGTCCGCCGTTATTTCCGCGAGCGTCGCGTGTATTGGGAGACGCTGCGCGAACTGTCGACCTACACCGATCGCGAGTTGCACGACATCGGCATCGACCGCGCCGACATCGAGCACATCGCGCGCCAGGCGGCGCAGGGCTGATGTCGCCCGCCGCCGAGATCCCGGCGCGCCGGTCCGAGAGACCGCGGCGCCGGGAGCAAGGCGTTTCCAACCGCGAGCAGCGGACGTTCAGACCAATCGGGACCACGTCGCCGTCGAGGCGCTGGCTCGCGTTGACGAACAGCCCCTCGCCCGGGGCGATGTTGTTGGCCGCGGCGGCCGCGTAATTGGTCTCCCCGACATCGTAGCAGAGACGCTCCGCCTTCAGCGAGACATCGCGGGCGAGTTCGTACTCGACCCTGCCGCCCAGCGCGTAACCGACCTTCGCCCTCGAGACCGATCCGGCGAAGAACTCGGGCGAGCCGCCGCCAACCGCTCCGGCCCGCATTGCGATGGCGCCTCATCGTAGCGGCGCGCGCCGACCCGCATCGCGCCGGCGGAGTCCGACCGCGGCGCCGCCGTCGGCGATCACGGTTCGCACAAAGCAAGAATTCAGGCGGTCGGTCTCGGCCCGACGAAGCGCAGCGTCGCCGCCAGCGCGGCGATGAGCAGCAGCGCGAACAGCGCAAACGCCGCCGACAGCGACAGCGCGTCGGCGACCGCGCCGGCGATCAGCGGCGCCGGCAGCCGAGCGAAGGCGCCGAAGAATGCGGCCGCCGACAAGCCGGCGGCGGCCGTCGCGCCCGGCTGACGGGCGGCGAGCGCGAAACCGCACGGCACGACCGCGCCGGTGCCGAAACCGATCACCGCAAAGCCGGCGACGCTCAGCACAAAGCCGCGCCCCGCGGCCACCAGCGAGAATCCGAGCGAAGCGACGGCCAGCGAGCCGACGATCAGCCAGCGGTCGGCGATCCGCGCCCGCAGTCGGTCGACATTGAAGCGCTGGAGCGCCTGGCAACCGGCGAAGAACGCGGCGCCGAGGCCGGCGAAGGCGGCGAGTTCGGGCGCCTCGCGGCGCAACACCAGCCCCGACCATCCGATCGCCGCGCTCTCGCAGGCGATGCAGGCGCCGATGACGAGGCCGAGCGCGGCCAGCGCGCGAGACGCGAATGCGCGGCGGTCGACGCCGACTGCCCCGACCGATTCGCCGCGATCGGCGGGAACCGCGACGGCGACTGCGGCGCTCGCCGCCCACGAAACCGCCAGCACGACGACGCACGAAACCCACGGCGCGCCGCTGATGGCGACGGCGCCTGCCGCCGCGGCGGCGAGCGCGCAGCCGGCGGAGGCCGCGCCGTGCATGCTGGCGAGCACGGGACGGCCGAGGCCGCGCTCGATGCGCGCGCCGGCGGCGTTCATCGTCAGATCGAACAGACCGGCAAGAAAGCCGTACGCCATCTGCAGCGCGAAATAACTGACGGGGCCGCTCGCCAGCAGCAACGCGGCGAGCGCCGGCGCTGAAGCCGCGCAGGCCGCGATCAGGGCGCGCTTGCCGGTGAACGTCCGCGCGATGAGGCCGCCCGCGGACATCGCCGCCAGATAGGCGGCGGTGAACAGGGTCAGCGCCACGCCGTAGGCCGCCGGGCTGAGTCCGACGCGCGCGACGATCGCGGCCGACGCGCCTGACCACACGCCGATGGCGACGCCGAAGGCGAAGAAGGCCGCCGTCGTCGCGGAACGCGGCGTGAGCGCGGCGCGCAGCGCCCCGCGAAGCGGCGCCGGCGCGCGCCTCGGCTCGATCCCGTCGCTATCCATTCGGGCGCCGATCCCCGCCGCGCGGCGCATCGATTCGCATGCCGCGGCGAGACTAGACCAGGCGGCGCTCGGCCGTCATCCCGATCGAATCCATTTCCGACGCCGTTCGTGAGCCTCCGCCGCTTCCCCATGCGGAGCGCCGCCCGCTCTCGGCGCCGCGTCGGCGGCCGCGAACGCGCGCGTTCACTTTGCCGCGACGATGCGCACCTTGGGTTCGCCGTTGGCGATCGGCTCGATCTCGACCGGCGCTGGCGAGGGCGGCGCGGCGGGCGCGGCGACGACGGGCGCGGCGACGACCGCCGCCGCCGCCGCAGAGCCGCTGAAGCGGGCGATCAGCCAGGAGCGGAACAGAGCGACCGCTTCGTTGCTGAGATCCTCGGGATGGGTCGTCAGGTAATAGCCGTAGCCTTCGTCGAGCCACAGGTCGAACGGCTGCGCCAGCCGGCCCGCCTTGATCTCGTCGGCGAACAGCAGCGGGTCGGAAAGAACGACGCCGTCGCCAAGTATGGCGTATTGCACCGCGAGCTGCTCGGTGTCGAACACCAGGCCGCGATCGACCGAGAGATCGGGACGGCCGAGCGAGCGGACGAAATTCTCCCAAAAGAAATGCCGCGACCGTCCGTCGATCTTAACGTGCAGCAGGTCGTTGGACGCGATGAACTTGGCCGGATCGGAGCGGTCGGCGGTCTCGAGCAGTTTCGGGCTGCACAGCGGGGTGGCGCGCACCATCCACAAGAGGTCGTGGATCGCGTCGGCGACGCGCGGTTCGGAATAGACGATGGCGATGTCGATGTCGCCGTCGCCTTCGGCGCCGACCGTCGGCTTGGAGACGATCTCAAGCGTGATGCCGGGGTTTTCGGCGCGGAAGTCGCGCAGGATCGGAATCGCCAACCGATGGGCGAAGGCGGTCGGCAACGCGACTTTGAGCAGGCGTTTCGGCCGGCCTTTCTCTTTGATAACTTCGCCAAGCGCCTGGTCGATGCGATCGAACGACTTCGACACCACCGGCAGAATATGGCGGCCCGCCTCGGTGAGCACGAGCTGCTGCGGGCGCCGCTCGAACAGCGCGACGCCGAGGAAATTCTCCAGCACCATCACATGCCGGCTGACCGCGCTCTGCGCGACGGTGAGGCTATTGGCGGCGGCGGTGAAACTCAGGTGCTGACCCGCCGCCTCGAACGCGCGCAGCGCATTCAGCGGCAACCATTTGCGATCCATCGTCCATCCCCGAGGGCGATGCGGGACGTCGGCCGTCGCCCTTCTTTGCGCGCCTCCGCCCAGGGCGACGATATGGCCCGCGCGTCGCGCTCGCAAGAGGCCCAGCCGCGAAGCGTTGCGGCCGTCCACACTCGATTCGCCTCGCGGGCCGCTTGACGACGCACGCGCCGCGCCGATAGCAGTCTTGGCGCGATCGCCCGCGGACCCACCGCCTTCGCGACGCATCGCGAAGTCGTTTCGACCGCGTCAAGCGGCCGGGGCGCGCCGACTGAGAACGCCACGAAGCGCCGCCAGACGGGATGCGGGGATGTTGCGACGCAGGGAAATCGACGGTCTGAGAGCGGTTGCAGTCGCGCCGGTCATCCTCTGGCACGCCGGCGTGAAGGCGGTCAGCGGCGGTTTCGTCGGCGTCGACGTCTTCTTCGTCATCAGCGGTTATCTCATCACCGGCCTGATCGTCTCCGAGCGTGAGGCCGGCCGCTTCACGGTTGCGCGCTTCTACGAGCGGCGCGCAAGACGCATCCTGCCGGCGCTGCTGCTGGTCGTCGCCTGCTTCGTCCCGTTCGCCTGGCGTTGGGCGCCGATCTCGCAGCTCAATCACTACGGCCGCAGCCTTTCGGCGGTGACCGTCTTCATCTCGAACTACATCTTCATGGGCGCAAAAGGCTATTTCGTCGCCGTCGGCGAAGAGAGACCATTGCTGCACACTTGGAGCCTGGCGGTCGAAGAGCAATTCTATCTTGTTTTCCCGCTGTTGCTGCTGACATTGTGGCGATTCGGCAGGAGGGTCGTCGTTGTCGCGCTGGCGGTCGGCGCGATCGCCAGTCTCGGCTTGGCCGAGGCCTATGCGCTGAGAGGCAACGGGGACGGCTTCTATCTGCTGCCGACGCGGGCATGGGAACTGCTGATCGGCGCGCTCGTCGCCTTGACGCCCCACGATCCCCTCGCGCCCGCCGACCGTTGGCGGCAGGGCCTCTCGGCTGTCGGACTGGCGGCGATCGTCGTCAGCGTGTTCGTCCTCGATCCCGCTGCGGCCTTTCCGAGCGTTTACGCCCTGATGCCAACGCTCGGCGCGGCGGCGATCCTGGTTGCGGCGACTCCGGGAACGTGGGTCCATGGTCTGCTCGCGACCCCGCCGTTCGTCGGTCTCGGCTTGATCAGCTACAGCGCCTATCTGTGGCACCAGCCGCTGTTCGTCTTCGCCCGACTGCGGTATGTGCACGCGGTTCCAGCCCTGACCATGGCCGGGCTGGTCGGGCTGACGCTCGCTCTGGCGGCCTTGACGTGGCGCTTCGTCGAGACGCCGTTCCGCGATCGGGCCCGCGTTTCGACCCGGACGTTGATTTGGACGCTGGCGCCGGCGAGCCTCGCCCTGCTCGCGATCGGCCTCGGCATCAACACCGTCGCGCATAGCCAGCCGCCGCCGCCGCGGCTGCCGTTGCGCAATCCGGTTCTGGAGACGGTCGAGCAACGCTTCGCGCCCAATGTCGGGCTCGCGCTCGCCTGTGATCAGGGCGGGGACTATCAGCCGAAGCCGCAGTGTCAGACCGGACCGTCGCCGACATTGTTGGTTTGGGGCGATTCGTTCGCCATGCATCTGGTGCTCGGCATCGAGGCCGCCAATCCCGGCCGTCCGCTGGCGCAGGCGACGCGCAGCGCGCGCGGGCCGATCCTCGGGGTCAGCCCGCTCACCCGCGAATTCGACGACGGCTTCGCCAAGCGCTGCTTCGCCTTCAACCAGGCCGTCCTCGACTATCTCGCGAGCCAGCCGCAGATCGCCGATGTCGTGCTGGCGAGCCCTTTCCGCAACTACCTCGGCGCGGCGTCCCGGCGGCTTGCGACGACCGACGGACCGCATGCGCCCGAGGTCGATTTCGTCGCCGCGCGGCTGGAGGCGACGGTCAGGGCGATCGAGGCGCTCGGCAAACGCGTGACCGTGGTCGCGCCGCCGCCAGAGAGCGGCGAGGACATCGGCGAATGCCTGGAAAAGGCGACGCTGCTCGCCGTCCCGGCGTCGGCTTGCGATA
>Ga0335069_10013542_pt1 | contig 11445 bp, 8 predicted proteins | sample Lox_Sample_11_FD_206714 | JGI IMG/M metagenome (GOLD analysis project Ga0335069, IMG submission 206714) | Soil microbial communities from Loxahatchee National Wildlife Refuge, Florida, United States - Lox_Sample_1.1 | ecosystem: Environmental > Terrestrial > Soil > Wetlands | place: USA: Florida... | reverse complement strand
GAGGCCCCCGCGCACGACGCGGCGGCGGCCCAGTGCGAGGCCTGACAGCAGCGTTTCGTTGAGGGAAAGCCCGGCAAGCCAGCGGGCGTCGCCCGCCATGACCTCGGTCGCCACCACGACGTCGCCGGACTTCAGCGAGGGATCCAGCCCCCCGGCAACCCCGAAGCTGATCACGCCGCGAATCGTGGTGGGATCGAAAACCGTCAGCAGCGCCCGCAACTGCCTGGGATCGCTACTCGAGCAGATGACCGCCATTCCCGGCCCTGCCGCGATGCGGGCCTCCTGTAATAGACCGGTCACAATCAGAATCGGCCGCGGATCGATGGGATATTCCGCGGAAAAATCGTCCCCTTCCCCCAAATTCACATTCCGACCCCTACCACCCTGCTGTTCGTCTTCGTCAGGTTCCTGTACCGCGCCAACGCCCAGAGCGGAAAGAACTTCGGGTAACCATGATAACGCAGATAAAATACGCGGGGAAAGCCCGTTGCGGTGTAGCGCTGCTCGTCCCAGAGCCCTTTTTCTGCCTGTGTTGCCATTAAGTACCCAATCCCCCTGGTAACTCCGGGATTCTCGACCTCTCCCGCGGCCATCAGGGCAAGCAAGGCCCATGCCGTTTGCGAGGCGGTCGAGGGCGCCGCCGTCTGGCCCCGGTAATCAAGCCCGTAGGTCACGGCGTCCTCCCCCCAGCCGCCATCCTGATTCTGGATGGTAAGGAGCCAACTGGTCGCCTTGCGGATCATCGGGTCCTGGTGGCTGACGCCGGCGGCGTTCAGCGCGCAGAGCACGCTCCAGGTGCCGTAGATGTAGTTGAGGCCCCAGCGGCCGTACCAGGATCCTTCCGGGTGCTGGGTGCGGCGGAGGTAATCGATGCTGGTGGCCACCGCCTTGCTGGTGTCGGCGGTCTGGCCGAGCTGGGCCAGCATCGACAGGCAGCGCGCGGTGACATCCTCGGTGGGCGGATCCAGCAGCGCGCCGTGATCGGAGAACGGGATATTGTTGAGGTAATATTCCAGGTTGTTGACGTCGAACGCCGCCCAGCCGCCGTCACGGCTCTGCATGCCCTCGATCCACTCCACCCCGCGCGCGATCGCGTTGTCGTAGGCGTGGCCGCCGGTGCCGCGCTGCATGCGGTCCAGCGACATCACGACCACAGCGGTGTCGTCGAGATCGGGGTAATGCGCATTGTTGTACTGGAACGCCCAGCCGCCCGGACGCACGTCCGGCGCCTTGACGGTCCAGTCGCCCTTGACGTCCAGCACCTGCCGCGGCAGCAGCCACTCCAGCCCCTCTTTGGCCGAAGCGAGCGAGGTCTCATCGCCGGCCTCGAGCAGAGCATGCGTCGTCAGCGCGGTGTCCCACACCGGCGAGACGCAGGGCTGGCAATAGGCCTCCTCCTCGCCGATCACGAGCAGGTCCTCCAGACCCTTGCGCGTGTTGGCGCGCGGCGGATAGTCCGGGCCCTTGCCGAGCGCGTCATACATCATGACGATATTGGCCATCGGCGGGTAGATCGCGCCCATCCCGTCGATGCCGTTCAGCCGTTCCTCGATGAAGGCGAGTGCGGCGTCGATCGCGCGCTGCCGCAGGCTCTTCGGGAACATCGGCTCGGCCACGCGCAGGACGCTGTCGAGCGCGCGGAAGAACATGAACCAGCCCGCGCTTTGATGCGGTGCCTTCGCGGTCATGCCGATCGAGCGCGGATCCTGCAGGAACAGCTCGTCGACGCCGATGCCCTTCGGATTCTTCGCACGCGGCTTCAGTGCGCCGAGCACCAGCAGCGGCACCATCGTGGTGCGCGCCCAGTAGGAAATCTTTGCGATGTGGAACGGAAACCACAGCGGCAGGAGCATGATCTCGACCGGCAGCACCGGCACGCTCTTCCAGTCCATCACGCCGAACAGCGCCAGCGTGAAGCGGGTGAAGACATTGCTGTGAACGGCGCCGCCGCGGCTGCGGATCGCTTCGCGCGCACGCACCATGTGAGGCGCATCGACGGAATCGCCGATCATCTTCAGCGCGTAATAGGCCTTGACGCTGGCGCTCATGTCGAAGGCGCCGTCATGCACCAGCGGCCAGCCGCCATGGGCGCCCTGCACCCGGCGCAGATATTTTGCGATCTTGGCTTCGAGCACGGTATCGACCGGCTCGGCGAGATAATGGCGCAGCAGGATGTATTCGGCCGGAATGGTGCTGTCGGCCTCGAGCTCGAACACCCAATGGCCATCATCCCGCTGCGTGTCGAGCAGCGCGCGCGTCGCAGCGGAGATCGTGGTCTGGAGGCTCGTGCCGTCGACCTCGACGGGTTCAGCAACGGACAGCATTCTGTTCACATCTCCGTCTTGGCCGGTCCGCGGTCAGCAGATCCGATCTGGCTCCATTCATTTTCAAGATCAGGGCAGCCCGATCAGCGCAGGCCAAGCACCAGGTCGGCTGCGCGGTCTCCGGATCGGACCGAACCCTCAATGGTCGCGGGTAACCCCGTATCAGTCCAGTCGCCCGCGAGAAACAGGTTTTTCACAGAAGTGACCGGCCCCGGGCGCAGGGCATTCTGCGCGGGCGTTGCCGCAAATGTGGCACGGCGCTCGCGCACGATCTGCCACGGGGGCAACTCCGCCGAGGCCTGCCCGGGCAGTCCCGCGGCGGCGCAGATATCGCGCCAGATGGTTCGCGCCAGCTCTTCGCGCGGCGCATCGACGAGGCGGTCGCCATTGCTGATGGTGACGGACAGCCGCTGCGGAAACGCGAACAGCCACTCCACGGTGCCGCCGATCACACCGAGGATCGGCGCCGCGCCGGGCGGCGGGTCGTAACGGAAATGCGCGTTGACGATGGCGCGGAACTCGGTCGGCGTTTTCAGCCCCGGCAGCAGCGCAGCGGCCGCGCGCGGCGGAACGGCCATGATGACGCAATCGTCGGGACCGATCGTGATCTCATCGTCGCCGCCAAAGTTCAGCGCGCCGACCCGGTCGGACGACATTGCGAAAGCGCGCAGCTCATGGCCAAGGCGCACGCTCGCACCGCCGTCCTGCAGCAGCTTGACCGCGGGCTCGACCAGCACCGCGCTGAGCCCCTCGCGCGCGATCAGCGGGCGGCAGGCCTGCCCGCCGGCCAGCAGCGTCTCGCGGACGATGGCGCCCGCGAGGCCCGCCGAGCCCTCGGGAGGATCGACATTGAGCGCCGCGAGCAACAGCGGCTGCACCAGCCGCTGATAGAGCGTCCCGTGACAGGGAATGGCATCGCCGACCAGCCGGTCGGTCCCGGACCAGGCGAGCGGCGCCAGTTTCAGATAATCGCCGATGGCGGTGTCCGGAACGCGGCGGCTCGTATCGAACAGCCAGAGCGGCAGGCGGCCGTCGCCGAGGTCGAGCTGCCAGCGCCGTCCATCAGCAAGATCGACGAACGGAAATTTCGCGCGGGCGGGCCCGACAAGCCCTGCCTCCGTGCCGATCGAACGCGCATAGCCGAGCGCATGCCGGTTGCCGGACAGCAGCAGATGGTTGCCATTGTCGATGGTGAGACTGGTGGCCGCGTCGAAATAGGAGCGGCAGCGGCCGCCGGCCTGTTGCGTCGCCTCGTGGACAAGCACTTGCAGACCGGCTTTCGCGAGCCGCACGGCCGCCGAAAGGCCGGAAATTCCAGCACCGATGATGTGAACCGTTTTGGGCATCAGATGATCGCGTAACGCAGAATGATGGCGATGCGGGCGAGCTTGCCGACGCGAACCTTCTCGCGCGGCGCGGCGAAGCCGCGGGCCAACAAGAGATCCAGTATGGCGCGGTAGTATTTTTCCATGATCCGCGGTGCGCGGACCGCGCGGCGCGCATTTCGCTTCATCACTTCGTCGGCCTCTTCGAAATGCCGCTTCGCCCGCTCGGCGAGCGGAAGGCAGACTTTTGGCAGCGCCCGCTCGGCCGCGACCTTGGCGGGGTCGTCACTGGTGATGCCGGCATGCAGCAGGCCCTCGCGCGGCAGATAGAGCCGGCCAAGGCCGGCATCCTCGTCGATGTCACGCAGGATGTTGGTCAGCTGCAGTGCGCGGCCCAGATGATGCGCGAGCAGGATGCCGTCCTCTTCGGGCATGCCGAACACCCTGACCGACAGCCGTCCGACGGCGCTTGCCACGCGGTCGCAATAGAGGTCGAGCGTTGCCATGTCCGGCGCGCGGATGTCGGCCGGCACGTCCATCTCCATGCCGTCGATGATGGCGAGAAAATCCTCGCGCTTCAGCCCGAACCTTTTGACAGTCGCAGCATAGTCGCGGAGCCGCGCCGGCGGATGGCCCTGGTAGAGCGCATCGATGTCGTCGCGCCATTGCTGCAGCGCGGCCAGCCGATCCTCGCGCGGGCCGTCGGAATCGGCGATGTCGTCGACATGGCGGCAGAAACTGTAGATCTGGAACATCGCCTCGCGCTGCTCGCGCGGCAGGATGCGCATCGCGGCGTAGAACGAGCTGCCCGACGCAGTGGTCCCGTAATTGGCGTCGGCCGCCGCCTCAAGCGTCATGCGCCGCAGACCTGTCTGGCATCGCCCGCCGTCCGAATGCGCGGCGCGCGACCTCGGAGGCTGCGGCTCCGATCGTCAGGCCGAGCATCTCGCGCGGCGACAGATGCACGCGTTCGCGCAACGGGTCGCGCGCCCTGAGCATGCGCACGATCCGGTCGGCGAAAGCCTGGATGATCGAGACCTCGAGACCGAGGCGAAAATCCTTCACCTCGGCCGCGAGCGACCTGCCCTCGTCCAGCAGCCTCTCGGTCCGCTCGGCCAGCGCATGCAGGCATGACAGAAGCGGTGCAGGCGCTGCGGCCTCGCCAAGCATCTCGACGGTGGCGCCGCTTGCTGCGAGCGCATCGCGCGGCAGATAGACGCGGTTGAGCTCGCGAAAATCCTTGGCGCAGTCCTGCAGATGGTTGTTGATCTGCAGGCCGGCGCAGATGGCGTCGGAGGCCGCCCAGGTGGAGGTGCTTTCGCCGTGGACGTCGAGCACGAAACGCCCGACCGGCATGGCCGAATACCGGCAATAATGAATGACCTCGTCCCAATTCTCGTAACGGAGCTTGCTGACGTCCATCCGGAAGGCGATCAGGACATCGAGCGCATGGCGCGGCGACATGCCGCGCTCGGCGAGCGCGCGGCGCAGGTTGACCGCCTCAAGCTGGGTGTCGCCCTGCCCCTGCAGTTCGGCATCGAGCAGATCGAGCAAAGCAAGCTTTTCGGAGGACGGAAGCGTCGCGTGATCGGCGATGTCGTCCGCCGTCCGCACGAAATTGTAGAACGACAGGATCAGCGCGCGATGCCGCGGATGAATGATGAACGAGGCAACCGGAAAGTTCTCGTCGCGGTGGGTCTTGCCGGATCGCAATTCGGCTGCTGATGTCATCGGGAACGGGCTACCAGTTAACTCGGAACTCAAATGGGCGTGCATCGCGCATGCCAGACGGCATGCACGACGTTCCCCATATAGGGGATACCGCTCACAAAACCAATGCTATCTGTGGTCGCTGGTCGATCCCGACCACGCCGGAACAAGAACCGTTAACCCTGCGCCCGCAAGCTGTTAACGGAACGACGGCAAGGTCACTGATTGTGGTTTTTCAGCACCGAATCGCAGGCTTCGCTGATCTTGGGGCGGTTTTCCTTCAGGCAGGCGAGGATGGTGAAGTCGCCCTGGTCGATCACATGGCGACAGAATTTCTGCACGTCACGGGTGCAGGCCTTCTGTTCTTCAGCCGTACCGCTGCGCGCCTCCTCGGCAAGAGCGGGTGCGGAAACCGACAGCAGAAGCAGGGTGACTGACAGCAAAAATCTCGGCATCTTGTCCCTTACATTACGTTTTGGAAGGTAGAGGGCATCCAACCAGAAAATGCGTCGCCTTGCCGGCATGGATGAACGGAATTGCGGCCGCAGCGGACGCAACAGTTGAGTGGACGCACAAACGCTACAAAATGCGGCCAAATTTGCGGCGTCCGAGCGGTGCGCGGCGACGCATCGCAAGCGCGTTCATTGGCATAGATAAGATGCTGATACCAGTGCATTAATTCCACGAGCCGATTTTTGCAATTGGCTGTTGCAAGCCGGCACCGCCGACCGCTAGATACGCTTGCGACTCAGAGCGCCTGACCGAATTCCGGCTGCTTTTCGATTCCATGATACGAGAGGTCGTGACGCGTGGATTTCGAGCGGCCGGAATCTGGGCCATGGACAGCCCTCGCCTGGTCATTTGAACCTAACAGATTGCGGCGACACTAAATCCTCGACGCGGCGGGCGGAATTCGGACGAGTACGTCATTTTGAATGGGAAACGCGATATGAAAACGTTTGGCTCCTGTCTCTCGGGGCAGGCAATCAAGGCTGCCGGACTTGCTGCGGCGCTGCTGTTCTCGGTATCGGCAGGCCATGCGCAGTCCGGTCCGTTCGCCGGCATGGACGGCAACTGGTCCGGCAACGGCACGGTTGCGCTGTCGGACGGCACCACCGAGCGCATTCGCTGCAAGGCCGAGTACAAGGTCAACGGCACCGGGCTCGGCCTCAAGCAGACCCTGAAATGCGCCAGCGACAGCTACAAGTTCGACCTCTCCAGCGACGTCACCAGCCAGGGCGAGCGGATCTCCGGCAATTGGAGCGAGGCCAGCCGCAACGTGTTCGGCAATCTGCAGGGCACCGTGGGCGGTGGCCAGATCCAGGTGTTCGTCGAAGCCAATGGATTCGCCGCCAACCTGACCGTGCGCACCAGCGGCAACAAGCAGACCGTGCAGATCGACTCCAAGGGTGAGATCAGGGGCGTCAACATCACGATGGTAAAGGGCTGAAGCCTCGCAACCCGCGATCACTGTCATGAATGCATGTCGGCCCTGATCGCATCAGGGCCGATGTTTTTTGTGGCGGAGGCTATCGTACGACGCCGCGCAGCCTCTCCGAGAGGTTGATCAGGAACATCGCGGTCGGGCGCAGGATGAAGAGGTCGGCAACCAGCGCCGCCACCATCGAGAACGCGCTGAGCCAGCCGAATAGCCGCAGCGAGGGCAGATCGGAGAACACCGTCACCACGAGGCCGCAAGCCAGCACGACGGTGGTGAGGATCAGCGCAGGCCCGACCAGCACGGTGGCGCGCTCGACCGCAATCGCCGAAGAGACGCCGGGCTTGCTCTCGAGCCGCAGGCGGTTGAGGAAGTGGATGGTCGCCGAAAGTCCGAGCCCGAACGACACGGTGAGCGCGACGACGCTGGCGAATTGCAGCCCCTCGCCCATCAGCCACAGCAGCGTGCCTGACATCACCACCGGGAAGATGCCCGGCAGGATGCAGGCAAACATCACGACCGGGGAGCGGAACGCGAGCCCGATGAAGATCGCGACCAGCGCGAATTCGACGGTCAGTCCGCGATTGAGCTTTTCGATCATGCTGGCCGAGTTGCGCGCGGCGATGGCGGCCAGACCCGTGACCGCGATCTCGTAGCCCGGATGCGCCTTGCGCACCGTATCGAGCTCATGGTCGAGCTTGTCGACCACGGGCAGCAACTGGCTGGAGTCGAGGTCGGGCACCCGGCCCGCGACCACGACGGCATCCTGCTGGGCGTCGACGAAGCGTCGCACCAGGTGCTCGGGGATCAGGTTGACGTATTCCTTCAGGGTCGCGACATCGTCGCTGCCGGCCTTTTCAGCGAGCCAGCGCCGCAAGGTCTCGATCGACCAGACATTGCCGACGCCCGCGGCCTTCTCCACCGTCGCATGCACGTCGGCGATGGTCTGCAGCGTCTCCGGCGAATACAGCTCTTCACCCTTGGGCAATTCGATCAGCACATTGACCGGATTGGCGCCGGTCAGCTTTGCGTCGAGCCGGTTGCTGGCGGCGACCGCCTGGCGCTTGTCCGGCACCTGGTCGGCGAGCCGGTAGCGTGGCTGCAGGTTGGCATAGACGACGCCGAGACTGGCGACGAACAGCACCGCGATCAGGCTGAACAGGCCCGGACGGCTGACCATCCGCACCGCAATCCAGTAGCAGAAATTGCGCAGCGCCTGGACGCCGGCATCCGCGCTCTGGAACTTGACGGCAAAAACCTTTTCGTTGCGCACGAACAGCACGCCGAACACCGGCACCAGCGACAGCACAGCCAAGAGCGCGATGATGGTCGCAGCCAGGCCCGCCTCGCCGAACTTCCGGATCAGGTCGGAATCGGAGAATTGCAGCGCGATGAACGAAATGCCGGCGGTGCCGTGGGTCAGCACGCAGGCCGGGCCGACCACCAGCACGGCGTTCTTGAACGCGGTGTATTTGTCCTGCCCGGCGATCAGGCGGTCGCGCGCCGCAAAGGTCAGCTGCATCGAGTCCGAAAAGCTGATCACCATGATGAGCGGCGTCATCACGTTCAGGAACATGTTGAGATTGAAATTGGCCCAGCCGAGCCCGCCGAGCGCCAGCAGGATCGCGATCATCGGCGGAAACGCCGCCACCACCATGAACGAGATCTTTCGGAAGAAGATGATCGCGATGATGCAGCCGGCCAGAATGCCGAGAATGTTGTAGGTGAGCCCGTCGCGCTCGACCGCGTTGCGGATTTCGAGTTGCATGACGGGGACGCCTGACAGTTCCGCATTCAGCCCGGTGTCGCCGAGATCCTCCTTCATCAGTTTTCTGATGTCGCCGACCACCTTGCCGAGCTGGCTCGAGGCCACCACGTCGGGCTCCAGCGACAGCACGATCAGCGCCAGCGTGCCGTCCTCCGACAGCAGCTTGCCGCGGATGATCTCGGTGGATTTGACGGTCTCGATGAACTTGTCATAGGCCGCGCCCTCCGGCAGGTCGGACGGGAACAGCGCGGCCGGCAGCTTGCCCGGCGCCGGCGCCTGGCGCGCCGAGAACAGCGAGACCAGACCGCGGGTGCCCTCGACGAGCTGCAGGTCGGTGACGAAGTCGCGCAGCTTCTCCAGGTTCTGGCGCGCCAGCAGGGTCTTGCCCTCGACCACGACGAGCACGTCGAATTCCTCCGCCGGGAACTTTTTCGTCACCTGCTCGTACTGGTGGAACTCGGGGGTGTTGGAGCGGAACAGCTGCGAGAGCGAATCGTCGATCTTGATGCGGTGGATGCCGAAGATCGCCGCAACGATCAGCCCGGCCAGCACGATGCAGGACAGGATCGGCGCCTGGACCGCGACCAGTCCGATGCGTTCCAGTCCGAAGGCGATGGAGCTTGTCGGACCCTGCTCGATCTTTTCGACATGAACCTCATTGTCGCGGCTTTTATCGAGCATACCCTGTCCAGTTCTGGCTCATATCGATCGTTGTCGCCGGTCGTTTGGGTCTAACGGTTTCTTTGGATTTTTGAGTTCTCGGGCGCGAGCGAGACCCCGATGGGCCGTCACGATCAGCGCTATCCCTTGAAACTGCGCAAGCCATTCGCGTAGTTCAGATTTAGCAGGTCTCTCCGGCGCCTCGCAAGCTTGCCATGCGGGATAAAATTGCCGCCATTTGAACCCTTTTTCTCTGTCCCATTTGCTTAATTTACCGCTCCATTCGCGTCCGCGGCGATGCGATGCGGCATCGAATCAGCACTCTCATCCTTGAGCGCAACGCCGGTCACGCCGCGCGCGCAGGCCGCGCGGACCAGCCAGGCGATCTTGAACGCCGCCTCGTCGTAGCCGAGCCCTGCGCGATGAATGTTGGAGACGCAGTTGCGATCGGCGTCCGTGAGGCCGACCCGGGGCGCAAAGGTCAGATAGGCGCCGAGGCTGTCCGGCGCGGATAGTCCCGGCCGCTCCCCGATCAGCACCACGACGATCTTTGCGCCGAGGCAGGCGCCGATCTCGTCGCCGAGCGCGACACGAGCACCTGACGCAACGAGGACATCGGCCGCGGCAATCCCGTCGGCCGCAAGCCGCGGCATCAGACAGCGCATCAGCTCGATCGCATGCGCATGGACCGCCCTTGGCGACAGGCCATCGCCGATCACGATCGCGAGCCTGTCACCCGCCATGCCGCGAAGGCCCGCCAGCGCCGCGGCCGAGGGCGCATCGAGCCGCCGTCCCAGATCGGGGCGGCGCAGATAGGTCTGGCGGTCGGCGGCGCGGCTCGCCACGCGATGCGCCGGCAGGCCGAGCGCACCGAGTTCGCCGACCAGCGCCTCGGCATCGAAAGCCGCGTGGACGGCATCGCGGGCGCGGGCATGGTCGAGGGTGAAATCGAGCAGCGGCCTGGTCGGCAGACTGGCACCCGTGCGGCCGAGCGCGACGCGGGCCGGCGTCAGCTCTTTCAGATCGGTCAGCGGCGGATGCGACGCGGCGGGCGGCTTCATCAAAGGCATCACTCGGCGGGGCTCATTCGGCAGGAACTTGCGCCTCGCGCAGCTTGAGCGAGTAGTTCGACGCGTTCTGCCGGCCGCCCGAGGCCTCGCGCGCGAACGTGATCAGATGATGCGAGATCAGCGCGACGGAGATGAAGCTCTCGATGTTCCCGCGCCTGAGCTGGCCGAAGGCGAACTTCCAGAACGGCCGCTTGTAGTCGCCGAGCACGCCGATCTGCCAGAAAATGTTGCGCAGGATCACCAGCGCCCGCCTGATGTTGGGCCAGGTCTTCAGCTCGTCGCTGACCGGCACCTTGATGCGGCTGGCATAGGTCGTGTCGCATTGGTGCTGATAGCGGGCAAACAGCTTGGTCGGCTCGTAGGCGGCCTCCATGCAGCGGCGCCAGGATTCGACGACCTGGTCGTAGGGCAGCAGGAACTGCACGTTGGAATCGCGGCTCTCGTCCTCGATCAGCCGGTTCTCGCGCGCCAGGCGGTCCCACAGCGGCGTCTTCGGCAGCGCCTGCAGGAGATTGATGGTCAGGAGCGGAATGCGCGACTCCTCGACGAAGTCGATCAGCGCATCGGCGGTGTTGGGGGTATCGGTGTCGAGCCCCATGATGATGCCGGACACCACCTCCATGCCGTAAGAGTTGATGGTCCTGATGCCTTCGAGGATCGGGACCATCATGTTGTGGTCCTTCTGCATCGCCGTCAGCGCCTCCGGGTCGGGCGTCTCGATGCCGCAGAAGATCGTGATGAAATAGGCCTCGCGCATCTTCTCCAGAATTTCCGGCCGCTTGGCGATGTTGAGCGTCGCCTCGCAGGCGAGCCGTGTGATGTAGCCGGTCTTCTTCTGCCATGCGATCAGATGCGGCAGCAGCTCCAGCGCCGCCTTGCGGTTGCCGATGAAATTGTCGTCGACGAAATAGACCGTGTCGGTCATGCCGCAGGCGCGCAGCTTTTCCAGCTCGGCGATGATCTGCTGCGGCGTCTTGATGCGGGGATTGCGGCCGTAGAGTCCGGGGATGTCGCAGAACTCGCACTGATAGGGACAGCCGCTCGAATACTGGATGCTGCCCAGAAAATACTTCCTGGTCTCGGCAAGCTCATAGGCCGGGATCGGAAACTCGGTCATGGCGACGCGCTCGCCCGTCTTGAGCACGACCTG
>Ga0335069_10013541_pt1 | contig 11445 bp, 10 predicted proteins | sample Lox_Sample_11_FD_206714 | JGI IMG/M metagenome (GOLD analysis project Ga0335069, IMG submission 206714) | Soil microbial communities from Loxahatchee National Wildlife Refuge, Florida, United States - Lox_Sample_1.1 | ecosystem: Environmental > Terrestrial > Soil > Wetlands | place: USA... | reverse complement strand
CGCGGGATGACGCCTTGAAGATGGCCGGGAAAGTCCGCTTGCGGCCCATCCTCATGACCACCTTCTCGCTCATCATGGGCATGTTGCCGCTGGCTTTGGCCCTGACCGAGGTGGGCAAGTTCCGCCAATCCATGGGCGTGGCGGTGGAAGGCGGGCTCATCAGCTCGCTCATCCTGACGCTCTTCATCGTGCCTTCGATCTTTGGTTACATGGACGACCTGCGGCTCTGGACGCGCCGGTTCCTGGGATTGGATTCCAAGCCTTCCGCCAAACGCCGCTAAGCGTGGTTTTTCATTAAAAGAAGCCCCTCGGGGGCTTCTTTTCTTTTGGGCCCTTTTTCGGTAGGCTGTCGCCCCGCGGAGCATTCGGAAAGGGCGTCCCATGCCGGCCAACCTCATCGAAGCCAAAAACCTCTCGAAAGCCTACGGTGATTTCAAGGCCGTGGACGGCGTGGATTTCGCCGTGAGGCGGGGGGAGTGTTTCGGCTTCCTGGGCCCCAATGGCGCGGGCAAATCTACCCTCATGAAGATGATCTATTGCTTCTCGCCCCGCAGCGCCGGGGAATTGACCGTCTTGGGCCTCAATCCGGATCGCCAAGCCGCCGCCTTGAAGAACCGCCTGGGCGTGGTGGCCCAATCCGACAACTTGGACGACGAGATCTCGGTCCGGGAGAATTTGGAAATTTACTCGGGTTATTTCGGCCTGCCGAAAAAGCAAGCCGCCCAAAAAATCGAGGAGCTCCTTCATTTCATGTCGCTCACCGAAAAGGCCGCCGCCCGCATCCGGGAGCTCTCCGGCGGGCTCAAGCGCCGGTTGGTCATCGCCCGGGCCCTTTTGAACGACCCGGAGCTTTTGATCTTGGACGAACCCACCACGGGGCTGGACCCGCAAGTACGGCACCTGATCTGGGTCAAACTGCGCGAGCTCAAGAAGCGCGGCGTGACCTTGCTGCTCACCACCCATTACATGGAGGAAGCCCAGCAGCTTTGCGACCGCCTATTGGTGATGGACAAGGGCCGGGTCCTGGCCCAGGGCAAGCCCCGGGACCTGATGGCGCGGCACCTGCCGCCCTATGTGATGGAACTGCCGGCGTCCCGGCGGCTCGCGGCGACGCCCCCGGGCGTGAAGGTGGACCGCTACCAGGACCGGGTTTTCCTTTACGCGAAGTCGCCCGCCCAGCTTCACCGCTTGGCGGGGAAATTGAAGGGCCATTTCTCGATCCGGCCCGTGGGACTCGAAGACCTATTCCTGAAACTCACCGGGAGGGACCTGCATGAGAGCGAGTAACCCCCCCGCGGGCCCGGGACGCCCCCTGCCGTCCCTGGCCCGAAAACTTTCGGCGGTTTGGATGCGCCACTTCACGGTCTATCGGCGCAACTTCTTCACCAATTCCTTCTTCATCGTGGTGGAGCCCATCATCTTCATCACGGCGGTGGGGTGGGGCTTGGCCTCCTCCATCTCCTCCATGGGCGGCCTGGATTACCTGTCCTTCATCGCGCCCGGGCAGGTCATGGTGGCGGCGGTCTTTTCGGCGGCCTTCGACATGTCCTATGGCACTTATTTCCGGATGGAGATGGACCATAACTACGATTCCATGCTGGTGACGCCCCTGGGGGTCACGGATATTTTCTGGGGGGAACTGCTTTACCACGGCACCAAGGGAGCCCTTTTTTCCACGGGCGTCCTGGCGGTTTTCGCGCTTTGGGGGTTGGTGCACTCGCCTTGGGCCCTCTTGGTGCCTTTGGTGGGCTTCCTGACGGCCCTGACCTTCGGGTCCTTGGGCCTTTTCGCCGTGAGGCTGGTCAAGGACATCTCCCAGTTCAATTTTTTCATCTCGGGCGTCATCTCGCCCCTGACGCTTTTTTCCGGCACCCTTTTCCCGATGGACAAGCTGCCCAAGGCCGTGGCCTTCTGCGCCTATTGGCTGCCGCTGTTCCATCCCGTGCACCTCACCCGCATGTTGACCACCGGCCGCTTCGAGGCGGACTGGCCCTTAAGCCTTGCCTATACCTTGATAATGCCCTGGGTGCTGGGATTTTTCGCGGCGCGGGCTATGAGGCCCAAACTCATCCAATAGCTTGGGCTTGAGCGTTGACGGCCCTGAAGGGCCCCACTAGGATAGGGCCCTTGTCATTTCCTTTTGAAAGCGGCCATGCCTAAAAGCCCAGCCTTATTTCGACAGCGTTTGTCCGGCGGCAAAAGCCGGGGAGCCGGTCTTTGGCTCCCGGCCGGCCTTCTTTTGGCCGGCGGCCTGACCGTGACGGCTTTTTTGAGGCTCGCGCCCTCGGGGCCCGGAATCTCCCCCTTGGTCAGCCATGTGGCTTCGCGTTATGTTCAAAGGGGCGCTTTGGAAACGGGCCAATCCTACCCGGTCTCGGCGGTTTTCAGCGATTACCGATCCTTCGACCTCGTCCTCTTGGCTTTGATCTTCTTGACGGTTTCCTTTAGCCTTTTTGGGGGCGCCCCGCGCGGGAAAAAAAGCCAACTGGACGGGCGCCTGCCCGGCAGTTTGGCGGGCCCCCTGGGGGTCTGGGGCCTGGGTTTTTTTTGTCTTTTAGCGGGAAGCCGGTTCCTGGATTATGAGGCTTTGCCCCTGCCCCTGCTGCCTTCCCAAATTCGGCCCGCGGGCGCCTTTCTGCTGGCGGCGGGGCTTTTGCTCTCGGCGGTCCTTTTGGTTTATTTCGCCCTGCGGCGCGAGGAGCGGGAATCATGAGCGCTTTCGAGGCGGGGTTGGCCCTTCTTTTGGCCTTTATGGGACTTTGGATTTTCGCGTCCCAGGCCCTTTTGCCCCGCAAAATTTTCGGCTGGGTTTTGGTCCAGTCGGGGTTGGGCTTCTTGCTGCTTTCCCTGGGGTCCAAGGCGAATCCCCTGCCCGCGGCCCTCTTGCTCGATCTTTTTTTCCTGACCTTGGCCATTAGCCTTTTCTTGCTCATCCTGGCGCGCCACTTGCGCCGGGAAAAAAGAACCCTGGATTCCAGGACCCTTTCCCGCTTGGAATCCTTGCCATGAGGCCCGACCTTCTTTTTCTCCTGCCTTTCGCGGCGGTGTTCCCGGTCTGGGTCTTGGCTTGGTTTGACGCCCGCCTTTCCCGCGCCCTGGCTTTGGCCGTGGCGGTGGCGGGCGTCTTGGCGGCCCTGGGCGGTTTTTTCGCCAAGTTCTCCCCGGGCCTGATGGCGGCCCCGATGGGCGGTTGGGCCGCGCCTTGGGGCATCGAGATCCGAATCGTCCCCTTCACGATTTTTTGGACCGCCCTGCTTTATCTCTTGGCGTTTCTCGGGCTTTGGGTGGGAGTGGGCCGGGAAAAGTCCGCCGGCTTGGGACCCGACGCGGCGCCCGCGGCGATCCTGCTTTTCACCGGAAGCCTGGCCGCCCTGGGGATGGACCGGGATCTCTTCGACCTTTATCTTTTCGTGGAGTTGGCGCTTTTGGCCGGGGGGATTTTGATCGCCCGGGGTGGGAGAGACCTCTATTGGCCGGCTTTCCGCTTCACGCTGGCGGGAAGCCTGGGCGCTTCCTTCCTGCTTTTGGGTTTCCTCTACCTCTATGCCGGCACCGGCACCCTCAACCTGGATGATCTTTTGTCCCAACTGCTCATCGACAAGAACGAGGATTTGATCGGTTTTGGCGGCGCCTGGTTGACGCTCGGCCTCGCCCTGGCGCTTTTATTTCCCGCGCCCGGTCTTTTTTCCGCTTTTCTGGCCCGCCTGTCCCCTGAACTAACGGCCTTTTTGGCGCCCTTGGTGGGACGCTCGGCGGCGCTGCTCTTGTTCAGCCTTTATTTTTGCGCGCTCGGGGCCCCGGGATTCCAAACGCCCCTCGGGCTGGCCGCCGCCGAACAAGCCGCGGTGGTTTTTTTCCTGGCGGGTTTTTGGGCGGGATCGGGGGAGAAAACCTGGGGGAAGGTCACGGCCTTTCTCAGCGTGGCGGTTTTAGGGTACGTGGTGGCGGGGTTCGTGCTGGGAAGCACGACGGCCCTTCAAGGCGCCTTGCTGGAGCTGGTCAGCCAAAGCCTGGCCTTGGCCGGATTTTTTTACCTTTCGATTTGGCTCCGGGACGCGGTGGGGACGGATGAATTAGCGAGGCTCGCCGGGTTGGGGCGGCGCGCGCCCGGGGCCGCGGCGCTTTTCATCCTTCTGGGGCTCAACCTCGCGGGGCTTCCCCCCACGGGGGGATTCTACGGTAAATATTATTTATTCGAGGCCGCGCTCCAGCAACGGCAATGGTTTTTGGCGCTGGCGCTTTTGGCCGCTTATGGGTTCACCTTGGTTTATTTCGCGAGGGGTGCTTGGCGGCTTTTCGTGAGGCCCGAGGAAAACCCCCTGCCGCTGCTCCATCCCAAGAAAACGCCGGCGTCCTTAAACGCGGCCTTATGGATTTTGGCCCTCGCGGGGCTGGCGTTGGGGCTTGCCCATAAAACCTTCCTCAAGGACCTGATCACGCCCGCCCTGCCCAAGGCTTTCCAGCATTGGACGCCCCCGGTGGAAACCTGGGGCACGAAGGACGTGGAATAGTCCCGCGCTTAAAGGGTCTTGTGGGTCCCGTCGCAGTAAGGCGGGTTCTTGGTGTGCTTGCATTGGCAAAGATAGGCGGTCTTGGTCTGCTCGGCGGTAAAAACCTTGGGCTTGAACCCATGGGCCGCGTGGGAACCGTCGCAAAAGGGCTGTTTCTGGGAATGGCCGCAGGCGCACCAGGCGTAGGTCTTTCCCGCTTCCAATTGAACGGCCGCGGGCTGTTTGGCGGCGATATGGGCTTCCTCAGGCATGGTTCCCTCCGGAGATGGTTTTCCCAAGTAAAACATAAAGCGGCTTAAAAAGGAACGGGTCCCGGGTTTATCATGGGGGCGTTCAAGTCCTTTTCCCGAAAGCGAGGCGCCATGAAAGCCATTGCCGTGACCCCCGGAAAAAAACAGTTGGGCCTCCTCGAATTCCCCGAGCCGCCCTTAAGGACCCCCACGGACGTCAAATTGAGGATGCTGGAAATCGGCGTTTGCGGCACCGACAAGGAAATCTGCGCTTTCGAGTACGGCACGCCCCCGGCGGGCGAGGCGAGCCTGGTCTTAGGCCATGAGTCCCTGGGGCGGGTGGTGGAGGTGGGCGCGAAGGTCACGGCGGTGAAGCCGGGGGACTTGGTGGTGATGGTGGTGCGGCGGCCCTGCGGCCAGCCCCAGTGCGGCCCCTGCGCCCAAGGCCGCCAGGACTTTTGTGAGACCGGGGCCTTCAAGGAAAGGGGCATCAACGGCCTGCACGGCTTCATGACCGAAAAAGTCGTGGACGACGAGAAATACATGAACCCCGTGCCCGAGGCCTTGAGGCCCATCGCGGTGCTGGCCGAGCCCCTGACCATCGCCGAGAAGGGCCTGGAGCAGATGTGGCAGATCCAAAGCCGCCTTCCCTGGGATTGCGCCCACGCCGGCGCCCAAGGCCGGGGCCATTGCCATCGGGCCGTGGTGTTGGGGGCCGGGCCCGTGGGGCTCTTGGGCGCCATGCTGCTGCGCTCCCAAGGGTTCGAGACCTTCGTTTATTCCAAGGAAAGCGGGGACAGCCCCAAGGCGAAGCTCGCGGCCCAAATCGGCGCCACCTTCCTGTCCGGCGCCTCGGTTTCCTTGGACACCCTGGCGGGCCAAGTGGGAAACGTGGACCTGGTTTATGAGGCCACCGGGGCTTCCCGGCTTTCGTATGAGATGATGAAATACCTGGGCACCAACGGGGTCTTTATTTTCACCGGCGTGCCCGGGCGCAAGGCGCCCATTGAGGTGGATACGGACCTTTTGATGCGCGACCAGGTGCTCAAAAACCAGGTGGTTTTCGGGACGGTCAACGCGGGCAAGGCCGATTACGGCAAGGCCATTCAAGACCTGGCGCTTTTCGACAAGCTTTGGCCCGGCGCGCCCGCCTCGCTCATCACGGGCCGTTTCGCGCCTGAAAAATTCGCCGACCTTTTGTTGGGCGATCCGGGCGGCATCAAGAACCTGGTGGCTTTCGGGGATTGAGTCGTCAAAAGGGGTCGGTGGGGCGATAAGGTGAAATCAAAAATCCAGCTTCTTTATTGCCACGCTTATCCGTGCCCCTCTTCTTTAAATTATTTTGAGCCTTGCGGGTTTTAAAACCTTCCGAAGGAAATCCATGCCTAATCCCACACCGCTGGATCCCGAGAGCCAACGCCTCGAGCTTTTCGTCGAGGGAAACCATCCCTGGAAAAAATGGGGACCCTATCTGTCCGAGCGCCAATGGGGCACCGTGCGGGAGGACTATTCGCCGGGCGGCACCTGCTGGGATTATTTCCCCCATGACCATGCCCGCAGCCGGGCCTATCGTTGGGGCGAGGACGGGTTACTGGGCCTCTCGGACAGCAAGGGGTTGGTTTGTTTCGCGCCCGCCCTTTGGAACGGCAAAGATCCCATCCTGAAGGAAAGGCTTTTCGGACTCTCGGGGCCCGAGGGCAACCACGGCGAGGACGTGAAGGAATGCTATTACTACTTGCGTTCCTCGCCGACCCATTCCTACATGAAGGCGCTCTATAAATATCCCCAGGCCGAGTTTCCTTATGCCCGGCTGGTCGCGGAAAACCGGGCCCGGGGCAGGGGCCAGGACGAGTTCGAGCTGCTGGATACCGGGATCTTCAACGACAACCGCTATTTCGACGTCTTCGTGGAATACGCCAAAGCCGCGCCCGACGACATCCTCATCCGGTTCACCCTGGTGAACCGGGGCCCGCAGGAAGCCCCGCTGCATCTTTTGCCCACCTGGTGGTTGAAAAACACTTGGGCTTGGGGCCGCCGGGGCGAGCATGATTGGCCCCGGGTGCCCATCACGAAAAACGGAAAGGGGCTCGCGCTCACGCATCCGGCGTTGGGGCCCTTGTTCCTCCGGGCCGAGGAAGAAGGCGAAATCCTTTTCACCGAGAACGAGACCAATTTCAAGAGGCTCTTCAACAGCCCCAATCCCTCGCCTTACGTGAAGGACGCCTTCCACGATTACGTCATCCAGGGACGGAAGGAAGCCCTCGGCCCCGGCGAAGGGACCAAGGCGGCCTTTCATTTCGCCTTTTCGATTCCTCCGGGCGGCCAAAAGATCGTGCGGCTCAGGCTTTCCAAGGACGACCCAGCGGCCCCCTTCGGGGCGGCCTTCGACCAGGTCTTTGAGGACCGCTGGAAGGAATCGGAGGCTTATTACGATTTGAAAATCACCCCCGGCTTGGCCCCCGCCGACCAGGAAGTGGCCAAGCAGGCCAGCGCGGGGCTCTTGTGGTCCAAGCAGTACTACTACTATTTCGTCAAACAATGGCTGGAAGGGGACCCTGCCCAGCCGCCGGTGGATGAGGGCCGCCAAAAGGGCCGCAACCGCGATTGGGGCCATTTCGGGGCCGAGGACGTTTTTTCCATGCCGGATAAATGGGAATATCCCTGGTTCGCGGCCTGGGACCTGGCTTTCCACATGATCCCCTTCGCGCGGCTCGACCCCTTTTTCGCCAAGCACCAATTGGTGCTGCTGTTGCGCGAGTGGTATATGCACCCCAATGGCCAAATTCCGGCCTATGAGTTCGCCTTCTCCGACGTCAACCCGCCCCTGCACGCTTGGGCGGCCTGGCGGGTCTACAAGATGACCGCGCCCCCGGGCCAAAGGGACCGGGTGTTTTTGTCCCGGGTCTTCCAAAAATTATTGCTCAACTTCACCTGGTGGGTGAACCGCAAGGACGCCGAGGGCAACAACCTCTTCGCGGGGGGGTTCTTGGGATTGGACAACATCGGGGTTTTCGACCGGGGCCAGCTTTCTCCCGGCCAAGCCCTGGAACAAGCCGATGGCACGGCTTGGATGGCCTTCTATTGCGGGACCCTGCTTTCCATGGCGCTGGAACTGTCGCTGGAAAACACCGCCACGGAGGACATGGCCACCAAATTTTTCGAGCATTACCTTTCCATCGTCCATGCCATCAATACGTTGGGGGGCACGGGCCTTTGGGACGACCAGGACGGCTTTTATTACGACCAACTGCTGGCGGACGGCACCGGCATCCCGCTGCGCATCCGCTCGGCGGTGGGGCTCATCCCGCTCTTCGCGGCGGAAATTTTGGACGAGGACAAGTTGACGAAGCTCCCGGAATTTTACAAGCGGATGAAATGGTTCATGGCCCACAAGCCCGAGGAGGCCGGCGCCATCTTGTGCCGCGACCGGGGGGAAAAGGGCCGGGGCCGGTTTCTCTTGGCCGTGCCTTCCCGGGATAAACTGGAAAGGGTGTTGCGCTACGTCTTGGACGAGAAGGAATTCCTCTCGCCTTACGGCATCCGCATGCTTTCCAAATACCACCAGGACCACCCCTATCGCCTCCAATTGAACGGGCGGGAACACCGGGTGGACTATGAGCCGGGGGAATCCCGCACGGGGCTTTTCGGGGGCAATTCCAATTGGCGTGGGCCGGTTTGGATGCCCATCAACTATCTTTTGATCGAGTCCCTGGAACGCTACCACCACTTTTATGGGGATGACTTGAAGGTGGAGTGCCCCACGGGGTCGGGCAATTTCATGAATTTAAAAGAGGTGGCTCTTTTCCTCTCGGAGCGGGTGGAAAACATCTTCAGGCCCGACGAAAAAGGCGACCGGCCTTGCCATGGCGGGGAAGGGCGTTACGCCAAGGACGAGGCTTGGAAAGACTTGCTGCTGTTTTACGAGTATTTCCATGGGGACAACGGCAAGGGCTTGGGGGCCTCCCACCAGACCGGTTGGACGGCTTTAGTGGCCAAACTTTTGGAAGGCCACGACCACGATCATGAGATCTAGGGGGCCTAAAGCTTTTCCGCGCTGGCTGAAGCCCGCCTTGTTGGCTTTAGGCGTGGCTTTGCTTTTTTTCTTGGGCCGGGTCCTGCACCTGGAGGACCGCCTGCGGGAACTGCACCATTGGATCCGGTCCCTGGGGCCGGCTGGAGGCCCGGCGGTCTTCTCGCTTTTCTTCGCCGGCGGCACCCTCTTCGCGATTCCCGGATCGGCCATGACCCTCATCGCCGGGCTTTTCTTCAAACCCCTCACGGCGGTGGGGGTTTCCACCCTGGGCTCCACCTTGGGGGGCGGGGCGGCTTTTCTCATCGCGCGGGACTTGGCCCGGGAGGACTTGGCCCGGTGGGCTTCCCGGAGCCAACGCTTCCGGAAGCTTGACCGCATGACCGAAAAGCACGGCGCCTGGATCGTGGCCATGCTTCGGCTCATGCCCTTGTCCCCCTTCAGCGTGCTCAACTACGCCTTCGGGCTGACCCGGGTGCGCTTTTGGGAATACCTGCTTTGGTCCTGCCTTTGCACCCTGCCCAACACGCTCTTTTTCGTGCTGGGCGCCCATGTGATCATGCGCACCTTTCGGGAACACCAAATGCCCTGGACCTTGGTGGGCCTCTTGGCCGGGGTGACGCTGCTCTTGGCCTTGGGAATGGCCTTCGTGGAACGGCGGTTGGAAGGGAAATCCGGACGATGAAGAAGCGCGCGTGGAAAAATTTGAGGTTTAGCCCGGCAGACACCCGAAAAGAGGTTCTTGGGTCCATCGCCCCCGCCGTTTGGGTCGGGCTAGGGCTCATTTTGGTAGCCGTCCATTTTTACCGGCTAACCACCCTTTACCCCTGGATCCAGGATGAGGAGGGCGTCATTGGACTCCACGCCATCGCTTTGGACCATCAATGGTCCTGGAGGTTTTTTTACGATTTCGGGCAGGTGCCCCCCCTTTCGGTTTGGGCCTCGTTTTTTTCCCTAAAGATGGGAGCGGGAATTTTGCCGGGCCTCTGGTGGCCCTCGGCGCTGTCTTGCGTCTTGGCGGCCCTCTTCGCCCTTTTGGCCGCCCGGAGGTTTTTCCCCAACGCTGTGGTCCTGATATTCGGCTTTTCCATGGCGCTCAATTATTGGTTCTTCATTTTGGGCCATCGCAGTTGCCAGGGACTATGGATTGTGCCTTGGACTTGCTTGTGCGCTTTCTTGTTGGCCCGCTTCCTGAAGGCCTCTCCCGGCAGCCTTGCCTGGGAAGGTTTTGGTTTGGGTTTGGCCGTGGGCTTGGGGTTTTGCACTTCGGCGCCTTGGTTCGCGGTCAACGCCTGGTTTTTCCTTGTCCTGGCTGTCTGGGCCCGTCCGTTTCGGGAGCGATTGGGCGTCTTATGCATCTGCCTCGCGGGATGGGTTTTGGGGACAGCGCCTTTTTTGGCCGCCGTGATCCGGGAGGGTTATGGCCAACATATCGCCTCCAACGCGCTTTGGACTTCCTGGATGCCTTGGTCCGATAGGTGGCGAGCCTCATTTTCTTATTTGACCGCGGTTTTCGGCGGCGTGGCGGATCCGGGGGCCTTTGATCCCCACGGCGGAGGAGAGTTGAACGCATTCCAAGCGGTGTTTTTCCTGGGAGGGCTGGCGGTGTTTTACCGTCGGCGCCGGGAGCCGATGGTGCAGGCTTTGGGAGGAGCGCTGATTCTTTTTTTGGCCCCGGGCCTTTTGTCCATGGGCCGGGAAATGTACCGGGTCGTTCAGGTCTTGCCGCTATTGCTTCTCATTTCGGCCCTAGGGCTTTACGAGCTCTTGGCGCGCGCGCCGATGAGATGGCGTTGGTTTCTTTTGGCGCTCTTCATGGTTTCGGGGGCCCTTTGGGATGGGGCCAGGATCTTCCGTGGCCTTCCGCGGCCGCCGGCGGTGGGCTTGGCGCAAGATTGGCAAGCCTTCCAAGTCCTTCAAGACATGACCCGCCATTTCGGACCGGGGCTCATCCTTTGCGATTTTCCCGCGGATTCGGATGAGTCCCTTTTCACGGTTTCTTATCCCCTGAACGCCGCCGAAAACCCCAGGCTTGACCCCGCCCGGGCCCGGTGGGCCGCTTTGGTCCTGGACCGGGATTATTTCAAAACCGTCTCGCCCCTTTTCCCGGGCTCCAGTTGGGTTTGGCTCGAGCCCTCGGGGCCGGGCGAGAAAAATTGGGTGATGGGGCTCATCCCCCTCACCGCGGCCAACCGGGGCCGGGTCGAAAAATGGACGAGGGCGCATCATTTTTTTTGGCGGGCGGCCGAGGCCATCCACAACATCAACGGCGCCCCCAGCTACCGGGAAGCGGCGGCTTTTCTTCAGGCGGGCCAAAAGGGGGTGGCGGGCGACCGTTTCTTGTCGGCTTGTTATTGGGAACGGCTGGGCGAGTTTTACTATCACTATGGTTACCAGCAACATTACCAAGACCACCTGAACGCCCTGCGCCAGGCCCTGCGGCAAGGAATTCCGGCGCCCCACCTCTACCTCCAATACGGCAGCCTGCTTTTAAGAAAAGGGGACCGGCTGGGCGCGGCGGCGGCTTTTCAGGCGGCTTTAAGGCTGGATCCCCAATATGCCCCGGCCCAGGCGGGCCTCAGGCTTTGCCGGCCGGCGGCCCCCGCGCCCTGATTCGCCCCTTGACGCGCCCCTCAAATCATTCGACAATTACGTTCTTTCATTCCGGCCCCCG
>Ga0335069_10013539_pt1 | contig 11446 bp, 8 predicted proteins | sample Lox_Sample_11_FD_206714 | JGI IMG/M metagenome (GOLD analysis project Ga0335069, IMG submission 206714) | Soil microbial communities from Loxahatchee National Wildlife Refuge, Florida, United States - Lox_Sample_1.1 | ecosystem: Environmental > Terrestrial > Soil > Wetlands | place: USA: Florida... | reverse complement strand
GCTGAGGATCTCCAGCAGATGGCTGTCGTCCTCACAGACGACTTCCACCAGCAGGTCGAACGAGCCGGAGGTGATGACCACGTAGTCGATCTCCTCCATCGCGGCCAGTTCGTCGGCCACTTGCTCAAGGTTGCCGCCGCACTTGATACCGATCATGGTCTGCCGGCTGAAGCCGAGCATCAGCGGGTCGGTGACCGCCACGATCTGCATAACCCCGGCGTCCACCAGGCGCTGCACCCGCTGCCGGACCGCGGCCTCGGACAGGCCTACCGCCTTGCCGATGGCAGCGTACGAGCGGCGGCCGTCTTCCTGCAGCTGCTCGATGATCTGCTTGGACAAGTGGTCAAGGACAGTACCCGGGGCACCTCGTCCGGGCGCCCGGCCGTTGCGGGCCGCGGGGGTCAGCTCCCCGCTCAGCCCGCCCGGGATGGCTGGCGTCCCGGGGGTATGAGCCATGCGGTCCTCCTCTGCAAGCCATGGTGTCATGCAGGTGCCACTTGTCAACTGATTTCGTTGCTATGCATGGTATGTGCAACGGATTCACTTGTTCGTGTTTCATTTCTCTGCGAGTGTCGGAGGCATCGGCGGCGGACCCAGAATGTCCCGGCAGCCGGCCACGGCCAGGAACACGTCCCCAGGAGGCGGACCTTGACGGCAACCACCCAGCCCGGCACCGGCCAGCCCGGCGCCAGCCTGCGCGAGCTGAAGAACTTCGTGAACGGCGAGTTCGTCACGGCCGTGGCCGGCCGGACCAGCGAGGTCGTCGACCCGAGCACCGGGCAGGCCTACGCGGTGGCCCCGGTGTCCGGGCCGGATGACGTGGACGCGGCGCTGCGCAGCGCCGAGGCGGCCCGGGAGGACTGGCGGGACGCGACCCCCGGGCAGCGCAGCCTGGCGCTGCTCAAGATCGCGGACGCGGTCGAGGCGCGCGCGGCCGAGCTCACCGAGGCCGAGTGCCGCAACACCGGCAAGCCGGTCGCGCTCACCCTGGCCGAGGAACTCCCGCCGTGCGTGGACGAGTTGCGCTTCTTCGCGGGCGCCGCGCGGATCCTGCAGGGCAGCGCGGCCGCGGAGTACATGGCCGGCCACACGTCGATGATCCGGCGCGAGCCGGTCGGCGTGTGCGCCCAGGTGACGCCCTGGAACTACCCGCTGATGATGGCGATCTGGAAGATCGCGCCGGCCATCGCGGCGGGCAACACCGTGGTGCTCAAGCCGTCGGACACCACCCCGGTGTCCACGCTGCTGCTGGCCGAGATCGCGGCCGAGTTCCTGCCGCCCGGCGTGCTGAACGTGATCTGCGGCGACGCGGGCACCGGCCGCGCGCTGGTCAGCCACGACATCCCGCAGATGGTCTCGATCACCGGGTCGGTCCGGGCCGGCATCCAGGTGGCCCAGGCGGCCGCGGCCGGGCTCAAGCGGGTGCACCTGGAACTGGGCGGCAAGGCGCCGGTGGTGGTGTTCGACGACGCCGACGTGGCCAAGGCCGCCGAGGGCATCGCCGGGGCCGGGTACTTCAACGCGGGCCAGGACTGCACCGCCGCCACCCGGGTACTGGCCGGGCCGGGCATCGCGGCCGACCTGACCGACGCACTGGCCGAGCAGGCCCGCAACACCACGGTCGGCGGGCTGGACGTGCCGGACGCCGACTACGGCCCGCTGAACAACCCGAACCAGCTCGCCCGGGTGTCCGGCTTCCTGAGCCGGGCCCCGGAGCACGCCGAGGTGGTGACCGGCGGGCACCAGGTGGGGGAGCGCGGCTACTGCTTCGCGCCGACCGTGGTCAGCGGGCTGCGCCAGGACGACGAGATGATCCAGGACGAGATCTTCGGCCCGGTGATCACCGTGCAGCGGTTCAGCCAGGAGGACGAGGCGGTCGCTTACGCCAACGGGGTCAAGTACGGGCTGGCGGCGAGCGTGTGGACGAAGGATCATGGCCGGGCGATGCGACTGGCCCGGCTGCTGGACTTCGGTGCCGTCTGGATCAACACGCACATCCCGTTCGTGTCGGAGATGCCGCACGGTGGCTTCAAGCACTCCGGCTACGGCAAGGACCTGTCCATGTACGGATTTGAGGACTACACCCGGATCAAGCATGTCATGAGTTACCTGGGTAGCTAGTGTCCCGTGTTACGCGTTTGTAACCGAATCCGTTGCCTTTGCAGTATTCGGCGACGGATTCGGTTGATTTCACGCGTTTCGTCTGCCAGGATCGGGAACCACTTGCCTTACCGGTTCCTTTAGAGCTGGTTTGCGGGCACTTGACGCCTGGCCCCGCGGTGCGGCATCCGGCCAGGACGGACCGGCCGCCAGGCCTGGTTGAGCCAGTACCCGAGACGAGGGGCGTACGCGTGATATGACGGACACCGACGCGTCCGCAACGGGCGTGCCGCCTGCCGTGGCGGCGGGGGCAGCGGCTGACCCCGGCGTGCCCGCCATCGGGCTGGACGGGGTGGTCAAGGAGTTCCACTCGCGCGGCGAGGTGGTGACCGCGGTCCGCGGCATCGATCTGGCCATCCGCACCGGCGAGTTCTTCTCCATGCTGGGCCCATCGGGCTGCGGCAAGACCACCACGATGCGGATGATCGCCGGGTTCGAGGAGCCCACCCGGGGCACCGTCCGGCTGGACGGCCGGGACGTCACCGCGGCCCCGCCGAACAAGCGCGACGTGAACATGGTGTTCCAGTCCTACGCACTGTTCCCGCACATGAGCGTGTTCGAGAACGTGGCCTTCGGGCTGCGCCGCAAGAACGTGCCCAAGGACCGGATCACCCGCCAGGTCGGCGAGATGCTCGAGATCGTCGATCTGGCCGGCCGGGAGCAGCGCCGCCCGCGCGAGCTGTCCGGCGGCCAGCAGCAGCGGGTCGCGCTGGCCCGGGCCCTGGTCAACCACCCCAAGGCGCTGCTGCTCGACGAGCCGCTCGGCGCGCTCGACCTCAAGCTCCGGCAGGCCATGCAGGTCGAGCTCAAGCGCATCCAGCGCGAGGTCGGCATCACGTTCGTCTACGTGACGCACGACCAGAACGAGGCGCTGACCATGTCGGACCGCATCGCGGTGATGAACGACGGGGTCATCGAGCAGCTTGGCCCGCCCCGGGAGATCTACGAGCATCCATCGACCCGGTTCGTGGCCGGCTTCATCGGCACCTCGAACCTGCTCACCGGGACGCTGGCCCGGGTCAGCGGCGGGCGGGGCGTCATCGAGGTCAGCCCGGCGGAACGGATCATCGTGCCGGCTGGGCCGTCCGGGCTGGCCGAAGGCCAGGAGATCGAGCTCACCGTAAGGCCGGAGAAGATCGAACTGGCCACCGACCCGGCCGGCCCCGGCGACCCGCCCGGCCCCGGCGGCCCCGCCGGCCCGGGCGAGCCAGCCGGCTGCGCGCTGCGCGGCACCGTGACCGAGGTGGTCTACCTGGGCACCTCGACCAGCTTCTCGGTGCACACCACCACCGGGGCGGACGTTGTCGTCTTCCAGCAGAACTCAGCATCCGCGAACAGCCCGGTCGGCCGGGGCGAGGACGTCTGGCTGACCTGGGATCCCGAGCACTCCTACCCGATTGGCTAGCTGCCCGCGTCCCTGGCGCCACCCCAGTGCGCCCGGCGCCAGCGAGGCGGGCTGACAGGAGGTTCAGATGGACGAGCAGCACGGCCCTGGACCGGGTGGAGAGCAGCCCGGCCTGGACCCATCGATTATCCGCGGGCTGACCCAGCCGCGGCTGACCCAGCGACCGCTGTCCCGCCGCGAGGTGCTGCGCGGGGCCAGTGCCGGCGCGGGCGCGCTCGGCATCGGCGCGCTGCTCGCCGCGTGCGGGGTCAAGGGCGTCAGCACCACGACCAGCGGGTCCAGCCCGGCCGGCGGGGTGGGCACCGCGGCGTGGTGGGCCAAGCAGAAGCTGCACCACACGGTCAACTTCGCCAACTGGCCGTACTACATCGACGTGCTGAACGGCAAGCACCTGTCCCTGGAGCGCTTCACCCAGCTGACCAACATCCAGGTCAACTACACGGAGCCGATCAGCGACAACCTGCCGTTCTACGCCAAGATCCGGCCATCGCTGCAGGCCAAGCAGCCGACGGGCTACGACGTCATCGTGATGACCAACAGCAGCCCGCCGCTCGGCTACCTGATCGACTTCGGCTGGCTGGTCCCGCTGGACCGCAGCATGATGACGAACTTCAACAAGTACGCCGGGCCGCTGATCAAGAACCCGTCCTGGGACCCGGGCAACAAGCACACGATGGCCTGGCAGTCCGGCTGGACCGCGATCGGCTACAACTCCTCGGTCATCAAGGACCCGGGCACCAGCGTGGACATCCTGTTCGACAAGAAGTACTCGGGCAAGATCGGCATGATGTCCGACCCGCAGGAACTGGGCAGCGTCGGCCTGCTCGCCCTCGGCGTCGAACCGGCCACCTCGACCGAGTCCGATTGGGCGAAGGCGGCCAAGAAGCTCCAGCAGCAGAAGAGCGAAGGGATCGTCCGCGCCTACTACGACCAGAGCTACATCGACCACCTGAAGAACGGCGACATCGTGGTCTCCCAGGCCTGGTCCGGGGACATCTTCCAGGCCGACCTGAACAGCAAGTACCGCGACCTCAAGCTGCTCATCCCGGATGAGGGCGGCATGTTCTGGACGGACAACATGTGCATCCCGATGTACGCCCAGAACCCGAAGGACGCCATGACCCTCATGGACTTCTTCTACGACCCGCAGGTCCAGGCCGTCGTCGAGTACTACAACGACTACGTCTGCCCGGTGCCCGCGGCCAAGGAAGTGCTGCTCAACCCGACCGGCTGGGCCAAGACCGCACTGGCCCAGATGAAGCCGGAGATCGGGCTGCCCACCTCCACCACGGCCAACGCGCCGACGGTATTCCCGACCCCGGAGTACATCAAGAACTCGCGGAACTACTACCAGTACAAGAGCCAGGAAGAGCTGACCGCGTGGAACAACCTGTTCTTGCCGATCACCCAGGGCTCGTAGCCGGCCGCCGCAGCCGGCCCCGGCTGGGCCGGGCGCTCGCGCCCTACCTGCTGAGCCTGCCGGCCGGGCTGTGGCTGCTGGTGCTGTTCCTGGTGCCGCTGATCGTGATGCTGTCGCTGTCCCTGCAGTCGTGCAACACGGCCACCGGCGCGTGCGTGATGACCTGGCACTGGGCCGAGTTCGGTCAGCAGCTCAGCCTGTACCACAGCCAGTTCGTCACCAGCTTCTACTTCGCCGGCGCGGCCACGGTCATCGACCTGATCGTGTCCTTCCCGATCGCCTACTGGATCGCGTTCCACGGCGGGCGGAAGAAGAACTTCTTCCTGCTCATGCTGCTGGTGCCGTTCTTCGTGTCGTTCGTGATCCGCACCGTGGTGTGGGAGTTCATCCTGTCCGACCAGGGCATCGTCCTGGGCACGCTGAAGAACGCGCACCTGCTGCCGCAGAACTTCCACGTGCTGGCCACCGGGTACGCGGTGGTGGCCGGGCTGGCCTACAACTACCTGCCGTTCACCGCGCTGCCGCTGTACGTGGCCATCGAGCGGATCGACAAGCGGGTGCTGGACGCGGCCTACGACCTGTACGCGACCCGGCGGCAGGCCTTCCTCAAGGTGATCCTGCCGCTCACCGTGCCCGGCCTGTTCGCCGCGTTCCTGCTCACCTTCATCCCGGCCCTGGGTGACTACGTCAACCAGCAGATCCTGGGTGGCACCAACAACACGATGATCGGGACCGTCATCCAGAACGCGTTCCTGGTCAATCTCGACTACGCGGGCGGGTCGGCATTGTCGGCCATCCTGATGGCCATCGCCCTGGTCGGCATCTTCGCCTATGCCCGGCTGCTCGGCTCCCGCACGATCGAGGAGTACCTGTGACCGAAGCCAGCGAAGCGCCCGCGAGGGAGCCAGTGATATGACCGCCGCGGTCAGCACCGAAGCGGCGGCGGCCCGGGACACCGCCGGCCGCCAAGGCCGGCCGCACCGCCGCCGCCGGTGGACCCGGTACATCCTGCCCGCCTACTCCTGGCTGGTCATCGCGTACCTGGTCTTCCCGATCGCCGTGATGGTGCTGTACAGCTTCAACAAGGTGACCACCGGGCTGCCGCAGATCAGCTTCGCCTGGAACGGCTTCACCACCCAGTGGTACCGGCAGTGGAACGCGATCCCGCAGCTCACCTCCGCGTTCTGGCTGTCCGTCCGGCTGGCCCTGGCCAGCACGGTGCTGGCCACGGTCATCGGCACGCTGCTGGCGCTGGCCCTGGTCCGCTACCGGCCACCCCGGTTCCGCGGCAAGGGCTTCGTCGAGCAGGTCATGTTCCTCAACATCGCCGCCCCGGAGATCGTGCTGGGCGCCTCCCTGCTCGGCCTGTTCGTCACGCTCAACGTGGCCCGCGGCTTCGACACCCTGCTGCTGTCGCACGTGGCGTTCAGCATCGCCTACGTCGCGATCACGGTGCGGGCCCGGCTGGCCGGCTTCGACCGGTCGCTGGAGGAGGCCGCGCAGGACCTCGGGGCCAACGCCTGGGTCACCTTCCGCAAGATCACCCTGCCGCTGATCTTCCCCGGCATCCTGGCCGGCGCGCTGATGGCCTTCGCCCTGTCCATCGACGACTTCGTCACGTCCAACTTCGTCAGCGGGGCGTCCGTTCCCTTCCCGGTCTGGGTCTACGGCGCGACCCGGATCGGCATCCCGCCGCAGGTATTTGTTTTTGGCAGCGCAATCTTCGCGGTCGGAATCCTGTGCGCGCTGGCCAGCATCGTGGTAGGCAGGCGGCAGGCCTAAATGGCCTAGTAGGCAGGCGGCCCGGGGAGGGACGTATGCAGCAGCCGCGGCGTCGTGACGTGCTGGCCCTGGGCGGACTGGCCGCGGCCGGGCTGGCGATGGCCGGATGCAGCGCCGCCCCACTGCCCACCGCGGTGCAGCCGCGCAGCCCGGTGAAGGCGTACTGGGCCCGGCAGCGCCGGCACGGCACGGTGAACTTCGCCAACTGGCCGCTGTACATCGACACCGGGCATAAGACGCTGCAGGAGTTCACCGCGGCCACCGGGATCACGGTCAACTACTCCGAGGTCATCCAGGAAGTCAGCGACTGGGTCAACAAGATCAGCCCGATTCTCCGGTCCGGCCAGTCCATCGGCTACGACATGATGGTCGTGACCAACGGGTTCTGGTTCTCCCAGCTGGTCAGCATGGGTGAGCTGGTCCCGCTCGACCAGAGCATGCTGGTCAACTTCCACAAGTACGCGGCGCCCCGGTTCCAGCACCGCTCGTTCGACCCGGGCAACACCTACAGCATCCCGTGGGCGTCCGGCACCACCGGCATCGCGTGGAATCCCAAGTTCATCCACGAGCCGGTGACCAGCCTCAACGAGCTGTGGAACCCGGCCTACAAGGGCCGGATCGGGATGATTTCCGACATCCAGGATGTCGGCAACTTCGGCCTGCTCAAACTGGGCATCAACCCGGAGAAGTCCACCCCGGCCGACTGGGCGGCCGCGGCCAAGGTGCTCACCCAGCAGAAGCACTCCGGCCTGGTCCGCGGCTACTACCAGCAGTCCTACATCGACGAGCTGACCGCCGGGAACACCTGGATCTCGATGGCCTGGTCCGGCGACATCTTCCAGCAGAACCTGTCCTCCGGCACCAGCCTGAAGTTCGTCATCCCGGACGAGGGTGGCACGCTGTGGACCGACAACATGATGATCCCCAAGTACGCGCAGAACCCGATGGACGCGATGCTGCTGATGGACTGGTACTACCGGCCGCAGATCGCGGCCCAGCTGACCGAGTCGATCAACTACATCAGCGCGGTGCCGGCCGCCCAGCCGATCATCGCCGCGGCCGCGGCCAAGGCCACCGGCAGCAGCAAGGCGCTGCTGCACGAGGTGGCCACCAGCGAGCTGGTCTGGCCGTCCGCCGCGGACTACAAGCGGCTGTACAACTATCCCGACGTGAGCGGCAAGGCACAGGCCCAGTATGAGGCGATCTTCAATCCGGTCATCGCCTGATTTGATGAACGCCATTACCTGGCCGGCCGCCGACAGCCGCCGGATGGCTCCCCGCGTGGCTGAGTCGCTGCGCGACGCGCGCCCGGTCAGCTACTGGCTCGACCAGCCCGGCGCACCTGCCCCCGCGCCCGCGCTGCGCGGCGACGTGCGCGGCGACCTGGCCGTGGTCGGCGGCGGGTTCACCGGGCTGTGGACCGCGCTGCTGGCCAAGGAGCGGGACCCGGCGCGGGACGTGGTGCTGCTCGAGGGGCGCAGCGCCGGCTGGGCAGCGTCCGGCCGGAACGGCGGGTTCTGCTCGGCCAGCCTCACCCACGGGCTGGCCAACGGCCTGGACCGGTTCGGGGCCGAGATGCCCACGCTGGACCGGCTCGGCCGGCAGAATCTGGCCGAGATCGCCGACAGCGTGGCCCGGTACTCGATCGACTGCGGGTTCGAGCGCACCGGCGAGCTGGTCGTGGCCACCCAGGACTGGCACCTGCCCGGGCTGGCCGAGACGGCCGCGGCCGCGCGCCGCCTGGGCGGCGACCCGGTGCTGCTGGACGCGGCGGCGGTGCGGGCTGAACTCGACTCGCCTACATATGCAGGCGGGCTGTGGGACCGGGACGGCTGCGTCCTGGTCGACCCGGCCCGGCTGGTCTGGGGGCTGCGCCGCGCCTGCCTGGCCGCCGGGGTACGGATCCACGAGGGCTCCCCGGTGACCGGGATCAGCCAGGACAGCGGCGCGCTGCGGCTGGCGACCCCGCGCGGGAGCGTGCGGGCGGCCCGGGTCGCGCTGGGCACCGGCGCGTTCCCGCCTTCGCTGCTCCGCCGTCTCAGGCTGTACCTGGTGCCGGTGTACGACTACGCGCTGATGACCGAGCCGCTGTCGGCTGACCAGCTGTCCAGCATCGGCTGGCGGCACCGGCAGGGCGCGGCGGACATGGGCAACCAGTTCCACTACTACCGGCTGACCACGGACAACCGGATCCTGTGGGGCGGCTACGACGCGGTCTATTACAACGGCGGGCTGATCACCGCCGCACAGGACCAGCGGCCCGCTACCTTCGCGCGGCTGGCCAGCCAGTTCTTCGAGACGTTCCCGCAGCTGGCCGGGCTGCGGTTCAGCCACGCCTGGGGCGGGGTGATCGACACCTGCGCGCGGTTCTGCGCGTTCTACGGCACCGCGTATGCCGGACGGCTGGCCTACGCGGCCGGGTACACCGGGCTGGGCGTCGGTGCCTCCCGGTTCGCCGGCAACGTCATGCTCGACCTGCTCGGCGGCGAGCCCACTGAGCGGACCGCGCTGGCCATGGTGCGCAGCAAGCCGGTCCCGTTCCCGCCCGAGCCGGCCCGGTCCGCTGTGATTCAGCTCACCCGGGCCTCGCTGGCCCGCGCGGACCGCCAGGAAGGCCGCCGTGACCTGTGGCTTCGCACTCTGGACCGGCTGGGCCTGGGCTTCGACTCATAACCCGGCCCGGCCCGTCGCCCGGAGCACCCCTACCAACGGGTAACGTTTTCGTTATTCACAAGATGGCGGGATTTCACGTGATAATAGGAGCGTTCCGGCCGACAGGCCCGGCGGAGCGGGGAGGGTGCAGCTGATGACGGACGGGTGGCTCGCAGCGCCGCTCCCGGTGGGCCAGGATGAGCCCGTGGATTTCGATACGAGCGTGGCGCACATCGCCCGGGTCTACGACTACTGGCTGGGCGGCAAGGACAACTTCGCGGCCGACCGGGAGGCCGGCGACGAGGCGCTGCAGGCCTACCCGGATCTGGTCTCCTCGGTGCGGGCCAACCGGGCGTTTCTCGCCCGTGGCGTGCGCTACCTGGCCGCCGAGGCCGGGGTCCGGCAGTTCCTGGACATCGGTACCGGGATTCCCAGCGCCAACAACACCCACGAGGTGGCGCAGCGGGTGGCGCCGGGCAGCCGGGTGGTCTACGTGGACAACGACCCGATCGTGCTCGCGCACGCCCGCGCCCTGCTGGTGGCCGGCCCGGATGGGGCGACCGATTACCTGGATGCGGACCTGCTCGACACCGCCAAGATCCTCGAGCACGCCGCGGGCTTCCTCGACTTCTCCCAGCCGGTCGCCGTCATGCTGGTGGCGGTGCTGCACCTGATCAGCCCGGACGACGACCCATACGGCATCGTCCGCCAGCTGATGGCCGCGGTGCCGCCGGGCAGCTACCTGCTGCTGTCCCACGTTGCCTCGGACATCGAGCCGGAGAAGATGGCCGAGATGGGCAAGCGGCTGAACCGGCTGCTCGCCCAGAAGGGCTACTACCGCAACCAGGCCCAGGTGACCGAGTTCTTCGCCGGCCTGGAACTGCTCGAGCCCGGTGTCGTCCCGGTGCAGCAGTGGCGGCAGGACTCCGAGGTGGAAGGCGCCCGCCGCTCGGCCATGTGGGGTGCGATCGCCCGCAAGACCGGCTGACCCAGGTCAGGTGCCGCGGAAGACCGGCTGGCGTTTCTCAGCGAAGGCCCGGAGGCCCTCGAGGTAGTCGCTGCTGTCATACGCTTCGCGGCGCAGCCCCTGGATACGCTCGTAGACCTGGGCCGCGATCGGCTGGTAGTCACTCAGCACCCGGAGCTGTTCCTTGATGACCGCCATTGCCATCGGGGACTTGGTTGCGATCGTGGCGGCCAGCTCGAAGGTGAAGGATTCCAGCTCGGCCGAGCTCACCAGGTGGTTGATCAGCAGCCATTCCCTGGCTTTCTGGGCGTCGAGCGGTGCGGTGGTGAAGAACATCTCCTTGATGAGATTGATCGGCAGCCGCCCGATGAAGTGCAGCAGCCCGGTCGTGTTGTAGGGCAGCCCCAGGTTGGCCGCGGTGATGGCGAAAGAGGCCGTCTCGTCGGCGGTGACCAGGTCAGAGCTGAGCACCAGGTCCAGCGCGCCGCCCCAGACCGTGCCGTGCACCATGGCGATGACCGGCGCCGGGAAGGTGCGGATCGCGCGGAGCAGCCCTTCCAGATGGTCGTTGTAGCCCAGCGGGTCACGGCGGCCCCGGGGCAGCTCGTCGATGTCGTGCCCGGCCGACCAGACGGCCATGCCCGGGGCGGCGCGGAGCACGACGGTGCGCACCTGCCGGGCTTGCAGGCTGGCCAGCCCGGCGATGACGCCCCTGGCCAGCCCGGCCCCGATGGCGTTGCGCTTCGGCTGGTCATCCAGGGTGATGACGCCCACCTGCCCGCGTACGTCAGTGCGGACGCCGCTGCCGGCGCAGCCGTCCGGGGCGGGGCCAGCGGCCTCGCGATCCGGCTCGCTGGCCAGGGTCACGTAGGTCTGGGCCAGTGTGTCTTTCCCGGCCCCGAGCGCGGCGTGCATCAGCCGCAGCGCGCCGAGCTGCTGATCAGCGGCGAGGACGCTGGCCGCATGGCGCCAGAGCATCTCCTCCAGGAGGTTGAACACGACCTGCACCTCGGTCACGTCGGCGCCGGCCGCGAACCGGGCCGCGGCGAGCTGCCGGGCC
>Ga0335069_10013538_pt1 | contig 11447 bp, 9 predicted proteins | sample Lox_Sample_11_FD_206714 | JGI IMG/M metagenome (GOLD analysis project Ga0335069, IMG submission 206714) | Soil microbial communities from Loxahatchee National Wildlife Refuge, Florida, United States - Lox_Sample_1.1 | ecosystem: Environmental > Terrestrial > Soil > Wetlands | place: USA: Florida... | reverse complement strand
GTGCGGCACCGCTGCCCGCGCGCTCCATCAGCACATGGCCGGGCGTGCCGTGCGCGATCGTCCAGCGGTCGAGCGCCCGCATCTCGGCTGCGTCGACCAGGATCACGCGAGCGCCGCCTTCATCTCGCGGACGGCGGCGTCCATGCCGATCAGCACCGCGCGGGCGACGATGCTGTGGCCGATGTTCAGCTCGACCATGCCGGGGATCGCCGCCACCGGCCGCACGTTCTCGACGGTGAGCCCGTGCCCGGCGTGCACCTCGAGGCCGAGGTCCCGGGCCAGCGCCGCCGCGGCGCGCAGCCGGCCGAGCTCCCCCTCGCGGGCGCCGCCAGCGGTCGCGTTCGCGTAGTCGCCCGTGTGCAGCTCGACGGCGTGCGCTCCGGCCGCCCGGCTGGCCTCGACCTGCGCGCGCTCCGGGTCGACGAACAGGCTCACCTGGATGCCGGCGGCCATGAGCGCACCCGTCGCCGCCGCGACCCGCGCCGCCGCGCCCACGACGTCGAGGCCCCCCTCGGTCGTCAGCTCCTCGCGGCGCTCCGGCACGAAGCAGGCGTGCTGCGGGCGGACGTCGAGCGCGAAGGCGACCATCGCGTCGGTCACCGCCATCTCGAGGTTGAGCGTGATCCGCAGCCGCCGTCTGAGCGCGCGGACGTCGGCGTCCTGGATGTGCCGGCGGTCCTCGCGCAGGTGGACGGTGATGCCGTCGGCGCCGGCGGCCTCCGCGAGCAGCGCCGCCGCGACCGGATCCGGGTAGCCGACGCCGCGCGCCTGCCGCAGCGTCGCGACGTGGTCGACGTTGACGCCGAGCCGGATCACCGCTCGCCGGCGTGCGCCGCCGAGCCGCCTCCGAGCGCGCGCCGGGCAGCGGCCGCGATGCCTTCGGCGAGGTCACGGATCTGGCCCTCACGCTCCCCTTCGATCATCACCCTGAGCAGCGTCTCGGTGCCGGAGTAGCGCACCAGCACGCGGCCGCGCTCGCCGAGCGTCCCTTCGGCTTGCTTCACCGCTTCGACCACCGACGGCACCGTCGCCAGGTCCGGCTTGGTGTCGACCGGGACGTTGAGCAGTACCTGCGGGAAGCGGCGCATCACCTTGCGCAGCTCGGAGAGCGGATGCCCGGTCTCGACCACCAGCGCCAGCACGGCGAGCGCCGTGATGAGCCCGTCGCCGGTCGTGTTGTGGTCGAGGAACACGACGTGGCCCGACTGCTCGCCGCCCAGGTTGAAGCCGCCCCGGGTCATCTCGTCGACCACGTAGCGGTCGCCGACCGGCGTGGTCGCGAGCCGGATGCCGCGCTCGCGCATGGCGACGTGGAGCCCCAGGTTGCTCATCACGGTCGCGACCAGCGTCTCGCGCTTGAGATCGCCGCGCGCGTGGAGGTCGGCGGCCAGCATCGCGAGGATCTCGTCGCCGTCGACGATCGAGCCCTGCTCGTCGACCAGGATCGCGCGGTCGGCGTCGCCGTCGAGCGCCACGCCGACGTGGGCGCCGGCCGCCTTCACCGTGCGCTGGAGCGCGCCCGGGTGCAGCGCGCCGCAGTTCTGGTTGATGTTCTCGCCGTCGGGGGCGACGCCGAGCGGGATCACGCGCGCGCCCAGCTCCTCCAGCACCTCGGGGGCGACCTTGTAGGCGGCGCCGTTGCCGCAGTCGACGCCGATCGTGAGGCCGTCGAGCGTCAAGTGCCGCGGGAAGGTGTTCTTCGCGAACACGTTGTAGCGGCCGACGGCGTCGTCGATCCGGAACGCCTTGCCGATCTCGGTGGCGGTGGGACGGAGTGCGTCGATCGAATCGCCGAGCACGAGCGCCTCGATCTCGGCCTCGAGCTCGTCGGGGAGCTTGAAGCCGCCGCGGCTGAAGAACTTGATGCCGTTGTCCTGGAACGGGTTGTGCGACGCCGAGATCACGACGCCGGCGTCGGCGCGCAGGGAGCGCGTGAGGAACGCGATCCCCGGCGTCGGCAGCGGCCCGACCAGCAGCACGTCGACGCCCATCGAGCAGATGCCCGACGCCATCGCGGTCTCGAGCATGTAGCCCGAGAGGCGGGTGTCCTTGCCGATCAGTATCTTGTGCCGGTGCGGCGACCGCTTGTTGACGTGGGCGAGCGCGCGCCCGAGCCGGAGCGCCGTCTCCGACGTCATGGGCTCCACGTTCGCGATGCCCCGCACCCCGTCGGTCCCGAACAGCCGCCGCTCCATCACTTCCCTCCTCGCCCGCTGATCACCACGCGCGACGCCGACGGCTGGCGCTGCACGACCTCGATCCGGGACGGCACGTCGACGTGGATCGCCACCTGGTGGGGCCCCGGGCCGAGCCCCGCGACGTCGACCCAGGCGGCGCCGTCGGCGAGCTTGAAGTTGTGGAGCAGCACCTGCGGGCCGCGCAGCGTGACGTCGACCCAGGCCGGGTTGATCTCGGTGCGGCCGGGATCGGCGTTCCGGAGCGAGACCACCACGTGCTTGAACTCGCGCGTCGCCGTCACCTCTTCGAAGCTGAGCGTCACCGTGACCCGGTCGGGCAGCAGCGTGATGAAGTCGCCCGCCCACGACAGCAGCGCGCTCCGCTGCGTGGTCTCGTGCAACCCGCGCAGGTCGATCGGCTCGGTCGTGATCTCCGTCAGCTCGTCCACCTTGCTGGCCGGACCCGTCACCTCGACGTGGTCCGGGTCCACGTGCGATTCGGCGACCGTATAGCCGAACGTCGGCATACCCGCCAGGTCGGCCCGGACCGGGACCGTCCGTCGCGCGAGCCGCTCGACCTTGAGCTTGAGGCGCGCCGGCTCGAGGCGCACCACCTTCAGCCGACGCGGCAGCTCGGGTTTCACCATGTCGCCGTTCAGGTCGAGCCGGACGTCGCCGGGCCCGAGCGCGGTCAGGTCGAGGCCCAGGCGGAGCTTGTGCTCGTCGACGCCGTCGAGGATCGTGCGCGGGCCGCGCAGCGTCATCGAGATCGGCTTGGTCGGCGGGTTCACGACCAGGAGCCCGCCGCTCAGCCGGCGGATCGTGACCGGCAGCTCGACGACGCGCTCCGCGTCCCGCTCGGTCACGTTGATCGAGAACCACAGGAAGAACGCCAGCAGCAGCGAGATCGCCTTGACGCCCGGGTTGGTGCGCAGCGACTCCCGGAGCCCGACCGGACGGAGGCGCCGCATGAGACGACGCCAGCCCTCGGGCGGGTCCGGAGCGCCGGGCGTCAGCGGCGGCGCGGGTCGCGGGCGGAGGAGCTTCATCCAAGCAGCAACCGCTGGAGCGTCGTGCGGAGCGCGCCGGCGTCGACCCCGCGGGTGATCTTCCCCTCCCGCACGACGGACGTGGTGCCGTCCTCCTCCGACACGACGATGGCGACCGCGTCGGTCTCCTCGGTGAGGCCGATCGCCGCGCGATGCCGCGTGCCGAGCGTCTTCGAGACGGTGGGGTTGGCGGTGAGCGGCAGGAAGCAGCCGGCGGCGGTGATGCGCCCCTGCTGGATGATGAGCGCGCCGTCGTGGATGGGCGACGCCGGCATGAAGATGCTGATCACCAGCTCGCGCGAGACCTGCGCGTCGAGGCGCGTGCCGACCTCCATGTACTCGTTCAGCCCGACCTCGTTCTGGAGGACGATGAGCGCCCCGATCCGCCGGGCCGAGAGCGCGGTCACCGCCTTCACCAGCTCCTCGACCGCCTGGTTCTGCGCGATCCGGTCGCGCTGCGAGAACAGCGGCCCGCTGCCCACCTGCGTGAGCGCGCGGCGGATGTCGCTCTGGAACACGATCAGCACCAGCACCAGCGACCAGTTGAGCAGGTAATTGAGCAGGATGTTGACGGTGTAAATCTCGAGCTGCGCCGACACGAAGTAGATCGCGTAGATCACGCCGAGGCCGATCAGCATCGGCACCGCGCGCGTGCCGCGGATCAGGTTGATGCCCCAGTAGATGACGATCGCCAGCAGGAAGATGTCGAGGCCGTCCTGCCAGCGGAAGCTCCAGAGCAGCTCCCTCACGCGCCCGCCCTCACGCGCGCGATCGCGTCGGCCACCGTGACCACCTGCCGCATCTCCGCGACGTCGTGCACCCGGAGCAGCCGCGCGCCGCCCGCGACGGCGAGCGCGACCGCCGCAGCCGTGCCGTGGAGGCGCGCGTCGGGCGGCGCCCCGCCGAGCAGCTGCCCGACGAATCCCTTGCGCGACACGCCGACCAGCAGCGGGTGGCCGAGCGCCGCCAGCCGCGGCAGGCCCGCCAGCAGCGCCAGGTTGTGGGCGAGCGTCTTCCCGAAGCCGATCCCGGGGTCGAGCACGATCTGGTCGTGGTCGACCCCCGCGGCGCGCGCCACCGCCGCCCGGCGCGCGAGGAACGCCGCGACCTCGCCGACGACGTCCCGGTAGCGCGGGGCGCGCTGCATGCCAGCCGGCGTCCCCCGCATGTGCATCAGCACGACCGGCACGCCTGCGCGGGCGCAGAGCGGCAGCATCCGGCGGTCGAAGCGCCCGGCCGTGACGTCGTTCACCACGTCGGCGCCGGCGTCGAGCGCGGCCTCGGCGACCGACGCCTTCATGGTGTCGACCGCGAGCGGGACGGCGACCGCCTGCCGCACCGCACGCAGCACCGGCACCAGCCGGCGGCGCTCCTCGGCCGCGGGCACCGGCCGCGCGCCGGGGCGCGTCGACTCGGCGCCCAGGTCGAGCATGGCCGCGCCGTCTGCGACCATCGCCGCGGCCGCGTCGGCGGCGCGGGCCGGATCGAGGTGGCGGCCGCCGTCGGAGAACGAATCGGGGGTGGCGTTCAGGATGCCGACGACCACCGCCCGGTCGAGGGGGAGCAGACCGGAGCGCGTGCGGAGACCCGCGCCGCCGGCAGCGACGCGCGCGTCAGGCCGTGGCGATGGCTGACGCGCCGCTGAGGCCACCGTGCTGGGCGTTCCCGTTCGACGGGCTCCCGTACTGCCGGAGGATCTCGTCGATCTCCGCCCCATCGAGGACCTCACGCTCGAGGAGCGCTTCGGCCATCTTGTGCAGGGCTTCCATGTTCCGGCGGAGGAGCAGCTTCGCGTTCTCGTACGCGTCGAGAATGATGCGGCGGACCTCGGCGTCGATCTGGACGGCGGTGGTCTCGGAGTACCCGGACTGCTGGGTGAAGTCGCGGCCGAGGAATATCTCCTCTTCTTTCTTGCCGAACGTCATCGGGCCGAGCTTCTCGCTCATGCCCCACTCGCAGACCATCTTCCGCGCGAGGTCGGTGGCGCGCTCGATGTCGTTGCCGGCGCCGGTCGTCATGTGGCCGAGCACCAGCTCCTCGCCGGCGCGGCCGCCGAAGAGGATGACCAGGTTGTTCCGGAGGAACTCGCGCGAGTAGGTGTGGCGGTCGTCGAGCGGGATCTGCTGCGTCAGGCCGAGCGCCATGCCGCGCGGGATGATCGTCACCTTGTGCACCGGGTCGGCGCCCGGGAGGAGCTTCGCGACCAGCGCGTGGCCGGATTCGTGGTAGGCGGTGTTCCGCCGCTCCTCGAAGCTGATGATCATCGACTTCCGCTCCGAGCCCATCATCACCTTGTCCTTGGCGAGCTCGAAGTCGGACATGTCCACCCGCTCCTTGTTCTTGCGGGCGGCGAGCAGCGCGGCCTCGTTCACGATGTTCTCGAGGTCGGCGCCGGCGAAGCCGGGCGTCTGGCGGGCGAGCAGCTCGATGTTGACGTCGTCGGCGACCGGGACGCGGCGGGTGTGCACCTTGAGGATGCCCTCGCGGCCCTTCACGTCGGGGCGCGGCACCACCACGCGCCGGTCGAAGCGGCCGGGACGGAGCAGCGCCGGGTCCAGCACGTCGGGACGGTTCGTGGCGGCGATCAGGATGACGCCTTCGTTGGTCTCGAAGCCGTCCATCTCGACGAGGAGCTGGTTGAGCGTCTGCTCGCGCTCGTCGTGGCCGCCGCCGAGACCCGCGCCGCGGTGCCGGCCGACGGCGTCGATCTCGTCGATGAAGATGATGCAGGGCGCGTTCTTCTTACCCTGGACGAAGAGATCGCGGACGCGCGACGCGCCGACACCGACGAACATCTCGACGAAGTCGGAGCCCGAGATCGAGAAGAACGGCACGCCGGCCTCGCCCGCGACGCCGCGCGCGAGGAGCGTCTTGCCGGTGCCGGGCGAGCCCACCAGCAGCACCCCCTTCGGGATGCGGCCGCCGAGCTTAGTGAACTTCTTCGGGTCCTTGAGGAACGCGATGATCTCTTCGAGCTCCTCCTTCGCCTCGTCGATGCCGGCGACGTCTGCGAAGGTGACCTTGTGCTGGTTCTCGGAGAGCAGCTTGGCGCGGCTCTTCCCGAACGACATCGCCTTCCCGCCGCCCACCTGCATCTGGCGCATGAAGAACACCCAGACGCCGATCAGCAGCAGCATGGGCGCCCACTGCACCGCGGCCACCACGTACCAGGGCTCGGTGTCCTCCGGCCGGGCTTCGATCTGGACGCCCTTCTCGCGCAGGATCTTGACCAGGTCGGGGTCGTCGGGCGCGAAGGTCTTGAACCCCTCGCCAGGGGCGCCGTGGTCACCCTTGAAGCGGCCGCGGATGCTCTTTCCCTGGATCAGGACCTCGGAGACGCGGCCGTCCTCCACCGCCTCCACGAAGCGGCTGAACGGGACCTCCGGCTCACGCGGCTGCTGCTTGGTCACGATGGACCACAGCAGCAACCCCATCAACAGGAGAAGGAGCCAGAGGCCGAGGTTCTTCGATACCGGAGTCAAAGTTCAGCGCACGCGTCGCGTGCCTGGCGAGGCTACCACGCGACCTGCGGAGCTGCAATGTTGTCTCACCGCGTCGACGCCACCGTCCCCTCGACGATCCGGGTGGTTCCGGCCCCGACCCTCGCACCTGCGCCGCGCAGCACGCCCGCCACCCAGAGGATCTCCCCCGCCCCGACCAGCACCGGCACCGCCGACCGCGCTTCGCGCGGGATCTTGGCGTCCACGAGCACGTCCTGGAGCTTGCGGGTGCCGACGCCGGGGATCGTCACGCGGTCCCCGGGCGCGGGCGCCCGGACCTCGAGCGCCGCGGGCAGCAGGTCCGCGTCGAACAGCGCGCGGCGGGCGTCGCCCGGCAGCGGCTCCTCAGTGTGGCGCGGGCGCGGTGCCGTCAGCGCCAGCCGCCACGCCCCCGCGGGATGGGCGACGCCGGCGCCCGGGGCGAGCGGAAGCATGAACGGCACTGCACGCGGCTCGCGCCCCGGCCGGTACACGAGCCGCCCCCCTTCGTGTACCACGCGCCCGGGCCCCGGCACCGCCACCGCGCCCCGCCCCGCCCCGCGGGCGAGCGCCACGATGCGTTCGACGTGGGCGGCGCTCGGCGTCTGGCAGCCTTCTGCGTCGAGCCACTCCCGCACCATGCGACGCGCGAGCGCCGGCGGCTCGTCGGGCGGGAGCCGGAGACCGTCCGGGTCGCACTGCGCAACCAGACGAGCCGTCGCCATGGTCGCAAGCAGGTCGTCCTCGTCGCGCAGGCGGGCAGCGAGCGCGGCGAGCGTCGGGCCGAGGCGGGGGTTGAACTCCGCCTCGAGGAACGGGACCAGGAGGCGGCGCACGCGGTTCCGCAGGTGGCGGAGGTCGGCGTTGCTGCGGTCGATCGCGAACGGCAGCGCGCGCTCCGCGAGGAACCGCCGCACGTCGGCGCGCGTCGCGCCGAGGATCGGCCGCACCAGCCGCCCGCGCCCCGGCCGCATGCCGCCGAGCCCGCGCCGCCCGGCGCCGCGCACGAGCCGCATGAGCAGCGTCTCCACCTGGTCGTCCTGCGTGTGCGCGGTCACGATCGCCTGTGCGCCGACCTCGCGCGCCATCGCGCGCAGCGCCTGGTAGCGCGCGCGCCGCGCCCGCGACTCGAGCTCCGGCCCGGGCGCGACGGCGACCGCACGCGTGACCACCGCGGCGCCGACCGCGCCCGCAACCCGCGCCACCAGCGCCGCCTCCGCCGCCCCCTCCGCGCCCCGCAGCCCGTGGTCGACGTGGCCCGCCGTCAGCACGAAGCCGCGCGCGGGCGCGAGCGCCGCGAGCCCCGCCAGCAGCGCGACCGAATCGGGACCGCCGGAGACCGCTACCAGGATATGGATACCCGGCTCGACCGCGGCCGCGTTGAGGCCGGCGTCGAGCGCCCGCAGGAACGGCGATGGGTCGCGTCGTCGGCTCGGCAAGTCCGCTGCTCTCTCCGGGGGCGTACATTGGCCGGACGGCGCGGCCGGTCAAGCGCGCCGGCCCGCTGCTCAAGTTCCGGGCAGCGCCGGTCGATAGCGTCGGCGGTGAACCCTCCTCCACACACGACCCGGCCCCCAGGGTCGGGCCGCCGCGCCGACGACGCGGTCGCCGCGGTCCGCGCCGCGTTCCGGGCCGAGACCGAGCCGACGCTCCGCCAGCGCCTCGACGTCGCGGTCGGCCTGTTCGTCATGTTCATGGGGATCGGGACCATCGTCGAGGCGGTCTGCTTCCCGGCGCGCGCGGCCTCCGCGGCCTTCTGGTACGCGCTCGAGGCGGGCGCCTGCATCGCCGCGGTGATCGCGTGCCGGCTGCCGGGCCTCAATCGCTGGCCCGACTGGATCGGCGGCACGCTGGTGGGAACGCTCTCGGCGCTCATCACCGGCTACCACGCGGGCGTGAGCGCGCCCGCGGAGCGTGTCAGCATGGTCCTGCTCTGCGTCCTCAACCTGGTGGCGGTGCTGCTGCCGTGGGGCTGGGGCGCGCAGTCGATCGCGGCGGTCGCGACGCTGGCCGCGTTCGGCGCCGCCCTGCCCAGGCTCCCGACCGCCAACGACGCGCACCTGATCCCGTTCGTCACGCTGTTCGCGGGCGCCACGATCTCGGTGTGCGGCGCCTTCTTCCTCGATCGCCACCGCTTCGAGGCCTTCCGCCGGACTGCACTCCACGCCGAGGAGGCGGAGATCGCGGAGACCCTCGTCCACGTGAGCGAGACCCTGAGCGCCAACCTCGAGCGTCCCGACCTGATCGAGCGCGTGAACCAGCTCGCGGTCGCGACGGTGGGCTGCGACTTCAGCAGCGCCTTCCTCTACGACGCCGCGCGCGGCACCTTCCGGCTGGCGGCGAACGTCGGGTCGCTGCCGGAGGTCCGCACCGAGCTGGCGCAGATCGAGTTCCCGCCCGACAGCTTTCCGCTGCTCACCGCGCTCCGTCCCGGCGAGCTGATCGAGATCCCCGACGGCGCCGAAGGCCGCCTCGTTCCCGCGACGCTCATGCAACGCACCGAGGCCGCCTCCGCGCTCTACGCCCCGATCGCGCGCGGCGAGCGCGTCATCGGCGTGCTGGTGAACGGCTACCGCGTCCGTCGCGGGCCGTTCTCGCGCGGCCAGCGCCGCCTCTCGCTCGGCATCGCGCACGCGACCGCGATCGCACTCGAGAACGAGCGGCTGGTCGCCGACCTCCAGGCCGCGAGCCGGCTCAAGTCCGACTTCGTCGCGACCATGTCCCACGAGCTGCGCACGCCGCTCAACGTCATCATGGGCTACACCGAGATGCTCGCCGACGACACCTGCCAGCCCTACGGCGTCGAGTGGCGCGAGACGGTGGCGCGCATCCAGCGCAGCGCCGTCGAGCTGATGGATCTGGTGAGCGCGACCCTCGACGTGGGCCGGCTCGACACCGGCCACGAGACCGTGACGCTGGCGCCGCTCGCGATGGCGCCGCTCTTCGCCGACCTGCAGCGCGAGCTGGAGCCGCTGGTCCCCGCCGGCGTGACGCTCCGCTGGGATCGCGACCCCGCGCTCGGCACGGTCGTGACCGACGGGGTGAAGCTCAAGACGATCGTGAAGAACCTGGTGGCGAACGCGCTCAAGTTCACCAGCGCCGGCGCCGTCGACGTCTCCGCCCGGCTGGACGACGACGTGCTCGTGCTGCGCGTCCGCGACACCGGCATCGGCATCGCCGCCGAGCACCTGTCGGTGATCTTCGAGATGTTCCGGCAGATCGACGGCTCCTCGACCCGGCGCTTCGGCGGCGTCGGCCTCGGGCTCTACATCGTGAAGCGGCTCGTGACGCTGCTCGCCGGACGGATCTCGGTCGAGAGCGCCCCCGGGGCGGGCTCGACGTTCACCGTCACGCTGCCGGTCACCGACGTCACCGCGGATCGCGCGACCGGCACCTGAACCCGCCCCGGGGCGCCCCGCCCGTTGCTCCGGCCGGGAGCGCGCTCCATAACGGGCGCCGTGGCGGGGGCTCCCATCGTCGAGGCGCGCGCGCTGGTCAAGCGCTACGAGGCGCGCGCGGTCGTGGACGGCGTGTCGTTCGCGGTCGCGCCGGGGGAGTGCCTGGGGCTCCTCGGGCCGAACGGCGCCGGCAAGACCACCACCATCCGCATGGTCACCTGCTTCTCGCCGCCGAGCGACGGGACGCTGCGCGTCCTCGGGCTGCCGGTGGACCCGGCGCACCATCGCGCGATCAAGGCCAGACTCGGCATCGTGCAGCAGGAGGAGAGCCTCGACCCCGATCTCACGGTCGAGAAGAACCTGACCGTGTTCGCGCGCTACTTCGGGCTCTCGCGCGCCGAGGGCGCACGTCGAGCCGAGGAGCTGATCCGCTTCGCCGCGCTCGAGGAGCGCCGCGACGCCCGCATCCGGACGCTGTCCGGGGGCATGAAGCGCCGCCTCATGCTGGCGCGCGCGCTGGTCAACGACCCGACGCTGCTGGTCCTCGACGAGCCCACGACCGGCCTCGACCCGCAGGCGCGCCGGCTGGTGTGGGAGCGCGTCCGCACCCTCAAGCGCGGCGGCACGACCATCCTGCTCACCACCCACTACATGGACGAGGCCGCCCAGCTCTGCGATCGTCTGATCATCATGGACGCGGGGCGGATCGTGGCCGAGGGCGAGCCAGCCGAGCTGATCGCGACGCACGTCGGGAGCGAGGTCGTGGAAGTCTACCTCCCCGACGACGACGCCGACGCGGGCGCCGTGCTGTCGCGGCTCGCGGGCGGTCCGTGGCGCAGCGAGCGCGTCGGCCACGTGCTGTACCTCTATCTCCGCGACGGCCACGCCACCGACGCGCTCCCGGCGCTCGCCGACCTCGACTTCATGCGCCGCCGGGCGTCGCTCGAGGACGTGTTCCTTACGCTCACCGGCCACGGACTGCGAGACTGACCGTGTCCCTCCCCGGCATCGGCGCGATCCGCGTCTGGCGGCGCGACCTCGAGGTCTGGAAGCGCTACGCGATCACCTTCGTGGTCGCCTCGCTCGGCGAGCCGCTCTTCTACCTGCTCGCGATGGGCTACGGCCTGGGGCGCTACGTCGAGAACATCGGCGGGGTGCCGTACGTGGTGTTCCTCGCGCCCGGCATCATCGCGTCGGCGGCGATGAACAGCGCGTCGGTGGAGGCGACCTTCGGCTCTTACACCCGGATGGCCGAGCAGCAGACCTACGCCGCGATCCTGGCCACCCCCTGCTCGGTCGCCGACATCGTGGCGGGCGACATCCTGTACGCGGCGTCGAAGGGCG
>Ga0335069_10013537_pt1 | contig 11448 bp, 6 predicted proteins | sample Lox_Sample_11_FD_206714 | JGI IMG/M metagenome (GOLD analysis project Ga0335069, IMG submission 206714) | Soil microbial communities from Loxahatchee National Wildlife Refuge, Florida, United States - Lox_Sample_1.1 | ecosystem: Environmental > Terrestrial > Soil > Wetlands | place: USA: Florida... | reverse complement strand
CTGTTCGGATTGATTACCGGGGTGACGGATGGCACGGGTTTCTTCTCGATCAGTTACGTTCCAGCCGACATCGGTCCGATCACCGCGATTGCGCGGGTTACGATCAACAATGTGATTCTCGAAGGAGAGTCGAACCCGGTAAGCCCAACCGGAATTGCTACCAATGTCGGGGTTATTCAACTCGGACAAAGCAACGGAGACATCTCAGGAGTCATAACCAATCCGCAAGGTACTCTGGTAGCAAATGCCCAAGTCACGATCACAATTGGGGCCGAGACCAGAACGACTTCCACGAATAGCAGCGGCCTTTACGCATTCAGCGGATTCACGCCGAATAGTTTCGTTGTGACCGCGATCGATCCGGTGACCGGGTTGAATGGCCAGGCCTCCGGCTACCTCTTTGCCAATTCATCCGCAGTTGCGAATATCCAGCTCACTGCCGCGGGAGCGATTAAGGGTACCGTGTATGCCACCGACGGAATTACCCCGGTCGCGAATGCCAATGTGGTTCTATCCGGGACCTCTTTGGCAACGACCACCACGAATGCGGCGGGGCAATTCACGTTCAATTTCATATCGGTCGGAGCTTTCACCCTCGATGCGACCGATAACAATGGGAACCACGGGCGAAGCAACGGAATGATTCCGAGGACCGGCAGCGTGGTTGAGAGCGATCTGGCCTTCCTGGGGAAAGGCACCGTCTCAGGCGCAGTTACGGATAGCTCGCAGAATCCGGTCGCGAACGCAGACATTTCCCTTACCAGCAAGAGCATTTTCGGGGGAGTGAGCACGACCACAACTGACGCTAACGGCAACTATTCGCTACCGAACATCTTTGTCGGTCCATTTAATGTAGCGGCAAGCTCAAGCTCCCTGCAATTGGGAGGTCAGACCAGTGGCAGCATCACTACCGATCAGCAGACCGTCACTGAGAATATAACGCTGGGAGCTGCCGGAACCGTGACCGGCACGATTTTCCATGCTGACGGAATAACTCCTGATCCGTATGCGCAGGTCAATCTCTCCGACGGAGCTACAACTCAGGCGGATGCAAACGGCCTGTATACACTCGGTTTTGTGCCGGTGGGTACATACACGATCACGGTAAGCGACCCGGGAACCGGTGACCAGGGAGCGGGATCGGTTGCCATCGGCGGGCAAGGCGACACACAAACCGTCAACATCAATCTTAACGGCCAGGGCAACGTGCTTGTCACTGTTATAGATGCCCTTACTAACCCGGTTGCGAACGGCATCGTGACATTGACCGGCCAGACCCAATTTGGCGGCTTGCTGAACGGTGTGACGCAGGCCAACGGCACTTACATCTTTAGTCAGGTGCCAGCAGGCTCATTTGCAGTTACGGCGACAGATCCGGTGACTCAGGCTGGTGCCGGGCCGGTCAGCGGAACGGTAAGCGCTGGCAATTCCGCTTCTATCACATTGCAGCTCCAGCCCGTTGGTTCTGTCAGTGGCGTTGTGTTTGCCGCCAATGGAGTAACACCTGTCTCGGGGATCACGGTAAATCTTGTCGGCACGATGACGCAAACCACCATTAGCGCATTTGACGGCAGCTTCTCGTTCAGCGTAGTTCCTAGCGGGACTTACTCGTTGCAGGCGCTCGATGGAAATAATACAGTCCGCGCCACCGCCAGTGTGACGGTAATTAGCGAAGGCAGTACGGTAGTCCAAAACCTGGTTCTTGTTGGTTTCGGAACTGTCAGCGGGACAGTTTCGCTGGGAGGGGTTTTGGTGGGACGTACTCCATTCCGCAGGTTGCCGTGGGCGCGTTCACGGAACAGGCAGTTCTGGAGTCCGGTGGGCAAGTCGAATCCGGCTTTGCTCAGGGACAGGTGACTGCCGACGGTGCAACGGTGGGCGAGGATATTGCGCTCGTGGGGCAGACTCAAGTCCTTCCGGCAACCCTGATCGACGCGAATGCAATGCAATACCAACTGCAGCAGGATGGTTCATTGTCGCCGGGGTCGGCTATCGAATTCTATAGCGCGTTCAGTAAGTTCCAGCAGGGCGGCATGCAACTCGACTTGATTTCCGGCGGTACAACGACCCACTTCAGCGGGAATACGACGGCGACGACGGTGAATAATGGCCGTGAATTTGACATTCTTCAGAGTGGTATTGCCGGGCTGAACGTGACGCGAAAGATTTATGTTCCGGTCGACGGCTACTTTGCCCGCTATCTGGAGGTGTTACAAAATCCAGGAAGCACTCCGGTCACCGTCGGACTCCGTTGGACCACGACTCTTCGTTTCACCAGTGCTATAAACGGTGCTCGACAGCAGACTGCAGTCCCCCCCGCGATTGTGACTACGTCCAGCGGCGACAATGTGCTCGAGGCTGGGGTGCCGAGTCCGGACAATTGGGCCGTGTTCCAAGACACCAGCGCTGACTTTGTCGGAGCAGTGACATCGGAGACTCTGTCCCCGGTCGCCGATCTTTTTCAGGGTCCATCTGCCGTGTTGCCCGCGACCAGTGCTCAATGGACCGTCGATAGCACGAATCGCCAGGGGACCGTGGAGGAGGAGTTTGACAACATTATGGTGCCCGCAGGCGGCCAGGTGGGGCTGCTTCACTTTCTAAGCTTGCAGAATAGCGTTCCGGGAGCAATTGCCAGCGCGCAACGGTTGGTACAGCTACCTCCGGAGGGTATAGCCGGAATCGCCTCGTCCGATCTGCTCACGATTCAAAACTTTGTCATGCCAGCCAACGGAGTGAGCCTGCTCAGTCCCTTGGAGTCTTTAACAGGTCAGGTGCTCGGCCAGGTCACTACCGGGGATGGGGTCACCGCGGTTCCCGGCGTGATCGTTACTTTTGTGAGCGACGATCCATTATTTGGCCGACCACTTACGAGTGGCTCGGATACAAACGGTAACTATAGCTTTGTCGGGCAACTGAGTTCTGAAGGCTCAACTGTCGTTCCGGTTGCAAGTTTCGTGGTGCAAGCGAGCAACCCCGTTACAGGGTTGAAATCGGCTGCCACGCCAGGCGGCTTCCCCGCGGGCCATTCTGTCGCTGTACAGAACATCGTACTCGCCGGAGGATCGATCACCGGCACTGTGTACGATTCTAATGGCCAACCGTTGAGCACGGGAAATGTTAGCATCAGTTCGGGCGGCTATTTGCCGGCTTCCATTGGAGCAAACGGAACTTACTCGTTTGGCGATATTGCGACAGGTACCTACACGTTAACCGCTAGCCTTTTCGCAGTCCCAAATGAGCCTCCGCTGACCGGGACGGCGGTCGCGACCGTCGTGCAAGGCCAGACCAGCACCGTGAACATTGCCCTACAGCCTCCCGCAGCCGTCAGCGGGATTGTGTACAGCGTGAGCGGCACGCCTTTTCCGAATATCACCGTCGAGTTGGACACAAATGCCGGCTATTACCAGACAATTGCAGACTCATCGGGACATTTCAGCTTCACGGATGTTTTGCCCGGGCCGGGAACACTTGAGGCGTATGACGTGTCCAGCCAGAGCGGCGCCGGTGTTCAGATTGCCTTATTGCCGAATCAGACGATCACTCAAAACCTGAATCTTGTGCAAGGAACCGGAACCGTCGCTGGTGTGGTCACGGAATCCGGCAACGCAGTCGCTGGCGCCCGAGTAACAGTGTCGACAGGAACGTGTACAGGTGGTGGGGGCGGAGGTGGCACTGCGTCGATTTACAGGATGTCTGCAACAATGACTCCGGGTGGATCATTCAGTACAAGTACGACTGCGGGGGCCGATGGGTCGTATTCCGTCGCGGGAGTGCCTATCGGTCCCATAAATGTCTGCGCCACAGATCCGAACACTGGAGCTGCCGGAGTGAACACAGGATTCGTTCCTCTACCCGGATCTCCTACGACGGTCAACGTATCCATTCAAGTTTCGGGAAGCTGGAACTTCGGGCCGGAACAGCAACCCGGCTCCGAGGATTGGACTGTAAGCAAGCTGTTCGGCTTCTTCGGTGCGCAGATTGGTTGGAATTTTCCAGCGAACGTGGAAACCGAGACACAATGACTTTTGGGCGTGATCGTGTGATTTGTGTCGCGAGTAGATGAGGCTTCTTGGCCGGAGGTGTATCGTGCGGTCCGCTCTTTTTACGCTCTTAACTTTGCTGTTATTGGTCTCCGCCCCTTTCGCGCAAAGCGCGCCGAGGGCCCATCTCTTGGGCATTGCGCACGTAGCCTTCCGCGGCGGCGATCTCACCAAAACGGCCGCATTTTACGAACAGGTGCTCGGGTACCAGGAACCTTTCGCCCTAAAAGATCCCGCAAACAATCTTGAGATGAAGTTCGTGAAGGTGAATGATCTGCAATATCTGGAGTTGATGCCTGGAGATGCCAGGATCCACGGGCAATTAGACCACTTCGCGGTCTATACCGATGATCTCAAGGCTATGCGCAGTTATCTCCAATCCGAGCAAGTGCAAATCGTAAGAGATATTCACACGGGACGCATCGGCAATCCTTTTTTGACCGTGCGCGATCCAGACGGCCACTTGATCGAAATCCTAGAGTATTCGATGAAGAGCCAAACAGCCGCGGCGAAGGGTAAGTTCTTGCCAGACAGCCGCGTCTCGGGTCACATCACTCACATCGGAGTTCTGATTAATTCCGTCGGAAGTTCGATGAAATTTTACCGGGACATCCTCGGTTTTCGCGAGACGGGGCGGGGCGGGGGCACGGCGGGTCAACCAGAATGGGTAAACCTCCAACTGCCTGATGGAACGGACTACGTCGAATTACTACCGTTCTCGGGAGTAGCTTCGCCGGCCCAGTTAAGGGCGCAAAATCATCTGGGGCTGGCGACTGTGGATGTTCGGAAATCGCTGGCGATGCTTCAGAGCCGAAACCCGGAAAACCCAATAACCACCTCAGTGCAGAGTGGCGGAAACCTCCCGTTGCGCGCTAATATCTTTGATCCCGACGGTGTGCGAATTGAGCTGATGCAATCGAGTTCGGGGTCAATGGTTTCTCAGAGTTTGCCGTCTCCGTGATGGACTTACCCACCAAAGAACGTGGTGAAATCGTTTCCGTCAGTGGGTCCAACCACACTACTCGCCGTGACTTTCTTAAGTCGACTGCCCTGACCGCCGCAAGTGGTCTGGTCCCGCCAATGTTCGGTCGGACCAATCCTGCCATCTCCCAGGAAACAAATGCAGAAAAGCTCGCGAAAGGGTGGGAGTACTTTCAAGGCTCGCTGGGGGGAGCCTGGGATGTCTGGCGCACCGATATGCAGGAGAATACGGTCTGGAAACAGATTGATCTTCCCCATTGTTTCAACGCCTACGATGCAGTGGATCCAGATCGCCCTTTTTACGAAGGACCAGGTTGGTATCGGCGCCTAGTGGCGCTGAGGAATCCGTTCGAGAATGGCCGAACACTCGTGCTCTTCGAAGGTGCGGGACAGAAGTGCGAAGTGTTTGTTTCTACTCAGCCGGTGGGATTGCACGTTGGCGGCTATGACGAGTTCTGTGTGGATATTACCGATGCAGCCGCCACGTTTTCGAGGATAACTGCCGTCGGCCGCGAAGTTCCGCTTGCCGTGCTTTGCGATAACTCCCGCAACCTGCAATCGATTCCCTCTGAGCTCAACGATTTCAATCGCTTCGGTGGACTCTACCGCGATGTGAGCCTGATCTATGTTCCCGCGATTTCCCTCGCGACCGTTCATGTAGATGTCGACTCGTCAGGGGCGACACCGGCGCGAGTGTCAATCCGAGCCAGCCTGCGGAATCCACTTCAACTCCATGACCAAGTGCTGCTGCAGATCCGTATCTTCGACCCACAGGGAAATATCATTCGCAAAGTGGAAAGAAGCCTCTCTCCGTGGGACGGAGAAAAAGAAATCGGTCTGTTTACGCTTGAAAGTCCTTTGTTGTGGTCGCCTCGGCTTCCAAATCTGTATCGTTACGAAGTTCAAATGGCCAGTGCTCAAGGGAACATGAGCGTCACGGAGCATTTTGGGTGCCGCTATTTCGAATTCATGGATAAAGGGCCATTCAAGCTGAATGGGGAGCACCTGATCCTCAAGGGCACGCAGCGGGAGGAAGACCACGCCGGGCTTGGTCCGGCGATGCCCGAAGATCTCGTACGTCGAGAACTGACCATGATCAAGGAAATGGGCGCCAACTTCTTGGGCTTGGGCCATCATCAGCAATCTCGAGCCGTGTTGGACCTGTGCGACGAAATGGGCCTGCTCGTCATAGAAGCGATACCGTGGTCGCGCGGTGGGCTCGGCGGAAATGATTACAGGCAATGTGCGCGCAACATGTTAAGCGCCATGATTGACCAGCACTATAACCATCCTTCCATTATCTTGTGGGGCATCGGCAATGAGAATGACTGGGCTGGAGATTTCGCCGATTTCGACAAGGAAGCCATCCGGGGTTTTGTGAAAGAACTCAACGACTTGGCGCACAAATCCGACCCGAGGCGAAAAACCTTTTTGCGGCGTTGCGATTTCTGCAAGGATTTGATTGACGTTTATTCACCTTCGCTCTGGGCTGGCTGGTATCACGGACCATATACGGGATATCGTGAAAAGATCGAAAAAGAGCGCGCGAGTGTGCCGCACTTCCTCCACGTTGAGTGGGGCGCAGAAAGCCACGCTGGTCGCCATTCGGAAGAAGTGGACACCTTGCTGGCGAAATTCGTCTCAGCAGGATTCGAGGAGAAAGACAGAGAGCACCTGCTCAACGGCGGGGAGGTGATGGTTTCGCGCGACGGCGATTGGTCGGAAACGTATGCCTGCAATCTTTTCGACTGGCATCTCAAGGAACTGGAAGGTCTGCCACAACTGCCCGGTTCTGCGCAGTGGATATTCAAGGATTTCTCCACTCCTCTTCGTCCCAACAACCCAATCCCCCACGTAAATCAGAAGGGGCTGATGGAGCGAGACCTGACTCCTAAAGAGGGTTACTATGTCTTCCAGTCCTACTGGGCAGAACGGCCCATGGTGCATATTTACGGCCATTCTTGGCCAGTGCGCTGGGGAAAGGCGCACGAACTGAAACTGGTGAAGGTATATTCGAATTGTGAGACCACCGAACTGTTCGTCAACGGAGCTTCTCAGGGAATCAGAAAACGCAACCGCCAGGACTTCCCGGCTGCGGGGCTTCACTGGCTGGTCGAGTTTCAGCCCGGTTTGAATCGTCTGAAAGCGGTTGCTAGTAGAAGAGAGGGCAACGTAGAGGATGAGATCACCCTGCAATATCAAACCGAGTTGTGGGGGGCGCCTCATCGACTTGCTCTCCGTGTTATTGGGCGCGAGGCCAACAAAGTGAAAGTCGAGGCACGGCTCCTCGACGTGCGTGGTATGCAGTGCCTTGATTCCCGCGACCGTATTCGTTTCGGTGTTACTGGGGACGCGGCATTGATTGATAATTTAGGGACCACCACGGGGTCGCGAAGCGTGGAGCTAACGAATGGACGAGCCGAAATCAGTCTTATGACAGCTGGAACCGCATCCGTAGTCAGCGCCCATACTCAGTCAGTGCCCACTGCCCTTCTGACGATGTGAGAAAAGATCGTCTATGAACCCACCACCGACAGTGCTGTTTCAACCCCTGAATCACATTGGCTTGGGGCATATGAATCGCTTGTCGGTGATTGCGCTGGCTCTGAAGGATATCGATGCGAATGTCCGCACGCCGTTTGTGATCGAAGGTTCGTCTCATCTTCTTCTCGACGCTCTGGGGCTGCCGTACATTCCATTGCCGGACAGCCACTCCATGAGCGCAGGGAGGTGGGTTGACTGGAGCGACCGGGAACGTTCGAGCCTGCAGTCTTGCATGAGCCGCTCCATTCTGGAATCGATCGCTCCCCAGATTGTGGTCTTCGATTGTCTGCCCAGCCCCACATTTGCTGAGGCCGTCATTGACTGCGAGATACCGATTGTTCTCTGTATCCGAGAGATGCGCGAGTTGCATCGCTATCTGGAGGAAGTATCGGGCTTGTTGGAACATGTAGACCGGATCATCATTCCTCATGCGCCAGGCACATTCAATCTGCCGGGGAGGTTGTCATCAATAGCCTGCTGTGTAGGCCAAATCGCGCGAAGCATTCGCAACCGGTCAAAGGTCCAGAATCTCCAAGGACGCCGCGTATTAATTGCAGGTGGTGGAGGTGGCTATCCGGGTACAGTCGAGTTCTACAATCTCGCGGTTCAGTCGATTGCCGAATTGCGTCGCCATTGTCATTCCATAAAAGGGCATCTTGTTACTGGTCCACTGTTTTCCGACTGGCACCGTCTTCGGCTGAAGGAAGGAATAACACTTTCTCCGTTCGAGCCGGACTGGCCCAGCAAAGGAGCAGAATCTGATCTTGTCATTTGCCAGGCGGGGTACAACACGGTCGCCGAATTAGAGCTTCTGGGAACGAAGGCGGTACTCGTGCCCGCAGAACGCGAGTGGGACGACCAGTTTGCGCGAGCCGAGCATGTAAGCCGCCGGTGCCAACGTTTTAGAACGTTCACGGGGACAAAATCGTCCGAACTCAGCCAGATTGCATCGGATCTTCTGTCCGAAGATATTCCTGATTGCGCTGCGCCGCTCGCTGACGGGGCCGCGAAGGCTGCGCGATTAATCTACGCTTTGGTTCCCGAGAGTGTACGGGCCGGGGCAGCGAATTGCGGAGTAGGGAAGTGATTAAACCTATCGCACTGGTCGGTTTTCTTGCATTCGCGATATTCGCATGTTTCGGTCAGAGCAACAGCAGGAACACTCCTCAACCGCTACCACAAGTCACGGTGCTCGAATTCGCCGATTTTCAGTGCCCGTTCTGCGCGCGCCAAGCGGCAGATTTCTCAAGGCTGAGAGCTGAGTATTCCGGAAGGGTCACGTTCGTTTTCAAGAATTTTCCCCTGTCCTTTCACAAACAATCCAGGGGCGCACATTTGGCGGCTCTGGCAGCGGCGCGACAAGGAAAATTTTGGGAGATGCATGACCTCATTTATGCAAATCCCCAGCACCTCTCAGTGGAAAACTTCGACATCTATGCCTCCAAATTGGGACTGCATATGGATGAGTTCCGGAATGCCGTCGCTGACCCAGCTGGGTCAGCGCTAATTGATCAAGATATTGCGGAGGGAAAGAGTCTCGGCATATCTGGGACGCCGACATTCGTTGTCGACGGCCATAAGTTAGTCGGTCGCCAGAGTTATGCGCGGCTGAAGCAGATCATCGAAGGCGAGATCAATGGTCAGCCTTGGCCAGTAGCCGGGAAGATTCAAGTTGATATCGCGAACGCACCTTCGCGTGGTCCCGCATCTGCTGTGGTAACGATTGTGGAATTTGCGGACTTTCAGTGTCCATTTTGTGCTCGCGCGGTCCAACCGCTTATTCGTTTGCTAAACGCTTACCCGGACGAGGTGCGATTGGTCTTTAAGAATTTTCCGCTCGAATCCCATTCCGACTCACAAGCCGCACATATGGCGGCGCTGGCTGCTGGGGAGCAGGGAAAATTCTGGGAGATGCATAACCTGATCTATGCGCATCAGCACGCGATGAAGAGCGCCGATCTCCTAAATATGGCTGAGCAACTCCATCTCAACATGGCGAGATTCCAGAAGGACCTCGACAGTGCCGAATTGAAGGCACGCGTTAACCAAGACAGAATGGCGGGCGAGCGAGCCGGCGTGACAGCGACTCCGACTTTCATTGTCGATGGTGAGCTTTTTTCGGGGTTCGACGCCACCAAACTCCAGACCAAGATCGAGGATCTGAAGAACGGCCGCAAAACGACTGACGCTCAACGGGGCTTGAGTGAACTCAGTGCAATAGGAATCCGGCCAGAAAGTCTATCCTTGGGGCCGCAGGACGCCCCGCTTACGATTGAGTGGTTTGTCGATCTCACCAGCCCGTTGACGGCGAAATCTGCAGTGGCTCTACAACAATTCCTCAGCGCGCATCCAGGTCAAGTCTCGGTGAGATTCAAAAATTTTCCACTGCCAACGCATCCCGAGGCGACTATTGTCCATGAGTTTGCCCTAGCAGCGGCAGCCCAAGGCAAGTTCTGGGAAGTCGAATCCCTGCTGTTGGCGGACCGAGAACCGAAAGGACGGCAGGAGTTGAAGGTCATCGCATCGGAGGCCCAACTCGACGAGAAGAAGCTCTGGGAAGAGGTCGATGCTCACAAATACTTTCCCATTATCACTCTCGATCTGCTGGAAGCAAAGCGTCGAGGCGTATCCGGAACGCCGACGTTTATCGTGGGCGACAAGCAACTCGATGGGACAAACGGGTTGACCATGCTTCCCTGATATCGGAACCATTGGAGTCTTCCTGGATAACGAGCCGAGTTCAACCTGCATGTTCGCAGCGTACCCATTGACATAAACCTGCGCGCGTCCCGAATCGCATAGCTATCGGGAAACGCGCATGGCGCTTCTTCTCGCCAACAGCGCGATCTACAACCGGAGTTCTAAATACGGTGTTCGCGCAAGCCGTGGTGGAAAACGCCTCGGTTCCGAAGTCCCTCCCTATTAAAAAAACGGATATGGGGTTGTTGATGTTAACGTCCGTGGGTGTTGAAAAAGTCACTGAGATTAGCAGGTGGGATTCAGCGGAGGCATGTTAGAAGAAAGTGATTTTTCCCATGCTCTGTTGGATTCTCATCGTCGGAGGCCTGCTGATCATGATGGGGCAACACGACCGCTGCGAAGCTCTGTTCTGCTACTTCCCGCCTGGAAGATCAAGTTCCTGAGACTCATCTGCTGCGGCTGATCGAAAAGCACATCAGCCTTGCCTTTTGTGCGGGAGAAGCGGAAAGCGAGTTACAGCGACACTGGCCGTCCGTCGATTGATCCCGAGCTGCTGCTGCGCATTTTGCTGATGGCTATCTCTACGGCATCGGCAGCGAGCGCAAACTGGTGGAGGAACTGCGCATGCATCTGGCCTGGCGCTGGTTCACCAGGTTGGGATTCGACAAGGAGATCCCGCATCATTCGATGTACTCGAAGAATCGGCATGGGAGGTTTCAAGAGTCGAAGCTGTTCGAGCAGTTGTTTGAGCAGATCGTGCGGCAATGGTGGAAGCGGGATTGGTCGAGGGTAATCACCTTTCGACGGCAGCTTTGGCAACTGCCGCCAGGAAGGCAAGGACGGCGAGCGTGGCGGGGAAATTCACATTGCTGGCAAAGGTTGCGGTTGGCATGGTGACAACTCTCCCAATCAGACTCGGTGGCGGTTGATTGGCGTAGGGATAAATTTCGTCCATGATCCAGTAGTTTTCGAGGAGGAGAGCGAAAGCAGTGCCGATGACGAATAATGCCCAGCGGGCGCGCCGCAAGGCGGTGGACTGAAGCCATTGCAAGAAAAGATCGGCGAGGTAAGCGGCGCTGTAACAGAGGTTGGCGGCCAGACCGAGAACGATGAAGGCTTCTAGAGAGCCGAGAGTCAAGGACGGACGGAAGTGCGGCCAGGTCAGGATGAGCCAGAGGAAGAC
>Ga0335069_10013535_pt1 | contig 11448 bp, 8 predicted proteins | sample Lox_Sample_11_FD_206714 | JGI IMG/M metagenome (GOLD analysis project Ga0335069, IMG submission 206714) | Soil microbial communities from Loxahatchee National Wildlife Refuge, Florida, United States - Lox_Sample_1.1 | ecosystem: Environmental > Terrestrial > Soil > Wetlands | place: USA: Florida... | reverse complement strand
GCTCTATCGCCAGGCGCGCGTGGGCCTCGGCGGCGAGGTGTTCAGGGTGGTGAAGTTCCGCAGCATGCGCCAGGACGCGGAGGTCAACGGTGCACAGTGGGCGCAGCATGGCGATCCGCGCGTGACGCGCGTCGGCGCGATCATCCGCAAGCTGCGCATCGATGAGCTGCCACAGGTCTTCAACGTGCTGCGTGGTCACATGAGCTTCGTCGGTCCGCGTCCCGAGCGTCCGGAGTTCGTGGCGCAGCTGGCGGAGAAAATCCCGTATTATGTACAGCGGCACTGCGTCAAGCCGGGCATCACCGGCTGGGCGCAGCTGTGCTATCCCTACGGCTCCTCCGAGGACGACGCGCTCGAGAAGCTGCAGTACGACCTGTATTACATCAAGAACAACAGCCTGTTGTTCGACCTGGCCATTCTGATCCAGACTGCCGAGGTGGTCCTGTTCGGCAAAGGGGCGCGCTGATGGTTGTCGCGATGCAGCGCCGGAAACTGCTGATTCTCGAGAGCGATCGCGCCTTGCGGCGTGAGCTCGAGGCGGTGTTCTCGGATCTGGACGTGACCGTCTGCGAAACCTCCGATCAGACGCTCGCCACCGTGCGTCGCACCGAGCCGGATGTGGTGCTGTTCGATCTCGGCACGGCCGACAAGCCGGCGGTCGCCGCGCAGAGCCTGGAGCTGCTGCGCCAGATCCTCAACATCTCCCCCGACACCAAGATCATTGCCATGACCGAGCACGACGCGCGCGAGCTGGCGGTCGCCGCCGTGGGCCTCGGGGCTGCCGACTTCTACCACAAGCCCCTCGATGCCGGTGTGCTCTCCATCGTGGTGCGCCGGGCGCTGCGCATCCGGGAGCTGGAAGAGGAGAACTGGCGGCTGCGCGAGCGTACCGGCACGATGGCGCTCGAAGGCATCATCGGGGTGAGCGATGCCATCCGCGGCCTGTGCCGCTCGGTGGAGAAGGTGGCTCCCACCAACACCACGGTGCTGCTGCTCGGCGAAAGCGGCACGGGCAAGGAGCTGCTGGCGCGCGCGCTGCATCGGCTCTCCGGCCGCTCGCATAAACCCTTCGTCGCCATCAATTGCGCTGCCATCCCCGATACGCTCCTCGAGAGCGAGTTGTTCGGCTACGAGAAGGGCGCCTTCACGGGCGCCGCACGCCGCACCGCCGGCAAGCTCGAGTCCGCCGAAGGTGGCACGGTGTTTCTCGATGAGATCGGCGAGATGCCGGCCTCATTGCAGGCGAAGTTGCTGCGCGTGGTGCAGGAGCGCACCGTCGAGCGTATCGGCGGGCGCACGCCACTGTCGCTCGACCTGCGCATCGTGTGCGCCACCAATCGTGATCTCGACACGCTGATCGGCAACGGCGGCTTCCGCGATGACCTTTTCTACCGTATCAGCGAGGTCATCATCCGCGTGCCGCCGCTGCGCGACCGCCAGGGTGACAGCCTGCTGCTCGCCCAGTTCCTGCTGCAGCAGATCTCCTCGAGGCTCGGCAAACCGACCCGCGGGCTGGCGCCGGATGCGATCCGCGCGATCCAGGCGCACCGCTGGCCGGGTAACGTGCGCGAGCTCGAGAACCGCATCAAGGGCGCGGTCATCATGGCCGAGGGGGCGGTGGTGACGGCGAGCGATCTGGGACTCGAGGATCCGGGGGATGATCCCGAGTACCTCAATCTGCGCGTCGCGCGGCAGCGCGCCGAGGCGCAGGCCGTCAGGCAGTCGCTCGCCGTAGCCCAGGGAAACCTGTCGCGCGCCGCCGAGCTTCTCGGTGTGACGCGCCCGACGCTCTATGACCTGCTCGGCAAACACCGCATCGATGCCGCCCAGTTCGGGCGTCACGCGGCCGCGCCTGCCGTCGAGCCCGCTGCCGAGCCTGGCGAGGGCGCGGCTACCACAACTTAAATACCATGGCCGGATTCGTCGTCCAGACCGCTTTGCCGGGAGTTGCGTTCAGCGAGCCGCTGAAGCTGGTCGATCTGGCGAATTGCGAGATCGTCCGCAGTTACCAGTCTGATCACGTCAGGGCTGGGTGGGCACGATGGCACGGCAGCCGCCAGCTCTACGTGCGAGAGCTTAACGGTGGACTGCTGTGGCTCGAGGGTCAACCCGATCGTCTGCCTCGCTCTGATGAAGCCGTGGACGAGTGGTTGCCGGGTCGAACCGGCAGCTTCAGAGGATTCGAGATCGAGCGGCTCGGGACGGGGTCTGCGCGCGTCAGCGCCTTCGTCGATCCACTCGGCACACGGCCGATCTTCGTCCTCGAGAGGGGCGAGGTGACACTCCTGGCAGACAAGATCTCCACGATTGTGGCCAATGCCAGCAACCTGAATTGCGCATGGCCCGCGCTCCTCGAGGCAGCGGTTCTCGGATCGCTGAATTCGCCCGGAACGACGGTCAGGGAGGTCAAACAGCTTTCGGCGGGGGAGCTGTTCCAGGTTGTCGGCTCGCGCCGCACGCGGACTCAGATGGGATCATACGATCTCAGTAACGCTGCGACTCCGAGTCCCGACGCAGCAGAACGGCTGGGCGGGGCCCTGCGGACAGCGGTCCGGGAGACCTGGATCAACCCTGACAGCCACCTCTTGCTCAGTGGTGGCCTGGATTCCCGGCTCGTTCTTGGCTTGTCCGAGGGTGCCCGCAAGGCTCTGACATTCGAGTGGTACACGGAGGAGCTGCCGATCGCACGTCGAGTCGCCGAAGCTTGCGGTGCCGAGCTCCGCTTCTTTCCTCATTGCCCCGAAGATTACGCGCCGATGTACGAGCAGGGCCATCTGGTCACGGGCGGCATGCATCAATGCCGGTACGTCAACAACCTCGGGATGGCGGGCGCCTGGCGGCGGTTGGGAGTACCGGCCATTGCACATGCGTATCTTCACAACACCGTTTTCCGCGGCTGGGCCCTCGATTACTGGCGCAGATATCCCGACGACCCCCGCTCTCTGCTGGCCCAGTACATGGGCAAGAAGGCGCATTACATCGAGCGATACGGGCATTACGCCCCCTCGATCCGCAGCGGTGTCATTGCGCTGCTTTCGGACACCGGCCGGGACGCCCTGCGGCACCAGCTTCGCTCGCTCGCGGAGACGTTGGAGCCCGTGATTTTTTGCGGCTTCGACCTCACTTTCGAACAGTTCGTCTTGCGGCAAATTTCACGCCAAATTCACTTCGGCATCTTCCTCGGATGGATCGAGGAGATCGACGTCGAGTCGCCCGTCTTCCACCACGCTCCCTGGAGATGGTACTCCTCGACCCATCCCACCGATCGCTATGCCGATCGTGTCATCCAGCGTCTTTACCAGACCCTGGGGCGCGGGCTCGCCGACATCCCGGATTTCGGCACGGGCAAGCCCGTGCGCGTCGTTCCCGCACCGCCTCCGCAGAACTGGCGCAATGCGTTCTGGTTTCCCGCAGCTCGCGCCGTCCGACGCCGTGTACGGCGGATCCTCCATGGGCCGCCACAGCCAAGACCGTTGCCGCCGGGACCGGATTGGGACAAGGCGTTTCGCCAGCCGCGCGTGGTCGAAGCGTTACAGGAAGGATTGGCTGTGATATCGGCAAGCGCGCTGTTCAAGGGTGATGCCGTCAGGTCGGCGTTGGCCGCCCACCTGAGCGGGAGCAGGCCGGCTCACGATGTGCTCTGGGCCTTGGCGGTGGCAGGCCAGATGGGCCGTCTCGTAGCCGATAACGCCCAAGGTCATCGCGGCGTGCGCGTGCTGCCCGCTCCGACCGCGGTCGGGGTGATGCCGAACCAAGGGTAGTGCCGGGGCGGTGAGGATCAGGTCCGCTGCGCGACCACGGCAAGGCGACGCAAGATCTCGCAGGCGGATTGGAGCAGTATGTCGAGATCGTGCTCGGTCGTTCGATGATTGAGTATCGCGACCCGAACGCATAAGCGTGTCCCGATCCTTTGAGGCAAAAACAACAGATGTTCAACGACACCGGCGCCGCGAGCTCGAACAGCTCCGACTCCGCCACCAACTTGCCCAGATGAGCCGCCGAGCGGCAGTTTTTGGCGATCATCCGGCCGAGCTCCGCGAGGCCGTAATGCCGCAAGGTGATCCAGACCTTCAAAGCGCGAAAGCCCCGCGAGAGGTCGATCCCGTAATCGCAAGGCCACGGATCGCCCGCGGCGAGCCCGCGCGCGCCGGCCGTGAGGTAGTTCGGCCGCCCTGCGAATGCCGACCGATGGCAGTGCGCGTCGCGTATCAGCACACAGCCGGCGTCGTAGGGCACCGAGATCCATTTGTGAAAATCGAATGCCAGGGAATCGGCGTGTTCGATGTCGCGCACGAGTTCATGCCAGGGATGACCGGCGATTTTCGCCCAGGCCCCGAAAGCCCCATCGACGTGGAACCAGAGGCCTTCAGCGCGCGCGAGCTCGGCGATCGCCTCGAGTCGATCGAAGGCACCTGTGTTGACCGTACCTGCCGTGCCAACGATCAGAAACGGCGCTGCCGCACATCGGCACAGGCGAACAGGTGCCATAGCGAGGAGCACACCAGCGTTCCTTCACCCCATCGAGCGGTGTAGTAGGGGAGAACGCCGAGCGGATCGGATGCAATCGTTACGGCGTCGCGGGTATAGCACAGCAGGTTGAAGATCCGCGCCTGCTCTGCCGCGAGCTCGCGTGCACTCTCCAGGTCCGCGCTGCGCGCCAGCTCCGTGCGCAGCCTGAGCTCGGTGCCCGTCATGACCTGCAGGATCGCCGATTCCTCGGGAAGGGGACTTGCTTCAGCGCCAAAGGGAATGAAGCCGAGCAGGCTGGGCCGTTCCAGCGTTCGATATCCCATCTTGCGGAATGCGGCGGCTAATTGCGTCAGCCGCTGCGGATCGGGCTCGCCGGACCCGAGGTAGGCAAAGAAATGTTTCGCCGCAATCACAGCAGCTTTCCCCTGGGTCGTTTCACCGCCGGACCAGCAGCGAGCGTGCCAGGCGAGACCGTGACAGCCAACTCAGCCTAGCACAATGCGCTCATCGGAACGTACCCATGGTCCTCCACTGCGCGCGTTGCGTGTCCTCGCTCAAGCTACAATCGAATTCATGCCGGATCCGCGATTCCCGCCCGAGTGCGAGTAAGTTCTGCCTGATGCTGTGCTGTCATCGCACCGAGAGGCGGCGTTCCGGGTGAGCACGCCCACCCCTCCCCAACCTCCACGCCTCGCCGTCCAGGCATTCTGGCTGACGGCCTCCAAGCTCGTTGCCGCTGCTCTCAACATCGGCTTGCCGATTCTGCTCGTCCGCTTAATGCCCCAGACAGAATATGGTATCTACAAGCAGGCATTCCTGTTCGTAACGACGACCGCGAACATAGCCACTCTCGGTGTCGGCATGACGGCCTTCTATTTCATGCCGCGATTGCCGGAGCGGGGCGGGCAGATCGCCCTCAACATTCTCGTCTACAACTTCATTGCCGGCTGGATTCCACTCATCGCCCTGGCACTTTACCCGCAGATCCTGCAGTCCCTCTTTCGTACGGACGCCCTCGGCCCGCTTGCCCTCCTGCTCGGGTTTCTGGTGCTGCTCACCTTGAGCGCGAGCCTGATCCAGCAGATCGCCACTGCCCTGCAGGACATACGCTACTCGACCCTGTTCGTCATAGGCACGCAAGTGTCGAGGGTGATCATGCTGGGCGGGGCTGCTGTATCGTTCCGGTCCGTCGAGAGCGTCCTGGTGGCAGCTCTCATCCATCAGATCCTCTCGTTGCCAGTCCTCTTCTGGTATCTGCACAAGAAGTTCCCCCGCTTCTGGGCTCACTTCGACTGGCAGTTCTTCAAAGAGCAGCTCGGCTATGCGCTGCCCTATGCCGCGGTTGGAGTGCTATGGGTCATTCAACGGGACCTCGACAATTACTTCGTCAGCGCGTTGCTGGGCCCCGCTGATTTTGCGATCTATTCGGTAGGCTGGATCGATGTGCCCTTGCTCTCACTGGCGCTCGAGTCCGTGGTGTCGGTGCTCATCATCCGTGTCAGCGCCCTGCAGCAGCAGAATCGCAAAGCTGAAATTCGCGCGCTGACGGCCGCGGCCACCACCCGCTTTGCCGCACTCCAGTTGCCTCTGTTCGCGATCCTCTTTCTCGCCGGTCACGATTTGATCGTGTTGCTGTACACGGGGGCTTACGAGCGAAGCGCGGACATTTTCCTCATCAGCATCCTGCTGCTGCCTCTCGGGGCGCTGCTGGTGGAGCCGATCGCGCGCGCTTACAAGGAGTTGCGCGGTTTTGTACTCGTGCTGCGCATCTCCACGTTCGTATTCCTGTGCTGCGCTCTCGCGCCGGTCATTCACCATTTCGGCATGATCGGCGCCACCGTTACGGCGGTCGCCGCACGAGCCGCGGAACACCTGATCATCGCCTGGCGAGCGGCACGCGCGGTCGATGCCAGCCTCCGCGATGTCCGTTTGTATGTCGGCGCGTTCAAGGTGATGGGTGCGACGCTGGTCGCTGCGCTCGTCGCGTGGTTCGTCCGCAACCTCATCGACCCTGCGCTGCTGATTCCGCGCCTCCTCGTCGTTCCGTTCGCCATCGCCGCCGTGTACCTGCCTGCCGTGCTGGTATTACGCCTCCCCGGATGGGAGATGCTGTCCAGAGATAGGCTCCTGTCTCTCGCCAAAGCAACGCTCCGGTCGGTGAAAAGTGCCTGATAAAATGGACATGCCAACACTTCGCGCGAGACTTTCTGTGGAGGATCCAGCGGCTCAGAAGTGCTCGAGCTCAGGTCCGCCGCGCCCGGCAACGCAGTAGTGAGCGCCATCGCCACAGCGGGCCCTTTCTTCGCGCACCGTCGTGCCGAGCCCGAGAGTCGGCCTGGTACGTCGCCGGCTACAGCCCGGCTGTGAGCGGAGCAATACTCAGCGGGGATTTGAGCCGTCGTCGGCGGACACGGCGATAGCGCTATCCAGGCGTTCCAGAAGGCGCAGGCTGAGCTGATAGAGGCCGACAGATACAATGACGCCCACCAGCCGAAGAAATAGGCTGACAGAAGCCGGCCGGGGTTTGCTGCCGGGAGGGCTGCGGCGAGCCCCGCAGCTCTCAGCGCTGCTTGAACTCTTCGGGCGTCAGCTGGTGCCGGGCCAGCAGCTTGTAGAAATCCGTCCGGTTGCGCCGCGCGAGCCGCGCCGCCTGACTCACGTTGCCGCCGGTGATCTGCAGGATCTGCGACAGGTAGCTGCGCGTGAACTCATCGCGCGCCTCGTCGAAGGAGGGCAGGCGCGCCGGTGAGCCGCCGAGGGACTGCTGCACCAGCTCGACCGGGATGATCGGGGTCTGCGACAGCGCGACGTTCTGCCGCACCACATTCTGCAGCTGGCGGATGTTGCCGGGCCAGTCGGCGGTCGCGAGCAGCTCGACGGCTTCCGGGGCGTAGATCTTGCGCACCCCGCTCTCGCGCGCGATCTGCGCCAGAAAGTGCGCGACCAGCAGCGGGATGTCCTCGCGGCGGCGATTGAGCGAGGGCATCTCGATGTGCACCACGTTGAGCCGGTAGTAGAGGTCCTCGCGGAACTGGCCGGTGGTCATCAGCTGCTGCAGATCCCGGTGCGTCGCGGAGATCACGCGCACGTTCACCGGGATGCCATCGGTGCTGCCGACCGGACGGATGACGTTCTCCTGCAGCACGCGCAGCAGCTTCACCTGCAGCCGCATCGGCATGTCGCCGATCTCATCGAGCATGAGCGTGCCGCCATCGGCCGCCATGAAGAGTCCACGGTGCGCGCGCGTCGCGCCGGTGAAGGAGCCCTTCTCGTGGCCGAACAGCTCCGACTCGAGCAGGTTCTCCGCCATCGCGCTGCAGTTGATCGCCACGAACGGCTTGTGGCGGCGGGGACTCCCACGGTGGATGGCGCGCGCCAGCAGCTCCTTGCCGGTACCGCTCTCGCCGGTGATGAGCACGCGCGCATCGGTGCCCGCCACCATGTGGGCCTGCGCGAGCTTCTCCTCCATGGCGGCGCTGCGGGTGATGATCTCGGCACGCCAGTCCTCATCCGAGGCACCGAAGCCTGAGATGCGCAGCGCCTTCTGCACCTGGTCCAGCAGCTCCTGCTTGTCGACGGGCTTGGTGAGAAAGCCGAAGGCACCCATCTGCGTGGCCTGCACCGCATCCGGGATGGTGCCGTGCGCGGTGAGGATGATGACCTTGAGCCCCGGCCAGCGGTTCTGCAGCTCCTTCAGCAGCCCGATGCCGTCCATCTGATCCATGCGCAGATCGGTGATCACCAGGTCAGGACGGAAGCGACTCGAGGCGGCGAGCGCCTGCGCGGCACTCTCCACCGCCTCCACGTCGTAGCTCTCCGCGCGCAGGCGGATGGTCAGCAGCCGCAGCAGCCCCGGGTCGTCATCCACCACCAGGATGCGAGCCTTGCGTTTGCCGGTCTGATTCAAGATGGATTCCTTGCTGGTCACGGTCGTCCCGAGCTCCCCGGTTTGCGCTCATTGAGCGAGCGCTCGATGTTGGCGATGGCGTCGAGCTTGGCGCGTGCCTCATCGAGCTCCTTGCGCAGGCGCGCATTCTCGTCCAACTCGGCCTGCAACCGATGGTTGGCGCTGGCTACCCGCTCGCGATCCGCACGCACCGCCTCCGCCTGCAGCCTGAGGTTTTCCGCTTCGAGCGTCAAATGGTCGTCAATTTGCGAAAGGGTGAGAAACGCCAGAGCGCGCTCACCGGGCAGCAGCGTCTCTGGATTCGCCATCAGCTCGCGCAGCAGTGCCTGTGCATGCGTGAGGCTCGTGGCCGGATGGCCGGGCGTCCCCAGGATGAGCGCCAGTTTCAGCGTATGGCTCGGGGTCGGTGCCATGTCGTATTCGCGCTGAGCGTTCGCCACGATCTCGGCCTGCTCGGCCGGTGGCCCCTGCACGAGCTTCTGCAGCAGCAGCAGGTACTCATTGAGGACCGCTGAGGAGGTCGCCGTGGGACTGACCACGGGCGGCGGCGCCGGCGGGCGCTGCCCCGACATGAGCCCGCCGGTGCAGGCGGCGAGCAACGCTGCTGCCGCGAGCAGCACGACAGCCGGCGCGCGGGGGCTGGCGGCCTCAGGCGGCATGCGCATGCGCTTTCGGCTCCGCGCGCGGACGGTCGCCGCTGCCGGCGCGCAGCGGCATGGTGATGCGGAAGTGCGCGCCGGGGAACTGGCCGTCGACGATCTGCACCGTGCCACCGTGCGCCGCCACGAACTCGAGCACCACCGACAGTCCGATGCCGGTGCCCTTCACGGCGGTGCCACGTGCGGCGCGCCCGGTGTAGAAGGCTTCGAACACGTGACCGCGATCCTCGGGCGGGATCCCCGGTCCGCTGTCGGCGACGTCCAGTATCAGTTGCGGCCCGACGGCACGGGCCTGCAGATGAATGGTACCCCCCTTGGGGGAGTATTTGACCGCGTTCGAGACCAGGTTCTCGAGGATGAGGCGGATCTTGCCGCGGTCGGCCACCATCGTGAGATCGTCGACGCGCACATCGAGTCGCACGCGCTGGGAGAGGAGCGTGAGCTGCTGGTTCTCGAGCACCTGCTTCACGAGCGGTCGCAGCCGGAACTCGGTCGCCTCGAGACCGACACTGGAGGTCTGCCAGGCGCTGAAGGACAGCAGGTTCTCGATCATGCGCTGCAGCTTGATGCCGTTCTCGCGCAGGATGGCCGCCACCTCGCGCTGATTGGAATCGAGCTCGCCCACCGCTCCGTCCATCAGCAGCTCCGTGCCTTCGCGGATATTGGCCAGCGGTGTCTTCAGCTCGTGCGACATGTGGCGCAGGAAGCGGTTGCGCTCGTGGGCGAGATCGAGCAGCCGCTGACGCAGCCACTCGAGCTGTCCGCCGAGGCGCTCGAGGTCATGGGGTCCGGAGACCAGGATCGGGTTGGTGAAGGTGCCTTCGCCGAGCTCGCTGATGGCGCGGTCGAGCTGGCGCAGCGGGCGGCCGACCCCGACCGTCAGCACGAAAACCGCGACGATGGCGAGCGGCAACAGCAGCGCAGCCTGCCACAGCAGGCGCTGGCGCGCCTGCAGGGTGCGCTCCTGGAGAGCCGCGACCTCGGTGTCCACCTGTGCGTTGCTCTGCTGCGCCACGCGCTCGACGAGCTCGGAGAGCTGCACGAAGCGGGTCGAGATGTCGGGCAGCTCGGCGCTGCCGCTCGGGGGCGGCTCGTTCATGACGCTCGCGCGGATGCTCCCCTGGAGCTGCCCGAGCTCCTCGAGGGTCGTGCGCGCCGGCCCGGTCGCCAGGGTGTGCAGCTGCTCGCGCGTGGTGCTGAGCCGCTGATCCTGCGTGCGGTAGAGCTCGAGGAGCTTCGGATCCTTCAGCACGGCGTGCAGCCGCCAGGTGCGCTCGAGCGAGGCGATCTGCCCGAAGAGCGCCTGGCTCGCACGCGCTCCGGTGACCCCCTGGATCACGATCTTCTGGCCGGTATCCGAGAGATCACGGATCTGCAGGACCGCCGTCAGCACGGCGGCGAGCAACGGCACCGCGATCAGCGTCAGGCCCAAAAGCATCAGGCCGCTCAATGACTTGGGTCGTGTCCAGCGCATGCTGCGGACCATTCTACTCGCGGCTCACCACGGCTCGCGCGCGAGGCGCTGCTCCCAGTCCCAGGCGGTGCGCACGATCGTGTCGAGATCGTCGAGTCTCGGCTGCCAGTTGAGTTGCGAGCGGACACGGTCGGCGTGGGCGATGAGCGTCGGGGGGTCCCCGGGCCGCCGCGGCGACTCGCGCACCTTCAGCTTGCGGCCGGTAACTCGCTCGACGCTCGCGAGCACCTCACGGACGCTGTAGCCATGGCCATAGCCCACATTGAGCGTGGCTGACCCGCCACCGCCGCGCAGCCAGGAAAGCGCATCGAGGTGTGCCGTCGCGAGATCCTCCACATGGATGTAGTCGCGCACACCGGTGCCATCCGCTGTCGGGTAGTCGCTGCCGAAGATCTCGACCTCCGCGCGCTTGCCTGCTGCCGCCTCGACCGCCACCTTGATGAGCAGCGTCGCGTTGGGTGTCGCCTGGCCGATGCGGCAGCGCGAGTCGGATCCTGCGACGTTGAAATAGCGCAGGGCGACAAATCGCAGGGCCGAGGCCTGGGCAACGCTCGCCAGCATCCACTCCGACATCAGCTTGGAGGTGCCGTAGGGGTTGATCGGCTGAGTGGGCGTGTCCTCGGCGGCGACACCCGAGGCAGGAATGCCGTAAACCGCAGCCGTGGAGGAGAACACGAAACAACTCACCCGCGCCGCCACACAGCACTCGAGCAGCGTGCGGGTCGCACAGGTGTTGTTGCCGTAGTACCTGAGCGGATCGCGGACGGACTCGGGCACGATGGTGCAGGCGGCGAAATGCATCACCGTGTCGACCTGATGCTCGCGCAGGAGCGCCGCAACGGTGGCGCTGTCGCCAACGTTACCGATCACGAGCGGCGTATCGAGCACCGCCTGGCGGAATCCCCGCGACAGGTCATCGAGGACTACCACGCGCTCGC
>Ga0335069_10013533_pt1 | contig 11450 bp, 12 predicted proteins | sample Lox_Sample_11_FD_206714 | JGI IMG/M metagenome (GOLD analysis project Ga0335069, IMG submission 206714) | Soil microbial communities from Loxahatchee National Wildlife Refuge, Florida, United States - Lox_Sample_1.1 | ecosystem: Environmental > Terrestrial > Soil > Wetlands | place: USA... | reverse complement strand
TCCGAAATTAGCTTTTCGTTTACCACGAATTCGCCCCTTTAGCGCGCACGCCGCAACGCAAAAAGTCAAGCGCCAAGGGCTTTGCCGGGCGCGAAGACTCGTGAATCGATAAAATCAGAGACATTTCCTTACAGGCGATACAATGCTTCTGTTGTTTATTGGCGACATGCGGGTGGTCAGAAAAACACACACACAGGCGGCGGAGTGGCTTGCTGACGCGATCAGCACCTACACGCGTCCGCCTGAAAAAAGGAAACTCATGCCGACGCGGCCGAGCACGAACACCGCGGGCTCGTCGATCCGCGCGGTCATTGCCTCCTCGGTATTCATCGTTCTTCTGAGCGCGGCCTTGCTGGTCGGCGGCCATGCCGCGGTCGATCCATTCCTGCATCCTGCATTGGATAAGGCTGACGCTCGCGGATCCAGTGATGTCGTCGTCACCATGCCGGATGGTAAATTCTGCCGGCACATGTCGTTCGACAATACGACGGCGAGCATGGTCGAAGGCACGATCGTGCCGTGCACCGTCGACATCTCGCGCGACAAGCGCCCTGCCGTGACCCAAGAGCGGGGCTTTGCCTGGAGCATGCGCTGAGCTGCGGCCGAAATTTTCGGCGACAGGCTATCGTCTCTAATTACCATCGCAGCGCGCGGAACTTTCATCAAAATCCGCTATCGACGGCGCCGTTCGCCCCGGCTAGTTTGCGGCTGCGTCGCGGGGCACAATCCTCTGGGGGCAAAGGATCATGATGATGCGGATTTTCCGTTCTGTCTGCGTGCTGACATTGCTCGGTGGTTCGCTGGTCTTGAGCGCCGGCGGCGCAATCGCGCAGGGCTCTGACGCCGAACGTCAGTACTGTACGCCGGACGCCATGCGGCTGTGCGCCGACGTCATTCCGGACGTCACCAAAGTTACCGCCTGCATGAAGGCAAAATCTTCGCAATTGAGCCCGGAATGCCGCATGGCAATGCGCGGTGGCAAAAAGGGCGGCGCGGTGCACCATCATTACGCGCGGCGCCATTGCCATCACTGCTGACGGCAGCGAGCCGGGCAAGGGAAGCTGCGGCGCGTGGTCGCGCCGCTCAAGCTTGAGCGTTCCTGCGGGGCGATGCCATTACTTGGTCACTTTTTGGCAGCCGACGTAAATCGCGGTGCAAGTCGCCGCACGGGGCCATTGTTGGCGTGGCTATGATCGAGGCGCGGGAGTGAGGATGCTGGCGGCCACACGGCGTACGCTGCGGCGGCAAAAGAAGCGACGGGCCGGACCGCGGATCTGGACGTCGATCCGCACCGGCCTGTGTCTGGGCTTCGTGGCGGGTGCGCTGCTGATTGCCGTTCTCGCCGAAACGCGGGCGCAGCCCGCCGGCGAAGAAGGCTTGGTCAGTGCCGCGCAAAAGACCCTGACTGAAGCGCTGCGCGCCGGCGACAAATCTGCCGCCCGCAAGTTGCTCTCGCTGCAATTCACTTTCGCCGACGAGAACGGCAAGGTCTTTCAGCGCAAGGAATTCCTCACCGATCTGAAAGGCGTTGCCCCGAGCGACGCGGCGACTGACGTGAAGGTCAACGTCTACGGCCAAGTCGCTATGGTTACCGGGTCCCGCAAATCCGCGGACGGAAATCCGGTCTTCTTCCTCGACATCTGGGCCAAGCAGAAAGGCTCCTGGCGGGCACTGACGATGCAGGACGTCGGCCTCGGCTCGGGCGATGCGCAGGTCGCGGCCGCCGATCCGCCGCCGGGCGGCGAGGCCAAGGCGCTGTCGGTGTCCACCGATCCAAAAGCATACGAATGCAAGAACCCCTGCGACGCGATCCCCTATCGGGTCCGTTCACCTGCTGAGCAGGACGTCATCGCCGCATTGCAGGCGATCACCAAAGCCAGGATCGCTCACAATGCCGACGAATGGGGCAGGCATGTCGCCGACGATTTCATGCGCTACCAGTCGGGTCATGCGCCGATCGGGAAAGCTGCCGGCATCGCTGCGCTCGAGCAGGACAAGACCGGGAGAGGCGTAAGCGAGATCCAGGCCATGCGGCTTGCGGTCTATGGCGACGGCGCAGCGATGATCGCCAACTATGTCTCGCCCGACAATTCACGCCCGCCCTATCGCGCGGCCACCGTCTGGGCCAAGCGCAACGGCCAATGGCAGCTCGTGATCGACGTCGAGACCGACAGCAAGAGCTGACAGGATAATGCTCTAGTTCTGCGGCATTTCCTCGACGCCGAGCTTCTTGGCGAAGTCGGCAACCTGCTTGCGCTGTTCTTCGAGAGACTTGGCGAATTCATCCGCGCCGCCGACATTGAGCAATTGTCCGGTCGTCATCAAGCGATCGCGGATCGTGTCGTCGGCCACGGCTTTCACGTCGGCCGCGATCTTGTCGCGCGTGGCCTTCGATATGTTGGTCGGTCCGAAAAAGCCGACGAGTCCATCGACGGTCAGCCCGGGGAATCCGGCTTCGGCGACGGTGGGCAGATCCGGCAGGTTCGGCGCGCGCACCGTATTGGTCACGGCGAGCACCTTGATCTTTCCGGTCTGCAACTGCGGCCGCACGATCGCGAAGGCCGATTCGTAGAGTTGCACGCGGTTCTCGGCGAGGTCGTTGGCAGCGTCGACGGGATTCTTGTAGGCGATCTTGGCGATGTTCAGGTTCTGCTCTTGCAGCCAGCCGGCCAGCAGGAAATCGAGCGCGCCGGTCAGGCCCGCCCAATTGAGCTGACCGGGTTTCTGCCGCGCCATCGCCACCAGTTTGACCAGCGAGTCGACATTCAGCGCCGTCGGCACCGAGACCGCGACGAAAGTGTTGGACACCCGCGCGATCGGCACGAGCTCGCTCAGCTTGTAGGGCAGATGATCGTGCAGATAGGGATGCGCGGTAAAGGACGAGGTCGGGCTGAACAGCAGGATATGATCGTCGTGCGCGGAGACAAAGGCGTTGATGGCGACAATGCCGTCGCCGCCCGGCCGGTTGTCGACGATCACCGGCTGGCCCCAGCGTTGGCTGAGCTTGTCGGCGAGGAGACGCGCGCCGATATCGGCGCCGCTGCCCGGCCCGAGCGTGAGGATGAGCCGCACCGGCCGCGTCGGCCAGTCTTCGGCGGACGCTGAACGAACGTTCGCCACAACCGACAAAGCGGCAACGAGTCCGATCGCAACGAGCAAACGCAGCTTAAGCCTGATCATATCCGTCCCCGGTTGCTTTTCTTGATTCCAACCGCACTCTTAGTTTTCAAGTCCGGTCGGCACGTTCTTGTTTTCGCTTTCGAGCTTCATGCCAGCCGCAAGCGCCATGGTTTCGGCCAGCGCGGCAAAATCCTTGGACAAGTATTCTTCCGGATTCTTCTGCAGCATGGCCGCGCCGAAATGGCCCTGCAGCACTTCGCGCGTCGCCGCCGTCACCGGCATCGGCACGTCCATCTCGCGGCCGAGCTCGAGGCCAAGGTCGAGATCCTTGCGCAGCAGTTCCGGCGTGAACGTCGTGGTCCAGTCGAGATTGACCAGAGCCGGCGACTTATAGGCCGTGAACATCGAGCCCATCACGCCGTTATTGAGGAAGGCGAGGAAAGCGTGGCGCGGCACGCCCATTTTGTTGGTGAGGAGTGTGATCTCGATCAGGTTTTCAATGACGACGCCGAGCATGACATTGTGCGCGATCTTGCAGACGCGCGCGAGTTCGCCCTCGCCGACATAAGATACGCCGCGCGGCGCGAAGACTTCGACCAGCGGCATGGCCTTCTTGCACGCGGCTTCGTCGCCGGAGACTACGGAAGACAGCTTGCCGGCCTTGATGACTTTGGCATTGCCGCTCACGGGCGCGGCGACAAAATCGGCACCGAGGTCTTTGAGCTTGAGGCGGATGTTCTTTGATTCCTCGACCGCGATGGTCGAGCAGTCGACGATCACCGGCGGGATCTTGCCGCCCTGGCTGCAGACGCCGTTCTTGCCGTACAGCACTTCTTCAACATCGGCGCCGGTGGCGACGATGGAGAACAGAATGTCGACCGACTTCAGCTCGTGCAGGTGATCGACCACCTTGCCGCCGAGCTTGGTCAGCGGCTCGGCTTTCGCGCGCGTGCGATTCCAGATCGTGACGTCGTGGCCCGCTTTCAGCAGCCGCTCGGCCATCGGATAGCCCATGCGGCCCATGCCGATCCAGCCGATCTTCAAAGCGTTTTTCGTCGCCATACCTGAACTCCTTGTGCGAGGCCCCTTGCGGTTTCCGGGGCTTCCTAGCACAGGACACAAACACTGCAACGGTCGCTCCTGGCAGAGCTGGGTCAACATGGCGGCTTGTCGCAGCAGGCGCGGCCGCACTATCCTTAACGCCGACATGCAGGATGTCGCAGAACATCACGACCTCGGTTACATGGCTGTGCCTGCCGAGGCGGGAAAGGGAAGGGAGCGCTGGTGCAACGCGCTGCGCAACGCTTTTCCGTTCGTCGTCGTGGGCGTGATGTGGGAAGCCGTCGCGCATCTCGGCCTGTTCCCGCAACGCTTGTTTCCGCCGCTGGAGGCGGTCGCGTCGGCATTCGTGCGGCTGACGGCGAACGGCACCCTGCCGCATCACGCGCTCGACACGCTGTTGCGGCTGATCGCGGGCTTTGCGCTTGCGGCCGCCGCGGGTGTCGCCATCGGCGTCGTGATGGGCCGCTCACGCCGGGCCGAGGATTTCATCTTGCCGGTCATCAGTATCGGCGCGCCGATTCCGGGTCTTGCTTATGCGCCGCTGTTTCTGTTGTGGTTCGGGCTCGGCAATGTGTCCTCGATCCTGCTTGTCGCTTTCGTCTCCGCCTTTCCGATCATTTACAATTCATGGACCGGCGTGAAAGCCGTCAAGGACATCTGGGTCCGCTCGGCGCAGGCGATGGGTGCCCACGATCGCCGCTTGTTCCGCAAGGTCATTCTGCCCGGCGCGCTTCCCTACATTCTGACCGGACTGCGGCTCGGCCTCGCGCAGGCCTGGCGCATCCTGGTTGGCGTCGAGATGCTCGCCGCCGTGCCGTGGGGGCTCGGCTGGCTCATTTTCGGCGCGCGCGAATTTCTCAATACCGATGTGATGCTCGCAGGCATCGCGGTGATTGCTATGATCGGTATTGCGCTCGAAAAATTCGTGTTTCAGCCGCTCGAACAATTCACCGTCGTCCGCTGGGGCATGATGACATGAGCGCGGATCAATCGCTCCTTGCGCGCACGCAATCGCTCCGGCGCGGCGTGATCTCGCTCATTGTGTTGGCGGCGCTTTACGAAGCCGTGGCGCGCAGCGGCTATTTTGCGCCGGCCTTGATGCCGACGCTCGGCACGGTGGCGCAGACGTTGTTCGATTCGATCCGTGACGGCAGCATCGTAGTTCATGCCGGCGTGACGCTCTATCGCGTGCTCGTGGGATTTGCGCTGGCGGTTTTCTTCGGCTTGCCGCTCGGCGTCATGATGGGACGGTTTCGCGCGGTCGAGAATTTCGTGCTGCCGCTGACCAGCGCGCTGATGCCGATCCCGTCGCTGGCCTGGGTGCCGGTCTTTATCCTCTGGTTCGGACTCGGCGACACCGTCACCATCCTGATCGTGCTCTATGCCGCGCTGTTCCCGATGCTGCTCAATACCTGGACCGGCGTGCGCGCCGTCAATCCGATCTGGCTGCGCGCAGCAGGCGCCATGGGCGCCGACGAGCGCGCAATGTTTTGGAAGGTGATCATCCCCGGTGCTTCGCCGTTCATCATTGCCGGCCTGCGGCAATCCTTCCTGCGCGCCTGGATCGCGGTGATCGGCGCGGAAATGCTCGCCGCGTCGAGCTTCGGCCTCGGCTGGGTGATCTTCGACGCCAAGGAATTCCTCAACACCGACGTGATGCTGGCGTCGCTGGTCGTGATCGGCCTGATCGGCTTTGCCGCCGAGCGCCTGGTGTTCGGCTCGCTCGAACGCGCTACCATCTACCGCTGGGGCATGGCGCGCGCGGCGAAGAGCTAGGTTCGCGACGCAAGCCCTATTCGGATTTGATATCCGCGGCCTTGATGATCCCTTGATATTTGTCGATCTCGCGCTGCACGAAGTCGGTGAATTGCGGAATTGTCAAGGCCGAGACCTGCGCGCCGTCGTTCTCCAGCCGCTGTTTGATCTCCGGATCGAGCAGGATTTTGTTGATCTCAGTATTGAGCTTGTTGGCCACGTCCGGCGCTAGGCCGTGCGGCCCGAAAAATCCGACCCATAGTGTGAAATCGTAATTGGCGATGCCGGTCGTCTCGGCAACGGTCGGAATGTCCGGCGCCGACGGCGCCCGCGCGCCGGACGAGACCGCGAGCAATTTCACCTTGCCGCCTTGGGTCAACGGCATGGCGGCCGGGAAACCCGGAAAGTAGAAATCGACCTGGCCGCCGACCACGTCGTTCAAGGCCGGCGCCGCGCCCTTGTAGGGCACGTGGGTCATCTTGTTGTCGAGCTTGAGTTTGAGATATTCGCCGGCGAAATGTCCCGGCGTGCCGACGCCGGCCGATGCGAAGGTGATCGGCGGACTCGTGCGCAGGAACTTCACGAAATCCGCCATGGTCGAATAGGGCGCGGACTCGGGCACGACCAGCGCCAGCGGCACGACGCCGGCCAGAGCCAGCGGCTGCAGATTTTTCAGCGGATCGTAGCTGGCGCTTTTCATGAAGAACGGATTGATGGCGATCTCGGGCGTCTGCGCCACCGTCAGCATGTAGCCGTCGGGCGTGGCATTGGCGACGTCGCGGGCCCCGAGCGTGCCGCCGGCGCCGGGCCGGTTTTCCACGATCACCGACTGGTCGAGATTGGTCTGCAGCTTGGCGCCGATGAGCCGCGCCACAATGTCGCCGGTGCCGCCCGGCGCGAAATTAACGATGAGATGGATCGGCCGGCTCGGATAATTGTCGGCCAAGGCCGGCAACGCCGCGCCTGCGAGAGCGAACGCAAGCATCGCGCCGGCGAGTCCACGCGCCGGGATTGTGCCCATTCGCGGCCATGACCTCATGACGCCGTCCTCCCCCTGTTCGCGCCCGGCAGCTTCTGGCACAAAGCCAGCGCGCCGAAAAGAAGCGCGAGACGCATGCTGTTAAGGCATGATCCCGAAAAACCGGTCCGGAGCCGACCCGGGAAAGGCGCGGGAAACGAGGCAGGAAGCGGCGATGCCCCATATCGAGGCGCGCGATATCACACTGATTTACGACACGCCCGGCCGCGTCGTGCCGGGCGTCCGCGGCGTGAACTTCGCCATGGAGGCCTCGGAATTCCTCTGCGTGGTGGGCCCGAGCGGCTGCGGCAAGTCGACGCTGCTCAACATCATCGCCGGCTTCCTCACTCCTACCTCGGGCGAGATCCGCATCGGCGGCGCGCCGGTCAACGGCCACGGCATGGATCGTGGCATCGTGTTTCAGGACTTCGCCCAGCTGTTCCCCTGGCGCACCGCGCTCGGCAATGTCGCTTTTGGGCTTGAAATGAAGGGCGTGGCCAAGGCCGAGCGCGAGGCCATCGCGCTCGAGCAGTTGCGCCTGGTCAAGCTCGAGAATTTCGCCAAGAGCTTTCCGCATCATCTGTCCGGCGGCATGCAGCAGCGCGTCGCGATCGCGCGGGCGCTCGCTTACAATCCTGCGGTCTTGCTGATGGACGAGCCGTTCGCGGCGCTCGATGCGCTTACGCGCGATGACATGCAGCAATTGCTTGCCGATGTCTGGCGTACCACGCGCAAGACGGTGATCTATGTGACCCACAATGTGGCTGAGGCGGTCTATCTCGCCGACCGCGTCGTGGTGATGACGCCGCATCCCGGCACCGTGAAAGTCGAAGTGCCGATCACGCTGCCGCGGCCGCGCGATCCGCTCAGCGTCGAATTCCTCGACTATCAGAAAGAATTGTTGCGTCTGCTCGGTCAGGAGAAGCACGGGTGAAGTTTTTGGGAAGTTGCGTCGCGTTGCGCAGATCTCTTGTTGTGGCGGTTACGGTCCTGTCAGTGTCCGTCACGGCGCTCACGGCACTGGCCAACGATGCTTACCCCAAAAGAACCATCCGGCTTCTGGTCGGCTTTGGCGCTGGCGGGCCCACCGATATTCCGGCCCGCTTTGTCGCCAACAAGCTTAGCGATGCGCTCGGCCAGCCGGTGATCGTCGAGAACAAGCCGGCGGCCGCCGGCGTCATGGCGACGCGCGATCTGTTCGCCGAGCCCGCCGACGGTTACACGCTTCTGCTCTGCACGCATTTCGATCCGATCAATGTGGCGATGTATCGCAATGTCGGATTCAAGCTCGATCAGCTCGCGCCGATTTCGCTGATCGCCGAATATTACTACGGGCTTGCTCTGGCGAACGCCATTACCGCCGACAGTTTCGAGTCCTTTGTCACTTATGCCAAGGCGCATCCGGGCGACGTCACTTACGCCACGATCGGTGCCGGCTCGGCGCAGGAAATCATGGCGCGGCAATTGCAGAAACTCGCCGGCATCACCATGAACCGCATTCCGTTCCGCGGCGGCCCGCAGGTGGTGCAGGAAATGGTCGCCGGCCGCGTCGACTTCTATGTCTCGCCCACGCTCGCCATCGTGCCGCAATTTCAATCCAAGCAGCTCAAGATCCTGGCGACGACGAGCCCGCAGCGGCTGGCCAGTCTGCCGCAGGTGCCGACCGTGCGCGAGAAGGGCATCGATTTCGTCCGCTTCGGCTGGCTCGGCATCTGCGCCGCGAAAGGCACGCCGGAAGCGATCATCAAGACGCTGCACGACAAGATCGTGCCGATCGTCGCCATGCCGGAATATCACGCGCTGATCGAGAACGGCGGCCAGATCGCAATGTCATCGACGCCGGAAGAGCTCGCCACGGTGATCAAGAAGACCTCGGACGATGTAAGTGCGAGCATCGCTGAATTCGGCATGCAGCAGGATCAACAATAGCTGCCGCTTGGGGAGGAAGATCATGAGCCGGATTGCACTGACACGACGCCAATGCCTCGCCACCGCAGGTGCAGGTGTTGTCACCCTTGGCCTTGCCGGCGCGCGTCAGGCGGCGGCCGCCGAGACCATCCGCCAGGGTTATCAGACCAATATCTGGGGCATGCCGACCTATTATCTGATGAAGTCCGGCTATCTGGAAAAGCACGGTCTCGCCGTTGAGGAATATCCGGTGCCCTCCGGCAATCTCACCATGCAGCAGATGGTGGCGCGGCAGGTCGACCTCGGCACTTATGCCGGCCCTTCCCTCATCATCGGCAATGTCAAGGGCGGCCTGGTCGCCGTTGCGCAGATCGAGCGTGTCGGCAAGACCGCGCGCGTCGTCGCCCGCAAGGACCTCAACATCACCAAGGTCGAAGAGTTGCGCGGCATGAAGATCGCCAATCAGACCGGCTCGTCGGTCGGCAACGACTTCGTCGATATCATCGGGCCGCAACACGGGCTGAAGAAGGGCGACTATCAGGAAGTCCGCATGGACGTGAACAACATGGTCGCTGCGCTCGCCGCCAAGACCGTCGACGCCATGGTCAATGTCGAGCCCTACAACGTCATCGCCGTCGCGGAAGGGATCGGCACCGATCTTATCGATTTCTCCAAGGCCGATCCGATGCCGGTCTTCATGGCCGCGACGCCGGACTTCATCGCCCAGAAGCCGGATGCCCTCGTCGCCTATCTCAAGGCCTGGCTCGACGCCGTCAACGACTTCAAGAACAACCCGAAAAAGGTCGCCGATGTGATCTATACGTTCTACACCGGCAAGGGCTACACTATGTCCCTCGATACCTTCACCGAGGCGCTGTCGCGCGTCGAGGTGAATCCCGGTTTTCCCACCGATCTGCAACCCTACATGCAGCAGCAAGCCGAGATCCTTCTTCAGAACAAGCTCATCAATGCGATCCCGGATTGGAGCAAGGTGCTGCGTCCGGACTTTATGGAACGCGCGCGCTCCGGAGCGTAAGCTCCGGCCTTTCGCCGCCAGAAAAATCCAACAGGAGACTTCGGAATGTCCGTCGCCGAACAAAGCCCGCTCACCAAGGGCTATCAACCCGTAACCTGGAATTTCAAGCTGCTGGCGCACGACATGCTCGGCGGCTTTGGCGGCATGGGCGAGGGCATGTCGGTGCAGATCGCGCCGGATGGGCGGCGCATCATCTGGCTGGCGCATGAAAGCGCTCCGAAGAATTTTACCGCCGTCGATGTCAGCGACCCGCGCAAGCCGAAAGTCGTCTGCCAGACCAATCTGCCGCACGCCAATATGCGTTCGAATTCGCTGGAGACCTGCGGCAACATGATGGCCGTGGCCTATCAGACCTCGAAAAAGGATCTGCAACCGGCCGGCTTCGAGCTGTTCGATATTTCCAAGCCGGAAAATCCAAAATCGATCGGGTTCTTCGATTGCTCCGGACCGCATTCGCGCGGCGTCCATCAGCTCTGGTTCTGCGACGGCGAATACGTCCATTGCGCCTCCGGCTCGCGCGATTTCACGCCGACCAATCCGCAGGACGATCAGTTCTATCGCTGCGTCGATGTGCGCAATCCCTCGAAGCCGGTGGAAGTCGGCCGCTGGTGGATGCCCGGCACGCGCCAAGGCGACAATGTGATGCCGCCGCCGCGCCATCCGATCGACAAGGGCTACCGTGCCCATAATTGCAACGTCTATCCGCAACGGCCCGACCGCTGCTATCTCGCCTATATCGACGGCGGCATGTTCGTGCTCGACATTTCCGACAAGGCGAATCCGAAGAAGATTTCGTCGTGGACCAATTCGCCGCCCTATACCGGCTTCATGCACACGATCGTGCCGCTGTTCGATCGCGGCCTGATGCTGGTGACAGACGAATCCACTGAGAACAACGCTAAGGATTGGCCGAAGCTGATCTGGGTGCTCGACGCGCGTGAGGAAACCAACCTCGTGCCGATCTCGACCTGTCCGCTACCCGATCCGAAGGTCTATGCCGAGGCCGGCCGTTTCGGCGCCCACAACATCCATGAGAACGTGCCACTGCCGACCTCCTGGTTCTCCGACCAGATCGTGCTCGGCACCTTCTTTAACGGCGGGCTTCGCGCTTACGATATTTCCAATCCGTATCAGCCCAAGGAAGTCGGCGTCTTCATGCCGCCGGCGCCTCCCGGCGCGCCGACCGGCACCATCCAGATGAACGACGTCTTCGTCGACGAGCGCGGCATCGTCTACACGGTCGACCGCCATGTCGGCGGGCTTTACATCCTTGAGATGGATTTTTAATCGAAGCGTATGCTCGACCTGTTCCCCTCGCGTGAGGCCGGCCCGTTCGGGCGCCGGCTTCGGCGCGAACGCGGCGCGCGAATTCCGGTGACGGTCGTCACCGGCTTTCTCGGCGCCGGCAAGACCACGCTGATCCGCCGCTTCCTGCAAACGCCGGAAGGCGCAGGCACGGCGGTCATCGTCAACGAATTCGGCGCTGTCGGCATTGACGATGCGCTGATCCGCGACAGCGCCGAGGAGACCGTGCTGCTCGGCAACGGCTGC
>Ga0335069_10013532_pt1 | contig 11450 bp, 9 predicted proteins | sample Lox_Sample_11_FD_206714 | JGI IMG/M metagenome (GOLD analysis project Ga0335069, IMG submission 206714) | Soil microbial communities from Loxahatchee National Wildlife Refuge, Florida, United States - Lox_Sample_1.1 | ecosystem: Environmental > Terrestrial > Soil > Wetlands | place: USA: Florida... | reverse complement strand
CGCTCATCAACGGCCAGTATTCGTTCACGCAAACTGTCGGATCATACATCGGTTTCGGTGGTAGTGACGAGGCTCGGTATGTCATAATGATTCAGGTGTCCGGGAAGGGTAAAAACCTCCAGGGAGCTCATGATGCGTCACCGATTTTCGGAGACATTTCCAACTGGTTAATTAATTATTTAAAGCTACAACCGAAAGGCTAATATGACGACTCCTTTAATAATTAACGTACTCACGGACGGTTTAACACAAGGACTCCTACTCGGGGGCGTTGCGTTCGTGGTGGCGATGTTGCTGACGCCGATGTATACGTACCTCGCGTACCGTTATAAGTTCTGGAAAAAGCAGCGGGCGACCAGTACGACTGGCGAAATACTCCAGGTCTTTACCAAGCTTCACGAAGAAAAGTTCAAACGTCAAATTCCAACCATGGCGGGTGTCATCGCCGTTCTGGCTATTACCTCTGTTACTGTCGTCGGCAACTTTGACCGCGCCGAAACGTGGCTGCCGCTTGCCGCGCTCGTCGGTGGTGGTGCAGTCGGCTTGCTAGATGACATCATCAACATCCGCGGTAAGGGTGGGGGAGTCGCCGGCCTGCGCTCCAGTGTGAAGTTTTCGATGATTGCGCTGCTCGGGTTGGTGCTCGGATGGTATTTCTCGGTGAAACTGGGCTACGACATCGTCCATTTGCCGTTTTATGGTGATCTGCTGGTCGGGTGGTGGATGATTCCACTATTTGCGTTCGCCGTCGTCGCCACGGGTAACGCCGTCAACATCAGTGATGGTCTCGACGGACTGGCGGGCGGACTTCTATCGATCACGTACGGTGTCTTTGCGGTGATTGCGACACTGCAAGGGCACTTCCTGCTGGCCGGTTTTTGTTTTACTGTCCTCGGTGCGCTGCTGGCGTATCTGTGGTTTAACATTTATCCGGCGCGCTTTTTCATGGGCGATGTCGGCAGTTTTGCGCTCGGGACCTGTTTGGGCGTCGTGGCGATGATGACAAACTCATTCTTTTTGCTGCCAATCATTGGTATCGTGTTTGTCGTCGAGGCTGGGTCCAGCCTCATCCAAATCTTTAGCAAGCGCGTCTTCCGCCGCAAAGTATTCATTTCCGCGCCGATCCATCACCACCTCGAGGCAAAGGGCTGGCCAGAGACCAAGGTCACGATGCGCTTTTGGGTTATTGGCGTCATCGCCGGATTTACTGGTATTCTGCTGGCACTCGCAGGAGGGCATATTTAGTGAATGTTCGCCGACTGGCAGCGCGTGTTCCTGGCGCGCCGATTGTACGTCGGCACAAGCCTGACTATCAGATTATCTTGTACATGGGGCTGTTGATGTTGCTGGGGCTTATCACGATGTATGCTATCGGTCCGCAGCGCGCCAACGTGCTGAACAACGCCTACGGCACCGATTATTATGGCTCGACGTACTTTTTCGTCAAACAGACGATTAGCCTGTTTCTGGCACTCGTCGGGTTTGCGATCGCGGCGACATTGCCGCTGCAGGTACTATTGAAACATGCAGGCAAAATCGTCGTCGCCGGGTTTGCGGCCTGCGCGCTACTGGTGGTTTTTGGTAACTTTTTGCACGTTGATTCGGTTGCGCAGTGCAGCCTCGGTGCTTGCCGCTGGTTCAGTCTGGGGCCGCTCGGGAGTTTGCAACCGGCGGAATTTCTGAAGTTCGGTTTGCTGATTTTTGCGGCGGGCTTTTTGGGTGCACGCGTCAACCAAGGACTGGTCAACGACAGGGAACATACCTTGGTACCGTTGGGTGTCCTCACGATTACTGCGCTTATCGCTATCATCGGTATCCAAAAGGATATGGGTACGGGCATCACGCTAGCCGCGGAGTTGGGCACGATGTTGATAATTGCCGGGCTAAATCTCAGAACGGGACTACTGTTGGCGGGTCTATTAGTCGGCGTTAGTATCGTCTTTATCATTATTGCGCCGCACCGTTTGGAGCGTATTGCGACGTTTGTTTCGGGCGATAAAACGAGTAGTAGTAGCTCGGCCGACAATGCGGGTGACTACCATATTTCGCATGCTAAAATGGCCATCGGTACCGGCGGTCTGACCGGTGTTGGCATCGGTAATAGTATCGAGGCGACCGGATATTTGCCGGAAGCGATCAACGACTCGGTGTTCGCTATTATGGGCGAAACATTCGGGTTCGTCGGTCTCGCCGCCATTCTGTCGCTGTTTACAGCACTGTTGATGCGGCTGCTCAAGGTATCCGACCACTTATCAGATCCCAAGCACCAGATCCTTGTCGCCGGTGTTTTTGGGTGGCTGGCGGCGCACGTCATTCTGAATGTCGGGGCCATGATTGGCATCATTCCGCTGACCGGCATCACGCTGCCGCTGCTGAGTTTTGGCGGCACGAGTATGATCTTTATCGCCGCCGCTTTGGGACTGGCATTTCAGTTGTCGCGTTATACGGTATTTGGTAGTAAACTAAAGGGCAATGAGTATGAAGATTCTCAGCGTAGGCGGGGGCTCGGGCGGACACGTTACGCCAGTCGTCGCGGTTCTGCGTGAGCTGCGCGAGCAAAACCACGATTTAGACATCCAGTTTTGGTGTGACAGCGGCTTTGGGCCAGAGGCAAAACGGATCATGGCTGAGTACGATCCCGCGATTCCTGTCCGGATCGTGTTATCGGGAAAGTTTAGACGCTACAGCCACTTGTCAAAATTACAACATATAACAATACCGTCGGTAGTGTTCCCGAATATCCGCGACGTGTTCCTGGTGCTGGGCGGGGTAGTGCAGAGCTTTTTCCGCCTACTGTTCTGGCGGCCGAAAGTCGTGTTCCTCAAGGGTGGATACGTCTGTCTGCCGGTTGGTGTGGCGGCGTGGCTGCTGAATATCCCAATCGTGATTCATGACAGCGATGCGCATCCCGGCCTGACGAACAGATTGCTAGCGCCGCTGGCGAAGCGAATTGCTACCGGTGTGTCATTGGACCACTACAACTATCCGTCCAAAAAATCTGCGTACATCGGCATCCCGATTGATAGCAAGTATAAACAACTGACGCCGACGCAGCGCGAGGCGGTCAAGAAAACGCTTGGCTTTGACTCCCGGCGGCCACTGACGGTGTTTATCGGCGGCGGGCTCGGCGCACGGCAGGTGAACGACACTGTCATGCGGCACCGAAAGGAGCTGCAACAGTTGACCAACGTCGTTTTGATTTCTGGCACGGCCCATTATGACGAACTGCGCGAACAAGTGCCCAAAAATGACAAGCATTTCCGCTTGGAGGCCTTCATGTCACATGGACTGCCGCAGCTACTGGGTGCGGCCGATATTGTCGTGACCCGTGCAGGCGCCACGGCGCTGCTCGAGCTGGCGGCCTTGGCGCGACCAACGATTGTCATCCCCAGCAAGCGGTTGATTTGGCAAGTAAAGCACGCGCATTTATACGTTGACATGCAGGCGGTCTATCCGCTGGATGAGGATAAATTTGAAGAGCCGGGCGATAAGTCGCTGGTGGCGGCCATCCAGCGCGTGTTAAACGACGCGTCGCTGCGTGAGACATTGTCAAAGAACCTTCACCGCCTAGCGCGACCAAATGCCGCCCGTGATTTGGCGGCAACGATAATGAGTGTGACGCGGAAACGACGTTAACATGGGGCTGTTTGGGGGGAACAAACGCAGTGATCAGCCGCAGCGTCGGCGGACGAATGCCACCTATCAGGCGGTGCGGCAGCCCGAGCCCGTCAGCCGTGGTCAAAACTTGTTTCGCCGTAATCGAACCCTTGTCGGGAGTCTGTCGATGGAGGTCCGGAGCGCCGGCGAACTGTCGGGCGATTTGCGCTCGCCTCGGGCGCACGTCCATCATCTGACGGCGCACCGACGCATGGTTGTGTCGATCCTGCTGGTCGTGGTCGCGGCGACGTGTCTGCTGGTATGGCTGCTCTACGAATTTACGGCGGGCATTCACGTGACGGCGACCGATGGCGTGCCCATCGATTCGGCGCGCTATCAGCGAGCCATCACGGATTATTTCGCCGGCCATCCGCTGGAGCGCTTGCGCGTGCTATGCAACGATCAGGAGCTCGCCAAGTATTTGGAACGAGTCACGCCGGAGGTTACCGACGCCAAATCGAAGGGCGCTTACGGATTCGTGACCACGCAGTTTGATCTGACATTCCGCCGTCCGGTTGCCAGCTGGCTGATCGGTTCAACGCAGAATTATGTCGACGAATCGGGCGTATCCTTCCAGAAAAATTATTATGACAATCCAGGTGTCAAAATCGTTGACCAGAGCGGTGTCCCGCAGGCGGCCGGTACCGCGCTCGCTAGTGGCCGCTTCCTGCGCTTTGTGGGTCGGACGGTCAGCTTGGCTAAGGTAGACGGTCTGACGATCAATCAGGCGATTATCCCGGCGAACACTACTCATCAGATAGAGGTCAACATCACCGGGCACAAGTATCCCGTGATGTTATCTTTGGACCGCCCGGTAGGGGAGCAAGTGGAGGATATGATGAACGCCGTGAAATATTTTGATGCAAGAAGTCTGCAGCCGCAGTATCTCGACGTACGGGTATCAGGCAGGGCGTACTACAAATAGAGCTAGCCGACTAAAAAGCTACTCCCTGCACCCCCCTTGTTAGTTCTAATTTTGTTCTATATTTTAAGAAATGACCGTATCGAAAAAAACTATATTAACATATCGATTTAACAAAAAAGCAAATGCGCGTGAAAAAGTAGGGGAGCAGGCAGGGAAAAAGAGCAAGCCAAAATCTACTGGAAATAATTATAAAACTGTGGAAAAACTAAAAAGTTAAATGCTTTGCGTGAAAAGTCAAATACCTATGACTGGCAGGGTGTTGTGGAAATGCGACGTATACCGGTCTGATCCTGAGGCCTCCACCGGGACCCCTCCGGTTGCTCGTTGGTAGCTTATTTACTATGTGTGTAGTGCAGGAGCACAAACGTAAATGATACTTTTAGCGTTTTTGTAGGCAGACCCCCCTATTGGTGGCCGAAGAAGAGATATATATTGATTCATCTTATGTTTATATACAATGTCGTAAAAGATATATTGTGCGACGTTAAATCACTATGTTGGTTATGAACCAACTCACGCCAGCTGCCATCGGATTTTCGCCCGGCCGTCTGAAATTTTTTGTTGCCCTACTTTGTGGTTGCACTATTTTTTCCGCTCCATGTATATTCTAGTACGTCTTTCATGTATTTCCTGCTATTTTGCCCATTTTCCGTATTAACAGGGGTCCAACAGGGGTGAAATACCGCTATCGAACAAATCCCGACGGATACACACCCCTATAGACCTCTATAGATAATGTTCTATTTTTGTTCTATATCATTTCGGCCCCAAATAAACCTGCTCAACTGGTTGTCTTTCTTCACTCCCGGTTGAGCGGCATGATGTCAAGTAAATGCAGCTGAAGTTTGGCGATCTGATTATCGTCGAGCATGTAGTCGTGGCATGTACCATATTCTGCGCGATGGTTTCGCAGATCTGCGAAACCATCGGAGGTGTTGTAGAGCGCTGCGACTCCTAGTTTTTCCATAACCTTGATATGATCGCTGATATCGTTGGTGTCGCAGAACTCGCAAATGTCTAGCCCTATGCGTGACAGGTTCACTTCGCCCGTGGTTAGGATGTCGGCATCATAGAATAAGGATGGCGTTTTGAACGTTTGACCATCGTGCTCGTGTAACCAGTGGACCCGCAGGCAGACGTTGCCGATTTGTTTGGTGCCCGGGTCCTCCTGGTAGTATGGCGGCAATGTCCCGACGAGCTCACCTAATAGGGCGAGACGTGTTTCGATGTATCTGTTTCGGGGCAGCTTGGAGTTTACTACGGCTATGCGGCCGATGGTCGGATTTTCGGACTTGAGTTCGTTGAACTTATCAATGTCGGGCATAGTCACCATTGCAACAAACATATGGTATAGCCCTTCGCTGTCTGTTTCGTTATTCAGTGGTTTACCATATTTAGCAAGCTGCCTGCGTGCTTGATTGATGATACCGCCCTGCTCTATGTTGATATGCACACTATAATTATAACTATTGGTCCAAGGCCATTATGTGAGAAATGTATCGCAAAGTGTTCTATATTTGTTCTGATTGCTCTGCGTTGGAGGAGTCGGGCTGCTCTGCTTCGGCGGAGACTTGGGCTTTGACAAGTTTTTCCAGGTTTTTGTCGATGTTCAGGATTGCCCGTTCGACGCGCCACTTGTAAAGGTTGTTGAACAGCATGACGACAACTACAATGATTGTCAGCACAACACCGACGACGGTCAGCAGCTGCAGCTGCGGCTGTAGTTTGTTGAGTACTTGGTCAACCTGCTGCGTTTGTTGTTGTGAGCCGGTGCCGAGGATTGAGTCTGCGTTGTCCATGAGAATTAATGCCTTTTGCTTCACCTATCATAGCACGGGCGCTAGCGGATTTTGAGGAGGCCCATCGTGTCATCGTCTTTGGACTGGGCTGCCGCGGGCGCAGGTTTATGTTCAGTCTTGTGCTCTGGTTGATGAGCCGCGTGGGCAGGCGCATGGTGCGCTGGCTGATGCGCGTGCTCGGGCCTAGCTGTGGGCTGCTCTTCCTTGGTTTCGCCGGTCTTCTTGCGGCGGCTGCGAGTGCGCTTTTTCTTGGCTGGCTGGTCATCGGCCGGCTTTTGGTCATGCTCGGCTGGCTTTGGCGATGCGGCTACGGCTGCCTCACCCTGCGGAGTTTCGATGATGAATTTAGGACGGTTGGGCTCACCGGCTGGTTGCCCTAGCGGCTCGGGTCGTGGCTGGGCCGCGGAGCGCGCGCTGGGGTCGATCGGCCACTGTTTGGCCTGGGCGGTCGACACGGGCTGCTGTGCTTGTTGGTCGTTCGGATGTGGGGCGGGTTTGAAGCCGGGATTGCCCGGTCCTTTTCGTTGCAGGTTCTCGGGCGGCATGATGGTTTCGTTGATTGATTGCTCGACGTCCTCGCGAGTGCGGCTGTAGTTGGTGCGGGTGTTCTCGACGATGACGGCGGTGTTGTCAGTCTGCGCCGGTGGCAGCTGCAGTGTGCGGGCGCTAAAGGCGGGCGTCTTTTCACCTCTAATGACCATGTTGATGACGAAGTTTCGGTTGTGCATCTGCAAGAGGTCGTTGGCCTCGAACTGCGGTTCGAATTGCTTGACCAGAATTGGCGCGTCATCGGCCGAGACACGGAAACAAATCATCGTACCGACGTTACCAAACACGGCGTCGCGCACAGTGTCGCTCATCTGTGAAATGTATTGGTTGGCTACGGTCAGGTTCAGGCCATACTTACGCGCCTCGGACAGAATCGTGGCGAACGAATCGGTAGCGAAGTTCTGGAATTCGTCGACGTACAGATAGAACGGGCGGCGGTCCTCGATGTTCGGGATGTCACTGCGGCTCATGGCGGCCAGCTGAATCTTGGTGACCAGGAACGAGCCCAAGATACCGGCATTGTCCTCGCCGATCAGACCTTTTGACAGGTTGACGATCAGGATTTTGCCCTCATCCATCATCTGGCGGATGTTGAACGTTGATTTCGGCTGGCCGATGATGTTACGGATGACCGGGTTGGCGGTAAAGGCACCGACTTTGTTCAGCACCGGCGCGATGGCTTCGGCCTGGAACTTGTCGGTCCAGCTGTTGAACTCGACATTCCAGAACTGCAGCACCACGGTATCTTTACAGTACGATAGTGTGTCCTTGCGGAACTTTTTGTCGGTCAGCATGCGGGTAATGTCGAGCATGGTTGTCTCTGGCCGGTCTAGCAGCGCCAGGATGGTGTACCGCAGAATGTACTCCAGTCGCGGTCCCCACGATTCGCCGAACATGCGTTTGAGCACGCCGATGACTTCGGAACTGATGTTCGATTTCATCGACGGATCGGTGACCTCGAGCGGGTTGAAGCCCAGCGGATATTTGGTGTCGGCGGGGTTGAAGTACACCACGTCTTTGATGCGGTGACCAGGGATAAATTTCATGTTGTCGACGGCAAAGTCACCGTGCGGGTCGATGATGGCATAGCCTTGATTGTGGTAGATGTCGCTCAGAGCCAGCAGGGCCAGCGTGCCCGATTTACCTGCTCCGGTCTGGCCGATAATATACATGTGACGCGAACGGTCGCTACGCAGCATGCCGAATTGGTGGTTGATGCCACGGAAGTTCGTCAGACCAAAGGCGCTGATGTTGTGGTCGACCGAATCGTCGCCGGTTAACACCGGTAGTTTGGCTGGCGGTTCGGCCGTCTTGGATGAGGCCCAGACGATGTTCGGCGTCTCGACGTTGGTGTGCGGTAAGTGGAAGACCGAGGCGACTTCCTCGATGTTGAGAATGTAACCTTTGTCGGCAAAGAGGCGTGCGCGGTAGCGCTCAAGGTCCTCTTTATTAAAGCTGGCGTTGGTCATTTTGAAACCGTTGAGGTTGGTGCTGTTGAACTGCTTGAACGTACCGACAATCGCCTGCATTTGAAGTTTGGCGTTGGTCTGGCTTTCGCCTAGGTAGGCCAGGCGGATTTTGACTTGGTAGCCCAGTTTGGTGGCTTTCTTCTCGGCCTCGGCGACGCGGGTTTTGTCACGTTCGGACATTTCCGGCACGGCCGGTTTGCCGTTTGCGCCCTGCTCTGGCGGTTGCCACAGGGCCTCGAGCAAGCCAAAGAACCACTTGGCGTCAAAGTTGCCGCCAGCAAAGAGTCCACCTCCCCTACCCGACTTGATGCGCTTGGCCCAGTTTTCGGTGGCCTTGTGCCACTCATCGGGAATCGGTCGCACTAGCACTTGGACCCACAGTTCCTCGCCGGTCGTCTCGAGTTTGGCGAGCGTCCCGGTGATACCGGCTAAGGGGTCGACCTCAAATGACTGAAAGGTCTTGATTGGCAAGTACTCGCTGTCGGTCAGCGAGATTTCACTCGTGTAGACAACGGTGTGGTTGCGCTCGTGGGCGACGTAATCCTCGTCGGCCTCGTGAATTTGGACGGTCGGATACTGGGCGTAGATTTGCCCCTCGACGAACGACCGCAGCGATGTTGGCACCCAAACATAGAAACGGATCTGTCCGTTGACAGATGCAATTTCAAAGCTCAGGTGTTCTTGAATACCGCCGTTTTGCTTCAGCTCGACGCCGTCGCGCAGAATACCGTGCAGACTGGCAAACAGCTGCTCGGCGGCCAGCTCTGACTTGTCGTTCGCCTTTGGAATTTCGAGGACGAGCAGTGTACTCTCGATAGCTTTGACGGCATCAATCTGCCGGTAGTTTCGCCAAGTCAGGTAGCCGAGCACCAAAACGACAGGCACCCATACATACCAGGAAAGGAGCAGACCGATTAACCATGAGATTACTTCCATATGTACTCTCCTATTGTGTCACCTTGCGCCCCTGTAGGCAAGCTTATGCTTTGAGGTAAGCTAAGACTATTTTTCGTCAGCAAGCGCGTAGGTGGCTTTAGCGACGCGTTTGAACTGCGGTTTGCTTTGGAGGTTGAGCAGAATAGTTGTTTCTTTCACCTGGCGGCTTTTCAGTACGCGCTTGACGATTTCGTCGCGGTGCAGAGGCTCTCTGCTCTTTTTCAGGATGTCAGAAATCGTGTCAGCGACGGTACCCTTGCTGTAACCCCAGCTGTCGAGGGCGTAGATACCACGACCGATCAGAACAAAGCGCTTGTCTTTGATCAGCTCGTTGTGGATGGCCTGCGTGGTCACGTTCTTGCGGCTGAAGTTGCTGTCCTTGATAGAGCCAGCGATTTCAGAAAAGTGCATCGGCTTGCCGTTTTCGGCGAGGATGACGTAAATCTTGTCGCGAATGTTCTTTGGGTTGACGGTTGGCCATTTGTTGAGGCCCCACATGTCTTTGAGGTTTGCAAGATGCTTGCTGACAGTAGCCAGGGCACGAACATGTGCGGGATGTTCATGGTCTAGCTGCTCATGAAGTGTTTCGATTGTCAACGGCTCGCCGTGCTTCTTGACTGCTGCAACGACCGCGTCAACTTGGCTGCGAACTTTCTTTTCGTCGCCGTATTCAGCGATAGCAACAGCGGTGCGGTAGTTGTCGTTTTCGTCAACGACAGTCAGTTTTGGTGCCAGCGTCGCAGCAAAAGCAACACGAGCACGTGACAGAGGTGTAGCCTTGTCGCCGAGTAGTGCGTCGGCCAGGTCGTTAACGGTTGCCAGGCGGCCCATTTCGCTCAGTTCGCGAACTATAGCCTTCTCTACTGTCTGAACAGCAGGGATTTTGCCTTCGTCGCTAGCGATTTTCAGCCGGATAAGGATTGCTTTTTCTAGTTGTCGGACACGCTCACGGGTGATGCCAAGCAGCTCACCGATCTGTTCCAGAGTCTCCTTGCGGTCATATAGACCAAAACGACGTGTAATGATTTCACGTTCACGTTCTTGCTCAACAGCGCCCAGGATGGCCTCGACAGCACCGTCTATATCGACAGTCGTCGCTTCTGTTGTAGTCTTGCTTGGAGCTTGGCTCATTTGGTTATTCCTCTCTGCCGCACCTCAGTTTTTAGGATTATTTATAATATTATGTTCTTGTATTTCATTATAAAACATATTTTTTATAATGTCAAACATTTTTTGTACTTGTGTCGATTATATCATGGAATAGACGCATTACGTAAAGAATGTTTTTAAACTATCTATACTCCCCTATTATTTTGTGGATAACTAAGTATAAACATAAAATGAACCCGCCGGCGAATGGCGGTACCGGAGCGTTTCGCTCGACGGCGGGTTCATTCGTGGCGGGTACTACTGTACGCCGGTGAGGCCTAGCTGATCCAGGTACTCGACCTCTTGTTTGATCAAGGCGAGCCGGCTGGCGGTGGCCTGGGCGGCCGCGCGGATGGCGTTTGCCTCTGGAGTGCGGTTGCCACCCTGGGGGTTCTGTTTGTACGTGACGGCGTTCAACTCCTGCAGGACGAAGTAGCTGTCAATGTGGGACTTGTAGTGGTAGGCGTTGAGCCATGCCAACTGATGCATATCTGCTGGCAGACCTTCATTGTTGAGGGCGCCCAGCAGCATCCAGAATCGGACATCGCCCGGATCAATGATGCGCGGGTTGCGGCACCGCTCCTCCCAGAGCTGATTGTCGTGCCGGGCACTGGAACTCGCGTGGATTTGAGCGGCCAGCACCGGGTATAGCAGCCAGTTGCGGAGCTTGAGACCTTCGCGCCCCGGCCGTTCAGGCAGGACTTCGAAGTATTTCTTTACTTCCTCGTCCGGTTGCCCCAATAGCCAAAAGCTGGTGGCGAACTCCTCGATGTACATGTACTTCCTTCCAAAGGTGACGGATGTATGCATTATTTATATCATCTAATGTATATTTTTGCAAATTAAAGAACCGGGTATCCCTACCGTGTTGGTACAAGAATTAATGTTTTTTCGCAATATAACTGGGGTGATTCGAAAAGTTCCGGCGTGGAAAATCTGAAGCAAAATTCTCTCACGTAATCAGGG
>Ga0335069_10013531_pt1 | contig 11451 bp, 9 predicted proteins | sample Lox_Sample_11_FD_206714 | JGI IMG/M metagenome (GOLD analysis project Ga0335069, IMG submission 206714) | Soil microbial communities from Loxahatchee National Wildlife Refuge, Florida, United States - Lox_Sample_1.1 | ecosystem: Environmental > Terrestrial > Soil > Wetlands | place: USA: Florida... | reverse complement strand
CTCCTCGGGGCGCTCGTCGACCAGGAGGATCATGACGTGGCACTCGGGGTGGTTCTCGAGGACGCCGAGGGCGATGTCACGCAGCATCGTCGTCTTGCCCGTGCGCGGCGGGGCGACGATCAGGCCGCGGGTGCCCTTGCCGATCGGGCAGAACAGGTCGATGACGCGGGTGGTCATCCGGCCGTCCTTCATCTCGAGGTTGAGATGCTCGTTCGGTGTGATGGTGAGCAGGTTGGCGAAGTCGAGCGCGCGCCGGCGCTGCTCGAGGTCGACGCCGTCGACCTTCTCGATGAAGCGCACCTTGGGGTTCGGGAAGCGGTCGTCCGGCGTGGCGAGCGCGGTGACGATGCTGCCCTGCTGCAGCTTGAAGCGGCGGATGAGCTCGCGCGGCACGAAGGGATCGCTCGGCCGGCGTTTGCCGAACCGGGTCAGGTCGAGCAGCTGGCCGTTGCGGCTGGCGTCGATGTCGAGGATGCCTTCGACGCGAACGGAATTGTCCGGCTGGGCCGGGGGCTGGGTGGGGGCCGGCGCCGGGGTGGCGGCGGGCGTTGATTCATTTTCCATGCTAAAACGGGGGTTGGCAGCTGCCCAGACTTGACCGCTAAATCCGACGGAGGCATTTAGGGAACCCTGTCATTCCCCAACCCCAAAAGAGGACAAGCCAGTGCCGGATCAAACGATAACCTCAGTGTCTCGGGAGAGTCGGGTGTTCAAGCCCTCAGCCGAGTTCAAGGGCCAAGCAAACCTTGGCAGCTTCAACACTTACCGTAGGCTCTACGCCGAGTCTGTCAACGCTCCAGAGAAATTTTGGGCCCGCCAGGCCCGGGAACACATCGTCTGGCGCAAGCCTTTCAAGACGGTCCTTCAGTGGAAGCCGCCGCACGCCAAGTGGTTCGTGGGTGGGAAGTTAAACGTTACGGAGAACTGCCTCGACAGGCACCTCGGCACGCACCGGGAAAACAAGGCGGCGATCATCTTCGAGGGTGAGCCGGGGGACGTGCGGACCATCACGTACCGGCAGCTTTATTTCCACTCGTGCCGGATGGCGCACTTCCTCGAGAACATGGGAATCAAGGCCGGTGATCGCGTTGCGATCTACATGCCGATGATCCCCGAGGCGGTGATCGCGATGCTCGCCTGCGCCCGGGTGGGCGCGGTGCATACGGTGGTTTTTGGCGGCTTCAGCCCGGAGGCGCTGAAGGACCGGATCAACGACTGCCAGGCGCGGCTGGTCATCACGGCCGACGGCGGCTGGCGCCGCGGCAAGGTCGTCGAGCTCAAGGCCAACGTCGACCAGGCGCTCGAGGGGGCGCCGAGCGTGCACACCGTGATGGTGGTGAAGCGCTGCGGCAATCCGATCAACATGGTCGAGGGCCGCGACGTCTGGTGGAAGGAGGCCTGGGAGGGCGCGCCGAACAAGCACGACGCCAAGGCCTTTGATTCCGAGCACCCGCTGTTCATCCTCTACACCAGCGGCTCGACCGGGAAGCCGAAGGGCGTGCTGCACACCAGCGCCGGCTATCTGCTCGGCACGAAACTCAGCGCCCAGTATGTCTTCGACCTGAAGGACAACGACCGTTACTTCTGCACCGCGGACATCGGGTGGGTCACCGGCCACAGCTACGTCGTTTACGGCCTGCTTTCGAACGGCGCGACGGTGTTCCTCTACGAGGGCGCGCCGAACCAGCCCGAGCCCGACCGGCTGTGGCACATGATCGACCGCCACGGCATCACCATCCTCTACACCGCGCCGACCGCGATCCGGGCGTTCATGCGCTGGGGCGACAACTACGTGCTCCGCCACCGGCTCGACTCGCTGCGGCTGCTCGGCTCGGTCGGCGAGCCGATCAATCCCGAGGCCTGGATCTGGTACCACAACATGATCGGCAAGAAACGCTGCCCGATTGTCGACACGTGGTGGCAGACCGAGACCGGCGCGATCATGATCACCCCGCTGCCTGGCGTCACGCCGCTCAAGCCCGGTTCCGGCACGCTGCCGTTCTTCGGCGTATTGCCCAAGGTGGTGAACGAACATGGCGAGGAGGTGCCGCGGAATTCCGGCGGCAAGCTCGTGCTGACCAAACCCTGGCCGTCGATGCTGCGCACGCTCTGGGGTGACGACGACCGGTACAAGAAGGCCTACTGGAGCGAATTCGCGAAGCACCCGCACTATTACTTCACCGGCGACGGTGCCCGGCAGGACAAGGACGGCTACTTCTGGATCGTCGGCCGCATCGACGACGTGCTCAACATCTCCGGCCACCGCATCGGCACGGCCGAGGTCGAGAGCGCGCTGGTTTCCCACCACGCGGTGGCGGAGGCGGCGGCGGTCGGCCGCGCCGACGAGCTGAAGGGCCAGGCCCTGGTCGTGTTCGTCACGCTCAAGGCCGGCCATGAGGCGAGCGAGCCGCTGAAGGAGGAGCTCCGCGCACACGTCGGCAAGGAAATCGGCTCGCTGGCCAAACCCGACGTCATTCGCTTCGCCGCCGCGCTGCCCAAGACCCGCTCCGGAAAGATCATGCGGCGGCTGCTGAAGGAGCTCGCCACGGGCGGCACGGTGAAGGGCGACACGACGACGCTCGAGGACTTCTCGGTCATCGCCGCCCTGCAGCAGGACGAGTAAGGCGTTTCGTTCGCGCCTCCAAGGGGGGGCCGGTGCCCGCGCCGGTCCCCTGCGGAAGCTGTGCGAATATCCGGGTGCGCTTCGTGCGCGCACGGGGAGGCCGAGCCGTCCCCGGTGGCCGTGGCTGGGGGGAACGCCGCGCCTGGCGCGCAATAATGATTTCGGTTGTCCTCCCGTTCCCTGCCGCCTCTGCCAGGTCGCACGTCCGCGCTCCGCCCGTTGTCGATTCAATCCTTTCGGGCAAATGCAGTACGGCGGTGGCTTGAGCGGGATGGGCGTTGCGCTCCTGCTGGAAACGCCGCGTCGGGCCGGGCGTGGCCCGACGACGATGTCCAGTGACTCCTCCTGGCGAGCGGATCAACGCGGCTCCACCCTGCTGGAGCTGCTGGCGGTGCTCGCGATTCTCGCGCTGCTGGTGGCCCTGGGCGCCGGGGCCGCGCGGCGGGCGATCGAAATCGGAAGGGTTTCCCGGACGCAGGCCGAACTCGCGCTGCTGTCTTCCGCCCTCGAGGCTTTCAAGCGAGACTACGGCGATTATCCGCGGACGGCCGACGCCGCCCAGCTTCTGCAGGCCCTGCTCGGGCACGCGGGACCGGATGGCGGGACCATCGACGGGCCGGTGCGGATCGAGCCGGGACGCTTTTCAGTGGGCGTCCCGCCCGGAGGGACGGCGGACGCCCCGCCGGTGTTGCTGGATGCCTGGGGCCGCCCGTATGCGTATGTTTACAAGGTGCCGGCGGACGGCTGGCGCAATCCGTTGTACGCGCTGTATTCGCTGGGACCCGACGGTGCGACCGGGTCGTGGTTGTCGGCGGAAGGCTATCCGGATCGCGCCGCGATGGCGAAGGCCGGACTGGTCGGCGTGGGCGGACTTGATCCATGAAGCCGCGGTTCCCGGGATTCACCCTGCTCGAGGTGCTGACGGTGGTCGCCGTCATCGGCGTCCTGGTCGCCCTGCTGCTGCCGAGCCTGGCGGCGGCGCGCGCGGCCGCCAACCGGGCGTCCACCAAGGTGCGGTTCAACGAATGGGCGGAGGCCATCGAGTCCTTTCGGGCCGAGTACGGCTTCTATCCCCAATTCCCGGCAGGCGGACTGGTCAATGATGGCGCGGGAGCGGCGGCGGCGGACGACCACCCGTTCCACGATGTCCTGGCTGGACGGCGACGCGACGGCCACGATCTGCCGGAGGGCGGATCGGCGTCCTCGGCGGCGGTTCAGAACCCGCGGCGGATCCGTTTCCACACTTTTGGCGCCGCCGAGTTCGACGACTCCGGCCGGCTGCAGGACGCGTTTGGCAATCCCGAGATCGCCGTGCTGGTCGATGCCGACCTCGATGGGGTGATCAAGGTGGGCGCCGACGTGGCGACGCTGCCGGCGGTGCACGCGGCGGACGGCGCGGCGCTGACGCCGAGCGCCGCCGATTTTCCCCCGTCCGGGCTGCGGGCGGGTGTGGTCTTCTACTCGGCGGATCCGCGCGCGAGCGCCGCAAATCCACGCCTGATCCTGAGCTGGAAATGAACGACATCGGCCTCATTGGCGGGGCAAATCGGAGCCGGGGACATCCGGCGTTCAGCCTGCTCGAACTCCTGGTTGTTCTGGCGCTGCTCGCGGTGCTGGCCGTCGGCGTGGTCGGCGGGCGCGACCGGGCGCACGCCCTGGCGGTTCCGGAAGCGCAGTCCGCCGTCGCCGCGGCCCTGGCGGCGGCGCGCGGCCGCGCGGTCGCGACCGGGCGGGCCACGCGCCTGCTCGTCAACGACGGACCGCCCGGCGGCGCAACGGCGCGGCGTTACCTGCGTTTGCTCGTGGTGCAGGAACAGGATCCGGCCGGCGCAGGCTGGGCCACCGTGCTGGTGGTCGTTCTGCCCGAAGGTGCGGCGGTGATGCCGTCGCCGGATCGCATGCCGACCGGTCTGCTCGATCATTCGGCGGATTGGACGACGCAGAGCGGCGTGGCAATGGCGTCCGGCGCACTGGCCTCTCCGGCGGAAAGCGGGGCGGTCGGCGAGTATCCCGCCGACGACTGGAGCCAGGTAATATTCTCGCCGTCGGGCGTGCCGGGAACGGCAGACGGGAGCATCATCCTGGCGGCTGCCCGGCGGCAACCGCCGGGCAACGCGTTGCCGCTCATCCTGGTTCAACCCGAGGCTGCGCGCGGGGTTCAGCTCAGCCGGTACGGCGTCGCAGTGCCGATCAATTCGCCCGGGAGCTGGTAGGATGAATACGGCCGTCCACGGCAGCCGGGTTTCTCGCCGCGCCAGCGCGGGCGGGACGCAACCGGCGGGTGCGCCGCAACCGCGCACACTGACGCCGCGAAGGCCGGTCCGGTCCGACATCGCCGCCGAGGACGGGAAGTTTCCGGCCACCGGCATGAAAGAGAAAGACCGGCGCGAAGGCTTTTCCCTGATCGAAGTCGTCTTCGCGGTCGGCCTGCTCGTCCTCGCGGCGATTCCCTTGCTCGCTCTGCTGCCGGTGGCGGACGGGCTGGAAGCCGAGGCGCGCGATTTCGGCACCGCTGCGTCCCTGGCCGAGAGCATCCGGCTGGAGGCCGAATATCTGATACCGGTGGCGGACTTTCCGGACTTCGAGGAATTGCCTCTGGCGGCGGCGCGCGATGGCACGGGCTTGCAGCCTTTTACCGCGGAGCTGCCGGCCGCCGCCGGATATTTCCGCGTGAACCTGGCGGCGACGGCGTCCGCCCCGCTGGACTATTCTCCGGACAATCCGCTGTTGGTGCTGCAGGTCCGAATCACATGGCCCGGCTCCGCGGGAACCACCGCCGCCGGGCGTCGCGGAGAATTGCAGTTTTTCATCGGCCTGCGTCCGTGAGCGTCCGTCGTCCAGCCGCCGGCTTCACCCTCGCCGAACTTCTCGTCGCGGCGGCGATCACGCTGGGCCTTGGCGCGCTGGCGCTCGGGCTCGCTGTGCACGCGCTCGAACACTGGCGTCGCTGGGAAGGCGAAGCGATCGCGGAGACCAACGGCCGGCTCGCGCTGGATGTGCTGGCGGGTGACGTTCAGGGCGCCCTGCACCGGGCGGACGGCGGAACCTGGCTGGCGGCGGCGATCCTGAACTCGCCGGACGAACTGGCGGACCGCCACGGCTGGCGGGTGAATTCGGTCCCGCCGGGTCGGATCAAGCCGGCGGGTGCTTCAAGCGTCCGCGCCATGGTCACCGGCCCGATCGCCTATGGCCGCTTCGGTCTGGGCGGAGCGTGGCTCAGGTGGTTCACACTCGATCATGCCGGCCTGCCGACCGCGGTCTCCTACCAGATCTGCCGGCTCCCCCTGGGCCCCTCGGCTGACATCCCGGACGCGCCGCGGTATGTGTTTGTGCGCCGCGCCAATGATCAGGTGCTCGATCGCGGGACAGACCTCAGCTCGGGCTACAGCGACCTCGAGGTGCCGGCGGTGGCCGACATTTTGGCGGGCGATGTCGTCGATTTCGGCGTTCGGCTGTTTGTCCGGGATCGCGACGCCCCGGACGGACTGCGGCAGGTTTATCCCCGGGCCGACGACGACCCAGCCGGCTATCTTGCGACCGGCCGGGACGTGGCCGCGACCGGAAACGTCTTTCCCGAAGTGGGTGATTTCATGCTGCGCGTGCTCACGACGGAGGGCGCGGACCTGGTGGCGAATCTGGAGTCCGGCCGCGGCCGTTCGACCCGGGCGGACGACGACGAATGGTGGCGGGTCGTGGAGAGGAATTCCGTGGTGCAGGTGCGCCGCGTTGAATTCAAGGCGGGTGCGCCATGAACCGGGCCGGCCGCCAGCGCGGACGGACGGACGGGTTCGCCCTGATGTTGATCGTGGCCTTGCTGGCGCTGTTGGCGGCGCTGGCCGTCGCGCTCGGGTCGAGGCTGCGGGTCCGCGGGTTCGAGGCGGACACGGCGCGCCATCAGGCGGTCGCGCGGCAGAATGCGCTGTTGGCGCTGGACCTGGCGGTTTCGCGGCTGCAGCGATTTGCCGGACCGGACGCGCGCGTGACGGCGACGGCGGACTACCTGGCGCCCGCGCCGCGGGTGCATCTGACGGGAGTCTGGCCGGCCGGCGGTTTTGGGACCGCACCGCTCGCCTGGCTGGTGAGCGGCAACGAGGGCGCGGATCCCACCGCGATCACGCCGGCATCACCGCCTGGCCGCGACGTGTTGGTGGTGGGCCCCGCGACCGTCGGGGAATACGCGGCGGAAGACCAGGTTTACGCGCCGCTGGTCGACCTCACTGGTTTCGGCGGCCCGACCGGCCGGTATGCGTGGTGGGTGGGGGACCTGGGCGTGAAGGCTTCGCTCGGGCTGGCGGACCGCTCTCGGGAGATCGGGTATGCACCCTACGACCAACCGGCCATGCTGGCGGGGTTGCGCACGCAGATGGCGCGCGGCCCGACATTGCTCGGAGCTGACGCCCGCGCCGGGTTTGATCCGCAGGCGGGCGAAAACCCGATAAGGCTGGCCCGGCTGCTGGCGCCCCGGCAGATGGAAGCACTCACGGGCGCCGATGGCGGTTCACCGGCGGAACTTCTCAAAGCCAGCTTTCATCACGTGACCGCCGTCCATTCCGGCGTCCTCGCCAGCACGCGGACCGATGAATTCGGCGGGTTGAAGGGCGACTTGTCGCTCGACCCCGGACAGCTGGGTCCGGCGTTCGCCGGCTGGAGCAACCTGGCCGGATACCTGGAGCCGACGGCGTCGGGGGCGGGACTCGTTCCGCCGATCCGCGACGACAATGCGATGCGGCGGCGCTATCGAATGACGGTCCCGGTGGGCACGTCCGCCGGCGCGGAACAGCCGCCGTTCGTCTTTGGCGTGGCGCCGGTGCTGACCGAACTCCTGCTGCAATTCAGCATCCAGCGCTCCGGCCCGGCGGTGCAGGTGAAATCCCGTCTTTATGTCGGGCTGTGGAATCCATACACGAGCGCGTTGGTGCCGGAGCCGCTGCGGCTCACAATCAGCGGATTGCCACCGGTGTCGGTGACCGATCTGGAGGGAGCCGGCGGCTTGAGCGTGGATCTCCAGCATTTTCTTGGCGGCCCGGACAGCCCGCCCTATGCGGTCAATCTTCCATTCTCCGACTCGGGCAAAGCCGACACGCTGTCCTGGCTGCCGGGCCGGCTGTATTCATGGACGACCCAGACGGGCGCGAATCCGTCCGCCGATCTGCACTTCTACGACAAGAACATATCCGCCAGCGGCTGGCTGGTGAACGCTTCCATCCCGGGCTCGGCGCATCTGGCGGCGGCGGTGGGTGCGTCCGCCCAGCTCACGGTGACGCTGCAGCGCGCCGACGGAACGACGCTGGCTGCCTACGCCAGCCCGGTCTTTCCCGCGTTCACGGTGCCGGACACCATGGCCACGGCGCAGGGCGGCTGGAATTTCGGCTTCGGCTTCCGCCTCGGCCAGGTGAGCACGCACTCGACCGACCGCGCGTGGCTGGTGACGGACGGGCGGGATCCGCGCAATCCGGCCATGCCGGCCGGAGCGTTTGAGGCCTTCGACCCGGCCAAGGGTTTGGCGCCGCCGGCCTATGGAGGAACGCCGGCCACCGCCACCGGGCTCGATCACTTTCTGCTGTTCCGCTCGATGGGCGGAAGCTCGAACGTGTCGGTGACCGCGAATAACGACACTCCGGTATTCGAGTTGCCGCGGCAGGCCGTGGTGAATCCGGCCGGGCTGCAGCACCTCCAGGTGGCCGGTTCGCGGCCGTTCGCCGTCGGAAATCCGTGGGCACCCGCTGTCGGCGGCGTGTCTGCCAATGCCGTCTTCGACCGGTTCTTTTTCTCCGGACTGGCGCCCTCGGCGCTTCACCCCGATCTCGCCGCCGGCGAGCCGCTGCCCGCCTTTCACCTCGCGTTGGTCGAACCGCGGCCGAGGCCGTCCGCTCCGCTCGAATTGTCGGACCTGCTTTCCGCCGGGGCGCACAGCAGTCGCTTCCTGCTGCAGCGCGGTGCGTTCAACGTCAACTCAACGAGTGCGCTGGCCTGGCAGGCGGTGCTCTCGTCCGTTCGTTTCGCCGACACGGGCTGGAACCGGGCCGACATCGACAATAGCGCGTCGCCGACGCCCACGCTGGGCACACAGGTGGCGGCGAGTCCGGGTACGGTTGCGGAGTTCTTTGCCGACGCCGCGGTGACTGCGCCCGGATTTGCTGTGTTTCGCTTTCCGCAGTCAGCCCAGGAGACCTTCTATGCCGCATCGCTGGCCAATGGGAACGCGCCGTCGCGGGTTCCGTTCCGGCACGGCGTCCGCGGCGGAGACGAGGCGGGAAACTACCCGGGATTTTCGGTTGCCCAGATCGCGACCCTGGCCGGACAAATCAGCAGGCGCGTACGCCAGCGCCTGGCCATCGGCGGACCGTTTCGCCAGCTCGAGGAATTTCTGAGCCCTTCCGCGAACTACGGCGGACGGAGCCTGCTCGAGGATGCGATCCTCGCGTCGGGACTGAATGCGGCGGGCCTGCAGCCGCAACCGGTGGCGGCGGCGGCGTCCGATCCGGGATTCTGCTCGTTGACGCTCACCCAGGCCGATCTGCTCGGCCTGCTGGCTCCGTTTCTGCAAACGCGTTCCGACACCTTTCTCATTCGCGCCTATGGCGAGAGTCTCAATTCGGCGACCGGCCAAACGGTCGCGCGCGCGTGGTGCGAAGCGACTGTCCAACGGCAGCCCGCGCCGTTCGCGGTTTCCGACGACGACATCCACCCCTCCGGACCCTTCGGCCGCAGGTTTCGAATCGTGTCTTTTCGGTGGCTCGATCCGACCGACGTCTGACGTCGGTCAGTTTTTTGGCGGACTTTGCGCCGGCGGCGTCGGGACCGGCGCGCCCGGCGGCGGCACCACGTTGGGCGCCATCTGGATCGGTGCGCCCGGCGGCCGCATGCCCGGCATTGGGCCGTGAGCGAACATGGCCGCCTGCATCTTGTCCCCAATCGCTTTCATCTGGGGATTGTCGGCCAGCGCCTTTTGCCGCACACCGGCCAGCTGCGTCTGCAACTGCAGCATCTGCTTTCGCAGGTCGACGATCTTCGCCATCAACTCCTTGCAGTCGGGGCGATCGAGCACCTGCTGCTGGAAGGCAATGAACGAGTGAAACTCCTCCTCGGTTAACACGCCCTCGAGATACTTCGGGAGCGCCTCGCGTCCGGCGCCGAATGGCGAGGGCATGACCGTGGTTGATCCATCCGGCGCCTTTTGGGGCGCGGCGCCCTGGGTCGTCGGCACCTTGAACTCGATCGGCGCCGGCGCCGCGGGCGCCGGAGCCTTGGCCGGCTCGGTCTGGGCGTTTGCAGTCACCGTGGCGAGGGCGACGGCGCACGCGAGTTGGCGGAAATTCGAGTTGGGGAGGTTCATCGTCGATGGTTGGCTACGAGAAGCGAGCAGGGGAGGGTGGCGCGATTGGCGGATATCGCAACGGGCCGGCGTGGTGTCGGTCAACATGATTAAGGACTCGATCGGCCCGGCCGCATAGGGTGCCGCCCGACAGGGCTTCCAGACCTTGGGCGAACGTGGTGGTTCCGCCCCGCGCCCGCCCCCCCGGGGGAAACAAGTGGTGCCAGAGGCCGGGATTGAACCGGCGAGCAACCCCGACGAGTCGGGGCTGCTCTACCCGGAGGACTGCAAAAATTCGGCGGCCTTTGCCGGATTCTTCCAGCGTTTGAGCATCCTTTCGACCTCGGCTGCTGCCTCCCGTGAGGCGAATGCTTTGGATGCCACCAGGGCGAGGTCACCACCCAGACGGCGCGTCGTGTAAGTGTGCCCGCGACGATGCTGCTCAAGCCGGCGGGCAACATCGGAGGTCATCCCAATGTAGTGGCGCCCGGTCCGTCCGCGAAGCAGGTAAACGTGGTGCATGACTGAGAACCCGGGTCGATCGGTGCTGCCTGGCCCGCCCGACGAAAGTGGTGCCAGAGGCCGGGATTGAACCGGCGACCAAAGGCTTATGAGTCCTCTGCTCTACCACTGAGCTACTCTGGCAAAATCGCAGGGGAAGAAGGCACAACACCCCGGGGAAATCCACAAGATTTTTCGGGCCGGCCGGGGCCGCCGCTCGGCCACGGATTGGCCTGCGACCCGGCCGGGCCCGGAGCCCCAAGGTCGGGTCAATTCTGCTTGGCGGCCGGCGGGGCGGCCGCCGGCAGGATCTCGACCGCGATGGTCTTCCGGTGGACCGGGATGACCTTGAGCTCGGTCGGGGTGTCCGCCAGCACCTCGTCGTTGGCGGTGTATTTCCGGAACGTGACGCCGGACAGCCCGCGGATCACGACCTCGAAATCCTTGTCGGCAAACTCGAACACCTTCTGCACATGCGTGACCTTGGGCAGCCACGGCGTGAACGCGGCGAGCAGCGCGCCGTGGTGGTGGAAGTTCGGCTGGATGTGGTTCACCTGAACCTCGAAGCGCCAGGTCGCCGCGCTGCGCGGGATTTCGAAGGTCAGGAACGCAACGGCCGCGTCCTCAGGCACGGGATAATCCGAGAGGACGTCGGCGGACACGATGCCGCCGTCCACCGGGGTGAAAATCTGCCCGGCGACTTGCAGCTTGATGTCGGCGGCGCTGACCGCGTCATGCCAGTCGGTCACGGTCTTGTCGACGTAGAGCGGACAGTGAACGAACACGCGGGCGTTGTGCCGGGTGTCGTCCCGTTCGACGTACTGCAGCATCATCCGGATCGACACCATGCTCAGCTCACGGCCCACCGTGAGCTCGACCCGCGCTGCGACCACCGTGAAAGGCGGATTCGCCCAGTCGTCGGCAGCCGCGCCAGCGGACGCGGCAAATCCACTGGTCAGAAGGATGGCGAGGAGGAAGACCGGGCGCATGGACACCACTTATTTTGTACCCG
>Ga0335069_10013530_pt1 | contig 11451 bp, 9 predicted proteins | sample Lox_Sample_11_FD_206714 | JGI IMG/M metagenome (GOLD analysis project Ga0335069, IMG submission 206714) | Soil microbial communities from Loxahatchee National Wildlife Refuge, Florida, United States - Lox_Sample_1.1 | ecosystem: Environmental > Terrestrial > Soil > Wetlands | place: USA: Florida... | reverse complement strand
GCCCGCCGGCGCCGCGCCGTCACCCGGCGCGGCTGCCGCACCGTCAGCGGCGGGCGCGCCGGCAGCCCGTGCCGCCGCCGCCAGGGCGTCCCGCCCGAGTTCGGTAGCGATGGCTGTCACCGTCTCCAACGTATTGCGGATGGTCGACGCCGGCGGCGCATCGGCGCCGCACGCCTTGTCGAGCGCGGCATTCAGGGCCGTGAACTCCTGCTGGCAGGCCTTCAGGTCCTCGACCAGGTCGACGAAGAATTTTGGCGGCGTCGCGCGGCGGCTGGCCTCAATCTGCTCCATCGTGACGGATCCCGCCTTGAGATGCCATGCCTTCGCCTTCTCGTCGGTCACTTTGGCCATATTGCTGGCCTGCTCGTAGTGCCAAGCGGCGAACGAACCGGCATCCTTGCCATCGGTCAACGGAACTTTGCGGATCGGGAGAATCAGCGTGCCGTCGGCCCCCTCGCCATTCAGCGCAGAGAACGGTGCCACCTTGGTCGCAATGCCCTCCTCGTCGGGCAGCGGATAAAGGCTATCCCAGTACTTCTCGACGAGCCCCCGCGCGAGCCGAAAGCCATCGCGCAACCCGGCGGCGTTGTGTCGCCGCAAGAGCGCCTCGGTCAGCCAAGCGGCAACCTCAAGGTCCTTGGCCTGCTCGGTCAGGATCTTAGGCCCCAAATCGAGGATCACCTTCCATTCCGGCAACAGCTCGCCCGGCTGGGGCTCCGCGTCGACGTCGCGCTCCTTGGCACGCGCGGCAAATCGCGCGTCCTTTACCTTGTAGTAGTCGGAGGCCGGATTGGGGTCGGCCCGGAGATCGGGTCCAGTCGGCTTGTCGCCGGGGATCGGGGCCAGCAGCTTGTCCAACTCAAGAACGTCTTTGGAAGCCATTGCCTGCCTGACGGTCTGATCTTGGTGAAGGAATTGCCGATGGGGCGCATACAATACATTGATTTGTGTGCAAGACAATCGCATTGCCGGCATGGCACCCGTGGTCTCGGCCGCCGATCTGCCCGCTTCGGCGCGAAACGGCCCGTCGGCACGACGGGCAGCTTGCGGACTTTCGACGGATTTGTGACGGACACCACATTTCTGCTGATGTCTTCGGCTTGTCCCGGTTCGATGCCGGCGCTAGATTTGCGGATGTCGTGAATCGAGGCCCAACGCCAGTCGCGGAAAGAGGCCAGCCATGCGATACAAGCTTCCCATCCTCCTGTGTTCGGCAATCCTGCTGGGCCTCGCGTTGGACGCAGCCGGAGCGTTGCGAGTGCTCGCCGACGATCTGCAGGGGCAGACGCGACAGGATTTCATCAACGCCCTCGTCCCGACGACTCGGGGCCTCAGCGTCAGCAGCGGAACGCCGCACAAGGACATGCGGATCCAGTTCGAATTCGGCTCCGCCGAGCTGACCGACAGCGCCAAGGCGGTGCTCAACGAGCTGGGGGCGGCGTTGCAGTCCGATCAGCTGTCCGAGTTCGAGTTCAGCCTCGTCGGCCACACCGACGGCGTCGGCTCGGAGAGCTTCAACCTGGATCTCTCGAAAGCGCGGGCTCAGGCCGTCAAACAGTACTTGACGAGCAAGTTCAACATCAACGCGGACCGGCTGCAGTCTGATGGCGTGGGCAAGTCGGACCTGGCGGACCCGAACGATCCGAGCAGCGCCCTCAATCGACGTGTCGTCATCACCAATCTCGGCTCTTAGCGTTCCGCCAGCTAGCACGGCCGCGTCACCTGCCCAGGAACCGGTATCGCGCGTCTCGCCAATCTTGATTTTCCGATCGCTGACGGTTGCCGTCGACTGACCCCGATGCGCTCACGCCCACGCCGGCCAGTGGCGGCACTACGACCTCGAGTCGGGCTCGATCGCGCCCTTTGTCGTGGCCGCTAGGGTCTGCGTAAAAACAGCACAGCGACACGCCGCCGCGCTTGCCGGCCGATGCGGCGGCGTAAACTTTCGCAGTGACGCCGGGTCGTGCGTCGGTGTCCGTCCAGAGGGGGTGCGCTTCATGGGGCGTTCCGCGGGACGCGCCGAAAATGGGGAGCTGGGGACGCATCGGCTCGCTCAAGCACAGGGGATACTTCCATGCGGAAAGCCCTTCTCGGCACCACCGCGCTTGTTGCCGCAAGTGTGGTCTTGGGTGATGCGCAGGCAACTGACGGCGTCAAGCTCACCATCGGCGGTCGCTACATGGGCGCTGCCGGCGTTCTCTTCGATGAAAACTCCAACGAGCCCGGCGTCACCAGCAATACGCGGAACTACGTCTTCAAGCAGGACGTCGAGGTCTACTTCCTCGGCGAGACCACGCTGGACAACGGCTTGAATGTCGGGGCGCGCGTCGAACTGGAGGGCCAGACCTCCAGCGACCAGATCGATGGCGTGTGGGCCTACTTCAGCGGCGGTTTCGGCGAAGTCCGATTCGGCGATACTGGAGAGGCTCTGGCGCAGATGTGCTACTTGGTGCCCAGCGCGTCGGGCATCTTCGGGGCGGACTCGCCGAACTTCAACTTCTCGAACGCCGGCCTGGTGTCGTTTGGCGCCACCAACGGCACCTGCTATGGCGTCGACGACAAGGCGACGAAGGTCGTCTACTTCAGTCCCAACTTCGGTGGCTTCAGCTTCGCCGCATCGTTCGCGCCTGACGGCAGCGAGGATACACGCAATACGTTCCAAGGTGCCGGCACGCGGCTCAACAACATCGGCGGCGGCGGTCAAGGCACCGGCCACGGCAACGACTCAGAAAACCTCTCTGTGGCCGCCAATTTCACGCACGACTTCAACGGCGTCCATCTCGTGGCCGGCGGCGCCGGCACCTGGAGCTTCCAGCGCGAGGAAAATCCGAACAACACGGGCCATCGACAGGAATACAATGGCTACGCCCAGGTCGGTTTTTCCGGCTTCACCATCGGCGGCGCATTCTCGGAGCGTCGCCACGTCGGCCAGGCCGGGCAGGACGCTCTCGTCTATGGCGCCGGCATCACCTACAATTGGGACGCGTGGACTGTGGGCGTCGGATGGACGCACGGCGACTACGACCTATTCGCCGACGGCGAACATATCATCAATCTGACGGCGAAGACGACGAAGACGGTGACGACGGACGTCCGCGAGACGCAGGACATCTTTGCGCTCACGGCGTCTTATGCCCTCGGGCCCGGCATCCAGATCGATGGCGTGCTCGAGTACGACAATGCCAATACGGATGAGAACGGCACGACGCTGGCCGGCGATTGGAGTGGCCTCTCCGTCGGCCTCGGCACGCTGATCAAATTCTAGACGTTCCACGAGCGACACGCGATCGTCGCTTGGTAAAGCTCGACAATACGATAGCCAAGGACTGGCCGCCCTCAATCATGATGCACTTGGCCCCGCCTCGGCGGGGCCTTTCTTTGGCGGCTGCGGCAGGGTGACGCCGGCAACTATGACGCAGCGCATAGAAGCATCGTACATGCTAAGTCCGATCCGCGGCTGTCCCTCGTTCTTGGCCGCATAGCTCGACGGAGCACACAAGCCCGTCGCGCCCAAGCGGCGGGCTTGTCGTCCGCGCCCGATACTCACCGCCAGCGGCGGGCGTCTGCCGGCATGGAGGCGTCAGTCGCTACATGCTGATCTGCTCGCGCAAGATCACCGCGGATTCGCTCGGCTTCATCGGCGGTCAGGAAAATCTCCACCAGCGCTCCCTCGGGCGCACTGACCGGCGGGAACCGGCGTCACTCGGCGGAGTCGGTTCCGCGCACTGGCGGGTGCAGCAGACGGACGTCGCCGCGAAAGCCGGCCGGAGCCTCATCGAGCGCGGTTCGCACGCGCTCGGCCAAATCTCGCTTTTTGTACGGCTTCCGCAGCAGCGGCGTGTCGGACTCGACTTCCAGGGCCAGCTTGCCGTCGAAGCTGGGATAGCCGGAGGTGAAGAGCACGCGGATCGCGGGCCGCAGGCGCCTGATCTCCTCGGCGAGTTGGCGACCGCTCATGCCATTGGGCATGACCAGATCGGTGAAGAGGAGATCGACGGCTTCGCTCTGCGATAACATGCGCAGCGCGGACGGGCCATCGGGTGCCGACAGGACCTGATAGCCGAGATCGGCCAGTTGCGTAACGACGACTTCGCGCACCGCGGCATTGTCCTCGACGACGAGGATGCGCTCGTTGCCGCGCGCCAGCCGCAACAAGCCGCGCGCAGCGGCGACCGGAAGCTCGGGCGGTGCGGCCTTCGGCAAGCACAACCAGATGCTGGTGCCATGCCCGGGAGCGCTGAAGATCTTCACGTTTCCGCCAGACTGCTTGGCGAAGCCGTAGATCATGCTGAGGCCCAGCCCGCTGCCGCGGCCGACCTCCTTGGTCGTGAAGAACGGCTCAAAGGCGCGCTCGATCACCTCCGCCTCCATGCCGGAGCCGGTGTCGGTCACTTCGAGCAGAACATAGTCCCCGGGGACGGCACCGGGGTTGCGCCTGGCATAGTCGGCGTCAAGGCGGATGTTGGCCGTCTCGATGGTAAGGGTGCCCCCCTCGGGCATGGCATCCCGCGCGTTCACGGCCAAGTTGATGATCGCATTCTCGAGCTGACCGCGATCGGCGTTGGTCGACCATAGATCCGCACAAGCCGCGATCTCGATATCGATGTCCTCGCCCAGCGAACGACGCAGGAGGTCGCGCATCTCATGGACGAGACGATTGAGATCGAGAGGCTGCGGTTGCAGCGGCTGGCGTCGCGCGAATGTCAACAGCCTCTGCGTCAGGTCGGCGCCGATTTCCGCCGCCACCATTGCGCGGGACAGCGCTCGCTCCAGACCCGGCGTACGCCCGGCGAGCTCGCTGGCAATTTCGAGGTTGCCGGTGATGACCATCAAGAGGTTGTTGAAGTCATGGGCGACGCCGCCGGTCAATTGGCCAAGCGCCTCCATCTTCTGCGCCTGGCGGAACTCCTGTTCGAGCGTCTTGCGCTCGGTGATGTCGCGCAACAGGATGAGCAGCCCGTCCGCCAATTGGTCCGCCATGGGCGTGATCGAAGCATCGACGTCGGCGATCGATCCATTCAATCGAACGAGACGCGTCTCGAGACGCGGGCAGGGCCGCCCCGACTTCAAGACGTCCGCGAATTGCTGCCGCACCAGGGAGCGCTCCGCGGCGTGCACCAAGTCGGGCCACCGGCGGCCGACGATCCGCTCGCTGTCGCCGGTGCCGAGCATGCGCAGGCAGGCGGCGTTGGCGAACAGGACCTTGTCGTGATGCAGGACCAGGACTCCCTCGGGAATGCCGTCCAACAGGCGGAGTTGCGACAGCTCGGCGGACTGGTCGCCTCCCTGCGCAGCGTGCGCATCGCCGCTGTGCGTCCGCGGGGGATCGGTCGCCTGCATGTTCTCGTCACGCCCAAGCTGCGTCTGAACCTGGGAGCGAGTGGATGCCGGAACCGATTAAGAAACCGGAAAGCCGTGCCGGCGGAGCGGGCGATCGCAAACCTCAGCTTCACCGAGGCCCGCTAAGGAGACGTACGCCGCGGGCCGGAGGTATGCGAGGACAGAGATGCCGTCAGATCCCTGCGCTAGGAGCCCGCAGGCAGACGTTGTTCACGCCGCGATGGCGCGCAACGCGGCCAGGGCCGCGCCGAAATTCCCAGCGTCAACGGCGCGCGTTGCACTGTGGAGCCCCTGCTGGACGGACGCTGATCGACAGCCCTCGAGCATCCGCGTCGCCAATGCCTCGTAGGCCGCGCGATGCACGCGGACGTCGCGATGACCCAGCTGCATGCGCTCGATCAAATCGCACAGCGTGTTGAGGGGCATCAGCAGACGATAGATCTCTTCGTCTTCGCTCTCGCCGGCATCGATCTCCCGACCCCACAGATCGGTCGGCTGCTCGAGCGGCACGAGGGAGGAGAGCGGCGTGAAGTTCGGCAGCACGTCAATCTGTGCGGCGTGGCGCAGTCCCATTATGTACCTCGCATTCCGCGACCGGTGCGCCGCCCAGGGGGCGATTAGGAAGATCTTGCGCGCGTCAAGTTTGCGGTCCAGTCCTTAACAAGGCATGAAAGGCAGCATGCCCATACAATCACTCGCATTATCGCCGATCGTTACGAAATGCGGTCGTTCCATCGCTTGTGCCGACCTGATGCATCCATATCGGACGGCACATAGATTTCGTTATTGGGAGCGGAACAGGTTGGTGAACCTCCACGCTCCTCCAGCCGACGACCGCGGGACTTGCGCCCGGTCTGCGCCAGTCCCGCCCCCGCGCAAAGCCGCCGGGGGTCAAGTGGACCGGCGCAACGCGATCGGTCAGTTCTGCGCGAGCGTGCCGGTCAGCGGCGTCGGGGCCGCGGCGATCAGCTGGCGCTGAATGACGGCGTCGTGGGCAAGCCGGGCCTGCGGCCTGACGCTGGCGTCGGCCGTCGCAAGAGCGGCCGCGAGCGTCGCCGTCCCCGACTCGACCGATCCCTGGCCAAGCGCGTAGACCACCCCGTCGGCGCCGTGCAGAGGCGCGATGAGCAGCGTGCCGCCGGAGAGACTGCGGGCGTTGCCGATCGGCGTCAGGTGGACCTCGACCTTGACCCCGTCGGTGGCGCCCTCGGGAAGCTCGGCGCTCAGCGTCACCGCTGCGATCCGGCCAGGCGCGATGGCGCCCCGCCAGGGCTCGATGCCGGCGCGCTTGAGAACGCCGACGATGGAGCGATCGACGAGCTCCTGATCGACGACGCTGTCGCCGGTTCCCGGCAGACCGACGACCAGTCCGACACCATAGAGAAGGTTGGCGTGGCCCGTCGCCGGGACCGCGCTGGCGACCGCCGTGTCACCCGCGGATGCGGACATACCGGAAACGGCGATCATGATGCCGGCCAGGAGCACCGCGAAAAGTGTACGGACGCGAGCCGGCTGTCGCGCCGTCGATGCCCTCAGGATGCGTGCCACTAGCATGAGTGCCACTCGGGCTGCGTGATCGTGCGCAGCTCGATCAGCGCCCAGTGATAATCGCGCTGCGTGACGAGACGCATAACCTGGGTCAGCGCCCGCGGCAGCTGCGACCATTTCGACGCGGCGATCGCCCGCTCCACCAGTGCATCGCAACCATCGAGGTAGAGATGGGCATCCGTCGGATCGAGCCGCATCAGATGGATGGCCTGCGCGAGTCGCAACAGGATGTCGCACGGGCGACCCGCCTCGCCGTCGCCCCAGCCGGTGTGCGAAGCGTCTTCCACGGCGGCGGGCACAGTTGCGACGTCTCGGGATTCTTGCAGCAGCTTCATCGGATTCTCCGTTGTTGCGGTACTCACGTTCGGCAGTCTTCCGCATCCGGAGGCGCGACTTCTGCGCGCTTTCCGCTGCGGCCTCGATCGTTCAGCCAAGCCGTCGAATGGCGTAGGGCGAGCCGATGTCGCGGCAGTCGCGATCGCCGGCTTGGCTCGATTCGGAATTGTCGTCGGATAGCGGGGCGATATGCCCCATCCGGAAGGGTGCCAGGCCAAAGGCAGCGGCGCGCAGGAGTCGGTGCAAAGCATCCGTGAGGCGGTGGTCATGCGCGCCTGCGCCGCCCCGCGACGCGACAGCGCCGGGACGCAACCCAGATCGATCGCCAACGAGCCCCTGAACGGGGTCTCGTGGGCTCTCCGTGCATCCGCACTCGCACTCCGCAGCCATCCGTCACCTCCGGATTTTCCGAGGTCGGTCACGCACCGATCGCCGGCCCCGCGTTCTTGCGGGCAAACGGTCGCCGGATCGGCGAGTAATGATCATGAATGTTATCAGTGAAGAGGTTTAAATGCGCGTTAAAGGCATGGTTCCCAGTATGTATAGGTAGTTCATACAAAGAAGTAGTCGACCTATACATTCATATAGTTCGAAAGATTTTCCTCAACTCAATTTGTTTTATATTCGCCATTCCCTCGCAAAATACAGCAGTATCACTGTGAATTCATCGAGGATTGCCAGGCCACCCGATTTCCCCTCATATCTGCGCCCGAGCAAGTGAGGCCGATGCGCATTCTCCTGGCCGACGATCACGATCTGGTCCGCGACTCAATCGAGGAGTTCCTGAAGCGGCTCGACCACGATGTGCAGGTGCTGCACGCGGGAACGTTGCCGCAGGCGCTCGAACTCGCCCGCCAGAATTCGGAACTTGACGCCATCCTGCTGGATCTGCGGATGCCCGGCATGAATGGCCTCGCCGGGCTTAAGGCCATGCGGGCAATCCGCGCCGACGTGCCCGTGGCCATCCTCTCCGGCGAGGTCGACCCGGATACCATCCGCGGCGCCCTGCAGGCCGGTGCCGCCGGCTTCCTGCCGAAGACCATGCGCGCCACCGCGATGCTCGGGGCCATGCGCCTGATTCTGGCGGGCGAGCGCTACGTCCCCGAACTGCTAGTCGCCGACCGTGCGGAGGCGGCTGGTGCGCCGCCGGCGGCGGCCGGCGGGTCCAGGCTCACCCAGCGGGAGCGCGAGGTTATCGGCCTCCTGGCCCAGGGCCTCTCGAACAAGGAAATCGGCCAGCGGCTGAAGATCGAGGTGGTGACGGTCGCGCTCCACCTGCGTTCCATCTACCGCAAGTTCGGCGTGTCCAGCCGGACTCAGGCCGTTCGCCGGGCCCTCCAGCAGGGCTGGGACGGCTGAGGTATCCGCAGGCGGAGGGTGCCCGGTAACCCTGACGAAAGCTGGCTGGTCTAGAACCGCCGTTAACGATCGGACCAACCACGCCCAGCGGCAAATTCGGCCATGGCGACAGCGGCAACTGGATTCGGCCCCTCCGGCCCGGCCCTGCGATGGCTGGCGGATCTGCTCCGGCAGCGCGATCTGATTTTCGCTGTCTTCATCATCATCGTCATCGGCGTGCTCGTCGTGCCGATGCCCAGCTTCCTGCTCGATGTCGGGCTTGCCATCTCGATCACGCTGTCGACCTTGATCCTGCTCGTCGCGATCATGACGCGCCGCGCCCTCGACTTCAGCTCGTTTCCGACCGTCCTGCTGGTCGCCACGATGATACGGCTGACCCTGAACCTGTCTTCGACCCGGCTCATCCTGACGCACGGGCATACCGGAACGCACGCCGCCGGTCACATCATCGAGGCGTTTGGTACGCTGCTGATGGGCGGCAATTTCGTCATCGGCATCATCGTCTTCGTCATCCTCGCCATCGTCAGCCTGGTCGTCGTCAACAAGGGCTCGGGCCGCATCGCCGAAGTGGCCGCCCGCTTCAGCCTCGACGCCATGCCTGGCAAGCAGATGGCCATCGACGCCGACCTCTCGGCCGGCCTCATCGACGAATCCGAGGCGCGGCGGCGGCGCAAGGACCTGGAGGACGAAAGTTCCTTCTACGGCGCCATGGACGGTGCCTCCAAATTCGTCAAAGGCGACGCCATCGCCGGGCTGCTCATCGTCGTCATCAACATCGTCGGCGGGCTCATTACCGGTGTGATCCAGCACGGCCTGTCGTTCACCGACGCGGCGCATTCCTACACGATCCTCACGGTCGGCGACGGGCTGGTCGCGGCGGTCCCCTCCATCCTCGTCTCCGTCGGCGCCGGCATGCTGGTATCGAAGGCCGGCGTCGGCACCTCGGCCGGCGATGCCCTCAGCACGCAACTGAGCCAATCTCCCAAGGCGCTGGCAACGGTCGCCGCGCTGCTCATCGGCCTCGGCGTCACGCCGGGCATGCCGATGCTTCCTTTTTTCGCCTTGGCGGCGATCCTCGGTGGGCTCGCCTGGCGGTTGCCGCGACTGCGCATTGCTCAGGAGGCGCGCGACCGCGAGGCCTCCGATCGCCAGGAACGCGACAAGTCCGGCTCAGCGGCGCTGCAGATCGCGACCGACCTGCGCTTCGACCCGGTCCGCGTCGAGCTTGGCATCGCCGTGTCCTCGGTCGTCATGGCGGGGGCCGACAGCCTGAGCCAGCGTGTGATGGAGCTACGTCGCCAGCTCGCGCGCCGCTTCGGCTTCGTGCTGCCGACGGTCGAAATACGGCCGAACCCGATGCTGCCACCCAATGTCTACGTGCTCCATCTGCGCAACATCGAGGTGGCGCGCGGCGACCTCATGCCGGCGCGATATCTGGTCATGAACCCCAGCGGCGCCGCGCTCGAGATCCCCGGTCACGACACGCGCGAACCGGCCTTCGGCCTGCCGGCGCGCTGGATCGAGGCCAGCCAGCGCGAGGCGGCGGAGGTGCGCGGCTATGCAGTCGTCGACGTCGCGACGGTCATCACGGTCCACCTGACCGAGGTGGTCAAAGAGAATATGGCCGAGTTGCTCGACTATGCGGCGACGCAGAAGCTGCTCAACGAGATCGGCTCCGAGCACCAGAAGCTGGTCAGCGACCTCGTGCCGAACCTGCTGTCGACCAGCGTGGTTCAGCGCGTGCTGCAGACGCTGCTCGCCGAACAGCTATCGATCCGCGATCTGCCGGTCATCCTCGATGCGCTCGCGGAGACGGCAGCCTTCACCCGAGATCCCCTCGCCCTTACCGCGCGCGTGCGGGTGCGCCTGGCCCGCCAGATCTGCCAATCGCTGGCGGCCGAGGACGGCTATGTCGATATCGTCACCCTGTCCCCGCAATGGCAGCGCGTGCTTACCGATTCGATCGTCGTCGAAGGTGACAACCGGCAGCTCGCCATGGCGCCCGGCGAGATCCAGCGCTTCATCGGCGCCATCCGCACGACCCTGCAGAACCTCGCCCAATCCGGCCGCTCGCCCGCCATCCTCGTCGGGGCCGAAATCCGTCCGCTGGTGCGCGCGATCGTCGCCCGCTTCAGCGCCAAGACGCCGATCATCAGTCACGACGAGATCCATCCGAAGGCGCGCATCCGCACGCTGGCGGAGATCTCCTACGACGCGACCAATGCCTAGGACGGCGTCGGGACGCCGGCCGACCGCGCCGTCATGACCATCAATCTCGCCGCGCTGATCGATGCCTGGACCTATCAGTTCGCGCTCGTCTTCGCGCGAATCGGCAGCGCCATCATGCTGCTGCCGGGCATCGGCGACATGCGGATTCCGGCACGCCTGCGATTGCTGTTCGCGCTGGCGTTGTCGGCCCTTGTCGCCGTCAATGTCGGCGCCGACCTACCGCGCGCGCCAGCCGACCTCGGCCGGATGGCCCTGCAGGTCGGCAGCGAAGTCGGCATCGGTCTCTTCATCGGTACGACCGCCGCGCTCCTGATGTCGATCCTGCAGATGGCCGGTTCGGTGATCGCCTCCCAAATCGGCCTGGGCAATGCGCTATCAGGCGAATTGTTCTCGGCCGAGCAGGGTGCCTCCATCGGGGTTGCTCTCAGTGCCGCCGGGCTGCTGATCATCTTCACGACCGGTCTCGATCACTTCATGCTCGGCGCCGTGGTCCACAGCTACGACGGACTGCCGGCGGCGAAACTGCCTGATCTCGGCGATTTCGCCGACAGCATCGCCACGACCGTCTCGGCCGCCTTCGCCGTCGCCGTCCAGCTATCGACACCGTTCCTGGTCCTGGGCCTCGCCTTCAATATCGGC
>Ga0335069_10013529_pt1 | contig 11452 bp, 9 predicted proteins | sample Lox_Sample_11_FD_206714 | JGI IMG/M metagenome (GOLD analysis project Ga0335069, IMG submission 206714) | Soil microbial communities from Loxahatchee National Wildlife Refuge, Florida, United States - Lox_Sample_1.1 | ecosystem: Environmental > Terrestrial > Soil > Wetlands | place: USA: Florida... | reverse complement strand
ATCGCCGTCGAGCGTTCCAGCGCTCCGGCACGCGGAGGAAAACCTTCGGCGGTCGCCACCGCCCTGCATTCGTCGAGGATGCCCAGAAGGAAATCCTTGCCGCCGGGAGCAGCCAGGATCATGCCGACGGGCGCGCGCATCAGGCAGGTCGACGCGGCAATCGAGGCCAGGAACACCCACTTCTCCCACATGTCCTGCATGACATGCTCGCTCGCGCTCGCGCCCTTGATGCTTGAAAACACCTCCCCGATCGCGCGCACGCGATCGGACATGGTGCCGTCGCGCTCGCCGAAAGTCAGCGACTGCATCGGCTGCAGCTGGATAACCTCGCGATTCTCGTTCAATGTGACGGCAATGGCGCAGAGCCCGCCAAGCACGCGCTCGCGTCCGAATTTTCGGTCGAGCACATCGAGATGCAGCATGCCGTTGAGGAGCGGAATGATGGATGTCTGCGGCCCGACCGCCGGCGCAAGCGACTTGACTGCGTCGTCGAGATCGTAGGCCTTGCAGCTCAACAGCACGACGTCGAACTTGTCCATGATGGTATTGGCCTGCACGACAGCCGGATCTTTGAGAGTGACGTCGCCATTCGGGCTCTTGATCACAAGGCCGGCGGAGGCGAGCTCGCCGGCACGGCGGGGCCGCACCAGAAATGTGATGTCGCGGCCGGCCTGCAGCATCCTGCCGCCGAAATAGCCGCCGATGGCCCCTGCCCCGACCACGAGAATACGCATTGTCCGCTTCCTTTTTGTTTTGTTTATCGCCGAGGCCGCGCGTGGTGAATAGCGAATGGGGAATAGCGGTTCCTCACTATTCGCCACTCTCCATTCGTTATTCGCCGCTTCACCATTTCTCGCCGAACGGGCGGATTTCCATCTCGAAGGTCCAGGCGCTCTTCGGCTGCTGATAGAGCTGCCAGTAGGCGCTGGCAACAGAGGCCGGCGGCATCAGGAGATCGGGGTTGTCGAGCGCCTCCTTGCCCCACATCTGCTCGCGGCGCTCGCGGACCCAGGCGGTATCGACGCCGGAATCGATGATGAGATGCGCGACATGGATGTTCTTCGGTCCGAGCTCGCGCGCCATCGCCTGAGCTACGGCGCGCAGGCCGAATTTCGCGCTGGCAAAGGCGGCATAGCCGATGCCGCCGCGAAGCGAGGCGGTGGCGCCGGTGAAGAAGATGTTGCCCCCGCCCCGCGGCAGCATCAGTCGCGCCGCTTCGCGGCCGGAAAGGAAGCCCGCATAGCACGCCATCTCCCACACCTTGCGGAATACCCGCTCGGTGGTCTCGAGAATCGGGAAATTGACATTGGCGCCCACGTTGAAGATGCAGACTTCCAGCGGGGCATGCTTGTCCGCCTCGACGAGGAAGGCGGTGATGTCCTCTTCCTTGCGCGCGTCGAGCGAGTGGCCAAAAATCGTGCCGCCGGTAGCCTCAACCTCCTTCACCAGTGGCGCGAGCTTTTCGCCGTTGCGCCGCCCGGCGAACACGGCGAAGCCCTCGGCTGCGAATTTTTTCGCGATCTCGGCGCCGATATAGTCGCCGGCTCCGATCACGGCGACGCTGGCGTTGCGCTTTTGCATGTGGCGTCCTCCGCCCTTCCCGCCCCTGCCCCGTCACTTGCCCGAGACCAGCTCCTCGACGTCGCGCAGCTGCTCCTTGCCGAAGAAGATTTCGTTGCCGACAAAGAAGGTCGGCGAGCCGAACGCGCCGCGCTCGACCGCCTTTTGCGTGTTCTCGATCAGCCTGGCCTTGACGTCCGTTTCCTGCGCGCGGGCAAACAGCTTGGCACCATCGAGGCCCGATTCGGTCAGCGCCTTCACCGCGACTTGCGGATCGTCCATCTTCTTCGGCTCGCGCCACATGTGGTGGAACGCGGCCTGGACATATTTCTCGAACACGCCCTCGAACTGCGCCGCGATCGCCGCGCGCATCAGGTTGAGCGTGTTGACCGGGAAGAACGGATTCCAGACAAGGGGCGCGACATCGAAGCGCTCGATGAAGCGCTGCGTCTCGATCTTCGCGAATTCGGGCTTGTTCTTCACACCCGCGAGCGTCTCGGCCGGCGACTTGTTGTTGGTGGCCTTGAAGATGCCGCCGAGCAGGATCGGCACATAGACGAATTTCGCGCCGCTACGCTTTTCGATCGCCGGGATCGCCTCATGGGCGAGATAAGCGTTCGGGCTGCCGAAATCGAACAGAAACTCCACGCTTTGGCCCACGGCATTCTCCCTGCTGGCTTCTTATATGACCCCTGTCATTCAACCAGCCTGCAAGCCGCCGTCAAGGAATCATTGGTCGCCCCGACCGCTGTCGGCGAGCGTGAAAATGTGATCGCGAATATCTTCGGGCCAGGCGGCGATCTGGACCTCGAAGCGCCGCCGGTCGTCTGTAAACAGCGCGCGGGCGGCTTCCTCGAAATTCGGCAGGTTCCCCGCCATCGCCGACATGAAGTGATAGGCGGCATCGCGCGCGGTGCGCAGCCGATCCTTGTCGCCGCTGGTGCGGCGGGCCTCGTCGACGAGCTTGCGCAAGGCAACCGAGGCGCCGCCGGGCTGCGCGTTGAGCCATTCCCAGTGCCGAGGCAGCAGCGTCACCTCGCGCGCGACGACACCAAGCCTCGGGCGGCCGCGGCCGCGGGGCGCCACGTCCTCAGCCGGGCTTGCGGCAGAGCTGTCGGAAAGCCACGCCAGCATCTTGTCGGCATGGCCGCGCAGGTCGAGATCAACGGCGCGGCCGGTCGAATCACTGAAAATCGCGATCGGCTCGGATGCCTGCGGTTCGGCGCGCTTGACCGCCAACGCGACGTCGGTGAGGGGGCCGGAGACAAGGCGGCGGAGGCCCTCGAATGCTGTAAATGTTTCAGTCATCTCGGTTTTTCAGGTTTTCCCTGATCTTCACAGGGGTAATTTAATACCCGGGTATAATTAAGCCGTCAATATTTACCCGGATAAATTTTGTTGCGACTCGCCTTTGCGCATCGTCAAGGCCGCAGCGGCCTGATAGGGCATCGACGGCACGCAGGACGAACTCGGTGGGACAGCGATGCTGACAGTTCATCATCTCAATAATTCGCGGTCGCAGCGGGTGCTGTGGCTCCTGGAGGAGCTCGGCGTGCCCTATCGGATCGTGCGTTATCAGCGTCAGCCGGACATGCGCGCGCCCAAGGAGTTGCGAGCGATCCACCCGCTCGGCAAATCGCCTGTCATCACCGACGGCGGCAACACCATCGCCGAATCAGGCGCGATCGTCGAATACCTTGTCGGCACCTACGGCAACGGACGCTTGATCCCGCCACCGAATACGCCGGAGCGGCTGCGCTACACTTACTGGCTGCACTATGCCGAAGGCTCGGCAATGCCGCCGCTGTTATTGAAGTTGCTGTTCACGGTGATGCCGAAGCGCGCACCGGCGCTGCTGCGGCCGCTGGTGCGCAAGGTATCGTCGCAAGCGCTCACCGCGCTGGTCAATCCGCAGCTCAAGCAGCACATGGCGTTCTGGGAGGAAGAGCTGTCAAAGAGCGAGTGGTTTGCCGGCAATGACTTCACCGCCGCCGATATTCAGATGAGCTTCCCGCTGGAAGCGGCTGCCGCGCGCGGCGGACTCGAGCAGGGGCATCCGAGAGCGATGGCGTTTCTCGAGCGCATTCACGCGCGGCCCGCTTACAAGACCGCGCTGGAAAAGGGCGGGCCGTATCAGGTCGGTCGCGGCTGATCACTCACTGGCGCTTTATCAGGGCTGCGTCGCCGCGATCGCTTCCTTCACCAGACGGGCAAAGCCTCTGATATCGCCCGTGGGATCGGTGGCGTCGCCGAGGCGAACCACCACCATACGCTGCGAGGGGATGATCGCGATGCGCTGGCCGAGATCGCCGGACGCAAAGAAAGCGTCACGGGGGATGCCCAGGCGGATGCGGCCTCTGGCATTCGCGTGGTCGCTGCGGTTGGTCCAGAAGCCCGCCCCATAGTCGGTATCGAGGGTCGCCGCGGCGGAATAGTCCACCCAGTCTTCGTGCAGGATGTGTTTTCCGCCGACCTCGCCATCGTGAAGATAAAGCAGGCCGAAACGCGCCCAGTCGCGCCCGCTCGCCAGCATGTAGGTAGTGCCTTGCAGGGTTCCGGCGGCGTCGAACTCGAGCGTTACATCGCGCATGCCGAGCGGGTTGAACAATTCGCGCCACGCGAAGGCCAATGTTTGCTCCGGACCGCCGATGGCATCGCGGATGATTTTCGCGAGGATTTCCGTGGTGGCGCTGGAATAGCGCCATCGCGTGCCAGGCGGGGCGATCAAGGGCGCCTGAATGGCAAAGCCCGCCATGTCGTCCTGGAGAAACACCGTCTGGCTTGAAGGATCGAAGCCGGAATTTGTCTCATCCAGCGCAAGACCCGAGGTCATGCGCAAGAGATGGCCGACTTCGATTTCGCGGCGCGGATCGGTCGGCGCGTGCCACTGCGGAATCGGCGCCGGCAGGGAAGGGGAGGTCAGCCCTTGCTGTGTCATGATGCCGATCAGCGCGCTCACCACCGACTTGGTCATGGAGAAGCCAGGCAACGGAGTGTCGACGCCGATACCACTTGCATAGCGCTCCGCGATCACACGATCATCGCGCACCACGATCACGGCCTTGGTCCTGCGAAACGGCGGCTCGGCGGGCTCCTCGAATGCGTGATCGAGCGCAGCCTTGAGTACGGGATCGGACGGCTCGACCACGGACCGACCTGCAATCTCGGGCAGGAGCGGGGCTGTCCTTGCCGCCTTTAGCGCGACGAGGTCGCTCTTGAGCAGATATGGCGGCTCCTTTCCGTGGACCAGGACGCATCCAAAGCCGTCGCGAAAGACGGCATGGCTTGCGAACAGCCCGAGCGTCGAGGCATCGACCGTCCTGGCGTCCCGGTCGAGCTGGTAGCGCAGCAGCCAACGCAGGCTGCGAATGCCCTGCCGATCGATCGCTTCGGAAAAATTGACTTGCGGATCCAGACCGGAGACGAACGTCTTGCTGCAGACATTGTGTGCGACATAACCGGTCGCGACGCGAATGGCGCGATCGGGCCTGTATATGGCCCATAAGGCGACTGACGCGGTCCCGATCAACGCGCACACGACGAGCTTTCGCAAAAGCCACTCCTGCTTCCGGAAACGTCTTGATGTTCGAGGGGCTGCAGCCCGTATCGCCCCCGCGTTAGCGCGAGGGCAGGGGCGTTACGCTGACACCGGGCGGCGGAATGTCGTCGTCGGGCACGAAGAAATCCGACATCAGCGGCACCGATGGATCGACGCGATAGCGCTCGAAATCGCGCACGCCTGCGGCATAAAGCAGCTTGTCGTCGATGCAGAATTGCCCGGTGAATTCGCGCGCGGGTTTTGTGAAGATCGCATGGGCCGCGTCACCCATGATTTCGGGCGTGCGGCTCGCGCGCATCATGGCGTCGCCGCCGAGGAGATTGCCGACGGCAGCGGTCGCGATCGTCGTGCGTGGCCACAGTGCATTGACCGCGACGCCCGCGCTCTTCAATTCAGCCGAGAGCCCGAGCACGCACATGCTCATGCCGAATTTCGCAATCGAATAGGCGGTCGATTGCGCGAACCATTTTGGCTTCATGTCGAGCGGCGGCGACAGCATCAAAATGTGCGGGTTGTCCGCCTTCTTCAGGTGCGGGATGCAATATTTCGACACCATGAAGGTGCCGCGCGTATTGATGCCCATCATCAGGTCGAACCGCTTCATGTCGGTTGCCTGCGAGTTGGTGAGGCTGATGGCACTCGCATTGTTGACGCAGATGTCGAGACCTCCGAATTCTGCGACTGTCTTGTCGATCGCCGACATCACCTGCGCCTCATCGCGAATGTCGCAGACAAGCGGCAAGGCCTTGCCGCCGGCGGCCTTGATGTCGTCCGCGGCAGTGTAGATCGTGCCCTGCAGCTTCGGATGCGGCTCGGTGGTCTTGGCCGCGATTGCGACATTGGCGCCGTCGCGCGCCGCGCGGAGCGCGATCGCAAGCCCAATGCCGCGGCTCGCACCCGAGATGAACAGCGTCTTGCCCTTGAGTGTTGTCATCGCAAAAACTCCGCTTCAAAATCCTTCGACATGGAGCACCCGACCGCGCGTTTCCGGCAGCGCGAAGGCGGACAGAAAGAAGATGGCGTAAGCCGCGACCGCGAAGATCGCGATCGCATTGGCAAGCGACGTCGAGGTCGAGAGCGCGCCGACGAGGAATGGGAACAGCGCGCCGATGCCGCGGCCGAAATTGTAGCAGAACCCTTGCCCCGAGCCGCGCAGGCGCGTCGGGTACAGTTCGGTCAGGAACGCGCCCATGCCGGAGAAATAGCCTGACGCGAAGAAGCCGAGCGGAAAGCCCAGTACCCAAAGCGCCCCATTCGGCAATGGCAGTTGCGTATAGAGCAGCACGACGGCGATGGCGCCAAGCGAGAAGATCAGGAACAGGTTGCGCCGGCCGATGCGGTCGGCAAGCCAGGCGCCGACCAGATAGCCCACGAAGGAGCCGATGATCAGGGAGGCCAGATAGCCGGTCGAGGAGACGATCGACAGCTTGCGCTCGGTGGTGAGAAAGCGCGGGATCCAGAAGGTGACGGCGTAGTAGCCGCCCTGCATTCCCGTCGCCATCAGGGACGCCACGATCGTGGTCTTCAGGATCGCAGGCGAAAAAATCTCCCAGAGCGGTGGCTGATCGCCGGAGGCGGCCTGCCTGACGCGGGTTTCAGCCGCGATGTCGGGTTCGGTCACGTAGCGGCGCAGATAAAACACCAGAAGCGCCGGAAGCGCGCCGACCGCGAACATCCAGCGCCATGCAGTCTCCGCCGGCATCAGCGAAAACAGGATCGCCTGCGAGAGCACAGCCAGTCCCCAGCCGATCGCCCAGCCCGATTGCACCGAGCCGACCGCGCGTCCGCGATATTGCGGCCGGATCGCTTCGCCCATCAACACGGCGCCGGCCGCCCATTCGCCGCCGAAGCCGAGGCCGAGAACCGCGCGCGCGATCAGGAGTTGATCGAAATTCTGCACAAAGGCGCAGACCAGCGAGAAGAACGAGAACCAGAGGATGGTGAATTGCAGGGTTCGGACACGGCCGATGCGATCGGAGATGTAGCCGCCGAGCCAGCCGCCGATCGCAGACGACAGCAGCGTCACCGTGCCGGCAAATCCGGCCGAGCCGGGATCGACCTTCCACAGCGTGATGATGGTGCCGATCACCAGCGGATAGATCATGAAGTCCATGCCATCCAGCGCCCAGCCGGCGGCGCAGGCCCAGAATGTCCGCCGCTCCGGCAGATTCATGTCGCGATAGAATGCGAGCAGGCTGGTGTCTTCGATGGTGGCGGTTTCGATCGCCCGTGACGGCTCGGCTGTGGTCATTCGTTTCCCCCGAAAAAGATCTCTTTGAGCAGCTTATCGAGGCGCTGCCGGCCTGTGCGGATTAAGCCGAAATCTACTCCCGTGCCAAGGATTAGGGAAATCGCCGATGCGGTTCCGCCGAGCTACTGCGCTGCAGCTTCCGCGCCGCGAGTGCGGGGATCGGGCGCGCCGAGCAATCCATTCGCCGTGACGAAGATCGAATTCGCCGACGAGTAGCCGCCCGAATCCATCACGCGATGACCCATGGCCCTGAGCGCGGCAAGAACGTCTTCCGGGAAGCCCGGCTCAGCTCTCACCTCGTCGGGCATCCACTGATGATGCAGGCGAGGGGCAGCGACCGCGGCCGCAATGTCCATGTGATAGTCGATCACATCGACGATGACCTGCAGCACCGTGGAGATGATCCGGCTGCCGCCCGGCGTGCCCGTCACCAAGACGACCTTGCCGTCCTTCATCACGATTGTCGGCGTCATCGAGGACAAGGGCCGCTTGCCCGGACCGGGCAGATTGGCCTCGTAACCGACAAGGCCAAAGGCATTGGAAGCGCCGGGCGCGGCGGTGAAGTCATCGAGTTCGTTGTTGAGCAGGACGCCGGTACCATCGGCAACGAGGCCGACGCCATAACTGAAATTCAGCGTGTAGGTGTTGCTGACGGCGTTGCCGAATGCGTCGACTACGGAAAAATGCGTGGTGTTGTGACCTTCGTGCGGCTGCGTCAATGACCCGTCGGTCAAGGGTGTGACGCGATCGGGGTCGATGCCGGCGCGCTGCCTGGCCGCGTAGTCCTTGGCGATGAGAGTTTCGATCGGCGCGTTGACGAAGGCGGGATCGCCGAGATAGCGCGCGCGGTCGGCATAGCCGCGCTTCATCGCCTCGATCAAAAGATGCAGCGAGGGCGCCGAACCCTGCTTCAGCTCGCCAAGATTGAAGCCTTCCAGGATATTGAGGGTTTCGATCAACACCACGCCGCCGGAGGAGGGCTGCGGCATCGAAACGATGTCGTAGCCGCGATAGGTGCCGCGCACCGGTGTGCGGACCACCGCCTGGTAATTCTTCAGATCGTCCGCCGTCAGGATGCCGCCCGCGTCGGTGACGGCTTTGGCGAGCTTCTCGGCGACCGCGCCTTCATAGAAACCGCGCGGGCCCCGGGCGGCGACGGCCGACAGCGTTGCCGCAAGATCGGTCTGGGTGAGGTTGTCGCCCTCCTGCAGGGGGCTGCCGTCGGGGCGCGCGAAGATCTTCGCCGATGCCGGCCATTTCCCGAGCCGGGCATAGGCGTTCGGCAAAGTATCGGCGAGATCGTCGGTGACGACAAAGCCGTCGCGCGCCAGCGCAATCGCCGGCTGCAGCAGTTGCGCCAAAGTGAACTTGCCCGAACCGTATTTTTCCAGCGCGAGCGCAAGCCCGGCTACCGTGCCGGGCACACCGATGCCGAGCGCGGAATCGCGTGATTTGGACGGATCGGGCTTGCCGTCCTCACCGAGGAAGATGTCGCGCGCGATCGCCGCCGGCGCCATTTCGCGATAGTCGATCGCGACGTCCTCGTTGCGAGCGGCGAGATGGATCATCATGAAACCGCCGCCGCCGATATTTCCGGCGCGCGGATAGGTGACGGCCATCGCAAAGGCTGTCGCGACCGCCGCATCGACGGCATTGCCGCCTTGCTTCAGGATATCGGCGCCGATCCTTGCCGCGACCTTTTCCTGTGCCACCACGAGACCATGCTCGGCGACGACCGCATGCACGGTATCGCGCCCGGGCGGCACATAGACATCGCGCGCGGTTGCGGGCAGAAGCGGCACGATCAGCAGCACGAATGCCGCGATCACGCTTCGTCGAAAGGCGCTGGGTGAGATCATCCAAATTCCGCCGCGGCTAATCCATCGCTGCAATGCTATATACGGGCCGGCGGCGCAATGGCAAAGCGCGACGGCGTGATCTCGCCTCTTGGAACGCAGAGCCGCCAAAATTAGGACGGCTTTCGCGCTTCAATGGCGGAAGTGCCGCACGCCCGTGAAGACCATGGCGATGCCGTGCTCGTCGGCGGCCTTGATCACCTCGTCGTCGCGCATCGAGCCGCCCGGCTGGATCACCGCGGTCGCGCCCGCTTCGATGCAGGCGAGCATGCCGTCGGCGAAGGGGAAGAAGGCGTCCGAGGCGACGACCGAGCCTTTGGTCAGCGGCTCGGGGAGCTTCAATTCATTGGCCGCATCGACCGCCTTGCGCGCCGCGATGCGCGCGGAATCGACCCGGCTCATCTGGCCGGCGCCGATGCCGACGGTCGCGAGGTCCTTTGCGTAGACGATGGTGTTCGACTTGACGTGCTTGGCGACGCGGAACGCGAATTTCAGGTCGCGCAGCTCGGCATCCGTCGGCGCGCGCCTGGTCACCGTCTTCAGCGCCATGTCATCGACGACGGCATTGTCGCGGCTCTGCACCAGAAGTCCGCCGGCGACAGTCCTGGCGGTGAGGCCGGCCGCGCGCGGGTCGGGCAGGTGACCCGCGAGCAATAGACGCAGATTCTTGCGCTTGCCGACGATGGCGATCGCTTCGTCCGTCGCATCGGGCGCAATGATCACCTCGGTAAAGATTTCGGTCACCGCGGTCGCGGTCTCCGCATCCAGCGTCCGGTTCAGCGCGATAATGCCGCCATAGGCCGAGGTCGAATCGCAGGCCAGGGCCTTGCGATAGGCGCTGGCAAGATCATTTCCCTCGGCTACGCCGCAGGGGTTGGCATGTTTGACAATCACACAGGCTGCGGTGCGCTTCGGATCGAATTCGCCGACGGCCTCATAGGCCGCGTCGGTGTCGTTGATGTTGTTGTAGGACAATTCCTTGCCCTGCAACTGCCGCGCTGTGGAGACGCCAGGTCGCTTCTCCGGCAGGCGGTAGAACGCAGCGGACTGATGCGGATTTTCGCCGTAGCGCAGCGACTGGATCAGCCGGCCACCGAACGCACGGAAGTCGGGCGCCTCGGTCTGCAACTGGTCCGCAAACCAGTTCGAGATCGCGGCATCGTAGGCGGCCGTGCGCGCATAGGCCTTCGCGGCGAGGCGGCGGCGCAACGAAAGCGTGGTTGCGCCCTTGTTTGCCGCGAGCTCGTCAAGCAGCGCCGGATAGTCGCTCGCCTCGACGACGACCGCAACGTCGTCGTGATTCTTCGCGGCCGCGCGGATCATCGCCGGACCGCCGATATCGATATTCTCGATGCACTCCCTGAAGCCCGCGCCGTTATCGACGGTTGCCTCGAACGGGTAGAGGTTGACCACCAGCAGATCGATCGGCGCGATCTTGTGCGCCTTCATGGCCTGCGCATGCTCGGCATTGTCGCGAATCGCGAGCAGCCCGCCATGGACTTTTGGGTGAAGCGTCTTCACCCGTCCGTCCATCATTTCGGGAAAGCCGGTCAACTCCGAGACGTCCCTGACCTTGAGCCCGGCCTCCGCGATCGCTTGCGCGGTGCCGCCGGTCGAGACCAGCTCGACGCCATGGCCGGCCAGCGCGCGGGCGAGGTCGATCAATCCGGTCTTGTCGGAAACCGAAAGCAGGGCGCGGGTGACGCGGCGGGGATGGTCGGTCATGTCGATGTCCTGGCTGTCAAGGTCGCCGGGTAGCATGGTTCTCATCGCTTCGAAACCGGTCAAGAGCTGCGCTTTTCGCATTGGCCACAATATTACAGAGGCAATTCCGGCTCACGCTTCGCGTTCCTCCGGGCATTGGTCGCCGCCGGCGATGCGGTCGAGCGCACAAAGCTCCAGCGCACCGAGGAGACCTGCTGGGCGTCCTGGCGGATCACGATCTGGGCGGAGCGGCGCGGACCGTCATTGCCGGCCAGGAAAACGCTGTCCTCGAGTTCGACCTTGTCGTCGAGCGCCTCAAAGGTCCAGACCTCGCGATTGGGCAGCACCAGCATCACCCCGCGCGCATCCGACAGCCGGTTCGCCTTCACCGAGGGGTGCAAGTGAAAGCGCAGTGCGTAGTCGGTCTCGCCCGCCCGCACGCGCGCACCTGGCGCCGGCGAGATGGTGTCCTCGCCGTCGAGTCGCGAGCCGTCGGGTGACCTCATCAGCACGCGCCGATGC
>Ga0335069_10013528_pt1 | contig 11452 bp, 13 predicted proteins | sample Lox_Sample_11_FD_206714 | JGI IMG/M metagenome (GOLD analysis project Ga0335069, IMG submission 206714) | Soil microbial communities from Loxahatchee National Wildlife Refuge, Florida, United States - Lox_Sample_1.1 | ecosystem: Environmental > Terrestrial > Soil > Wetlands | place: USA... | reverse complement strand
CGCGGCCGCCCGGAAGCAGGAGGTGCTCGCGGCCACGTCGCCGCTCGCGCGAAACGACAAGCTTGCCGTCGCGCACGATCACCGCTCGGACCTTCACTCTCATCGGCGACGCTCCGGCTCGGCTGCTGACCCAGTGGGAGGCGGCCAACCAGCGATCAACGAGACCGCTCGCTGCCTGTCCGCCTGTGGCTTCGTCATGATCACCTTCCTGGCAGTGGCGTCCGCCACGATCGTAGGTCTGTCGTAGAAGCCATCAGCGCCCCAAGGCGCGCGTAAGGCGAGCTTCATCGCCTTAGGTTTAAGGATACCTGGCGTCTTGGCGCGCAACGTCGCCGGCTCAGAACAGGCCAACCGTGCGGCCCTCTGCATCGATGTCGATGCTCATCGCCGCCGGTTGCTTGTCGAGACCAGGCATCTGCGTGATTTCCCCGCAGAGTGGTACGAGCCATCCGGCACCGGTGTATGCCCTGATGTCGCGGACCGGCAGCGTGAAGTCGACGGGTGCCCCCCGCAGCGTCGGGTCGGGCGACAGCGACAGATGGGTCTTCGCCATGGCGACCGGAAGGTTCGTCAGTCCGTCTCGGACGAATTGATCGATCTTCTGCTCGACCTCGGGGTAGTAGAAGACCTCCCTGGCGCCGTACACCTGTGTGGCGACCGTCTCGATCTTGTGCTTGATCGGCGCGTCGTCCGCATAGAGCGTGTGAAAATCGCTCGGCTGCTCGCAAGCCTCCACCACGGCGCCGGCCAGGTCTGCAGCGCCGGCGCCACCGCGCGCGAATCCATCGTGCAGCTCTGCGGCGAACGCGCCGGCATCGAGCGACAGCCGCTTGACCAGCTTGAGCTCCTCGCTGTCGTCACCCTCCCATCGATTGATAGCGACTACCGCCGGGATGCCGAACGTATGGATGATGGCGAGGTGCCGGCGTACGTTCGCCATGCCGGCGTCGATTGTCCGCAGGTCGGCAGCACGGTCCTCGGTCGGATCACGTGTCGGACCAGCGTGGTGCTTGATCGCCCGAAGGCTGGTGACGAGCACGACCGCCGAAGGAGCGAGGCCGCCAACGCGGCAGACGATGTTGAAGAGCTTCTCCATCCCCATGTCCGAGCCGAAGCCGGCCTCGGTCAGGACGTAGTCGCCGAGCTTCATCGCGACCAGATCTGCCGCGAGCGAGTTGTTGCCGTGGTCGATGTTTCCGAACGGCCCGCAATGGATCAGCGCGGGCTGCGCTTCGAGCGTCTGCACGAGGTTCGGCTTGAACGCCTCTTTCAGCAGCACCGTCATTGCTCCCGCGGCGCCGAGTTGCTCAGCCGTGATGGGATCGCTCGTATGCGAGTATGCGGGTGTGATCCGGCCGATCCGTTGCCGCAGATCTCGCAGGTCACGAGCGACGGCCATGATCGCCATCACCTCCGAGGCGGCGGTGATGTCAAAGCCGGTTTGGCGCGGGTAGCCGTTGGCACGTCCGCCGAGGCCTACCGCCATCTTGCGCAAGGCGCGGTCGTTCATGTCCACCGCCCGCCGCCACGAGATGCGGAGTTGATCGATGTGGTGCGGGTTCCCATGGAGGATCGACGCATCGAGCATCGCGGCGAGCAGATTGTTGGCGGCGCCAATCGCGTGGATATCGCCGGTGAAATGCAGGTTCAGATCCTCCATCGGCACGACCTGTGAGAAGCCGCCTCCGGCCGCACCGCCCCTGACGCCGAACACCGGCCCGACCGACGGTTCACGCAGGCACGCAACCGCCTTTTTGCCGATCACACCAAGGCCTTGTGTGAGGCCCACGAGCGTGGTCGTGTTGCCTTCGCCGGCCTTCGTCGGCGTCATGCCCGTGACGCAGACGAGCTTGCCGCTGGGCGCGTCCTTGAGGCGATCGAGAACCGAGAGCGGGATCTTCGCCTTGTACCGCCCATACGGCTCGATTTCGTCGGCGAGCAGACCGATCCGTTCGGCGATCGTTTCGATCGGGATCAGTCGGTGCTCTCGGGCGATCGCGAGACTGCTCTTCATGGATCGGTCCCCAGCGTACCTCGCGGCGCCGGCCGAGAATGTCGTGCTGTGGAACTCGTGCGGGAGGGCGGCTGGTCAGGCGACGCTAACGCAGCGGGCCGTCCGTCAGATCCGGAACCGCTCGCGAATGCGCTCGGCGACCGCTTCCGGCGGTAGGTCGATCGCGCCCTCCCAGTGGAGTCGTTCGAGAAACGTGGAGTCGGATCGGTAGAACGGTTTCAAGTTCGAGCGGGCGGCGACTCGCAGGTTGAGGGGATAGCCGGCAGTGTTCGGCGGCGCCCCGTACATCGCGAGGTTGAAGCTCTCAAACCCCATCTCGGCGTACGCGTGGGCGGTCGTCGTGAGACCGTCGGCGAGTTCCTCGATCAGGTCCTCGTCGAGCTGCGCCGGGGAGGACACGCCGCTGATAAATGCGCGCAGCTCCGCAGGCGCGATCGGCGCGAAGCTCGCCAGCCACTCGACGCGACCGGTGTCCGTCAGGTGGCGCTCGCCGTTGCGCCGCTCCGCGCCGAGGTAGGCGTCGAACCGCGCCGCCGGCACGTCCGCGAGCATCCGTTGCAGCGTCGTCGGCTCGGAGTCCACGATCCCCTGCAAGTGCGGGTGGAACAGCGAGCTGCCCGACGGCAGCATGTGGTTGGCGTTGATCGACGCCCACCGCGCGCCAGGGTCGGCGGCCATCACCGCCGTGGCATACGCGACTTGCGTCGAGAGGTTGTCGGCCACGAGCTCCCGCGTCATCTGCCCAAGCGGCAGGTAATGCAGGCGTGGCGAGTACACCGAAACACAGCTGTGCGACGAGTACGCGTGGAGGTTGGAGAACAGCACCGCCTCGCCCTCGGTCATCCGGCCGTCGGGATGAATCGAGGGCGGCAGCTTCGGCGTCAGCTCGTGGATCCGCTCGGGGCAGAAGGGGCAGCGCGGCTGGTTCTCCTCGGCGAACGCGGCGAGGTCGAAGTCGTTGGCGGGCATCAAGCCGCGCTCCGGCAGGATCCGCGAGGTGTGGCCGGTCAGCGGGTCCTCTCTGACCTCGATCCGCGAACGGATCACGTCGCCCGTCGCCGGGTCGATCATCTCTGCAGTCAGGATTTCGGATCTCAGTTCCATCGCCCCGCGCTCGTCCTGGGATGAATGGGACAACATGCTCGCACCCGGTGGACAGATTCGCGCGAACGACCGCGACCGTCTCCATGCGGAGCTACTAGGCTGCGCTGACATGGAGCAGCTCGCTGGTCTGATCGCTCCGTACATCCGATGGGCTTGATCTCGTGACCGAACGACCGCTCTGGGCACCGTGGCGCATCGAGTACGTGACGGGACCGAAGGATGGCGAGTGCGTCTTCTGCGCGGCATCCACGTCCGCCGACGAAGTCGAACACCTGGTGGTCGAGCGCCGGAGCCTGTGCTTCACGATGCTCAACGCGTTCCCGTATGCGCCGGGCCACGTGATGATCGTGCCGCACCGCCACATCGCCGCGCTCGAGGAGCTGGTCGACGAGGAGGCACTCGAGCTGATGCAGCTCGCGCGCCGCGCGATCGGCGCGCTGACGGACGCCATGACCCCTCACGGGTTCAACGTCGGCCTCAACCTGGGTGTGGTTGCCGGGGCGGGCATCGCGAACCATCTGCATCTTCACGTCGTCCCGCGCTGGCAAGGCGATACGAACTTCATGCCGTTGCTCGCGGACACGTATGTGCTGCCGCAGGCGCTCGACGCCACGCGGGAGGTGCTGGTGAAGACGCTCGAGCGATTGCCCTGACGGTGCTCGGCGGAGAGCGTCATTTGGGACGTCTCAGCCAACGGGCGCGGGGCTCCCCTCGAAGACGTGTCCGTCGATCTGCACGGCGGCCCGCAGCCACGCATGTCGCTCAGGCCCTGCGGGTTCGTGTCGGTAGCTCCACGCGTACTTGCGCGCCGTTTCCTCGAGCTCCCAGCCGAGCACCGCGAGGCGTGCGTCGCCGTGGCGTCTGACAACCTGCGTCACGTCCTCGTCGGTCACCTGCACGGCATGACCGACACAGAGCCCGTGGTTGCGGAGGTAGTGATCGCGGCTTGGTGCAAGTGCGAGCGAGGTGCTGACCAACGACAACTGACTGCGTCCGGCCTCGTCGACGGCGTGGCATGCGGGGCAGTAGTGCGCCGAGCTGAGCGCGCTGCGCGCGTGCTCGAGCTGCTCGGAGCGCCCTTGCCGGCCTCGATGGCTCGGCGGCGGTGCTGCAGCGAGTGCATCGAGCAGTGCGTGCAGTTCGGCCCGCCTGGCGTCACGTGCGCGTGCGGCGGCCTCCGCTGCGATCACTCGGTCGGCGAACGCGACGTCATGAAGATGGCGTGCGCACAGTTCGCCCGGGTCGTCCGGGATCGAGGCGTCACGTGCGGTGCTCGATTCCACCAACCACACGATGTAGCGGCGTTCCATCCAGCCCGCGGACAGACACACCGGGCACGTGTCGGTGGCGAGTCTGTCGGCGAGCCCGGCAAGGGTGGACCGCGCGGGATGTTCGTCCGGCAGTTGGCCGCGGCTGCGCGCCCGGGGCTCGGCGTCGCTGTCGATGCCCGCGACGAGTTCGATCAGACGGTCACCGGGGGCGTCGGCCAGGCTGTCGAGCAGCCGCGGCCCGACGAGCGCGAGCGCCCCGGGATCCGCCCGTTGGACGGCGTTGACGACGTGTCGGACGCACATGCCGCTGTGGCCGGCATACAGGCGGGCGTGGGTCGGGTCGGTCAGACCGTCCAGGACGATCGCGACGCCCCGGCGAACGGCTGACTGCGCGGCCACGCACGCGGGGCACGGCCCGCGCGGGGCGCTCTCTCGCACCGCCGCGCGGGCGCCGAGCACGGCGTGGCGCATGACCATCGTCATGACGTGACCCCCGCCTGTCGCGTCGATCAGCCGTCGCATGTGACGCGGGCACATGCCCATCGATGCGCGTATCTGGGCCTGGACCTCGCCGGCGGCGAAGCTGTCCATCACGAACCACGCGAAGAACGCCCGCTCGGTCTCCGCGACGTGCCGGCAGACCGGACATCCGTCGTGCTGCAGGAGATGCTCGAACTCGCTCCGTAGTCGGCTGCCGGGTTGGGCGGGCTGCGCGCTCTGCTGGCGTGAGGTGGGCTGCGCGGTCATCGCTCGGGCCGTGGAGTCGTCGTGATCAGGTTCCTGACGCGCGGCGCTGCGCCACGAGGTTCCGGGTCAGTCGTAGAAGCCATCAGCGCCGAGACGGCGCACATGAGGCGAGCTTCATCGCCGTGCGAGAAGGATACCCGCCGTGTCTGCAGGCCTTTGGCGCATCGACGCTGGGCCGCTGAGCTGGGTTGCGCGGTGCCTTGTGATGGAGCTCTCAACCGCGCGCAATATCGCGCTTGCGTCGCTGCGGAGACTGCGTCGCGCCGGTCTGCTGTCTTCGAAGATCGAGCGATCATTTGCGTCCGAGTGGGCGCGACGGCTGCAGGTCACGATCGTCGTCGGCAGCGGACAGGTCGTCGCAAACGCGCTGCCATCATCGTTCATCAAGATCTTCCCGGGCGCATGAGCGGCGCGCGCGCGTTCGCGGCCGTCGATCTCGGCGCGGAGAGTGGCCGGGTCGTGCTCGGACGGCTATCCGGGGCCGGGCTTTACACTGAGGTGGTCCGTCGCTTGAGAATCGGCCCGTGTGGCTGCCGGACGGGCTGCACTGGAATCTCCCGCAGCTGTTCGTCGAGATGCTCGACGGACTCGGTCACGCCGCTGCGTATGCGGGCACCCTCGATGGCATCGGCGTCGACGCCTGGGGGGTCGATTATGGGCTCCTCGACGGATCGGGCGGACTGCTCGGACTCCCGTTTCACTACCGCGACGACGGGCACGACGAGCGAGCGAAGTCTCTCCTGCGAGCACTGTCGCTTGCCGTCGAGGCGCGATCCGAGCAGCCGAACCGCTATGAGACCGAGTCTGCGGCGAGCTCGCGGAGGCGGAAGCGCTGGACCTTCCCGGTCAGCGTGCGGGGGAGGGTGTCGACGAACCGGACGACGTGCGGATATTCGTAGCGGCGCAGGCGCTCTTTACAGAGCGTGCGCAGTTCGTCGGCGAGCCCGTCGTCGCCGCCGCCGGGACATTCGGCGAACGCGGCCAGGCGCGTGCTGCCGTCGACCAGGATGCCGACGACGCCCGCGCCGGTCAGCCGAGGGTGTTCCATCAGTACCTGTTCGACGTCGACGGGGGAGACCCACAGCCCGCCGACCTTGAGCATGTCGTCGACGCGGCCGACATAGGTGTAGACGCCGTCCTCGCGGCGCGTGTAGAGATCCCCGGTCGCGTACCACGGGCCGAGCATCGTCATCTTGGTCTTCTCATGCTGGTGCCAGTAGTACGCCGCGCACGAGTCTCCGCGAACGTGCAGGGCGCCCGTTGCCGCGCCCTGTAGGACGTTGCCTGCGTCGTCGACGAGGCGGATCTCATAACCGGGAACGGGCCAGCCGCTCGTGCCGGGCTCGATCCGGTCCGGGCGGTTCGAGCAATAGATGTGCAGCATCTCGGTCGAGCCGATCCCGTCGACGATGTTCAGGCCAAAGCGCTCGCGCCAGCGCCGGATGGTCACCGCCGGGAGCGGCTCTGCCGCGGACACGCAGAAGCGGACTGACGCAAGCGCACCGTCGGTGGCGGGCTCGCGCGCGAGCGCGCTGAACAGTCCGGGCACCGAGAAGAACACCGTCGGCCGGCGCTCGGTCAGGGTGCGGATGATCGGCTCGGGCCTCGTCGGCCCTTGCATGAGCACGCTGGTGGCACCGACCCACAGCGGGAACGACAAGCCGTTGCCGAGCCCGTAGGCGTGGAACAACTTCGTGGTCGAGAAGGTCACGTCGTCGGGGCGGAGCCCCAACACCTGCTCGGCGTAGTTGACGGACGTGACCTCGATGTCGTGATGGAGGTGGACGACACCTTTCGGCTTGCCCGTCGAGCCGGAGCTGTAGAGCCAGAAGGCGGCGTCGTCGCGGTGCGTGACGGCGGCCGGGCACTCGCTCTCGTGCGCACGCAGTGCCTCGTCGAGCTCGACGACGCCGTCCCCGTCGACACCTCGCGCGAGCCACCGCAGATCGTGTCCCGCGAGCACGCCCTGGAGGCGGTCGATTGAATCGGCATCGGTGACGACGAGCTCGGCGTAGGAGTCCGCAACGAAATGGCGGAAGTTCTCGTCCCTGTCGAGCGGGCTGACCGGCACGGGGATCGCGCCGATCCGCATCGCGCCGAGGAACGCGATCGGGAAGACCGTGGTGTCGTCGAGCACGAGCAGGACGCGCTGCTCGCGGCGGACGCCGAGCTCGCGCAGGACACCTGCAGCCCGGTTGATCTGCCGGCGAAGCTCCTCGTAGGTGAGGGTCGCGTCAGCGGCCACGTATGCGAGCGACGCGCCACGGCCTGCCTCGACCTGTCGTTCCACGATCGCCGATGCGTTGTAGCGCTCGTCGGACCCGAACGTTCCGTGCACTCTGACTCTCCTCGCGCTCGCCGGTGGCAACACGTGTGCCGCCCCCGGACGATCGCCATAGTAGTGGAGCAACCGCCAATCGATGGTCGGCAAACGTGAAAAAGGCCTGCCGCGTTCAACGTTTTGCCAGATGAGCACCGCCACGGTGGCTCGGTTGCCCTCGTGCCAACGAAAGCGGGCGTGTCACGGAAGCGATCTTCCCCACCTCGCGATGATGGTCAGGGTGTGGGGGTCTGTATCCGCCGGGGGTGAGCGATCGCGCACGGTCCGCCGACCCGGCGCGACTGTGGCTGATTGTCTGCGCGCGGGCGGCCTGCAGCAGCGCCGAGCGTCCGCCGACGGGTGTGCGGGCCTGGCGATCGATCGTCGTCGCCGGCACGGTCCGCTGGGTGGGGGCCTGCCGCGTCACGCGGCTGTGCGCCTCTGCGCCGCGACGGAGGCCTCGAGTGCGTCGAAGAAGCCGCGCGCCGCGCGGCTCCACCGGCCGCGGCGGTCGGCGAACAGCGTGTGGGCGCGGGCGCGGGGCCAGCGTGGGGGCAGGAGCGTCTCGGGGAGGTCCGGGTCGAGGAACGGGAACCTGCGCCACGCGTGCACCATCAGGGTCAGCTCGCGAAAGCACGCGACCGGACCGGACGGCTTGACGCGCGAAAACCGCCTGATGAACTCGTCGTACTGCGCGCGCACGGTCTCCAGCTCCCACGCCGAGGAGACGACCTGGTGGGGGTCGCCCACCGTCCCGAACTGCGCGATGAACGACACGGCGTCCGCCAGCGGCTCCCGCTGGAGCGTCGCCTTGACCTCACGCTCGCGATCGACGTGAGGCGTGAGCCAGATCCCGCCCCCGATCGAACCGAATCCGGCCCAGGCGAGACCGGAGCGAAGCTGGTGGCGGACCGCCCGGCTCTCCTCCGGCACTCGCAGGACGACGATCAGCCAGCGGCCGTCCCAGGCGGTCTCGGCGCCGAACGAGTAGATGCGCTCGGCTCCGGACTCGAGCAGCAGGCCGGTCGAGCTCGACAGCGCCATCCGCGCTCGGCGCCCCTGGCGTTCGGTCGTGAGCCAGCCGTCGCGCACGCTCCGCGCAACCGCTTGGCGCGCGGCCTGGTGGCTGTAGCCGAGCGTCGTGAGGGCGCCGACGAGCGTCTCTTGCCAGACGCCGTGTTCGAGCGGGAGGACGTACTCGCCAAGCACCGTGAGCAGCAGCGACCGCGCTGCGGGGACGCCGATCGCCCGCTTTCTGAACTGCTCGTTCACGAACGCGACGGCGCAGGTGGCTGGACCGGCTCGAACGCGTCGCGAATCGCCTCGAAGTGCGTGTTGCACGCACGGCAGCGGACCAGGCTCGTGATCAGCTGTCCACCCCACGGGGAGACGACCTCGGCGTCGTCCGAGCCGCAGAACGGGCACGTGTGAAGCTGCGCGCTCACCGCCGGCCGACCTCGTCCCAGTCCGACCATGACGACGGCTCCGCAAGCCCGACGCTCGCGCCCTGCGCGTGCAGCAGATCGCTCAGCCACGCGCGCACACGGGCGCGGGTCCGATCCGGACCTTCGCTGACCATCTTCTGCGCGATCGCCGCCTGGTAGCCAGGATCGTCAGTCGGGCCCGGCCAACGCGCCGCTTGGAGCCACATCTCCTCGACGCGCTGCAGGAGCAGTTCCCGGTCGCTCCCACCCTGGCGACAGATTCGTTTCAGCCAGGCTTCGGCGTGCACACGGTGAGACCCCTCCTCCTGCAGGATCTTGCGTGCGCGCTGCGCGAGCGGCTCGATGCTGCTCTCGCGGGCGCTCGCGACGAACGTCGTGAGGATCCCATCGACGACGAGGTTCGCCGCGATCACCGACGCCCAATCGGGGAACTCGCGCTCGAGCACGCGAAGGGGCTTGCCCGCGTCAAGACCCTCATCCTCGCGCTGGACTCCGAGCTTGGCGAGCACCGGGTACGTCGAGCGCCCGTGGCCGAGCTCGTCCTGGGCCATCGCGGCGGCCGCGACGGCCGACTCGATCGTGGGCGCGCTCACGGCCCACTCGCCGTAGCGACGGCCCAGGGCGCTCTTGTTGTCAGCCAGCGACCCGATCAGGGAGATCATCGTGACGGTGGCGGCGTCGATGGCCGAGGAAGCGGGTGTCATGCGCGAATCGCCTCCCGGATCTCCCGTCGCGGAACGAGAATCATGTGAACCCACGGTTGCTCGTCGTAGATCGCGCGAGCCGACACGAGCGCGAGATGCTCATCGGACTCGGTGACGGTTCCGACATGGTGCAGCGGCTCCTCGTACGCGGCGCGCGCGAACACCTCCCAGACCGTCTCCTCGGCACGGCTCATACGACGATCCCCAGCCGGCGCATCGTCTCGCGCGCGTCCGCGCGAATGCGCTCCTTCGTCCAGACCGGATCCCACACGACCTCGATCTCGACCGCGTCGATCTCGGGGTCGGCAAGCAGCGCATCGCGGATGTCGTCCTGGATGAAGTCCATTGCCGGGCAGCCCATCGCGGTGAACGTGATCTCGAGCGCGGCGACCCGAGTCTGCGGACGGTAGGCGACGGAGACGATCAGGCCCATGCCGAGGACCGACACCGGGATCTCCGGGTCCTCGACGTGCCGCAGTGCCTCCCAGATGCGGGCGTGCACCTGCTCGAGATCCGTGAGCTGCGCGACGCTCATGCCGCCCGCCTCAGGCCGGTCGTCTGGTAGCCGCGCTGCAGGCGGTGCACGTAGTCGTGGTTCATCGGGCCCCGCGCCCGCCAGCGCGTCATCACCTCAGACCAGTCGATCGCTCCGTCGTCGAGCAGCCACTCGCGCCGTTCCTCGTCGAACCGCGCGGGGAACGGACAGTCGATGACGTAGACGTCGCGCGCGGCATCGAGGTGAGCCGGGACACGCACGTCGATCTCCTCCATGAACGGGACCACGGCTCGCATCCACGTCTGGCGCAGCTGGTCGTTCGTCTTGCCCTTGAAGCCGTAGTCGAGCTGCTCGGAATGCTTCTTCTGATCGTCCGGCAGCCCGAACCACTCGAGCGTGAGGATGAACATCCAGTCGACCGCCGCCTGCACCTCACGTTTGCCGTCCGGGTCCTTGACGAGCTTCTTCAACCACGTGCGGCCGTGGCGCAGGTGGAAGGTCTCCTCCTTGTCGACCTTCGCGAGGGCGCGCTTCCACGGACCGAACGTGCTCGTACTGTGGACGTCACCGAGGAGCACGAAGCCCGCCTGGTCGTACATCGCGTTGGCGCATACGAGTTCCACCCACGAGTTGAGCGGCACGTCGAACGCGTACGGGTACTTGAACTGCACGGCCGGCCGCTCATAGATCAGCCAGTCCGTGTCGACCCCGAGATCGCCGAGCAGGCGATAGCCGATGTGCGCGTGGGCCAGCTCGTCCTGGATGATCGACATCGCCGAACCGAAGTTGTTGAGCGCCGGAGCGTGCTGCGCCGCACGGAGGTAGGCCGGCGCGCTGACGAATTCGGTGTCCGCCGAGACAGTGAGGATGCGTCGCATGCCCTCGAGGTACTTCGGCGACATGTGCTGGAGGCCCTCGACCAGCTTTCCGGCGGACAGACGCTCGCGGACCTGCTCCTCGGTCAGCGAAGCGAGCTCTTCGACGGGCGTGGCCAGCATCGGTTTCCTTCAGCGTTTGTGTGACACTTGACTTACGCTCGGCAGGCTATAGTCTCCCCTCCGCGAGGTCAAGCGAACTGGAGGCAGGCGTGCCCGAGATGCTGATCGGAGGGGAGTGGCGGCAGGCCACCGCTCAGGCCGAGATCGACGTCGTCAACCCAGCGACCGAGGAGGTCGTCGACAGCGTTCCGGCGGGCTCGCCAGAGGATGTGGAGCTGGCCGTCGCGACGGCACAGCGTGCGCTCGCCGACTGGTCGCGGACCGATGTCGAGCAGCGCGCTGCGATCCTCGCCGAGGCGGCCGATCTGATTCACGCGCACGCGAAGGACCTGGCCGCACGGCTGACGGCGGAG
>Ga0335069_10013526_pt1 | contig 11453 bp, 5 predicted proteins | sample Lox_Sample_11_FD_206714 | JGI IMG/M metagenome (GOLD analysis project Ga0335069, IMG submission 206714) | Soil microbial communities from Loxahatchee National Wildlife Refuge, Florida, United States - Lox_Sample_1.1 | ecosystem: Environmental > Terrestrial > Soil > Wetlands | place: USA: Florida... | reverse complement strand
CCAGTAGAGCCCACCCACCAGCAGTCCGCCGCTCAGGCCTCCGAGATCGATGAAACGGACGCGCGCGATGGACGGCGAAACCTCAGCCCCGGCCAGAGCCCCAGCGACAGCGCCAACGTTGAGCGCAATAGCCGCCGAAAGCAGCGCGGAATCCGCGTGATTGCTGATGCCGCCGACCAAGGTGCCAGCGACCAGTCCACTCCACAGGGCGGTCGACCCCATCAGCGAGGCGCGGCCCGGTGTGGTGCCGAAGATCGAGCCGACCACGCCCCCGACGACCGCGCCCGCGGTTCCAATCCCCCAGATCAAGGTATCGGCCTCCCGCGCGCCAAACTTCGACGAGCCCTGCGAGCTGGCCTCGTGCCAGAGAATCCAGGCGACGCCCTCGTCGAAACCCACGTACATTCCCGACACGATCGACTGCGCCACGCCGTAGCCGAGATGCACGGTGTTGTCGATGAGCGCGACAATTCCCGCGGACACACCGGCCAGAGCCAGGGGCGGCAAGATGGCGCCGCCCGCGGAGCTTGGCTTGCTCCAGGTATCCACCATGATCCCCGTATACACTCCGTAAAGCACCGCATTGGTGTACAGGATGGCTATTTCATCGAGGGTCCGGCGATCCTCCAGCAATTGTGGCCTGGCGAGGTTCAGCCTTTGCTGGGTGGTGAGCACGAACCCCCCCTGCGCCCAGGTCTGACACGCCGTCATCATCTCGCTGGCCAACATGCGGCTCGCTGGATCCGGCGCGGACGGAATCAGCGCCGCGAATTGCGCGGCGGCCGCCTGGAAACGCCCAGCCAGCATCTCGGCGCGAGCAGCCGCGTAGCTCGACTTCCATTCCTCCGAGGTCGCGTTCGGACTCACGGTGGGCTGCAACGATATTTGCGCATGGCGAGCGACAGACTTGCTCGCGGGCGCAGCGGCTGTGGATGAGCTTATGGCAGTGGCAATAATGGCGAAAGTAATGGCGAAGCAAGGTGAAGCATTGGTCATGGACAGAGGCAAAGCAAAATGCCTACCAGCAGCAAAAGTGAGCAAAATCGAGTGAGTAGGCCGTAGCAACTCGTCAGAAAGACAGATCTTCACCACCATGCGACGTGTTAACCCACAATGCACCACAGTCGCAGCTTCGCTGCGCTGACGGTTGCCCGTGCGCTACCGCCGGGCGAGCTTTCGGGACAGCTGCACGATCTTGTCCGTCAGTTGCGACAGTGAGAACGGCTTCTGGACGAACCCTTCCAACGCTTCGCCGGCGAAGCGCTGAAGGGCCTCCTGCTCGTCGAAGCCACTGGTGAGCAACACTGGGAGATCCGGTCGAAGAGCCTTCATTCTATGGAAAGCGGTGACCCCATCCATGCGCGGCATAGTCAGGTCCAGAAGCACGAGATCGATTTCGTCGCGGCGTTCGCCGAGTATTGCCAGGGCCTCTTCTCCGTCGGCGGCGCTCACGGCGGCAATCCCCAGACGCTTGAAGAATTCCAGAACGAGACGGCGCACGGGCTCGTCGTCTTCGGCCACCAGTGCCAAGCGAAAGCTCACGGCTGGCATGCGTGCCGAATGCGGGCGCGGTTCCTGCACGGACCCCGGCGAGTGAACCGGCGCCTCCGGGAACAGCACCTTGATGGTGGTTCCGCGCCCCGGCACGCTGTCCACCATGATGCCCCCCTTGTGCCCGCGCATGATCCCCTGGACCGCGGACATGCCCAACCCCCGCCCCGCGAACTTGGTGGTGAAAAAGGGATCAAAGAGTCGCTGCCGAGTATTCTGGTCCATCCCACAGCCATCGTCCTTCACCTCGACGAAGATGAAGCGACCGGGCGTTGCCTTTTCGGCAAGCAGATTCGCGGCGAGCGCGGCCGCATCGAATTCCTTGGCGCCTGTGGTGAGGGAGATCCGGCCGGGCTGATCCCCGATTGCTTCCGAAGCATTGGTGATGAGGTTCATGATCACCTGCTGGACCTGACCGGCATCCGCCTCGATTACGACAGGCTCTGTCGCAAGGCAGAGAGCCAACCCGACTTTGTGGGAGATAGCAGCCCGGAAAAGCGCGGCGTTCGCCCGCACCAGATCGTTGACGTCGAGCCGGTCGATGAGGAATCGCCCCCGGCCGGAATAGGCGAGCATCTCGCGCGTAAGATCCGCCGCACGGTACGAGGCTTGCAGGGCCTCTTCGATGCTTTCCCGCTCCGGTGAGCCGGGGGAGAGACCTGCCTGTGCCAAAGCGAGGTTCCCCTGGATGGCCGTGAGGAGATTGTTGAAATCGTGGGCAATGCCGCCAGCGAGCACCCCGAGGCTTTCCAGCTTCTGACCGTGCAGCAGCCGCCGCTCCAGCTCGAGCCGCTCCTCAGCCCCCTTCATGCGATCCGTGATATCCCGATCGACGCCGCGAAAACCGACTATCACACCCTCGGGATCAAGCATCGGCACGGAATTACTCTCGAGAAACCGGAAGCCCCCGTCCCGATGGCGCCAGCGGAGGACGAGGCCTTTCCAGCCGCGCCGTTCGGCCAGGCAGCGCGCGACTTCATCCGTGGCCAAGGCGCGGTCTTCCGGCCAGATGAAGTCGAAGGTCGACTTGCCCTCGAGGTCCTGCGGATCCCAGCCGAGGATCGCCCTCACCGCTGGATTGTCATAGCTGTGATTGCCGCTCCTGTCGATAGCCCAGATCCAGTCCTGGGACGTGTCGAGCAACGCTTGGATGAAGGCGTCCTTCTCGCGCAAGGCCTGCTCGGAGCGGCGGCGCTGGGTGATGTCGCGGTCGATTCCCCGGAAGCCACGCAGCTCTCCCCGAGAATCGATGATGGGTACCCCGCTGGTTTCCAGCACAACCACGCTGCCGTCTTTGTGGATGTTCTCGTTGGCCAGCGCGAAGAACGGCAGGCGCTGCGCGGCCTTTTGCTCGAACGCTGCCCGTATTCGCTCTCTTTCCCCGTCGGGCATGAAATCGAAGGGAGTTCGGCCCACGACTTCGTCGGGCTGGTAGCCCAAGAGGTCGCGCACCTTGGGACTTGCGTAGGTGTAGACTCCCTCTTGGTCCGTCTCCCAGATCCAATCCGAGGTGGCCTCGATGAGGGCGCGGAATTTTTCTTCACTTACGCGAAGCGCCTGCTCCGATTTTGCGCGTTCGTCAATCTCCCATTTTAGCCTGTGCAGTGCGACGGCCGTATCCCCGGGTGTCTCCGCGCCCAGGGGAAGTGGCCCGGACCCTTCGGCTTCCGAAAACCGGATTTCATCTGGCCTCCGTGCCTCATCCGCAGTGTTCTTCATCCCTGCATGGGGGACAGTCATCCGGTCGAGCATAGCCAGATCCCAGGCATCAGGGAAGAATAGCCACTGGCAGACAAGGGGCCGTGGCCGATGCTGGCTATACCGCCTGTCGAAGGTTCCCACGTTATTTCACGGTCCATCGCTTGGCCTCGTCTGTGCAATTGGCCGCCCCGGTGCGACTATCCAACGCGGCCGGCCGCTCCGGCACGCGGGGTCAAAGGCTCGCATCACGCAGCAAACCACTTCGCGAGGGCCGTGTGCGGGGGTCTCCGCGTTTCATACCGCGTCGCGCGGTGCGTCCAACCTCTACGTTTTCCTGCCCCGCGGGTTCACTACGCGGGCAGCCAAGCAGGACCATCTGGGTCAATCGCAAGTTCGGACCCCACACGGCAGCGGGTGTTGCTAGACTCCATTCGGTAAGGCTGGGTGTGGAGGACTAATCTACGCGAGGTGCGCCCAAATGCCGAATACCGCCCTAACGCCGAACACTACGATAGGCTCTCCCGATCGTGCCTGCATCGTCAGAGGTCGCGTCTTTCTCCTGCTAGGCGCAGCCGCGCTAGTCACTGGGTCGGCCTGCAAGAGTGGCGCCGTGGTGAACGTGCCCGAGGGCGGAGGCTCGGGACAATCGGCGGGAGGACAGGGAGGAAGCAGCGGTAGCCATCCCGGTGGCGGCGGAGGGAGCATCATCGGTCCCATCGACTTCGACGCCGGGCCCATCCCGACGGGCAAGGGTTGTGGCAACGGGGTTCTCGATACCGGTGAAGGGGAAAGCTGCGACGACGGCAACACCAAGGACGGCGACGGCTGCAGCGCGATTTGCCAGACCGAGGCCAACTGGAACTGCCCAACCCCCGGACAACCCTGCCAGAATCTCGCTGTCTGCGGCAACGGTCTCCTGACCTCCAACGAGACCTGTGACGACGGCAATACCAAGGACGGCGACGGCTGCTCATCCGATTGCAAGACCGTCGAACCGGGCTGGCAATGCCGGGTTCCCGGCAAGCCGTGCACCATCATGTGCGGCGACGGCGTCGTCAAGGGGTTCGAGACTTGCGACGACGGCAACGCGACCAGCGGCGACGGCTGCTCGTCCAACTGCAAGATCGAGCCCGGCTTTGTGTGCAACGGGACCCCGAGCGTATGCAAGCCAACGGTTTGCGGCGACGGCAAGGTCGAGGGCACAGAAGGGTGCGACCTTGGCCCAGGCAAGAACGTGCCAGGCAGCGGTTGCTCGCCCACCTGCACCTTTGAACCGAAATGCAGCGCGGCCACTGGCCAGTGCACCTCGAATTGCGGGGACGGCTTGGTTATCAGCGAACAGTGCGACGACGGCAACGCCAAGGACGGCGACGGTTGCTCGTCGACTTGCAAGGTGGAGGCCGGCTTTACCTGCAGTCAGCCCGACACCAACGCGGATACCATGACCGTGCCGGCCACCTACCGCGACTTCTTGGTGGGCGGCGATTTCCACCCCGCCGACATTTCGGGCAGCAATGGGGCGATCACCGGGCTCGTGCAAGCAACGCTCGACAGCGATGGCAAACCCGTGCTGTCCGCCTCCCCGAACGTCAACGCGCACATCACGAGCGCGGACAGCTTCAAGCAGTGGTATCGCGACGTGTCCGGGGTCAACACGACCTACATATCGACCCTGCTCTTGCACAACAACGGCCAGGGCACCTTCGTCAACTGGTGGAAAGACAACCAACAGTGGGTGAAGTACACCAACCCGCTCTGGTGTTCCGATGCAACCTGCACCAACTGCAATCCGCCCGGCTACACCGCGGGTCCCACGATGGCGTGTCTGGCCCAATGCACACCCTGGGGCGCCACTAGCACCAATTCCTGCGCGGTCACCACACAGACCGTCGACGGCAATCCTCTCTTCTTCCCGGTCGACAATATCAAGGGCATGATCACCCCGACCTCCGCCTACTCGACCGCCGAGACCCCGCCGCTCTACAGCGGCAACTGGACCTACGAGCCGGGCAAGCCCACCCACAACTTCAGCTTCACCAGCGAGGTGCGCTACTGGTTCAGCTACTTGACCAGCAAGCAGTACGTCCTCGACTTCACCGGCGACGACGATGTCTGGGTCTTCGTCAATCGCAAACTGGCCGTGGACCTGGGCGGGATTCACACCCCGGTCGAGGGACACCTGGTGCTCAACGCGAACGGTGGCGGGACGGTCACCGTGACTCCGACCGAGGGCGGCTCCTGTACCACCCAGGGCGATCCCACGACTTGCACGCCCTCGGTTTCTGGCAGCAAGGTCGATTTCGGCATGACCAACAATGGGGTCTACGAGATCGTCGTGTTCCAGGCGGAACGGTGTTGGGATGGCTCGACCTACAAGCTCACCCTGAGCGGCTTCAATTCCGCTCCCAGCAGTTGCGTGCCCACTTGTGGCGACGGCGTCACGGTGGCCTACGAGGAGTGCGACGACGGGAAGAACAACAGCGACACGGCCTATGGCGGTTGCACCACCCAATGCAAGTGGGGTCCCTACTGCGGCGACGGCGTCATAAATGGGTCGGAGGAGTGTGACAATGGAAAGGACAACGGCACGCAATACGGCGCGGGCGGTTGCACACTCGGATGCACGAAAGCCCACTTCTGCGGCGACGGCGTAGTGGACACCGATCGTGGCGAACAGTGCGATCTGGGCGCCAATAACGGCACGGGCCTGTGCACCAAGGATTGCCGCTACATCGCGGGCTGACGCCGGGACAAGCCGCGAGAATCTCGCCGATCAGCCGCGAGGATGAGCCGCGACGAGCTCGAGCGCGGCCTTGATGGCGTTAAGCAGGCTCACCTCATTGGCCACGCCTTTTCCGGCGATGTCATAGCCTGACCCATGATCCACCGAGGTGCGCACCACGGGCAGACCGAGCGTCACGTTGACGGAAGCACGCGGAAAAGCCGGCTTGACCGCAATCAGCCCCTGGTCGTGGTACATGGCCAAGATGAGCCGGTAGCGCTTGACTCGCTCGATGAAGAACGAATCCGCCGGGAAGGGACCGTCGCAGGCAATGCCCAGGCGGCGGGCTCGCTTCATGGCGGGCAGGAGCAGGCGCTCCTCCTCGGTGCCCATCAAGCCGTGCTCGCCCGCGTGCGGATTGAGGCCCAGCACCGCCACCGGCAGGCGTTGCCCCCAGCGGGCGCGCCCAGCCGCGGCCAGCATCTTCAACGAGGTTAGCAGCCCGGCCGGCGTGATCCGGCTGGCGACCCGGCTGAGAGGAATGTGCGTGGTCTGCAAAGCCAAGAGGTATTCGGGCGTGAGAAAGGCCATGCGCTCATCGCGCACGCCCAGCTTTTCCGCGAGATACCCGGTGTGCCCCACGAAATCGGGGAGAATTTGCGCCACGGCCTCCTTGGTGACTGGCCCGGTGACCATGGCCGCGATCCGACGCTGCCGCGCCTGCTCGATGGCGAAATCCAGATACCCGAGTTGCTCGCGCCCGTACGCCGGCTGGCCGAAACGAAAGCGGCGCATGTCGATGTGGGAATGGGCCAGCAACGGTAGCGCGGTCAGGGGCAACCAGGAGCTCACCAGCTCATTAAGCAAGACGATGGGCATGCGCTCGCGCGACCGGCTCGCGACCTTGCCCAACACGCCCGCGTCTCCCACTACCGTGAGGTTCGCGCGCTCTTTGCGCAGCAGCCTCCGGATCGCCTGGGCCAGCGGTTGCTCGCCGTCCGCCAGCGCCGCAAAGGCTTTGAGCACGATTTCGGCCGAGACACCGGCCGGATCGCCCATGGTCACCAGAATGTTCTTCAACGCTCGTTCCACGCGGCCAGTTCACGCGATTTCGGTCCGCGATGCAAGCTCCGGTTCGATTGACGACCGGCCAGTGAGCATGGCCCCGCTCTGCGTGGCCATGCCCGGGGTTTGAGCGGGCGTCAAAGTAGCTCGCCAGGTTACCCACATCGAGCTTGTCGCTTGTTCTATAATCGACGCCGGATTCGCAGAAGGGAACCGCCGCCTCCCGGAAGGAACACCATGTCACCAGAGCGATTTCAACTCGCCGCCGCAGTCATCTCCGTTCTGGCCGGGCCGGTCTTGGCATGTTCGACCAAGAACGTGGAGGGCGGCGGCGGCGCGAGTGGCGGCTCCGCTGGCAGCGGCGGGGCAACCGGTGGTGGCGCGACAGGAACGGGCGGCAGCAGCGCCGCGGGTGGGAAGACCGCTGCCGGCGGGACCAGCACCACGGGTGGAATCACCATGTCAGGCGGTAGCACCACCGCGGGCGGCACAACCGCGTCGGGCGGCACGGCGGGTTCGGGCGGCGCCACTGCTGCCGGCGGAGGGGGCAGCTCCGGTGGGACAAAGGCCTCGGCCGGCGCTTCGGGCACCGGTGGAACCAAGAGCACGGGTGGCAGCGGAACGACGGCCTCAGGGGGAACGACGGCATCAGGCGGGACGACCGCATCAGGCGGCTCGACCGCATCGGGCGGCGGCAGTGGCACGGGTGGGGTGACCAGCAGAGGCGGCGGCTCGGCGACCGGCGGCAGCTCCGCGACCGGCGGCAGCGCGACCGGAGGGGCCACTGTGGTTTGCACCGATAGCTCGAGCACCCAACTTGCATTCACCAAGCAGTACCAGGACGGCACCATCAAAACCACGGGAAGCAAGACCTACTACACGATGACCAACTGGTGGCACAAGTTCGGCGGCCAGACCGTGAACATCAACGGCCTGCAGATGATCATCGGAAACCCGCAGGGGACTTCGGTGCCGGCCAGCGACGGCGACCCCATGGGCTTCCCGTCGATTTTCATTGGCGCGTACCAGGGGCACACCACGGCGGACAGCAACCTGCCCATCAAGGTTTCCGACATCAAGTCGGTCCCGACCATCTTCAACACCAACGCCAGCTCGCTCGACACCTCCAACATGAACGCGACCTACGACGTGTGGTTCACCGCCACCAACGCGCCGCTGACCGCGGTCACGCAGAACACCCCCGGCAAGGGCGGCGCCTACCTGATGGTTTGGATGTACAAGCCCTCGGCCCGCCAACCGCGCGGCGGCGTTCCCGCCACGGGAGGCACCGGAACGGGAGACACCGCGACGCCCAACTATTCCGACCAGACGGTGAGCAACGTTCCCGGGACCTGGGATGTGTGGATCGACAAGACCGACCCGCTGTGCATCTCGTACGTGTCTTCTGACCCGCGCGACGGGCTTACCTATGACCTCAACAATTTCATCCAAGACGCCGTGACCAAGCAGTACGGCATCACCACCTCGATGTACCTCAGCATCGTCTTCGCCGGGTTCGAAATCTGGTCCGGCGGGGATGGACTGAAGGCCACTCAGTTCTGCGCTGCCGTGAACTGAAGACTTCGTAGCCGCGCGCACGGGTTAGCGATCCGGAGCTCACCACAGAGCTCCGGCCGCACCCCACACCAAATCATGTTCGAACCGAACCAACCACAGAGATCACGGCGGATGAAAAAGGCACCAGAGCCGGAAAGAAGGAAGGTTGCAGACCTTGAGCCCAACCTCTTTCTTCCTCTGCGGCCTCCGTTTCCTCTGCGCTCTCGGTGGTGAAAATCCTGGGGTTGGAGGTTCACAGCCGGACGTGAAATCTCCTGTCCAGCGCTCCCACAAATCGGCTACGCTCCGGCTGTGAAAACCCGCACAGCCCCCGTCATCGCTCTCGCCTCTCTCGTCGCCGCCACCCTGGCCAGCGTTGCCCTGCGGGCAGAGAAGGCGCCCGCGGTTCCGCCACCCTACCGCGACGCCAAGCTGGCGGTCGATGCCCGCGTGGCTGACCTGCTCGGCCGCATGACACCGGCCGAAAAGGTAGCGCAGCTCGAGTCGGTCAACTGGTTTCGCTCGCGCCTGTTCGATGCCAAGTCGCACCTGTTCTCGCCGGCGCAAGCCCGCAAGCTGATGCCGCACGGGATCGGCGAGGTCGTGCGGCCGAGCGAGCAGCACGACGCTCGCGAGGCCGTCGAGTTCGTCAACGCCGTCCAGAAATTCCTGGTCGAGCAGACCCGGCTCGGCATCCCGGCCATCCTGCACGAGGAATCCCTGCACGGTTTGGCCGCCCCGGCGGCCACCAGCTTCCCACAGGCCGTCGCGTTGGCCGCCACCTTCGATCCCACATTGGTCGAGGAGATCTTCACCGTGGCCGCGCGCCAAACGCGCGCCCGGGGCGTGGCACAGGTGCTCTCGCCGGTGGTCGATGTGGCGCGCGACCCGCGTTGGGGCCGCGTCGAAGAGACCTTCGGCGAAGATCCCTTCCTGGTCGCGCGCATGGGCGTGGCGGCCGTGCTCGGATTCCAGGGCCGGCGCGCTTCGCCGAACGCGCCCATCGACGGTAACCACGTCATGGCCACGCTCAAGCACATGACTGGCCATGGCTACCCCGAGGGCGGCCGCAACACGGCCCCCGGCATCGCCTCGCCCCGCATGCTGCGCGAAGTCTTCCTGCCGCCCTTCGAAGCCGCGATTCGCGAGGCGCACGCCCTGTCGGTCATGGCGAGCTACAACGAAATCGACGGCGTGCCTTCGCACGAGAATCGATGGTTGCTCACCGATCTGCTGCGCGGCGAATGGGGCTTTGCCGGCGTGGTGGTGTCTGACTACACGGGGGTCGCCGAATTGCAACGCGGACATCACGTCGCGCCGGACCTGCCAGCCGCCGGACGGATCGCGCTCGAGGCGGGCGTCGACATCGAGCTGCCCGAGCCCGAAGGCTATTCCTCACTGGTGGCGGACCTGGCCGCCGGCCGCGTCCAGCAAACGACGGTGGACCAGGCGGTCGCGCGCGTGCTGCGCGCCAAGTTCATCCTCGGCCTTTTTGAGCACCCGTTCGCGCGCGCACCCGAGCCGGAACGGCCGGCCGATCGCGCCCTCGCCGTGCGCGCGGCCGAGGAGGCCATCGTCCTGCTCAAGAACGACGGCCTGTTGCCGCTCGACCGGGGCAAATACAAGTCGGTGGCCGTGATCGGCCCGGTCGCGGACACTTGCCATTTGGGCGGTTACAGCGGCACGCCCGACAAGCCGGTCAGCATTCTCGACGGCATTCGCGCCAAGCTGGGCGACAAGGTCAAAGTCTCGTTCGCGCCGGGCTGCGGTTTGACGATGGGCGGTCGCGGCTGGTTCGACGACCAAATCACACTCCCTGCCCCAGCCGACGACGCCCGCCAGGTGGCGGAAGCCGGCAAGCTGGCTGGCTCGGTCGATCTGAACGTCTTGGTGATCGGGCAAAACGAGCAGCTCTCGCGCGAGGCCTGGGCCGACAACCACCGCGGCGACCGCATGAGCCTGGAGCTGGTCGGTGCGCAGATGGATCTGGCGCGCGCGGTGCTGGCGAGCGGCAAGCCCACGGTCGTGGTGCTCATCCACGGCAGCCCGCTGGCGATCCCCGAGCTGGCGCAGAAGGCGCCCGCCATTCTCGACGGCTTCTACCTGGGCGAGGAGACCGGCACCGCCGTGGCCAACGTGTTGTTTGGCGAGATCAGCCCGGCTGGCCGGCTACCCTGGAGCGTGCCTCGCCACAGCGGCACGATTCCCGCCTACTACAACCACAAACCCTCGGCCAGACGCCAATATCTCTTCGAGGAGCCCGGCGCGCAGTGGGCCTTCGGCCACGGCCTATCGTACACCGCTTTCCGTTACTCCCCGCTCAGGCTCAGCCCGGCGCGCATCGCTCCCGACGGCACCGCCACCGTCTTGCTCAAGGTCAGCAATGCCGGTAAGCGCGCGGGCGACGAAGTGGTGCAACTCTACGTTCACGACCAGGTCGCCTCGGTCACCCAACCCGTCAAGCAGTTGCGCGGCTTTTCGCGTATCCATCTCTCGGCCGGCGAGTCCCGGGAGGTCAGCTTCAAGTTGGGCTTGGCCGATCTCGCTCTATACGACCGGGACATGAAGAAGCTCGTCGAGCCAGGCAAGTTCGACCTCATGGTGGGCGCCAGCTCGGCCGACATTCGCCAGCGCGCGGTTCTGGAAGTGGTCAAGAAACCGGACTAACCACAGAGAGCACAGAGGATGGGAAAGGCCACGGAGCCGGAAGCAAACGGGTTGCAGACCTTGAGCCCAACCTCTTTCTTCCCTCTGCGGCCTTAGTCTCCTTTGTGCGCTCTGTGGTGAAGATCTCGAACGCTCTTCACCAAGAGATCTTCGCGTTTTGCGAAGGAATCGCTTCCCAGTCTAACCACAG
>Ga0335069_10013525_pt1 | contig 11453 bp, 11 predicted proteins | sample Lox_Sample_11_FD_206714 | JGI IMG/M metagenome (GOLD analysis project Ga0335069, IMG submission 206714) | Soil microbial communities from Loxahatchee National Wildlife Refuge, Florida, United States - Lox_Sample_1.1 | ecosystem: Environmental > Terrestrial > Soil > Wetlands | place: USA... | reverse complement strand
CATCCACCAGGGTCTGGGCCAGCGTACGTGCGTTGGCCACAACCTGCTTCTGGTATTCCACGAACTCCGGCTGCATCGCCTCCAGGAAGCACACCGCCTTGGCCGCCACCACGTGGACCAGAGGTCCGCCCTGAATCCCCGGAAATACGTTCTTGTCGATCTCCTTGGCGTACTTCTCCCGTGCCAGAATCAATCCGGCCCGTGGGCCGCGCAGCGTCTTGTGCGTGGTCGAGGTGACGATGTCCGCCCATTCGCACGGGTTCGGATGAACGCCGGCGGCCACCAGCCCCGAGATGTGCGCCATGTCCACCAGGAACACTGCCCCCACCGCATCCGCGATCTGCCGGAATCGCGCGAAATCGATGATCCGCGGATACGCGCTGGCGCCGGTAATGATCAGCTTCGGCCGATGCTCGCGGGCGAGGCGCTCCACGTCGTCGTAATCGATGCGCTCGTCTTCCTTGCGCACGTTGTAGGGCACCACCTTGTAGGTCTTGCCGGAGAAATTGAGCTGATGCCCGTGGGTGAGGTGCCCGCCATGCGCCAGGTTCAGGCCCATGATGGTTTCGCCGGGGCTCACCACCGCCGCGTAAGCCGCCTGGTTGGCCTGCGAGCCCGAGTGCGGCTGCACGTTGGCATATTCGGCGCCGAAGAGTTTCTTGGCGCGCTCGCGAGCCAGGGTCTCCACCACGTCGGTGAACTCGCAGCCGCCGTAGTAGCGCTTGCCGGGGTAGCCTTCGGCGTATTTGTTCGTGAACACGCTGGCGGTGGCTTCCAGCACGGCTTCGGACGTGAAGTTCTCGCTGGCGATCAGCTCGAGCTGGCCGTCCTGCCGCGCGGCCTCGTTCTGAATTGCCTGAAACACTTCCGGGTCTACCTGCGATAGGGGGCGGGCCATGCGTTGCGATTCGGTCATCTTGTTCTCCTGCGGACTTGCGCCGCGCGCGGCGGCTCTTACTGCGGTTGCTCCAACTGCGCGATCTTGGCCACACGCCGCGCGTGACGGCCGCCTATGAACTCGGTGTTCAGAAAGATCCCGATCAGGTGCATGGCGCGCTCTTCGTCCAGGTACTTGGCCCCGAGCGTAAGGACGTTGGCGTCGTTGTGTTCGCGCGTGAACCGGACCTCGTCGTCGGATTGAGCCGGAGCCGCGCGCACGCCGTGAACCTTGTTGGCCGCCATGGCCATTCCAATTCCGGTGGAGCAGACCAGGATTCCGCGGTCCGCGCGTCCGCCGGCCACGTCGCGCGACACCGGCTGGGCGTAATCCGGGTAGTCCACCGATTCCGGCGAGTTGGTCCCGTAGTCCACCACTTCATGGCCTTCGGCTGCCAGCCGCGCCCGCAGTTTCTCCTTCAGGGAGAAGCCGGCGTGATCCGCGCCAATCGAGATCTTCATAGGGGGAGAAGCCTAATTCTAACATTCCCTATTCCGCCGGGCCGCCCGGCTCGCCCGACGGCTACAATTAGGGCGAATGCAGACCAATCGCAGGCAGTTTCTGGCCGGAGCATTGGCGGCGTCTGTGTCGCGAGCCGCCATGCCGCCGCTCACCTGGAATGGCGAGCAATTTCTCTGGAACGGCAAGCCCCACGTTTTTCGATCGGGCGAGATGCACTACCCGCGCGTGCCGCGAGAATACTGGCGCGACCGGATGAAGAAATCACGGTCGATGGGGCTGAACGCCATCTGCACCTACGTGTTCTGGAACCTGCACGAGACGAAGCCGGGACAATTCGATTTTTCGGGAAATCTCGACCTGGCCGAGTACCTTCGCACGGCGCACTCCGAGGGACTGCAGGTGCTGCTCCGCCCGGGTCCTTACATTTGCAGCGAATGGGAATTCGGCGGATTCCCTGCATGGCTGCTGGCTGCGCCCGACATGAAGGTGCGGTCGGCGGACCCGAAATTCCTGGCCGCGGCGGAACGCTACATGAAGCGCCTGGGACGCGAGGTCGCGGGCTTGCAATCCACCCGCGGCGGGCCGATCGCCATGGTGCAGGTGGAGAACGAGTATGGATCGTTCGGCGCCGACCACGACTACATGGCGGCGATCCGCAAGATGATCGTGGACGCCGGGTTCGACGTGCCGCTGTACACCGCGGACGGTTCGGAGGCGCGCATGCTGAGCGGCGGCACTCTCCCCGATACGCTGAGCGTGATCAACTTCGGCGGCGGCAACCCGGCGCGCGAGTTCGAGAACTTCGCGAGATTCCGCCAGGGTGTGCCGCGCATGTGCGGCGAATACTGGGTCGGGTGGTTCGACCATTGGGGCGAGCAACACCACACCACAAAACCCGAAGAAAGCGCGCGCGGGCTGGAGTGGATGCTTTCGCGCGGAATTTCCGCCAACCTGTACATGTTCCACGGCGGGAGCTCGTGGGGATACATGAGCGGCGCCAATTTCTCACGCGCGTACGAGCCCGATATCTCGGGGTACGACTACGATTCGCCGCTCGACGAGGCCGGCCGTCCGACGCCCAAGTTCCACGCCCTGCGCGACGTGATCCGCAAGTATGCGCCCGCGGGCACGGAGTTTCCGGAGTTGCCCAAGCCCCTGCCCATGGTTTCGATTCCTCGATTCGAGCTCACGGAAAGCGCGGCGCTCACCGCACGGCTGCCCAGACCGCAGCTCTCCGACCGCCCGATCACCATGGAGGCCGCCGGGCAGAGCTACGGGTTCATCCTCTATCGCACGCGTCCGCCGAAGGCCGGGAAAGGCACGCTCGAAATTACCGAGGCCCGCGACTACGCGGTGATTCTCCAGGGCACGCGGCGGCTGGGCACGCTCGACCGGCGCCTGAAGCAGACGCGCCTCGACGTGGAACTCGCCGCCGGGGAACCGCTCGACATCCTCGTGGAAAATATGGGGCGCGTGAATTTCGGACCCCAGCTCACCAGCGACCGCAAGGGGATCACGGAGAAGGTGACCTTCGACGGCCAGGAGCTGGCCGGGTGGGAGATTTATCCGCTGCCTCTCGACGACGCCGGCAAGTGGCCGTTCGCGAAGAAACAGACGGCAGGCCCGGCGCTGCATCGCGGGACATTCCGTCTGGATTTGACGGGCGACACCTTCTTCGACATGCGCGGCTGCGGCAAGGGGATCGTCTGGGTGAACGGGCACAATCTCGGCCGGTATTGGCGGATCGGGCCCCAGCAGAGCCTGTTTGTGCCCGCCGGCTGGCTGAAGAAAGGCGTGAACGAAGCGGTGGTGCTGGACCTGGAGGACCGCAGCGGGCGGTGGATCGAAGGGCGGACCGATCCGGTGTACGAGACGCCTACGCGCTGATGGCGTCTTCCACCTGCTGGGGCGGATTGTAATACAGGATGCGCTGGCAGCTCTCGCAACTGAGAATGGCTTCGCCGTGCTTGAGGTCCTGGAAATATTGGAGTCGCAGCACGATGTTGCAAGCCGTGCACCGGCCGTCGATGACTTCCGCGACCGCGAGGCCGCGGCGACCCTTGCGCACGCGTTCGTAGTTGCGGTAAGTGGCAGGCGTCACGGACGCCGCGATCGAAGCGCGCTCCGTCTGCAGCTCGCCTTGGGCATGCTGGTCGGCAGCGGTGCGCCTGCGGGCCTCCTCTTTCTCGGCTTCCACCTGAGTCTTTTCGGTTTTCAGCGCGGCCTCGGCGGCCTTGACGTTTTTCTCCAGGGGCTCGGACTCGCCCATGAGCTCCAGAATGCGGTCCTCGGATCGGCGGATCTCGTTCTGGCAAAATTCGATCTCGTGCTGGAAGGCACGGTACTGATCGTTGGTCTTGGCGTCCGCCATCTGGTCCTTCAGTTTGGAGATCTTCTGCTCCTGTATCTGGATATCGCCTTCGCACTTTTTGCGCTCTTTCTGGTTGGCGGAAAGTGCCGCGCGGTCGGCTTCCAGCTTGCGCTCGTGCGAGACCAGCTTCTTTTCGATATCAGCGATATGGACCGGCAGGGAGGCAATTTCGCGGGCCAGCTCAGCGAGACGAAGATCGATGTCTTGAAGGCGGATGACCAACTTCAAATCGGGGAGCACTAAGAAAAGTCTATCACGCTGCGCGCAACCCGCCCGCGCTGCGACCCGGGATGCGCGTTTCTAGTTTCAGATCCTCGGCATCCGTCAATCTTCTGCGCGAACTGCGGACGCAACCCTATATAGCTGCGAACCGGGCTCCTTTCGGCCCATCGGCGCGCAGTAACGCTGGCCTGTCTGTTCCGTGGATTCATCGCTCCTGAGCACAAACCCGAACGATCGCAAAGTCGCGGGAAGTGTATCGGGATCGAAGCCGAAGACGAACGGCTCGCCGCTGAATCGAACCCAGTATTTCCAACGGCGTGCACCCGGAAACACCCTGGAGCCATCCAGCGCGCCTTTATGCACATAACTGAAGATCAACTGGCTCGCCGGAACAAGCAACCGCTCCAGGAGAGCGAAAGTTCCTTCCACGGCGGATCTCGTGAGATAGCTGATCACGCCTTCCCACACGACTACTGTTGGAATCGCCCGGTCGAATCCTGCCTGGATCAACCTCGATTCAAAATCGTCTTTCTCGAAATCGACGGGCACAAATCGAACGTTCGCATTTAGCTCGCCGGCCGATGCGCCGAGCCGTTCGCGCTTTGCTCTCTGCGTCACCGGATGGTCAACCTCGAAGCTCGCAATTTTCCTCGCTTCCGGCAGGCGATACGCTCGACTGTCAAATCCGGCTCCAAGCAATACTAGCTGACGAGCCCCGCCTCTAATCGCATCGCTGACGAGATCGTCGATCGCACGAGTCCGCACGACACCGGAGCTCCGCGTATAGGGCCATCCGAGGTCCAGGATCGTCCGGACTAAGGAGCCGCCCAACGGAAAGCGGGCAATTCGGGCGAAAGTCCTGAGCGGCCCTGCGAGCAGCGGGAACGCATATGGATCGGTAAAGAGACGCCTCCCGGCCGGCTCCAGGCTTTCGAGTGCCCGGAAAAAAGCCATGTATTCGGCCGTCCGGCTTGCACACTGATCTCTCACGCTACTCCGCGCGCCGCAACTCCACCTGGCTGAAGATCGCCTCGGTCTGTTTGAGATCCGCGAAGCTCATGCCCGGCAGGCACGCGGAAGCGGTTCCTGCGGCGACGCCCCAGCGCATGGCTTCGACCGGCGTGCTCTTGCGCTGGATGGCCCAGGTGTAAGCGGCGGACAGGGCATCGCCGGCACCGATCGGACTGACCGCATCGACGCGCGGCGGGACAGCCTCCACCACGCCGACGTCGAACGCGCCCACCGCGCCGCGGCTGCCGACCGAGAGCACTACCGACTCCGCACCCATGGCGCGGATCAGCGGCGCGGCATCCAGGTAGTGGGTCCGGGTCACCAGCGTGCGGCCCAGCAGGCGCTCGGCCTCCTGCTGGTTGGGCGTGACTACCGTCGGCTTCTCTTCCAGTCCGTGGCGCAGCGAATCGGAATCGGCGTGCAGCAGCGTCTTGACCTTCTTCTTGCGCGCGGCAGAAATCAGGCGCGCGTAGAAATCGGCCGGCACGCCCGGCGGAACACTGCCGCAAACCATCAGCCAGGTGGCGCCCGCGAGGGCGTCCTTGATGGACTTCTCCGCGCGCGCCACCTCTACCTTCGAGAGCACGGGCCCGGCTTCGTTGAGGTTCACAGTGAGGCCGTGCCGGTCGGTGATCACCAGGTTGGTGCGCGTCTGGTTCTCGATCGGAACGGTTTGAAACGGGAACCCGAGGTTGGCAAGGTGGGCTTCGAGCCGCTTGCCGGAATCGCCGCCCGACGTAAGCAGCGCGAGGGTCTTGCCGCCGAAGCAGTGGATCACGCGCGAGGCGTTGATGCCGCGGCCGCCCGGGCTTTCGTGGGTGGAATTGATGTAGGCGCGATCCTCGAAAGCCAGCCGATCGACGGTGATCACCCGGTCGATGGTCGGATTGACGGTGACGGTGACGATCAAGTGTGTATTGTAGCCGGGTTAAGAGGCGAGGATGGCGTCCAGGGCGACACCGGTTCGGCGCGATTCGATTCGATCAAATCCGGCGCGGCGCAGCAGGACGGCATACTGTTCCGCGCTGCGTTCTTTGCCTTCGGTGCAGATCAGCATATTGAGCGATTGCATATTGGCGGGCAGCGGGCCCACACCGTCGGGGTTGAGGTGCTTTTCGGCGATGAGGAGCGCGCCGCCGGGCGGCAGGGCCCGGCGGACCTTCTCGAGCAGCAGCATGATCTTGGGCTCGTCCCAATCGTGGAGGATTCGGCCCAGCGTGTAGAGATCGGCGGGCGGGAGCGGGTCGTGAAAGAAGTCGCCGGAGACGATCTCGATGCGCCCGGCCGCGGGCGAAAGCGCGACCTGCTCGCGGGCCAGCGCGGCGGCGCGCGGCAGATCGAAGACGATGGCGTGGAGATCGGGATAGCGCTCGCAGGCGGCGATCGCAAGGTGGCCCGTGGCGCCTCCCAGATCCGCAAGGCGGCGGAACCGGCTCAGGTCGAAGGCTGCTGCGATCCTGGGTGATGTGACCATGCCGAAGCCGTGCATGCCCATCAGGAAATCGCGCATGGCCGCGTCGGTGCGGAAGAAGTGGCTGAACAGCGGGGCTTCCAGCCCGAACGTCTGCGTCCACCGGTGCGTGCCTTCGCGGATGGCTTCGTCGAGGTGGCCCCACATCGCATAGAGCGCTTCCCGGGAGTAGAGTACGTAGCCGTGCATCGAATGCGGGCTGGAGGTGCACAGGTAGCGTGACGCCACCGCGGCATTGTGGTAGACGCCGTCTCGCTTTTCGAGCAGGCCGAGGGCCGCGCACCCATCGAGCAGGCGCTCGAGCGCATCGGAATTGAGCTTGAGTTGAGCCGCGAGCACTTCAGCCCCCGCCGGGGCCGTCTCCAGCGCATCGAAGATGCCGAGCGAGACGGCGGTGAACATCGTCTGGGAGCGGCGGAACGCCTCGATCAGGTCGAGAACGGGTGCGGGATCAGGGATGGCGGAAGTGGTCATAGCCGAGCGGCGGGAGCGGGCGCCCGTCCAGCGTGACAGCGCCGCGCGTGCCTTTGCGCATGGTACCAATTCGGGTGAGTGCGATGCCGCGGAAGGAGGCAGGAACCCGCGTGTCCGGAGCAACGGTAAAGAGCAGCTCATAGTCTTCGCCGCCATGGAGCGCCTGGTCCAGCGAGGCGTGCGGGTAGACGGGAGGCGCGTTGATCTCCGCGCGGAGACCGGAGGCCGAAGCGAGGCGGTGAAGATCGAGCGACAGGCCGTCGCTAAGATCCATGGCGGCGGTGGCGTGCAAAGTCTCGCGCAGGAAGCGGCCGAGGGCGAGGCGCGGCTGCGGGCGCTTGTGCAGCTTCCAGCCGGGGCCGCGGTGCGTGGCAAGCCCGAGCGCAGAACCGCCGAGCGTGCCGGAGACGTAGACCCGGTCGCCGTCGTGCGCGCCGTCGCGGCGGAGCGCGGCGTCGCGCGGAACCGTGCCCCCGACCACGATATCGGCCATCACGCGATCGGTGCTTGCAAGATCGCCGCCCACGAGCGGCACCCGGTGGGCGAGCAAGCCGTCGTAGAACCCATCGAGCCAGCGTTGAGTGGTCCACGGGGCGACGGCGAGGGAGAGCAGGCAGAAAGCGGGAGATCCGCCCATGGCCGCGATATCGGAGAGGCCGCGCGCCAGAGCTTTCCACCCGGCGTCGGCCGCGGTGTGGGTGCGGCGCTCGAAGTGGACGCCTTCGATGAGCATGTCCGTGGTCAAAAGCAGGTCTTCGCGCGCGCCGGGCGGGCGGAAGATGGCGCAGTCGTCGCCGATGCCGAGGACCACTTCGGCCCGGCTGGGCAGCGCCGCGCGGCGGCGGAGCAACTCGATCAGAGCTGGTTCCTTGTGCTTGACCATACATGCGCCAAATGAGAGAATACCGTACGCAGTTGCAGCAAGTTACATCGATGTTTGGACGCGCCTCGCAAGTCAGCAAGCCTCGAAAGTCCGCTTTCCTCGCCTGAACGACCCAAGAGCACGACGAACGATTTGATTCAGGAGATGTGTAGTGAAGGAAAAAGGTGTTGTGAAGTGGTTCAATGCCGCCAAGGGTTACGGATTCATCCAGAGGTCTAGCGGCGACGACGTATTCGTTCATTTTTCTGCGATTCAGGCCAACGGCTATCGCACCCTGGATGAAGGCTCGGAGGTGGAGTTCGAGGTGAAGCAAGGCCCCAAGGGGCTGCAGGCCGAGAACGTGTCCAAGGTATAGTCCCTTTAAAATTCCGGAATCACGCGGAGGGCCCCCGGCAACGGGGGCCCTTTCTTTTTATCGGCAGATTCGTGAACGGGCGGGCTGCATCCGTGAGCGGGCGGATATCTCGGATGAGCGTCTGTTAGAATATGCGCTAAATGTTCGGACGCGTGCGGCCCAGGCTGTTCACCGTGGTGCTGTTTCTGTGCGCGGTAGTCTGCGCCCAGGCGGCGTCGCTGGCGTTCGAGCATCCGCACTCATCCCATCATTGCTGTCAGCTCTGCCACCTGGGACCGCTGCCATTTCTGGAGCCGGCGCCGGTGGCTCAGTTTGCGCCCGCCGTGGCGCTCGCCTGGATCAGCCGGGCGAGCGATAGCGGCACCCCGCACGACGCCATGTTCGCGGCGGCATCGTCGCGTGCCCCTCCCTCCTTCCTCGCAGCGTAGGCATTTTCAGGCGGTCCGAGTCACATCGGGCCAGGAAATTGTTTATCGAGCGCGAGGAGGGAAACCTTGAGATTCTCAGGATTGATGCGAGCCGTTGGGCTGATGCCGGCGGTGTGGTTTGCGGGCTCGCTGGTGGCCCAGGATAATACCGAGCTCTTGAACCGGATGAAGGCCATGGAGGACCGGATCAAGGCGCTCGAGGCCGAGGTGCAGACGCTGAAGGGCCAGCAGGCGGCAGCCGCGCCTGTCGCGCCAGCACCGGTCGCGCCGCCCCCCGCGCCCGTGCCCCAAGTGTCGCAGGAGATGGCCGCCCCGCAGCAGCTTGGCGGCGCGGGTGGCGCCGCGGCCAAGGCTCTCAACCCCGACATCAGCGTGATCGGCGACTTCCTGGGCGCGGTGGGCAATCCCGCCAACCGGTACACGCCATCGCTCGAGATGCACGAGAGCGAGGTTGGCTTCCAGGAGATTATCGACCCCTACGCCCGCGCCGACTTCTTCATCAGCTTCGGCGAGCGCGGCGTGGAGGTGGAGGAAGGCTACCTGACGTTCACCTCGCTGCCCGCGGGATTGCAGGTCAAAGTGGGCAAGATGCGCGCCGCTTTCGGTAAGGTGAACGCCATGCACAACCACGTGCTGCCGTGGACCGACCGGCCGCTGGTGAACCAGAACCTGGTCGGTGGCGAGGATGGCATCGACGACGCCGGCCTGTCGCTCAGCCGCCTGCTGCCCGCGCCCAAGGGCTTCTTCCTGGAAGGCACGGCGCAGCTCTACCGCGGCGACAGCGACGGCGTGTATGCGGCGCGCAAGCGTACCGATGTCTCGACGGTCGAGCACCTGCGCCTCTACCGCGACCTGAATGAATCCACCAACCTGGACCTGGGCGGCTCGTTCTCGCGCGGGAAAAGCCCGTTCGCCGACGCGTGGAACCAGCTCTACGGCTTCGACGCGACGCTGCATTGGAAGCCCTTGCGGCGCGCGGTCTACCGATCGTTCATCGCGCGCTCGGAGGTGATCTGGGCGCGGACAGCGGTCAGTCCCGCGGTGGCCAATCCTTTCGCTCCGGGAGTGCCCCGGAGTATCATCACGCCCTTCGGCTATTACGTCTCCGCCGACTACCAGTTCCGGCGGCGGTGGTTCATCGGCGCCCGCTTCGACCGCTCGCAGCGCGGCGCGTGCCAGCCCACCTTCCCGTCGACGACTACGCCGTGCAACCTGCCGTTTACCTCGCTCGTCCAGGATACAGGGGGCTCGCTCCTGGTGACCTACTGGCCAAGCGAGTTCAGCCAGATTCGCGGCCAGTTGCGGCGCACGCGCTACGGCGACAGCTCCACCACCAACGAATTGCTGTTCCAGTTCATCTTCTCCATGGGCGCCCACGGAGCGCATCCCTTCTAAGGAATTCTCATGAAATCAAATCGTACGATTGCTGTTTTGGCCGCGCTGGCGGCCTCCGCCGGCGCTCACGCGGCCGGCAAGACCAACGTGATGTCTGCCACCGAAGACCTCGCCGCCATCGCGCGCGAAATCGGCGGCGACCAGATCACGGTGGATTCGATCGCCAAGGGCTACCAGGACCCGCACTTCGTCGAGCCCAAGCCCAGTTTCATCCTGAAGCTGCAGAAAGCCGATCTGCTGCTGGTCGTGGGCCTGCAACTGGAGATCGGTTGGCTGCCCCCGCTGATCACACAAAGCCGCAACGGAAAAATCCAGCCCGGCGGACTGGGCTACATGGACATGTCGCAGTACTGCCAGATCCTCGAGATTCCGCAGGGGCAGGTCACCCGCGCCATGGGCGACGTGCACCCGCTCGGCAATCCGCACTACTGGCTGGATCCCGACAACGGGCGGCGCATCGCCAAGGCGCTGGCCGATAAGTTCAGCTCCATGCAGCCGGCGAGCGCGGCCGCCTTTGCCGCGCGCTACGCCGATTTCGACAAGCGCCTCACCGAAGCCGAGAAAGGCTGGCAGGCAAAGATGGCCCCTTACAAAGGCCGCAAAGTGGTCACCTATCACCGTTCCTGGCCGAATTTCTGCGAGCGCTTCGGGTTGAACGTGGTGGAATACGTCGAGCCCAAGCCCGGCATCCCGCCGACGCCGAACCACACCCTGGACGTCATCAACCTGATGAAGCGCGAGGGCGTCCGCCTCATCCTGGTCGAGCCTTACTTCGATTTGCGGGCGCCGAACAAGATCGCGCAGGACGTGGGCGGACAGGTGTTGGTGCTCATGCCCAGCGTGGGCGGCGTCAAGGAGATCACCAACTACTTCCAGCTTTTCGACTACGATATCAATCTGCTGGTGAACACGTTCCAGAAGTACCAATAGAGAGACTTCATGAGCACACTATCTTTTCTGTTGGCGCCCTTTATCGCCAGCCTGATCCTGACCGGAATTCACGCTTACCTCGGCGTGCACGTAGTGGAGCGCGGCGTGATTTTCGTAGACTTGTCGCTGGCGCAGATCGCGGCCCTGGGCACGACCATCGCCGTGCTGTACGGCATCGAGCCGCACAGCACCACGGCGTATGTTGTGAGTCTCGTTTTTACGTTCATCGGCGCGGCCGTGTTCTCCACCATCCGCGGCCGCAAGGCCCGTATTCCGCAGGAGGCCGTGATCGGCATCTGCTACGCCGTGGCCAGCGCGGCCGCCATCCTGGCCATGAGCAAATCGGCCGAGCAGACCGAGCACCTGAAAGAGATGCTGGTGGGCAATATCCTGACGGTGTCGTGGTGGGAGGTGGAGAAAACGGCCGCGCTGTATGGGCTCATCGGGCTGTTTCACTATCTGTGCCGCCGCAAGTTTCTGACGATCTCGATGGACCCGGAAAAGGCCGAGGCCG
>Ga0335069_10013524_pt1 | contig 11455 bp, 8 predicted proteins | sample Lox_Sample_11_FD_206714 | JGI IMG/M metagenome (GOLD analysis project Ga0335069, IMG submission 206714) | Soil microbial communities from Loxahatchee National Wildlife Refuge, Florida, United States - Lox_Sample_1.1 | ecosystem: Environmental > Terrestrial > Soil > Wetlands | place: USA: Florida... | reverse complement strand
ACACCACTATTTGGCAACCTGCTAACGTCCGCAACCGAACACTTGCCACGGCCCAACCTCGCGAGCGCAAGACCAACTTTCCCTGCATTCCCAGCGCAGGCGATTCCAACTACTTAAACGGACATCAGCCAGCTCCTTCGAGCGCGGTCCCGAACACGTACAGCCTGTGCCTGGCCCGCGACGCCGCGACATAGAGGTTGCGTGGCGCACAAGTCCTCGCATTCCGGTCCACGTCGCACATCAGCACAACATCCGCCTCGAGACCCTTGAACCGATGTGGAGTCGAGTAGCGGAGAACGCCCGGCCGCGAGACGAGGCCGCTGTCGTCAACGGGCTCGACCGTTATGCCGGCGAGGATCCGGTCATCGCGGAGAAACGAATTCTCGATCCGTCGGGTGCCGATCAAGGCGATGTCGTCGGGCGTTATGCCCTGGCTCCGCAGCCAGGCGATCTTTCTGGTCACTTTCTCTCGCTCGTCGGCGGCGTCAGTGTACGAAATCATCTCGGGCTCTGCCCCGGCTGGCGTGCTCCATGGAAAGCGGTACTCGACGCCGGCAAGCCTGGAGACGTACTCGCCGATGGCGCGCGTATTCCGCAGGTTGGTTCGCAGCGGCAGCCGCGCCACGTTCCACGGTGGCTGTGGGCAGCGATCCCAGAGGTCCTGGTCGGGATCGCGAAAGAGTGCGATTCGAGCAGAGGCAGGATCATGGAGCAGACTCTTGAGGATCTCGAACCAGTCAGGCAGGAAGTCTTGAGCCTCGTCGATGACGAGAGCATCAAACCGATCGGTGAGCTTGGCGGTGGCTTCGAGCAGCAGCATTCCGGACTCGTCGTTCCAGAACTCGCTCGCGTCGGCTGCGCTGGGGCCGACCGGCTCACGCCACTCCAGGCCGGCGCGCTCTGTCGAGGCGCGACACAGCTCGTGGAACGATCCAGCCCACATCCGGCCGGGCAACCCGGAGCAGCCCTCGGCGAATCGCGAAAGCTGTGCCCCGAGCGGCCGGTTGTAGCAGAGCAGCAAAACATTCGCGCCATCGGTAGCAAGACGGCGTGCCGCCTCGCAGGCGATGACAGTTTTGCCAGTGCCGGCGGCCCCCTCCACGAGGACCCGCGGGTTCGCCGCAATGGAGTCCAGACAGGTTAATTGTTCATCCTCGAGGCGAACGAACGCGGCCTTCTCGACGGCAAGATCCTGCCGGAGAGTGGATGCAAGGTGGAAGTGCGGAGCCAGGACCTGCTGGCCAAGTTGTTTGACGAGCTTCTTTGTCATCGGCTCGACGGTGCGGCCTCGCTTAATCGTGCGGAAGACCCGATCCACGGCTGCCTGCGCTCCTCGCTCGAGATCGTCGGCATCAATGACGAGCTCACGTGGCGCCCCGATCGGAATCCGCTCCGAGTCATAGCGGCAGTCCGGAAAGACGACGGCGTGCCCGTGAGCGAACGGCGGCCCCGAGCCGTTGAAGAATCCTCGCCTCTCGATTTCCCTGACCAAGCTCTTCTCGCCGTGCTGGGCCTGGCGAAACGGGTCCTGGATCTCGTGCGAAACCCCCTGGCGGTCGACAGAAGTCCAGACTTTCGTCCGCCCGTCATAGCTGATCTGCCCCCCCTTGACCTCGAGGACGAGAAGGCCGTGCTCCGGATGCAGGATCAGGAAGTCCACCTCACCCTCGCGCAGCGGTTCCCCCGCCCTGGGCGAGAGGTAGTAGGTCACCGAGTTGTAGATGCGGTAGTCGTCCGGCAGGTCGCGCAGCGCAAGGTAAAGCCGCGCCTCTGCCGACTCCGGCGCAGCTGTCACCGGGGCATCCGGGCACATCGTGGCCATGGAAGCTCGAAAGCATGTTTATGGGCCGGGGTCGGCCGAGTCAATGATTCAACCGCCTCTAAGAGCGTGGCCTGCACCCGGACCAGCACGGCCCTGCCGTCCGGACGTCATTTGTCCGACCCCGCGGGTGACAATAAGGCTGCCGCAAGGGGCAATTCATTTCTCGGCGTCCTCGCGCGGGGTGTTGGCTGATCAAGCGGCCGCTTCCCTGATCTCGGGGGTGCACGCGCGCAGCGCGGCAGGTGTGTCGACGAGCCGCTCCGCAGCGCGTCCTTCACGAACGGAGAATCCTGTATCCCACAGGCGCGCCTCACCGAGCAAACCGTCGCTGCCGCCCAGTCCTACGTACTCAAACGTGAGCAAGCCGCAGTCCTCGAGATTGGGGGCCGTGACCCGCCAACCGCGCTGAAGGTCGCGGTAGAGGTGGTAGCCGATCACGCGGCGGAGGGCATCGTGGGTGGAGTTCCGGTTCGGGCCATGGATCTCCGGGTCAGCTGCGTACTCTTCAAAGGGGAGCTGCATTGCGTCGAAGACACTTCGCGATAGTTCGCCGTGGCTCAGGCCAGCCGAACCCTTCTGGTGCGCCGCCTTGTGAAGCCCGGAGCGCAGGAGGGCAACCTGGACGAAGTCGTTGAAGTGGCCCGCCTGCAGGGAGGCATCCTGACGATTGTCCGTGAAGCTGAGGAGCTTCCTTGCTTCCCGGTTCAGGTCTCGATCACCCTGAAGCTCGATCAGCGATCGAACGGCCAGGATGGTGGTTGCGGTGCTCCGGTTGTCAACGCCAAGCGTCGCAAGCTTGTTTCGCTCCGATCGCTGAGTCTTGGTGTACGCCACGCCGCACGACGGCTCCAGGCAGAACAGGAAGTTGCGATGGATGACTGCTGCAGCCAATCCCTGCCCTTCGCGGGTGATTCGACCAGACGCTTCGACGAAGACCGACTCTGGAAGGTCCTTCTGCGACTCCGGGCGAAGGCGCTCGGCGCCGTCGGTGCTCAGTTCCTTCATGAACTCCGGCAGCCGCTCCAGGAGGGCTTGACCGACCCCTCGCGGCCAGGGTGACTGTGCAGAAGCGTAGAGATATGCATCGGTGGTTCCGTCGTCGTCATCCTCGCGCCGGTCCTCGCGGGGCAGAACGGCTTTGCCTTGGTCGTTCGAAACGAACTTCACCCGATAGTAGACAGTCCCGCACTGCCGACAGAAGACGAGCGGAAAGAGTGGCTTCTCGGGCTGTCCTGGCTTGGCGGCCTTCTTCGTAATCTCGAGGTGACGCTCAGCCTCGCTCTCGAGAGTGGCCCAGACCGTATCGCCTCGTGTAAGGAACTGGTGCAACCGGAAGGCAAAAATCGGAAAGCGACTCGACTCGCTGCGACGGAGCTTTGACCCGTGAAGAAGGAACCGGCGAAGGACCGATGAGCAACGCTCGGGGTCGGCGTCGAGCAGGTCCGCCAGCTCCGAAGCCGCGCTCTTCTGGCCTTCGATGTCGCTCCCCTGGAGCCTCCGAGGCACCTGCCGGATCAGTGCCCTCGTCCCTGATTCCTCTCGCACTCCGAAGGTCGACTCAATCCACGAGGCCAGTGGATGCAGGCGAAAAGCATCGTAATCGGCCGGAGGAGCCTCATCTGAAGCGATGGCGCCGCGGATCGTCTCCTTGACTGTGCCCGCTGCGAGGTCTACTTCAGGCGTTGCGCGCTCAAGGGTCTCGCTGATCACCTGATCGGGACCGAAGGCCGTCCCAAAGAGCGATTGAGCCGCCTTAGCGACCTCCCGCCGCTGCTCCTCGCTGGAACCACCGCTGGCCATGGTCGCAGACGTGCCGACGCAGATGATCTCGCCACCACCGAAGGCTTGTCGGCAGCGTCGAATCAAGAGCGCCACGTCCGCGCCCTGGCGGCCCCGATATGTGTGGAACTCGTCGAAAACGAGAAAGCGCAGACCCTGGGCGGCCCGGACGAGCTCGCGATCCTCGGTTCGCGTCAGCAGGAGCTCGAGCATCATGTAGTTCGTCAGGAGGACGTCCGGAGGATTACTCCGGATCGCCTCCCGGACGTCGCCTTTCTCTTGCCCCGTGTACCTTGCAAAGCGGACGGGGGAGCGGCCCTCCGGATAGCCCTTTTCAAGGAACTTCTTCAGCTCCTCGTCCTGACTGTTGGCCAGGGCGTTCATCGGGTACACCACGATGGCCTGGATGCCACGGCCGGATCCGCTCCGAAGAACGTGGTCAACGATCGGCACGATGTACGTCATGCTCTTGCCTGAGCCCGTGCCGCTGGTCAGTACGTATGACTTTCCCTCCCGCGCCTTCACAATCGCGGCACGCTGGTGCTCGTGCAGGAAAAGCTGCTTGCCCGTGTGATCAGAGTCGGATTTGTCGAGCCTGAAGATGCGTGCGCACTCCCGGTGCAGGACATCTTTCGCGACTAGGTCATCGATCGTCCCGCCAGAGAGAAACGTCGGATTCAGCTGGAGCAGAGGCTCCGGCCAGAAAGCGCCGGCATTCAGCGAGTTGTCGACGAATTCGGCGATCCGAGCATCACGGATCTTGATGAAGCTCCGCGTATAGCTCTGGTAGTCAGCGACCAGGCGTCCCCTGAGGTCAAAAACGTCCATGCAACTCCTTGCAGCCTGGTCGGCAACGGCCCCTGTTCAATGTCATTGTTCGGTCTGGGCCTACCATCACGCAGCGGCTTGAGGTCTCGAGCACGAACTCCAGACGCCTGCTGCACGGCAGCGAAGCGCGACGGATCAAGATCTCCTAACCTCCGGGGCTGAGAGCGAAACGCATTATGCCGCAGCGCACGATCGACCTGGAGACGTAGCCCACAATCACCAGCACCTGTTCCCTGCGAGACACGTATCCGGGTACACTGGCCAAGACTTCTTGGGCGAGACATCTGACGGCGGCAGTCTGTGGGACGCGTACCGCGCAACGTCCTTTCTCGCCGAGACTCCGCTCGGTCAGCTGTGCATCCAGGTCGGGCACCCCAGCGCCGACCTCGATTCTCTTCTCGAGCGACATTCCGTAGATTCCTGGGCCTACATTACCGCCTACAATCCGGCCTCGGTTCCCCTCGGCGACGCCGAGAACCAGGACCGCCAACAGCAGCTGGAAGCGGACATCGAGCGTGCTGGCCACGCGTTCTTCCGTGGCCACGGGGTCGGTCGTGACCGGCGCTGGTCGCCAGAGCCTAGTGTCCTGGTACTCGGCATTGCGCCGTCCGAGGCGATCGAGCTCGGACGCAAGTTCGGGCAGGTAGCGATTTTGGTCGGCTCCAAGGGATCTCCTGCCGAATTGATGGCCTGTTGAACCGATCGTCATGGATACGGAAGCCCCCAAGTCCCCATCACTCGCGGAACGAGTTTTTCGCCATGTTCTTTGTCGGCGAGAGCCTTCAGGCGCGGCGCGATCATCCCGGCGAACTGCTTCAACGAGTACCTGGCGAGATACCGGACCCCCGGTCCCTTACCGGGAGGCGGCCCGGGAAAAATCCGCTCTACGTCATTGACTTCGGGCTCCTCTCGACCTGGCACAGCCACCGCCCGCTCACGGATGAGATCAATGGCCAGGCACAGGTATGCGAAACGCGTCGGATGCCGCTCGTCATCAGTGCGCTCAAGCCAGTCGAGGTAGAAGTCAACAGCAGAGACATGGGCGTAGCCGGAACAGAGCCTCGCTATCTTCCGAATATCCTCGTCATCCAAACCGTCGCGCAGAGGCTCCAACAGGCGGAACACCCGGCGGTCGCCCAGCTGAACCAGACCCGCGAGAAGGGCCACTGGGTCTCTCGACAGACCGCTCCGGTAGTACTCGATCAGCAGCTTGGGACCCGTGAGAAGGTCTCCATCTTTCAGAGGGTGGGCATGTGCAAAATCGATCGCCGCCGATGCAATCATGGCTGGCGACACATCTGCCATGAGGAATGGCAGAAGGCCGTTGACCGAAACTTCACCCGCCTCGACGAACGGCTTAATCTTGCCCAGAAGCTCCATTCGCTCGGAGAGTGGGGCGCGAGATTGGAAATACCCGTAGAGGCGTTGTAGACCGGGGATCATCGACTTGTCGCTTACGAACCCGTATCGAATGATGGCTGCGTGTGTCACCTCATGAAGCTCTCCGCCCGTGAGCGATCTCCAGCCGTCTGGATTGTTGATGACCTCGTCGAGCTCACGGATGTCTTTCCGGAGTCGGAAACACAAGCTTGTGTCGGCTCTCGACTCGCGCCCGTCCTCCAGAAGTTCCGCCTGAGATTGAGTCAGGTCGGATCCGTTTAGCCACGTCTCGGGCCATCGCGCGGAGCAATGGCCCCGGCGCATGGCTCCCTTCACGACCAACGAAAGCACCCCTGGCCGCTGGAGAATGGACGGGACAAATGTGACCCAGGTGAGTGTGAATCTACCGTCGCGTTCATCGGCGCACCAGGCTCCAATGAGGTCAGCGCCGGTCCACTCCTCGGCCTCCCGCGCATTCAGCAAAGCGGCCGCCCTCGAAGCCGATTCTCTCGCCAGGTCGAGGTCCAGCTGTAGGAGAACCAGAGCGCCGCTTCCGAGCTCGGGGTTTTCGACCTCACTGGTGACGCTGAGCCTGGCAAATCGCTTTCCGCGCGCCTCAAGACTTGCGTCGAAGCGCCGGTCGGAGATCGTTATCTCCTTCCATTGGCTGAGGTCGATCTGCCGAAGCGTTTTGAAGTCAGTCGCATCGAATCTCGATGGGCCCTGCCCGGCTGGCTTCACCTCGTCGAGGGCGTAGTTCAGGATCGGGTCGCCCATGCGGTCGTTAGGAAGTACTGGATGCGTAGAGAACGAGAACTCTCCTCCTAACCGCTCGCGGATCTTTGACTCGGCCAGGCTTTCAGCACGCCCAGGCTGGAACGCGAAAGATGATCCCAGGAGTTGGGCCTTAGACTCCAACGATTCTTCTGAGAGGTACAGCACGGTCCGATATGCCAGCGTCCGATCTTTGAAGTCAGCAAAGAGCCCTGTCAGCGCGCTACGCCTGTTCAGAGCGGACAAAACGTCCAGCGCACTCTGCGTGAGGGAGACATGGTCGAGTAAACGAGTCTCCGCACAGATCCGAATGGGCCATTCGTTGTCAACGTCAGGCGCGCGTTCTACCCAAACCCTCTGCGCGACCCTGTGAGGCCACCATCGAAATCCGTCCTCATCTAGCACGCGCCGCCATTCCGGCACGCGCAGACCCCCAAGGGCGAGCGTCAGGGCGTTTTCAGCGAGCCTGTCAAGCTTGTTCATTCATTTCTCCCACGGGAAGCCGACTCTGCCAAAGTGCCCGTAATTTGTAGTTTGCCGGAAGCTCGGCCGCTTTAGCCCGAGTCGCTCGGCGATTGCTTGCGGTCGAAAGTCAAAGTGCCGCACCAGCCCTTCGGCCGCAACAGAGGAACCCGTACCGAAGGTTTCGATCATGACGGAGACCGGCTCGGCCTGGCCGATCGCGTAGGCAACCTGGACTTCGGCTCGGCGCGCGAGGCCGGCCTTGATCACCTCACGGGCGACGAACCGGCAGAAGTAGGCGCCACTGCGATCGACCTTCGAGGCGTCCTTGCCGCTGAACGCGCCGCCACCGTGTCGTGCCGCACCGCCGTAGGTGTCGGCGATTATCTTGCGTCCTGTGACGCCGCAGTCCGCGGAGGGGCCGCCGTTCTCGAAGCTGCCGCTGGGGTTGACGATGAAGTCGTCCGGGCCGGGCATCCAGTCGCCGAGAACACGGGGGGCTAGGGTGCCGACGACGTAGTCGCGGATCGCGCGCTGCGCAACGCCGGGGGCGTGCTGGGTGGAGACGAGAGCCTTGACGACACGGACGGGCCGTCCGTCGCAGTACTCGACCGAAACCTGGGTCTTGCCGTCGGGCTTGAGCCACGCCGGCCGCCCTGCGCGGCGGTCGTCCGCAAGGCCTTTTGAAAGCCGGTGGGCAAGAAGAATCGGCAAGGGCATGAGCTCTGGCGTCTCGTCGGTGGCGTAACCAAACATCAGGCCTTGATCGCCGGCGCCCTGGCCGCCGTCGGACCCTGCGCTGACACTCGTCTCGATCTCGACCGACTGCTTGGTGATCTTCGTCAGAAACCGCAGGCCGTCGGCGTGGAACGGCTCGGAAGAATCGACGTAGCCGATCTGCCGCACTGCCTCGCGCGCGACGGACTCGTAGTCGATCTTCGCTTGGGAGGTGATCTCTCCGGCGAGAACGACGAGGTCATCCTTGCAGAGCACCTCGCAGGCGACGCGGCTTTCCGGATCCTTCTCGAGGCACGCGTCGAGGATCGAGTCGGCGATGAAGTCGCAGACCTTGTCGGGGTGGCCCTCGGTGACGGATTCGGAGGTCAGGACGTGGCTCATTGGACCCTCCCGGCGCCCGAAGGACACCTATGGGAAAGGCCCGAGAAGCCCGGTTGGTGCCAGACCTGGCGTTTGCCGGGGTCGAACGTGAAGGAGTTCAGCCGCTCGGACGAGAGTTTCCCGCCGCAGAGGGCGCACCGGTTGTGGTTTTCGCAGAGGCAGTGGACGTCGGCGATCCAGCCGGCGTCGGCGCCGTCCGTCTCGAGGAAGGGGCCGCGGTACCAGCCGCAGACCCTGCATTTCGAGATGCCCTTCGGCAGGCCGCCGGGGCCGTCGCCGGCGAGCGTCTCAAGTTCTTCGAGAGTCGCCGGGCGGCGGTTGGTGCGCGCGCGACAGTAGAAGACGCCGCGCGCCTTGTGAGCGTCGACGAACTCGTCGAGGCGGCGGGCCCGGGCGAGGAGCTCGGGAGTCGGGTCGAAGATCTCCGCCGGCTGGAGCATCCCGTGTACGAAGATGCCGCCGCGCGGCGCCTCGTCCGACTCCCCGGGATCGCCTTCGGCCGGTAAGTAGACAGCCCGGTCCGGCGCCAGTACGAGGCACGTGTCGAAACGGTTGGCCTCGGCCTGGAGCCGGGCGAGACGGAGCAGGTCGGCCTCGCCGTAGGTCGCGGGCAGAACGATCAAGTGCCGCATCGCCTCGACGACGCGGATGTTGAGGTACGGATAGCCGTCGAAGAGGGGCAGCCGGGCGGCGAGTGGCCGCAGCGACTCGGTCATCGAAATAGTCACAGGTTCCTCCCATGTTCGGTTGACGCCGCGCCTATCGCGTGGTCGCGCGGGTGCTCGGCAAAGATGCGCGCGAGCGCCTGACGTAGTCCTTCGACCAGCGCGTGCGCCCTCTCGTTGTCGTCGTCGCGCGAGTCGAAGCGGGCGTAGACGTCCGGGGTGACGCCGGCCTGGTAACTCGTTCCGTTTCGGCGATACGACTCGTGGTCGGGGATCAAGAGCTCGAGGCCCGAGTGCTCGAGCGTCCAGTAGATGCTGCCGAACCACCAGCCTCCTCCGCTGCCGTGGGTCCGCTCGCCCACGACGACCGCCCCCGCGTAGTCCTGGAGTCTTCCCGCGAGCCATTCCGCCGCGGACCCCGTCCGTTCGTCTGTCAGGACGACGAGCGGGCCGCGCCAGTGGGGGCGTGCCGGAGTGCCATGCTCCAGCGACAAGAGGATTCGGGATCGCGTCACTGGATCCGTCTCTCCATCGGCGAGCGCGTCGCTGTCCGGATCCGCGAGGCGAACGAGAGTCGCGCACGGCGCGCGCGCTCCCCAATCAAGCCAGACGCCGCGGCGGTCGCACGGGATCGCGGCTTCCGCCGCCGCGGCGTCGAGCTCTCGATACACGGATTCGAGACGTCGGCGCGCGGGCGACGCGGCCGGACACAGGGCCAGGGCACGCAGGGCGAGAGCGCGCTGCTTGTCGAGCATTCGCGCCATCCAGACGCTCGGCTCGACGGCGATAGGCGTCCGAGGAAACACCGCGCCGTTGAACAGCTCTTCAGCGCCGGATTCCAGGACCCCTGAGCCGCCGGGGTTGTGGCGGACGTCAACGACCAGGAGGTGCACGCCGAGTTCGCGAAGCTGGCCGATCCTGCGGCCAAGGTCGTCTTCGAGTCGGCTGAACATCCTCCAGGTGAAGGCGTCACGGCACGCGGCCTCGCAGGTCGTCGCGAGCGTCGCGCGATAGCGCTCCCATTCGGAGGCACACGTGCGGCCGTAGAAGGCAGGCTGAAAGCTCGGGATCCGAATCAGACCGACGATATGTCGATCGATGGCGATCGAGCCGGCCGCGAAGGGGTTGACGAAGCCGAGCGTGCGAAAGCGTCGCTCGGCGGCGAGCTCGAGACCGCCGTCCCGGGCGTCGCGGTCCTTGTACCCGAGAACCCGGCACGCCTCCTCGCCCGAGGTCGTGGCGGACAGAGTTTCGGGCTCCTGAACGGGAGCCGAACCCACGGGATCCGTTCCGGGGCGGGAAATGCGAAGGTGGCCGTCGTGAAAGGCGCCGAGGAAGTCACGGAGGATCTGCTCGGATTCCTCTGCCGACTCCGAGTCTTCGAGAAGATTCTGGGTGTGCCGGTCGAGACGGTGCAGATCGAGCCGGCCTTCGGAGATTGACCAATCGAGACCCGGGTAGAAGCCGGCGATCAGATCTTTAATGCGCGCGTAGTCGGACAGCCAGCCGGCACGCTCGACCGCCGCGAAGCGGTCCTCGGTGACGTGGCCGACCGCGGTGGCGAAGACGGCGCAGACGAAGACGATCCCGAGCGCTCGAAAAGTGAGAGCCGTCAGGCGCCGGGGATGCCGGTCCGACCGACGATCGATTGTCATGGTGCGAGGAGATTCTGCGCCCGAAAGACGACAGATGATGTCCTGGCGCAAGAGCGGCGCGAGCAATGTGCGCGAGTCGCTCACTTGGGTGTGTTGGCGGTCACTTCCCGGAGGAGATGACCCGCTCGGGCGGCCGTTCCAGGTCGGGATTTCCGCGGTCAGTTCCATGAGTCCTCCCTGGCGGAAGGTCCCCGGCCCGCGGCCGCCTACCCCAGAAACGAAAATCCCGCGGATCGCCGCGGGACTCGCGCCGTTTGTTGCTCGGCTCGAGCCCTATCGTTCCCGTTTCCGGGCTGGCGTTGGCACCTTGCTGGCGTTCTGCAGGTTGCCGGGCGGTCAGCGGGCCAGAACCCTCGCGCCTCTCCTGATACAGCTACAATGATACCACCGCTGGCACCCGGGACCTCATTTGTCTGCGTGCGGTCTTACGCTGGAAGCACGTGGGGAGAGCTATGAAGAAAGCTGTTCAAGACATCGAGGACTTCCGCCGAAGGCGGCGTGACGCGGTCCACACGGGTGATCTCGGAGATTTCGCCGCGTTCCAGAGGATCAGCGGTAGATGCCCGGGCTGCCACGCCCGGAGGAGCCAGCTGGTCACGTTCCATGACGCCGATATAGGGAGGCGTCCGGAGATATTCACGCGAACGATTCCGCACTACCGATGCAACGGCAAGCGGGTGCTAAGGCAACAAATCCCTCTCAAGATTCTGCAAGCCCAAAGGGGCGAAGTCGGCGAATGATGAGCCCGGCCCAGGAGGAACATTGATCAAGAAGAACAGGCTGCACGCGTTCGCCGCTCGCTTCTCCGAAGCGCTCGAATACGCGGCGAAGAAGCACGCCACGCAGCTTCGCAAGGGGACCCGGATCCCCTACGTCTCTCACGTGGTGGCCGCGGCGGGGCTGGTGCTCGAACACGGCGGTGACGAAGAGGAAGCGATCGCAGCGCTTCTACACGACATCCCGGAGGATTG
>Ga0335069_10013523_pt1 | contig 11455 bp, 6 predicted proteins | sample Lox_Sample_11_FD_206714 | JGI IMG/M metagenome (GOLD analysis project Ga0335069, IMG submission 206714) | Soil microbial communities from Loxahatchee National Wildlife Refuge, Florida, United States - Lox_Sample_1.1 | ecosystem: Environmental > Terrestrial > Soil > Wetlands | place: USA: Florida... | reverse complement strand
AGCTGCGGAGCGAACTGACCAAATCCAAGCTGGTTAATGAAGTGGTCGGAGAAGGGGAAGTGGTGGATGATGCGGACGCGACGAAATCGCTCGTGATCAACGGAACAATAACCGAGTACAAGAAAGGGAACGTGGTGACAAGCGCCCTTATTGGCATAGGTAGGCAGAGCCTGAAGATGGATGCTGACGTGGTGAGACGAAGTGACAAGCAAAATCTCTGCGCGTTACACGTACTCGTGAAGATTGATCCAAGGTGGAACGAAAAAATCATGGCGAAAGAGGCGGCGCACCAAATGGTGAAGGAAATGAAAAAGGCGCTGGCCGAGGGAACAAAGCCCTCTTGAAGAGTTGGAGAGCGCTTCTCATGTTCAAGAACCTTCTGCGGCGTGCTGTAGTGGGCGGATTCACAGTAGCGTTGTGTTTGGCCTGTTTGGCTGTTACACAAACGGCTGCAGTCACAAGGATGAAACTTCGCGGCTACGTGACCGGAAGAGCCGATACGAACACCCTGCTGATTCTGGACGACCGAATTGAGCTTACTGCTGCAAGTCGTGTCCTAAGTAAGGATTCCGCGGGCGAGCATCCCTTCAATCCAGAGGATGTGTCTGCAGGAATGTTAGTGGAAGCGGAAGGGCAGTGGCTGGATAAACATCGGTTTTTTGCGGAGAAGCTCATTGTGGAGAGTAGGGAGGACGAGAAGAAAATTCGCGGCTCAGCATACCTGCAGGAAGAACCGACGGACTCGACAAAAATTGCGGCCAATGAAACGAGTGTGCTGAAGCTGGATGGCTACTGGCTGAATGTGGACAACAATACAAAACTCGCTTGGAACCCAGCCAAAGAGGGAAATGGACTAGCTACTAAGACATCAGGGCAAAATGCAGTTCTCGCGGGATTTCACGTGAAGTATGTGGGGACGCGGCGCAATGATGGGCGAATCCAGGTCGAAGAACTCGAGCTGGGCCCGCCAGCTCCCAGCGACGATTACAAAATGCCGCACAACTTGGAAGTCGTCCGGGCAAAGGACGCCCAGACGGGGATTGACATTCTCGAGTTTCGCCAGGGAAACAAGATCCAGGGGCGAATGAAGCTGCTGGCGGAGCGAAGTGTTCAAGAATATGTTTCTCGTCTGGGCGATTCATTGATTCCGGCAGGAGCGAAAGGGACAAGCTTACCCATTGAGTTTCGTTTTTTTGTGGTGGAAGATCCGGAAATCAACGCCGGGTCGCTGCCGGACGGAACACTGCTGATCAATACCGGTTTACTGGGAGCGCTCGAGAATGAAGCGCAGCTCGCGTTCGTATTGAGCCATGAGATGGCCCATGTGCTGCAAGTCCACTACCGGCGTGAAGTGGAGGAGACCCGCGCATCTCGTGTCGGACTGACGATCGCGGGAGTCGCCGCCGGCGCGTTCATCGGAAACGCCGGAGTCTTTATGGCACAAATCGGAATTGCCTCCGTGATGAACGGTCACCAGCGGGATCTTGAGAATCAGGCGGACCGGCTGGGATTGCAGAACGTCATCGAACACGGGTACGACCCGCGGGAGGCTCCAAACTTCTCGCGTATCATCATCAATCGCTACGGCGACCGCTCCGCGAGCAAGCTATGGTCAAATCATGACTCGAGCGTGATCCGGGGAAGTTTCCTGACCGTACAGTTAATGCGCGAATATCCAGAAGGCCACTGGGACGGAGCGAAGAAAAACACACCGGCATTTCAGACGATGAAAGACGATCTAGGCCCTGTACAAATCCTGTAATCCGTGAGGCGTCCCTTTACCACTCGGTTGGCGCTATTGGGGACCGCTGCCTTTGGGATGAACACATCAGCAGGAAGTTTGAACCGTCAAAATAAACTCTTCAGTATTGAGTATTTTAAAATTATATCTTAAAATACTCAAATGCGTTACATCGTTCGCCATCTTGACGACGTGGTTCGCAGAGCCGCCCGACAGTTCCCCGCGGTCGTTATAACAGGACCACGGCGTTCCGGAAAGACAACTCTGCTGCGGCATTTGTTCCCACGGGCTCAATACGTTCTCCTAGAAGATCCTGACATTCAGGGCAGAGTTCGCAATGATCCACGCACGTTTCTTGAGGACTTGCATCCTCCCGTCGTATTCGATGAGATCCAGAACGCTCCTGAGCTCCTAAGTTTTGTACGAAGTTTAATTGATGCCGCGCCCCCGCGGATGGGGCAATGGTTATTCACAGGCTCACAAGAAGCACCGCTCATGCAGGGCATCACGGAATCGATGGCCGGCCGCGCGGCCATTTTGCAACTCCTCCCGTTCAGCGCCAGCGAGACCCAAAAAGTCAATCTTCTTCACGGCGGTTTTCCCGAGGTGGTGTTTCGCCCAAAATCCCGCGGACTGTGGTTCGCCTCTTACCTCCAAACGTATCTAGAGCGAGACGTCCGGGCGATCACGAATGTGCGAGATTTGGTAACCTTCCGCCGATTCTTGGCTCTACTGGCTAGCCGGCACGGCCAAATTGTCAACAAGACCGATCTGGCCGCGCCCCTTGGGATTTCAGTACCAACGGTGGGTGAATGGTTGCATATTCTCGAAATCACCGGTCAGATCATTGTTGTTCCGCCATACTTCGAGAACCTGGGAAAACGACTCATAAAATCACCAAAGATATATTGGGGTGACTCCGGACTTGCCTGCTATCTCTTGGGTATTACATCGGAGGCCGAGCTTCAGCGCTCTCCCTTTCAAGGACAGCTGTTTGAAGGTTTTGTTGCAGCGGAAATCTTAAAGAGCCAAGTGAACAAAGGTTCCAGGAAAGAACTCTACTATTTTCGCGATCAACAGGGCCTGGAAGTCGATTTTCTTTTGCCGAAATCGAATGCGGGACTATGGCTAATCGAATGCAGGGCGGGAAAAACAGTTCATCCCAGAATGGCGGCCCCTCTTCTTGCTTTGCGGCAGACGTTGAAACAAAGGTCGACACGGTTGATGCTCGTCCATGGAAAATCGCGCTCAATTTTGGCAACCAAGGCCGTCAGCGACGGAGTGGAAGCGGTCGATCTACCGCGTTTCGTTGCCGAACTGAATGGTGGACATGACAAAAGATCGGCGGCTTTGTAGTTCAAACTGACGGCACGGTTACTATGCCGACCACCTTGCAGGCAATTCCCGGGTACGGTGTATAACTAACTGGCGTCTCCGGTACATTCTGCTCGTTGACGTAATCCTCTTACAAACGTTTCCGCAGCCATCCCCATCCCCTACAAATCTCCTAACTTTCTGTCAGCGTGAGCGGAATACGTCCGTCTTCGGTTGAAGTTGCAAAGAGGATTATCGCGACCCCTGGAGGGGCTGATCGAGCAAGTCAAAACCCGGATTTGCTGAACTGTTCTTGAACCAATGCAACGCTTGATCATTCACTTCTTTGCTGCGGCTTTGGGAGCAAGGATCGCAGCGAGGATATCGGGATGAGTTGAGTCGCGCGACAACTGTGGATACTTAGCGCCTTCGTGGTAGTTAAGTTTCACCAAGTAGGTGGACGCATCGTTGGCCACAAACATTTCGAGCGGGGCTCCTGTCTTGGTTTTCAGAACTGCCGTTTCGACCACCGGCAACGAAAATTTAAAGCCGTTTACCGCAATCAACTGCATTCCCGGTACGATGCCAGCCTTATAAGCAGCCATTCCCGGCGCGGAATCCAATACGGTTCCATCGTCGTTCAAGAGTAGACCAATGGAATAGCGCAGGTCGGTAAAGTCCGACTTCTCCCAAAGCGGCCAGAGCAAATCGATCTTTCGCGTCTGCTGAAGCTGATCGATTAATTCTGTCTTCTGCTCGGAGTAGGTCAATCTCCAGCCGCTGCGTTCGATTCCGTCGAGTGGAGGTTGTGGGCTGGTGGAATCGAGGCGCTGCCGGAAAAATGCTTTCCAATCGTAGGGCCAAACCATGTTCATTGCGGAGATCACGTCATCGAATGTGTAAGGCTTGGGCCGGCGGCCATCCTGGGGCGCATAGAATATTTTGCAGAAGTCATCGAGCGATTTGGCACCCTTGGACTGCTCCCGGATAATCGTGTCGGCGTCCAGCCAGACCAGGCCACTCTCCGGATAAAAGTCCGTGCTGCGCCGCGCAGCAGACCAGGCCGTTGATGCGTTATACAGAAGTTGTGCGCCGGTTGTTGTATCTTGCAAGGAGCGCCAGGTTCGCCCTGGATGGGTGGCCATTTGCGCAGCATCAATCGCCAGAGACTCGCGGAACTGTTCGGGAGTCCATAACCCACTGCGGGCAGCAAGAACGTTCCCATAGTAGTCCGTGAGTCCCTCGTAGACCCAGAGGAGCGATCCGTCCACCGGGTCCAGATAGGACGGATTATCCAAGTTCATTGGAGGCCGGTACTTGCCATTCCATGAGTGTATGTATTCATGGGGTACGAGGCTTCCCGAGGTTGGGAGAATGCGCGGATCCAGAAGACCTCGGGCTGGCATTCGGTTCTCGCTGGCTTCGAAGTGCTCCACCGTATAGTGGTCGATCGAGTCGCCCAAAGTGAGCTGCATGTGATAGTGGGCATAGCGAGACCCTCCAAAAAGCGCAGTCGCCTCCGCAACAAGATTCGCAAATGCTCTCTTCTGCTCCGCCGTGATTTGCAGACCTTCCGGCGTCTCTGACAGCAAGTCCAAGTCCACCGGATGATCACCACCTAGTGGAAAAGTTTCAAAGTACTCGCCGGCGAGTAAGGGCGAATCAACCAAAGCTTTCAAGGAGACCATCCCAAATTGGATTTCGTCGCCATTCTGTTTTTCGATGGGAAGCGGAGAAGCAAATCGCCAGCCTTTTGGGAGTTTCAGGCTCGCTTTAAACATATTTCGATCGATCGGAAAGGCCGTCGGGTAAATCACAACCAGATTCCAATTCAACACCAATTCGTTGTGCGAAGAGCATACCGCTGGTGTGAAGCCGCCGCCGATTTCGCAGGCGAAATCCAAATCCGCTTCAATCTGGTTGACTCCGGCAGGGACCTGCACATGAAACAAGAAGGGTTCCGCTTCATCCCTTCGCCAGGAGAGTTGCTTCCCATTAGCTGTGAACACCAGACGCACAACCTGATTGATCGGTCCTGTCGGCGCATGTTCGCCGGGGATCCACTTGGGATAGGCGATGGAAATTTCTCCCGGGGAAGCAGGAAAAACGAAGTGAGCATGAAGCAACCCAATTGCGGCTTCGGTCGCATCCACCGAAAGCAGCGAAGGTCGTGCCCCCTGAGCGGCCACATCCGGCCCCATCAGACATAGAAACAGGAAACCTGCCAGAAGTACTTTGCAGCAATTCATCATTATTTCTCCATTTCCAGAGCGATTTGATCCATTTCCGTTTGTTCGTGTAGGTCGGGACTCCGGTAGGAATATCAACCTACGCAGAGGTGGCACAAACCTCATCGCAAATACTGATTAAACCACTCCGTGGCCCGGACGATTAAATCCCGGCTATGCGCGGGATCTGCAAAATGATGTCCTTCATGCGGGTAGATGACGAACTGTGTTGGGACACCCAAGGATTTCAATGCATGCCAGAATTCGTAGGATTGCGGAGCGGGGCATTCACCGTCACTATCGCCGACGGCGATCAGCGTAGGAGCTTTCACGTTTTTGATGAAATTGACAGGGGAGCTTTTCGCATAGACAGCTGGATCATCGTAGACGCTTGCGCCCATGAATGGAATCAGCGACTGGTCCACCTTGTTTTCGCCGTAATAGCTCTGCAGATTTGCGATGCCCGCGCCGGCCACGGCAGCGCGGAAGCGATTGGTCTGCGTCACTCCCCACATGGCCATGTAGCCGCCATAGCTCCATCCGGTGATGCCGATGCGGTCCGGATCGATCGGGGCCGACTGGATGGCCTGGTCAATGCCGGCGAGGATGTCGCGAAAGTCGCCGCCGCCCCAGTCCTTGCGGTTGGCTGCTGTGAAGTTCTCGCCCTGACCGTAGCTTCCGCGTGGATTCGGCTGCAGTACAAAGTAGCCTTGAGACGGCAGCGCCATCGAAAAGTCCCAGCGCGTTGGCCAATACGGGATGACTGCCCACGACGGACCGCCATGAACGCGAACCACCAGGGGATATTTTTTCGAGGGATCGAAATTCTTGGGGTAGGTGAGCCAACCCTGGACGGTGCCGATGTCCGTCGTCCAATGCAAACTGACAGACTTGCCCCACGCAGGCTCCAGGCCTGAGTTGCGGTGCGTCAATTGCGCCCAATTGCCAATGGGGCCGATCCACACTTCCGGCGGTTGAGCAAACGACTGGCGTACAACGGCGGATGTTTTGCCATCGCGCGCCAGAGAAATGTTTACGTCGTAGGGAGCGTCGGCAAGACGCTCTTCGCCGCGCCAAAGCTCCCTGATCTTGCCGGAGCTCAGATCCAGGCCAGCAATCACGCTGCCGCCATCGGAAATACCGGAGAAAATGAGATTTTTGGAATCCGCGGACCACGTGAACCACGAAGCGCTCATTTTCATGTCAGAACTAACGTTTGTTGCGCGCCCTCCAGCGGCAGGGGCAGCGTAGAGATCACCGCCGACGATGGCCTCATCACTCATAAGCCCGCCAATGAAGGCCACCGTGCGTCCATCCGGCGACCAGCGGGGTTGAGACAATTGCAGGCTCGGCTTCTCAATAATCTGCCGTAGCGAACCGTCGGCGGCAGCGAGAGCAACAAGGCTCGCGATGTACCAATTATCGTCGCCGCTGCCGTGAGCAGCAGTTGCCACCAACTGCTGGCTATCCGGCGCCCAGTCGAATTCGTAAACGTAGAGGTCTGGTGGAGAGATCTGGCGCGCACTCGCCGTTTGCAGATCCACGAGTGTCAACCGCTGTTCGTGCAAGTCTTCGGAGACGACGCCAACGTCCTGCGTTTCCGCTACAAGCGGACCGGAAGCGCGAGTGGCATTTTCGGTGAAAAGGAGCGCGATGGTTTTGCGGTCCGGCGACCAGGCAGGACTCGAAAGAAAGCCCTTCAAGTGCGTGAGTTGCCGAACGTTTGCACCGTTGATATCCGTGACGAAAAGCTGCAATTGTCCTCGTGAAGCGGCATCCGAGAGGAAGACCAGATGCTGGCTGTCGGGAGACCAGGCAATGTCGTGCTCTTCAAAGTTCGATTTCCCGTCCCCAGCTGAAATGCGCCTGCCATGGGTGGGGGCATCCAGACTCGTCACGTAGATCACGGCGTTTGAGGAACCGGCACTGTCGGGTCCTGACTGTGTTTCGACCCAAGCGGCGCGCTTGCCATCGGGCGAAATCGTCGCCTGTTGAAAGGATTGCACGCCGAACATCACCTGCATCGCGTGATCGAGGGCGGGATTGCTTTGCATCTTGAGGGGAAATTGGCCTGCGAGACCCCGCGGAAACGTCAGGAAAACGATGAGCAAGCAGAAGCTGATCCAAAGTGCCTGCTCGAGGTTCCTGGCTTTTACGCTACGCGGGAGTCGTTTGGCTGAATACACTGGCAATGGCCTCCTGGAGGACAGCAAGCGCCTCTTGAAATTGATCCTCGGTAATCACCAGGGGCATCAACAGGCGAATTACATTTCCATAGGTACCAGCGGAGATTACAAGCACGCCACGTTCGTAGCAGTAGCGCACAATGGACTTCGTTTGCTGTGTAGCGGGTGTCTTTGATTCCGGATCAAGCACAAATTCGAGGGCGCGCATTCCGCCGAGTCCGTGGATAACGCCGATCTGCGGCCATTTCCTTTGCCACTCTTTCGCACGCGCCACAAACTTCTCACCCAATTCATTCGCCCGCGCGCATAACTGTTTTTTCTCCACCAGATCCAAAACGGCAAGTGCTGTGGCGCAGGCGACCGGGTTTCCGTTGTAGGTTCCACCCAGTCCGCCGAGGCCTGGAGCATCCATGATTTCGGCACGGCCGGTCACGGCGGCGATCGGCAGCCCCCCACCGAGCGACTTGGAGGAAACTAAGAGATCGGGCTCGATCTCGTATTGCTCGCAGGCAAAAAGCGCCCCGGTGCGGGCGATGCCCGTCTGTACTTCGTCAGCAATGAAGAGGACACCTTTCTCTCGGCAAATGGAAACAAGTTGCTTGTAAAAATCACGGGGAGGGGCCATGAAGCCGCCCTCCCCGGCAACAGGTTCCGCAATCACGGCTGCGACGCTTTCCGGGGCAACCGTAAATTTGAAGATTTCGTTGAGTTTGCGGGCGCAATAGAGATCGCAGGAAGGGTATTCGAGGCCGTAAGAGCAGCGGTAACAGTAGGCGTAGGGAATCCGATAAATCTCGCATGCAAATGGGCCGAAACCTTGTTTGTAGGGATTTGATTTGCTGGTCACGGAGAGTGTGAGGAGGGTCCGCCCGTGAAAGGCGTGTTCGAAACAAATCACCGCAAAGCGTTTTGTGTAGGCCCGCGCAATTTTGATGGCGTTTTCGACGCCTTCCGCCCCGGTATTGACGAGCAAAGTCTTTTTCTTGAACTTTCCCGGAGTGAGTTCGTTGAGGCGCTCGGCCAAGCGCACATACCCCTGATACGGCGCCACACTGAAGGCCGCGTGAAGAAAACGATCGGCCTGGTCGTGCAGGTCCCGGACAAGTTCATCGGGATTGTGACCCGCATTCAGGCAGCCGATTCCGCCCGCCAAGTCGATGAACACATTGCCGTCGATGTCTTCCAGGAGGGCGCCTTTGGCGCGAGCGACGAAGATCGGCGTGTAGTGAAACACCCCCGCAGGTACCGCTTCCCCGCGCTTTTTCAACCACTCCCTGGAGTTTGGTCCTGGAATGGATGTGCGTAACTGTATGCTGGCCATTACTTTGGGGTCCGTGTGCTGGCGCGTTCGCGACTGTGGGCTTGTAAAACGCGTTTCATTCTAACCATGGCGGATGGGAAGTCAAGAAATTTCTGTATTCTTGCACTTTTACAGTAGGAATAAGGGACGACGTTCTCTCTTACAATTGCACTTGCCGTATTATTCTCATTATACTTACGCCCTATGCAAAAGCGGCGTAAACATCGCCTTCCCCATAAAAGCCCAAAGGGGCGATTGTATTTCGCAATATCCGAGGTGTCGGGTCTCCTGGGCGTAAGCCCTTCCACACTGCGGATGTGGGAGACCGTTGGATTGATCGCCCCGGACCGTACGTCAGGAGGGCGAAGGATGTTTTCTCCCGAAAAGCTTGAACGCCTCAAGTTCATTCAGAGTCTCCGCAGCGAGAAGAAACTCAACATTGAAGCGATTCGGCAGGTTCTTGGCACAAGTGAAGCCGCCCGTGGCGGCAAGCCAAGCACCTCGAGGACGGTTGTTTCCATTTCCCGGCACCTCCGCCGCTTGCGCCGCCAGCGTGGCGTAACTCTATCTCGGGCTGCTGCGGCCACAGATTTATCCGTCAGCTTTCTGAGCAGCCTGGAACGGGGCAAGACGAATGCATCCGTGGCGACCTTGCAGAAGCTTGCCGTCTACTATGGAACGAATGTGCAATCTTTCTTTGGCGCCGCAAAAAAACCGAGCAAACTCGTGACGCCGAATGAGCGCAAACAGCTTTCCAACGAGCCGGGAGTGGACATCGAGTTGCTCGCCACGGGAAACAATGTGATGGAGCCACATCTTTACCGCATTGCCCCGGGGCGCTCCAGCGGTGGTGCCTATCATCACGAGGGCGAAGAATTCATCTATGTGGTCAGCGGGGCATGCGAAATCTGGCTCGACGAAATCGAACACTACAAACTGAAACAGGGCGACTGCCTTTATTTTCCCAGCACACAAACCCACCGCTGGAACAACACCGGCAACAAGACCGCAGTTCTGCTATGGACGAATACGCCACCAACGTTCTAGGCTTTGCAGCAGGCACATTGTTCGCCGGAATCTCGCCGCGAAAACGAACGCCGGCTTCTGGCTCAGAACGTCAGCCGGATGCCGACCTCCAACGAGCGAGGCGCGCCCTGCGAAAACACACCGGTTCCCAGCCCGTAACGGTTAATTCGTTGACTGTATAAAGTGCCATTGGCCTCGCCTGGCACGCCTCCGAGAACGCCGCTCAAGGGAGCTGTGATAAATCCGCCAGGTGGGTCGAAGTTCGCCTTGTTGACCACATTGTAGACATTCAACGTCGGTGCCAATTCCGCTGTCTCGCCGAAGCCCTGCCAGATGTGTGCCAACCGGAAGTGATAGGTGAGCCGGAGATCGTTGGCGATGAAATTGTCCACCCCGACTTGTCCCTTTGGCGCGAGAGGAATGGGTTGAAGTACGCCGCCGAGTTGCTGCATTTCTGTGCCAGTAAAGATGCCGGCGTTGACAACGGCTTGGCCAGCGGGCGTCAGCGTACCCACGTAGTTGTTGTTGAAGCCATTGATGAGTGTGTTGATGCTGTTCGCCCTGACGGTGCGACCAAAAGCGCCGACATTGGTGCCGGGCAGGACGTCGCCGCCGGTGCCGTCCCCGCTGACATCCGAAAGAAAGACGTCGGCGGCGCAGCTGCAGGAAGGAATCGTCAGCGTAATCGGAATCGCGCTGTAGATACGGGCGATGGCACTCAGCTCAAAGCCGCCGGTGATATTGAAAGTGGCAGCGAAGGTGAACATGTTGGTACGGTCCAAAGCGTTGGGGCCGTAATAGTGCAATGGATTGAAATTGTCGCGCGCGTTTTGATTGAACACGACGTCCTGGTCGTATGAGGTGGAGTCAAAACGCGAGAGGTTGTAGGTGGCCTGCCAGGAAAGCTGCTTCACGCCCCGGAATGGCGTACTCACGTCTTGTTTGATGCGAAATTGCAAGCCGTTATACGCGGAGCGGCCAATGCTGTCACTGACCATGATTTGGCCAAAGTCGACGTTCTTCCCGGGAAAGGCAAACCCGTTATTCGGGGTCACAAATGTCGTGAGTTGGCCGTGGCCGGGGCTGCCGAGCCCGTTGCTGGCGAAATCAAAGATATTCACCGGACGGGGAACATAAGTCCCCCCGGTGCCCAAGGGATTGTTCGGACACACCACCAGGGCTTGTTCCAACGTGTACCCGGGGCCACCACAATTGGTGAGCGTCGTGGAAACCGCAGCGGCGGCCGCGATGGGATCGAAGGTATTCGCCGCGCCCACGGCGTTCACATCGTGATTCAGCAGTGAGTGCGTGGTGACATTTCGCAGATAATCGACGGAAACAAAGATCGTCTTCTTGAACTGGTGCTGCACGCCGATGTTCATGGCCACGGCGCGAGGGAGCTGCAGGTGCGGAGTCAAAACGCCGAAGAGGGTGTTCTTGTCGAACACGTTCGGATCGTCGAATCCGGAGATTCCGTTGGGATTGAAGTTCATGGCGGCTTGGGCGTTGGCGGCCTGATAGGCAGTTTGCGCTGCGACGATTTGATCCACCACGCTTCCGATCGGCTGGCCAATCAACGACGTAATATCAATGTCGGTTCCCGGCACGACGCCGCCTGTCAAAGTGGGAGTCAGGTTCGCGAGGCCACCAGGAATTCTCA
>Ga0335069_10013522_pt1 | contig 11456 bp, 7 predicted proteins | sample Lox_Sample_11_FD_206714 | JGI IMG/M metagenome (GOLD analysis project Ga0335069, IMG submission 206714) | Soil microbial communities from Loxahatchee National Wildlife Refuge, Florida, United States - Lox_Sample_1.1 | ecosystem: Environmental > Terrestrial > Soil > Wetlands | place: USA: Florida... | reverse complement strand
GTAATACTTCAAATTAGTCTGATCGTTACGGATGGGCACATTAGCTGCGATAAATTCATCAACCTTTTTCATTAATTGGAGCGTATGGCCGAAAAATTCTGGCTTGCTCCCTTCACTGTACATTTTCTTATAGTAGCGCTCGACATACTTTTTAGGTCCGCCCCGAGCCTGTTGAGGATCTTGCAGGAAAATTGCAATCAATGCACGATTCAAATATCCAAGCGTAATGATTGAATCTTTAGATATGTTGTCATTGTCACCGTACTGGTTTTTTACTCGCTCATAATTGAAGCCGAAGCTTGGGAGCGCCATCTCTATTCTGTCGTGAATTTCGTCTATTGTGGTTCGAAGATAGATTGGGTCGATTTTTGTCTGATTGTTCGTCGTGTGTGTTATACGGCGAGCCGCCTTAGTATCAGCCTCCAGCACTTTAACGAGAATGTGGCGTTCATCAGTCTTTGCTGCTTTATGCTGTTGAAAATAGTTGTAAATTTCGCGGGATGTCTGGAGTCCATTCACAATTCTCGCTTCCGTCAATATGAGTGATCTGATCTCAGGAGTAATTTTAGAAGCTGTGATCGTTACGCCGTTGTTAAGCCACCAAAATTCATCCGTCTTTGATTTGGAATTGAGCGTTTCATGAATATCAGCATTTACCCCTTTCGATCCCAGGTATGCTCGCACATTCGGCTCAAGAATGTACTCTCGCCTTTCGCCGCTTGCAGTCGTTAGTAAATTGATGTAGTCCGTCAACTTCACCAAGCAAACGAAGGCTTTTCCCCAATGGTCAGAAGCAAGATGAGTGACAAACTTCAACTCAACTGGGTCGCGGCGAGACTTTTTCGCCATTTCCAGCAGCCGCTTTGAGTTGTAATAGAGAACGTCACACTGACACGGATAAAAAGAGGTAATTACAGACTTCAAACCGATGGTCCGGTCTTCGACGTTCTTGTGTACTTCATCTCCTTTGCTTGCGATGTGGAAAATTATTGAGAGATTCGGCAGGTTCATTTTTAGTGCTTTCCACCACTCTCGAAAAAGCCGGAAAGCGTTTCGGACATCAAGATTATATTTGTCAGGCTTAGCATCCACATCCTTTGTCAGATCGAGCAAATCCTTGCAGGTATCTTCAAATTTCCTGATCTGCTCTTCCGTAAAATGAGGTGAGCGGGTGGCCTGAATAATATGCAGGGCCATCACACTCCCCTCATAATCTTTGAACTCGGCAGGGTCAGAATCTTCGGTTATAAGCTTCCCTGCCACAAGGAAGTAAATTGCGTCTATGCCACCGTCGTTATCGCCTCCGGTATAACCAGACGCAAGCTCGTCTACATCTAGGTCCTTGGACTTCAAAATCTGAGAAATACAAAATCGGACAAAGAACACGTCATCTTTTGAATTTGGGTCAGTTTTTGATTTTCTGTCAGCTAAATAACTATCAAGATAATCACGCTCGACTTGTGACATATGGTAATCCTTCCAGAGGGATGTAGCGATCATCGTACACCCCCGCTGTGATAGGCGTTGCCCTCATTTTCCTCTCCTTCTATTTCATCCCCATCTTGGCAAGACTCTCCTGATGAGTCAAGTAATTTATTGCCCAAATAAGGCGCGCTTTGTCCTCTGGTCTGGTCGCGAGGTAAAGGAAATCCTCGTCCTTGCTGATGACGATGAGTTCATGCTGGTGCGCGTATTGCCATATCGCGGAGTCGGATGCCGACCCTAGGCCCACATCCATGACATGGTCGCAGTCACACCCTCGCGCGGCCAGGAAGCGAGCGAGTGCTATGGGGAGTTGATTATCAACGAGGAATCTCACGAGGCGTGAAGCACCGAGTGGTCGGCCTGGCGAGCCGCATACTCAATGGCGGCAAGAATATCTTCTCTCTCCAGGAAGGGGTAATCCGCAAGAATTTCTTCGAAGGTAGCCCCGCCCGCCAGGAGGTCCAGGACGTCGGAAACGCGGAGACGAAAACCCCGAATGCAGGGGCGGCCTCCGCACTTCCCTTCTTCCACCGTAATTCTCTTCAGGCGTTCGATGCTCATAAACTGGAAGTCTACGATGGTTCGAGCCAAAGAGCAAGAAAGCGCCAACCCCGCGGGCGCGAAGAGCCGCCCCAATGCACTGGGGGGGTTGAGAGTTTGTCTCCAATTAAGCAAAATGTCGAATGAGGTCGCGCCGAGCGGCGGGCCTTACCGTAGCTCGGCTCACGCGGGATTAAGCCTTCTTCCTGGCTCGCATGAGGGTAAAGTATGCCAAAGGGCGGCCACTTTTCCACGCTGTAACGCAGTGCTTTCAATGCCTTGCTGCCTTCTCGAATGCCCGCTTCTGGTCCTGAGCGCCATGGAAGATATGGAGAATATCTGTGACTCGCCGGGTATGGCGGTAATAGATCAGGTATTTCCCGGCCGGGAAGCATCTCACCCCGGGGGCGATGTCCTCCGCGGACCTGCCGGTATGGGGGTGTTCGCCCAGCAGCCAGAAACGCTCGGTGATGCTGTCCAACAGGCGGTCTGCCACTTTCAGCCCGGCGCGCTTTGCCCAATACAGAAAAATCTCGTCGAGATCCTGCTCCGCGTCCTTGCTGACACGATAGCGCATCATTGGCCGGAGGCTTCCCGGGCCAGAAGCTTACGGCCCCTCGCCTTCGTCCCGTCTGCCAGTTTCTTCAGCCCTTCGCGCCCCTCATATTCCGCAAATTCCCCTGCATCGATGGACTCGATGCCGGCCCGGACACGCCGCCGAATGCCGGCGTGCTGTTCCGCGGTCAGGTCCGAGACAATATCCTCGGCGCTGGGTCTGGCCAGGCGCAGGGCTCGGGTATCCTCATCTTCCATCCGCCGCAAGGCATCCCGCACCACCTCGCTGGCATTGTTGTACCGCCCGCTCTTCACCTTTTTGCGAACATATCCGGCGAGACGATCCGTGATCGACACATTCATCTGATCCATCCGTTAACCCCCGACCGTGGCGTTGACCGGCTCCACGTCTCCAACCTACTGGAAAATCGCCGGCATGTCAATCTTTGACATTGGAAATAGAAGAGCAGTGACGAGTGATGAGTGACGAGCGGTTTCCAGCGTGATGGCTCCACGCTAAACGCGGTTTTGTTGTGGGTCAGGAATTTGGGGTAAGGGACTCGGGGTGCGGTGTAGGGCCGAACGGCGTTCGGCCTCGGGGCAAGCACGGCGCGACGATCAGAACAAATCCGAATGTGTGCCGGTGCGGACCAAGTACAGATCGTCACCGTCGATCTTGTAGATCAACAGCCAATCAGGCTCCAAGTGACAGTCGCGGTGGTGCTTCCATTCTCCGGCGAGCGGGTGGTCTTTGTAGTGGGGCGGAAGCGGGTTGCCCTGAACCAGCAGCAAGATCAGCTCGCGCAGCTTCGACATTTCTTTGCCTCGCCGCTGGGCGAGTTTGACGTCGCGCCGGAATTGCGCAGCGCTGATCAGGTTTCGCACGCTTAAATCCCCAAATCCTCAAAAAGGGCGCCGGCAGACTTGAAGCGCTTTCCCTTGCCTCGATCCGCTGCCTCCATTGCCTTCACCGTAGTTCGATTGGGGACCTTCACCTCAAAGGGCAGTGCCTTCTCCGCCGCCACCCGAACAAGCAGGATGCGAACCGCGTCCGACACCGACATACCCATCGCCGACAGGTTTTTCGCCGCCCGCTCCTTCACCTTCTCGTCCACCCGAATGTGTACCATCGTCGTCGCCATAAGATTGAAACCTCACTGAGATGCAATGTATCTCACGTCCGTGGCGCTGTCAATGGCCTGTTCGGGATTGGGGATTCGGGGTTAGTGATTCGGGGTTAGGAACTCGGGACACGGGGCGCTTGCTCATCACTCGTCACTCGTCACTGCTCTTAGGACATGCGGTCAATCTGCGCGCGATGCCGTGAGGAGGCAATCGCAAGCGAAACTGGCGACCGCTGTCCGCTAAGAAAAGCCGCAGACGTTACTCAGCAGAGTTCCGCGCTACGCTTGCTTCGGACAGCTAGATCTCTTCTTCCTCCTCTCTCACCTTTTGCTCATGTAATTGCCTCTCTAACCCTTTCGCGACAGTGCTCGCCCAGGAGCGGATCGTCGGGTCACTATCCTCAGACCACACTTTGACCATTTCCAATTTGTGTTTGAAAAAATCGGAGAAATGGCCTACCCAGCTGCCACTCTCCAAGTTGGCGACAATTTCCTCCCGGACTGCCCGGTTGTCTTTGAACTGAAGAAGCAACGCCCGAGCCCGTTCAGGCAGTGGAGCCTGCTTGACATTAAGAATCCTAGCGACGAGCCATGGGCCTCGTTCTGGGTGCCCCTTTGCCCAAGCAATCAGGACGTCGGTGGGAATCAGTTCTCCATACCACTGGCTCAGAGCCGCCACCAAGCCGCTGCCGGCCTTCCCTCCTTCGAGCATTGTAGTTGCAACCAAGTTCCATGTAGAAATGGGGTCTGCAGCCGTGGCCAACCTCAACGCCTTCATGGTGTCATCATTATGCAGCGGCATGAACATGTCTGATTCAAACATCCTAATAATGATCTTTACCATTCGCGCCGGGTCGCGAGCTGCAACGATTTTTGCTAGCTGCCCCCACTCCCAGTCAGCCATTGGCTCAGAGCGCGGCGACTTCATCTCCAAAACCCTCCAGATAAGGGATTCCACTTGCCCGACGGCTTCCGGGTGCTTTTGAAGGTGCCGGTGGAGCATGCCCATGGCAGCCTCAAGAACGCTTGTCGGCTCCGCGCTAAGCAGAAGGTCTACGGCATTCATCGTCTGGTCGGTAGAGAGATGCTCCGGCCAGTTCCCGTAGCTTAAGAGGCTCAGCAAATGGAATGGTACGTGCTCAGATCTTACTAGCAGCTCCAAGCGCTGGTATCCGCGAGCTGTTGGGTCGCCGCGCCATGTGCAGATGAACGCAAGGTATGGTCGATCTATCGCCAAATCGTCGAGTATGTTTTCACGCTCTTCGTCGCCAATATTTTCGGTCAATCCGGCTAAATAGGACGCCAAAAAGACCGCATTCTTGTCATCTGGCGATGCGCTAACAATCCGGGGAAAATACCGCTTTTCTGTGTCGAGTTGCCCTAGCCGTTTCCCGAAGGGCCAGACGAATTGCGCTTCAGGCGAGGCCAACCAAACCAATTCCGCGTCGGAGATGCCCGCAACATACCCCTCATCTGCGAGGCGCCAAGTCTTTTCGTCGGCCTTCTGGAACCCCAAGTTTCCCTCCAAGTCGTAGTCGGAACTTGGTCGTTGGCCAGCCCATCGCCGATGTCGGTCAATATACGTCCCCTCAATCGCTGCAAGCTTCTCCCTTTGTTCTGATGAGAGCCGTCCCTCATTCGCTCCTTGGAGGCGGGTACATGCTTCTACGATTTGAACCCTTTCTTTGTCATTTTGGGGCGTGAATTTATCGAGGATTTCGATCGCCTTGTCAGGTATCCCTCGAGACGCGAGTGTGTAAACTGAACCAAGAACCGCCTTTCGTGCTTCCTTAGCGGCTTCGTCGCTCCCGCTCGCAATCTGTTGTAACCGTTGGACAGAAGCATTGAGGGCGTTCCAAACGTCACCCCACGTCTTTGGACGCCACTCAGCTGGGTAGGGGAGCCTAGAAACATGATCCACATCGCCGCCGCTTCGTGTTTCAGAATACGTTAGCGGTGCCTGTAAGACCTTAGCACCCAAAAGGCGACTTGCCTCGTCCCCTGCTTCGATAAGTTCATCGACGAGTGGGAGTCGATCCAAGAAAGGAATGGGAGACCTGCTTAGTGATATGTGGAAGTATTCGGCGAAGATGCCTGTTGCATTGTTACCCCATGTTTCGTTTTCCGCGAGAGCCAAAGAACGTAGAGACCGAGCCGCCTTCATCGAAGTTTCAGGCCACCGCAGGAGCGACTCGATTGCCCAAATGACATTGCGGCGGCCGTCTCTAAAATTTAGAAGTTCGTCCTTCGGAGTTGCGTCAACGGTCCTTGCCAGGAGATCAGCGGCAATCTCGGGAAAGGCCGATGACAGAATGCGATACACCTCGCTCCGGAACTCGTCGTTCAAGTCCGCAAGCCCCTTGAAAATGCCATTCTCCCCGAGCAGTGCCTCTACCACCTCTTTTATACGAGGATATCGCCCCATGGTTGCGAGGCGCTTAAGTAATTCCCTTCGGGGCCCCTTACTGGGCAGATTGGAAACTATGAGGATGAGATTAGGACCGCGGATGTCCCAGAGGTCAGCTGCGGAGGCGATTGCAAGGAGATCCGGCGTAACGTACAGATATCTACCTCGCGGGAGGATTACCCCTTGGTCTCGAAGAGCTTGAACACCTTGCTGGAAGTCTGAAAAGGGAATGCATAGGTACTTGGCGACAGCTTCGGACTCAGCTTTGATTACGTCTTCCCAACCCAAGCGTGCAAACAAAGAAACCGCCTGCAGAGCTTTGAGGGATTTCTCGTTCATGAATTTCTTGAGGAACTGGCGGATATCAGGGATCTTCCGGATTTCTGCAGGCTGCACATCTCTTCTTTTGAGCAGACAGGTCACAACAAAGAAAGCAAGCTTTACGTATCCTCTTGATAAGTTTACAGCTGCGTCGATTACCTCCAGTGGAGCGTTGGGCATTTCTGCTCTTAGAGCCTTACGAACACTGTCCTCTGACAGGAGCGGAAGTTGAAAAACATTGGTGAAGTTGGCAGAGGAATCAAAAAGTACGTCGCCCGGCCCTACACACAGCAGGCGCAGCCTTCCCTGTGCGAGCTCGGCATATCTCTTGACTACATCTTGATGGTCGCGGTCACATTCGTCGACGACCACGATCGCATGGAGTCCCGGAGTGATACGTATCGCTGCCAAGAGTCTCTCGACGTTTTCGGCATCGGCATCTGGCGCGTACACTGCGCGTTCTGCTATTCCGGGCTCGCTTATGCACTCGAGCGCGAGGCGCGTCTTTCCTGCTCCGGCAGTGCCTTCGATTCTAATCACAGGGTCTTGGCCTTCTGCCCTGAGTAGTTCGCGAACCCGTTCGATGATGTCGGCCCGAGCTTGGTCAGCCTGCCAGGGATTCTTTAGACTTGGGACGGACCTCCATTCCTCAATCGTAGTAAGTGCGGGAAGGGTTTTCCCAAGCTCTGGCATTATCATTACTGCAAAATGGCGACAAGACCACGTCGCAATATTGCCCCCAACGATGAGCGTGCATCTCTTAGCATCCAAATCCTGGCCCTGGCAAAGTTTTGCGAGTTCGTCACGGAGCTTTTTGGTCCAAGTGGGACTGTAGTCGTGGCCGATCAGCACCAGGTAGTGGCCACCGTTTTGGAGCACCTCCTGGACGCCTGGCTTTCGGAATTCCTTTCGCAACCTTGGAATTGGGAGTTTGCCGGACTTGTACTGCACGGCATTCTGGCCCTTCTGAAGGAACTCCTGTGGTGCATCAGCTGGCCATTTCACCAAGGCGTCGATCCCTTTATCAGGGTCGTGAATGCGAGTTGTCAAATCTACGTCGACAATTGGAACTTTGCAAATGCTCGCTTCCACGGTGAGAAGCGTGTTCATTACCTTCGCAAATGCCCTGTCATCGAGATGAGCTATGTCCTTCCCCGTAATGAGTCCTGCGAGCGACATGGATTGCCCCTCCTAGTCTGACTGTCCGAATCCGACCTTACATTAGACACCGATGACCGGTTAGTCGGAGTAAGCGGCCTCTGTCAGGGCAGTTCTTGCCGTGGGATTTTCTCATGCCCGATACCCCAGCGGCAAGCGCACGACGGCGAAAAGCAGTGACGAGTGAAGAGTGACGAGTGATGAGATCCGGAGTCCTGGGTCCGAAGTCCGAGGTCCGAGGTCGTGAAAGAGCAGGGCTTAGTGGCTGGGGGAAGGACCAAAGGGCGAAACTTGAAAATCGAAACTGGAAAATCGCAAATCGAGACTCGAAACTGGAAACTGGAAGCTCGAAATTGGAAACTCGATAATCGCCAATCACTAATCGACAATCACAAATCGAAACTGGAAACTGGAAAATCGAAAATCACTCAATGACCCGATGACTCAATCATCGAATGACCCCCGCCCCGAATCCCGTGTCCCGTAACCCGGTCTTTTACTGGGCCGTGCGCAACTCCTCGCGGATCACCCGGAGGGTTGTGACCGATGGCGAGGCGGGGAAAGTGAGCTGCACCGTGCGGCCTTGGCGGCTGAGACGCACGGGGGCGCGGGGAGAAATCAAATCCGCGGCCCGAATCTCTCCCCACACCGAGGTATCAATTCGCAAAGTGATTTCTTCCGGACCGGCAAACGCCGAGCCCTTGGAAGGTTCGGTGTCGGTATTGGCGCGCGAGCCGGTGCTGCGGTTCAACAGATAGACGATGAGGGCGCTGCCTTTCCGATTGGCGGCCAGGGCGTACTCGCGGGTGCTTTCGACGCGGATGGGAGGCGGGCCGATCAGGCGTCCCGCCAATTCGGCAAGCAAAGCGGCGCCTTTGCCGATGGAATCCTCCGCCGCGCTCGTATAAATCACGCGGCCTTTGCCGAACTGGTTTTCCACGATGGCGGGTGCGTCACCGGCGCTCGCCCAAGGTGCCAGCACTTTGCCGGTGGTGGGACGGACAGCCAGAGCCGGCGGGTTCAGCGCCAGAGACGATGCGATGTCATTCCCGGGGGCAAATTGCTTGTAGCCCGGAAGGTCACCCCCGAGATCGGCTCCGAAAACGTCGCTGAGGGCGAAGTTGTCCCGCCGGTGAGCGGCCTCATCGAATAGTGAAGCGTGGCCGAAAGCGAGCAACGTCCCGCCGTTGCGCACGTACTCGCGGATTTGGCCCACCCAACCTCCATCCAGCAGGGCATTTTCCGGCAACAGCAGCATTCGATATGCGGAAAGATCGATGGGACGCGAGGGGAACGCAGTGCCGACGGACTCGGCAAAATACCCGGCCTTGCGCAGGGCGAAATCGAGCGCGTAACCCGGGCGAGTGTCCTCAGTCGCGGCATCGGCCCCGCCGGACCATGTCGGCCCCCAAGCCCAAAAGTCGCCCGCCCGCGGGACCGCCAGCAAGCCGGGGGAGGGATTTCCCGTGATCGTTCCGATATCCGCGTAAGGAGCGGACCCTGTCAGCAGGTCGCGGTTCTCTTTCAGCCAGTCGCCGGCGGCGCGGAGCATTCTTAAATCGCCGTTGGGATCGTAAACGCCGCCATGCCCGGGCGTCATAGCGCCGTACACGTCGGCGCCCTGGATCCACGCCGTGGCTGCGGAGACTACCGTCTCATCCGCGGACATGGCGGGCGGCGGGGCCTGTTCTGTTGTGGGCACATACCAGGAGGAACTGAACAGGATGCCCACTTCGAAAGGCCGATTCATGGCATGTCCGCTGCGCGCGCCGCGGTCGATATTGATCCACTGGTGGCCTTCCATGGAAAAGTAATCCGCCAGGGCGTCAACCTGGTCCGCCTGCTTGGGGAAGCGACGGTCCGCCATACCGGCGCCGTTAAAGGTGAAGCTCAAGTTGGGTTGGACGGCTCGTACCGTTTGCTTGATTTCGGTGAGGAACTGGCGCCCGGTTTCGATGACGAAATCCGCCTGCTCTGCCGGCGTGGCGCGCTCCAGGGGTTTGCCATAGCGTTTCTCAAAGGCCGCGCGCGTGTAATGGTCGTAGGAAATCTCCGGCTGCTCGAAGATATCGAGCCAGAAGCCGTCGAGCGGACCGTATTTCCTGGCAATTTCGACAAGGTGCCCAATCACGTACTGCCGGTAGGGCGAAAGAAAGGACATCCAATCCCCCGGGAAGGGACGCCCCAGGGGATGGCCCGTCGCGTCGCGGCAGACCCAGTCCTGGAATTTAGGATCCGGGTTGTGGTCGAAGCCAACCGAATAGTAGATGACCACCTTCAGGCCGAGTTGATGCGCCGCCCGGACGGTGGCTCCCACCAGGTCGCGCTCAGTCTTGAAGCTGGTCAATTGCGTGTCGTGCGGCACGATGCCGTCGTGCCATTTATCGTAGAAGATGATGCCGGTGGCCCCGGCGTCCTTGAACTCCTGAAGCGACTTGACGGCGTCGTATCGATTGCCGAGGCCTTTGCTCCACCGGGCGAGATCTGCCTGCTGCTTCTCGGGAGTCCAAGCGCCGGTGCCGATAAAGTCGGCCCCCCAGGTGCCGCTGGTGGTGTTGGCGATGAAGCCGGTCATAACGAACAACTGGGGCGGCTGATACCACGCTGGATAACGCGAGTCACTGGAAGGTTCCGCCGGGAGCGCGATGGAACATGCCAAACCCACACCGATCGCGGCGGCCATGAATGCTTTGACCATGGATTACGCCTCGAACACCACCATCTGGTGGCCTTGCACCGTTGGGACCACCACCTGCGCGTAGCCGTTGGCGAAGTCGCACTTCAGGCTTTGCCGCTGCGGAGCCAGATACACCTTCGCAGGGGCCTTTTCCATGCGCAATCCCAGCTTGATGTTGGAGAGAGGGATGACCTCTTCCACGATGTCGAGGTCCGGGCAGCGCCGCTCCGCCGGGTAGTGGAGCAGATGAACGATGCGCTGGCCCTTCTGCTCCGTCACGGAAACTTCCGCCGTGGAAGGAGCGTCGGTCTTGATCAGCGGCTCCGTAAGGAAGCGCCGGATGCAATTTCGAACCAGGAGCTTTTGTGGCAGGTAACTGTTATCCGCGTAGCCGCTGAATACCGGGAAGGAGATGTAGATTAATGAGCCCTTTTGCGCCACCGCAGTGTACTCGGTGGGTTGATCGTATGCCGTCTGGCGGTGCGAGCTGAAGTGGAGGTAGTTGCGATCGAAGTAGGGTTTCCAGAGTCGCGCCAGGGTGGTGGCGCCGGGGCCGGCCTTGACCAGCGCTCCGGAGGCATAGGTGAAATGCACCATGGGCGGAATTCCCTCCCCCAGCTCCGCCACCGCCTCGAAGTAATCGCCCTTGTTCCCCAGGGTTGGCGAGGGCCCAACGTATTCCAGACCCAGCTCGGGCAGGGCGAACTGCTTGCCCTCCGGGTCCAGGCCCGACTCGTGGCTTAAAATCACACAGCCGCCCCCGGCCACATAGTTCCTCACCTTTTGCTTCAGATCCTCGTCAAAACGATGACTGTCGGGAAGGATGATGAGCTTGTACCGGGTGAAGTCCGACTCACGGTCGAGCGTGTCGAACTGTTGGTGTAATTGCGCCAGCAGGTTGGTCGCGCCCAGGTCAGACTTCGCCACGGAGACCGGGACATTGAAATCTGCGGTGGAGAGGAATCCGATCTCCGTCACCGCCTTGGCGCCGGCACACCACAGCTCCTTTTCCGCGACGCTGCGATAGGTGCGCCCGATGAGGTCGTAGACGGGCTGGACCAGCTTGCCACGGGGGTGCATCTGGTCGCCCACCGAACACTTCCCCGCCTGCGCCAGCATGCGGAAGCACTCGTAATCCAGCGCGGCCTGGTTGCGAAGAGTGCCGAAATCACCCCAACTGCGGTGGAAC
>Ga0335069_10013521_pt1 | contig 11456 bp, 10 predicted proteins | sample Lox_Sample_11_FD_206714 | JGI IMG/M metagenome (GOLD analysis project Ga0335069, IMG submission 206714) | Soil microbial communities from Loxahatchee National Wildlife Refuge, Florida, United States - Lox_Sample_1.1 | ecosystem: Environmental > Terrestrial > Soil > Wetlands | place: USA... | reverse complement strand
TCGGCTATCTCAAGTTTCAGCTCTTCCGCGCCAACCGCTGCGTCGTCGACACTGGCATCCACCACCTGCGCTGGAGCCGCGAGAAAGCCATCCAGTACTTCGTCGAGAGCGGCGGCGACGCGCCGAGCTTCGCGGCACGCGAGGTCGAGCGCTATTGCGCGACGCCCGGCCAGGCCTGCAGCTACAAGATCGGCCATACCGTGTGGACGCGCGGCCGCGCCCGGGCGCAGAAGGCGCTAGGCCCCAAATACGACATCAAGGATTTCCACGAGGCCGGGCTCGATTGCGGCCGCGTCCCGCTCGACATCCTCGACGGCGTGATCGACCGCTACATCGCGGCGAAGAGCGCCGCCTGAGGCGGCCAGGCAGCCGCGCCGCTCAGAACGACACGATGACGTCGGTGTTGAACAGCCATCCGTTGCCTCCGACGACGTACGGGTAGGAAAGACCGCCGACCGGCGAATGGGAGTTGTAGATCGCCTGCGTGTTGATATGCATCTCGCGGCGATCGAACGGGTACCAGTTGAGCCCGACGGTCACGTCCCAGGGATCCCCGTATGGCGCGCCGAAGATCTGCGAGCCGGCGGCATAGATCTGCAACTGCCTGGGCAGGATCATCGCCGACGCCTGCACCTGGTAGCCCGTGTCGTAGAGGTGGTGGACCGGTATGAACCCGGTGACGTTGAAGTCGTTCACCCAGCGCCAGTAGAACTCCGCCTCGAGCGAGAAGCCCAGGTATTTGACCCCGGCCTCGGCGTCGAACATCTGATACGTCGCCTTGTTGATCTGGCCGCCGGTATTGAACGCGTTGAACGCAAAGATCCGCGTGCCGTCCGCGAGCCGGATCTGGGTGTTCTCGATGTCGTCGACCGACGGCTGCTGCTGCTTGTCTTCGCGGCTGCGGGTGTAGTGCAGGGCGAAGAGGGTGGCGACGTCCTCGTGTCCCTCGAAGTCGCCGAAGCCTTCCGCCGGGCCGAATTCGCCGGTCGTCGGCATCCAGGTGATTGCGCCCGACATCGTGTTGAACTCGGCGTCGAGTTGCGATGCGGCGATGCCGAGAGCCGAAAGGTTGTTGGCGATCATGACGCGATATTCGAGCCCGTCGGTGATCGTGCCGTCGGCCCAGACGCCCTGGCTGTAGGAGGCGCGGAAGAACTCGTCCGCGAAGGTGCGGTTGTCCATCTTGAGCCAGAACGGATAGGTCCAGTTCGTGCTGCGCGTCGACGGCAGCGGCGCGATGCCGGCATAGACGTTGAGGTAGTCCGCGAAATGATAGCCGAGTTGTCCGCCAACCACGACCTGGGCACCCTCGCCCATCGCCGGCTGCTGGGTCCAGATCCACACGCGATAGGTGAAGTTCGGATCGAACAGCCAGCCGCGGAAGCTCAGATTGACCTTGTTCCACTGCACGTCCTGTCTGAGGTGAATCGGAAAGGTGCGCCCGAAGCTGTCGGTGTAGGTCTTGTCGAGGCCGAGCTGGTTCAGATAGCGCGCATAGGCGATGAGACTGGCCGAGATCTCGCCATAGCTACCGCGGACCAAAACGAAGCCACGCCCAGGCTGATAGGTGCCCCAGCTGCCGAGAAAGCCGGAATCATCGGGCTTGTCCGCCGGCCCGGATGCGGGGACCGACGGCACCGGCGGCGGATTGGCGGCAACGGTTCGCGATTGCGACTGCGTGTCCGCCGCCTCCGCAACGGTCGCGGGCTCGGCAGCCGGCGCTGCCGGTGCTGGCTTGTGGTTTGTCGGCGCGGGCGCCGCCGGCGTCCGTGCCATGGCCGATTCGAGTTTCTTGATGCGTTTGTCGAAATCGCGCATCGTCCTGGCGAGATCGCTCTTCATCGCCCGGAGTTCCTCGAGGCTCTTTTCGATGCGCTGACGCTCGGCATCGCCCGGCTCGCCGTTCGCCGGCTGCGCTCGGGCCAGAGCCGGCAACAGGACCAGCGCCAGACTTCCCGCGAGAACGGTCAATCGAGAGAGCTTGTTGCGCATCGCGGTGTTCTCGCTTGCGGCGCGCAGCTACAGCGTGATCGTGGTGCCGAAATTGTACTTCACGCTGAACTGCACCCGCATGTCGTGGCCAGACGCGCCGTTGAAGTCGTTGCGTTCGCCCCACAAGCCCTCGACGCCGATCAGGATGTCGGACGCGGGCGTATAGAGGAGGTTGATGGAGGCGTATTGGCCCTTGTGGAATGCGCTCGGCTCCTGGAGGTTCGTGTTGTAGAGCTGCACCAGGCTGTAGCCGAGCGATGTCGACCACTCGTCGTTCCAATAGTGGTCGTAGTACGCGACGATCCCGAGCAGCGGCACCGCCTTGGGACGGATGTCGCCGGGGAACAGGCTGCGCGGCGCGAGGTCGGTCTGCGCATCGTTCATGTAGTTGGCGATGCCCTCGCCATAGACGACCTGGCCGAGCAGGCGATCCTTCTCCAGCAGGTTGAGGTGTCCGCTGAGGTTGATGCCCCAGCCGATCTCGCTGCCCTTCGGCTCGTTGTGCGGGGTGCCTATCGTCTCAAATCCGACATTGCGCAGGATCGCCGCGAACTGGAAATGGCCCCAGGTATCGCTCGTGTAGAAATGGGCTGTCAGATCGGGCAGCTTCTCGTCGTTCCTGATGTTCGCACCAAGGACGGGGTCGAGCTGGCGGATCGTTCCGGCGTCGATGTCGTTGCCGGGCCGCTCGATCGCAATCGCGAAATGGCTGTGCTCGGTGCGCCACGGCGTCACGCGGATCTGCACGTTGCGGTAGAACACCATGCCGTTCGGACCCCAGTAGTCGATCGTGTTCGGAAAGACGTCGCCGTCCATGAACACGCTGTTCGTCTGGCCGGCGAGCAGCCAGCCCCATTCGCCGTAGGCGTGCCGGAGCCGGAACGTTGTCTGGCCCGCGTCGACGCCGACGCCGAAAAGGTCGAATTCGAACTTGAACTTGATGTCGCCGAGGCCGCCCTTCACCGGCAGGTCGCCCGAGACGCCGAACCGGCTCTGCTTGACCGAAAACAGGCTCTGCCCGTTGCTCCCGAATACGCCCGCCGGGCTGTTGTCCGTCGGGATCTTGGTCGGACGCAGCGTGTCTTCCCAGCTGGGATCGACCCGGTTGCCGTCGTAGATGTAGTCGGCTTCCGCGAAGCCGTAGATGTTGAAGACGAACTTGTTCGTGTCGGCATGCGCAAGGCTCGGCAGGGCCGCGGCGGCAAGGCCGGCGATGACAGACAGGCGCGCGCGCGACGTCCTTGAGGTCAGCATCTTCGCTACTCCCCTCAGATGCATGCGTGCTCGCGCACAGCGGGCGGCATGCAGTACATGCGCATCCAATCGGGACCGTTGGTGAGGGACAATTGGACCTTGGTCCAACCGGGCCGTCCGCCTACGGACTATTGGACCAAAGTCCAATGTTCGCGTCGATGGAGCAAGGGGCGCGGCCGCTTGGAACGCGTCACGGCGATTGCCGCGGCAGGTTCGCTCTTTCCCAGGCGCGAACACGCTCGCGCGCCGCGTCGAACAGACGCTCGTAATTGCCCTTGCGGATTGCGAGGCTCGCCTCCGGCGTGAGCTGCGCGAACACCGGGTCCCAGAGGTGGAAGACCCGCAGCACCGTCGCCTGGTCCTTTGGCGCGACGACGTCGGAGCCGAAGAGAAACCGGTCGGGAAACTTGTTGAACAGGGCGGCGGCGCGCGCCTGAATCTCCGGCGACGAGACGACGTATTTCGCGACCTCGTCCCAGGAGATGTCGAAGTAGAGGTTCTTGAACGCCGGGTCCTGAAGAAGCTCGGTCAGGATCTCGATGTGGTTCTGGTTTCGCGTCGGCCAGCTCGTTGCCTGCGCGCCGACCGGCCGAACGACGCGGCCGAGCCCGGTATGCGCCCATATGATCGTTGTCTTCGGATGGCGCAGGATCAGCGCCTTCATCTGCTTGAGATAGACCGGCTCCTTCTCCGGATCGTCGAACGGCGTATCGATATCGCAATGGATGAGCACGACCAGACCCGCTTCGGCTGCGAAATCGAGAATCCGGTCGAGCGCGGGGTTGGCGAGGCTCGCCCCGTTGCCGGCGACTTTCGACGACACGAATTCCTTGTGGATCGTGAATTCGCCGATGCCCTCGAACACGCCGGGATACGTCGCGAGCACCCTGCGGATGTGGTCGACGCCGTACATGTCGGCCGGATTGAAGCCGGTGATCATCGGGTCGAAGCGCGCGCGCTCCTTGGGTGAAAGCGCGAGATAGTTCTCGGCGATCACCGCGTCGGTGAACGAGTAGTAATAGAGCGGCGCGTCCGATTGCAGGTAGTAGGTCGGCGCGAAGTCGCCGGAATTCTCGTAGGCCCAGGTTTGTTGCAGTGGAATGCCGAACAGCACCGAGCGCCCGATCTTGTCGCCCATGAGCTTGAGATAGTCGCGCGCGGTCGGCCCCTTCTGTATGTAGTTGGTCAGGTGAAAATGCTCGTCATTGAACAGGTAGGTGTCGCCGGCTGCGGACGCAGTCCCGGGCAGCAACAGGATGGCCACGACGGTCGCGCATCGCAGCGCGGCCAATCCTCTGTTCCTGGTTCTTGGCTGCATGCGCGGCCCCCGCTATCCGTCGCTCAGTTCATGTGGCCGGCCGGCGTCACGACATAGGGGTTGCCGCCAAGCGCCCGGGAAATCTGGGTGATCGCGAGCTGCGCCTTGTAGCTGTTGCCGGCGGAGTCCAGCGGCGGCGATATCGCGGCAATCCCGAACTTGCCCGGCGACACGGCGATGATGCCGCCGCCGACGCCGCTCTTCGCCGGAAGGCCGGTGTGATAGAGCCACTTGCCGGCATCGTCGTAGAGGCCGGCTGTCGCCATCACCGCCAGCACCTCGGGAACGTTCTCCGCCTTCATGACCGTCTTGCCGGTGACGGGATTCCGGCCGCCATTCGCAAGCGTCGCCGCCATCTCGGCCAGGTCCCTGACATTGACGCTCACGGCGCACTGCTCGGTGTAGAGATCGGTCGCGCGCGCCGGATTGTCCTTGATCCGGCCATAGGCATACATGAGCGCCGCGATCGCCTGGTTGCGCTGGTTGGTCTCCGACTCCGACTTGAAGACCTCGGCATTGACCGACAGCGGGCGGCCCGCGAAGCCGTCGTAGAAGTTCAGGATGCTGTTCCAGATCCCCTTGCGGGAATCGCCCTTCACCATGCTCGTCGTCGTGATGGCGCCGGGATTCACCAGCGGATTCATCTCGAGCCCCCTGTAGGTCTCGATGGCGACAATGGAGTTGAACGCCTGCCCGGTCGCGTCCACGCCTACGGTCTTCTCGATGATGTCGGGTCCCTGCTGCTCCATGACGAGCGCAAGCGTGAACACCTTGGAGATCGACTGGATGGAGACTTCCGACTTGATGTCGCCGACCGTGAAGACCCGGCCGTCGACCGTGACGAGGGCAATGCCGAAGATGTTCGGATTGACCCGGGCGAGCGCGGGGATGTAGTCGGCGTTCTTGCCGCCCTTCATCTTCACGACCTTCGCGTAGACGCTTTCCAGCGTCGCCTTGATCGTCGCGTCGTCCGGCAATGGCGGCTGCGCCAACGCGGCGCCCGACATCGACAGGCCGATGACCGCAGCCGCTGCGATCTTCAATAGATTTCGCGCATACATTGCCGGTACCTCTCGTGACAGGACGAGCGGCCGCGACCTGGAAAGACGCGAGCTGACCCACCCGCCAAAACGAGTAATACGGCGCATACATGCTCGCCATTGGACCTTGGTCCAACCCGCGTTAAGGCCCGGCGGCAGAGCCGCGCCAGCGATCGAAAACGGCAGGCGGCTGATGGGCGAGCGTGGCCTGCAAACGCTCCATCGGCTCCTGCGTTTCGCGGATGCCGCCGGTTGCCGGCCGGTCGATGTCCATCACCAGGAGGAGCGACAGCGTCATCGACACAAGCACGGAGACGGCTATCATCGTTGCGCGCCCCTTCTCCGACTCATAGCCAAGCAGGGTGGCTGCGCTCAGGAGATAGATCAGCAGAATGACGAAAACCCGTTGGGGCACGCGCGCCGCGCGAGCCGCCATGCGCGACGCATCGAGGTCGATTACCGCGTTCATCGCGCTGGCCAGCGCATAGGCAAAGGGACTGGTCTTTGGCGAATCCAGCGCGGCGAGCGTCGCTGCCCAGATGTCCGTGAGGACACGGTCGCTCCGTTCACGAACCGGACCGCTGCTCGGAAAGCCCTCGGACGCGACATCTATCTCGTTGTCGACATGCTGGACCAGCAGACTGCTGAGGCGCGCGCGGTGTGGCTGGTCGAGAAGCTGCACGCGGAGATATGCCGTCCCGATGGCATTCGCCTCCTCGACCACCAACTGGCGCCTCTCCTCGAAGCGCTGGACCGCCAACGAGAAGGAAAAGCCGAGCAGGAGGGCAAGAAGGCCGAGAACCGCAGAGACGATAAAGCCGTCGTAGCTCGACCCTTTCGGCTCCGCGCCTCCGACCTCACGATTGTCCACGCGCATGCGCACGCGGCGGCCCGCGAAGAACGCTACCGCCATCAGCGCAACGAGGAATGGTCCGAGAAGCCACAGAGGCGCCTCGTTCAGTGGGTCGGTCAGGTAACTCAGCATCGCTGGAAGCATCCATCCCCTGCACCGCGCCGGCACTGGCGAAACCGGAAGCTTTCCAAGACCTTCGCGCCCCCTCAATTGCCCTTTCGTCCAACACACCCGAATCCCGCCCGGATGCGCGAAATGGGCTGGCAGGCGGCGCGTTTGCTCGTATCACGGTTCCGGCCCTAACGTCCGGTCGCCATGGACGCCTACTGGAGCGAAGACGTCGACACCGTCCTGGCCGCGATCTCCTCGCGGCCCGGCGGACTGCGCGGCGGCGAGGCTCGCGAGCGGCTGCGGACTTATGGTCCGAACGTCGTGCACGAAGCAGGTGAAACGACGATCCTGCGCCTGCTGGCACGCCAGTTCGCCAGTCCGCTGGTTCTGATCCTCGTCTTCGGCGCGGTGATCTCGCTGTTTCTCAAGCAATGGGTGGATGCCTCGATCGTCCTCATCGTCGTCGCCGGCAGCACGCTGCTCGGCTTCTTTCAGGAATATCGCGCTTCGCGCGCCGTCGCCGAGCTGCGCGAACGCCTTGCCCTGAAGGTGCGCGTGCTGCGAGACGACAACGCGGTCACCATCCCGGCAAGCGAGGTCGTCCCGGGGGACGTGCTTCTGCTGTCGGCAGGCAACCTCGTGGCGGCCGATGGCCTCGTGCTCGAGGCCAAGGACTTTCTGGTCAGCGAGAGCGCCCTGACCGGCGAGTCCTTTCCGGTCGAGAAGCAGGCGGGCCGAGTCGCCAGGGAAGCGTCCCTGCCCCAGCGCAGCAACTGCGTGTTCTCGGGCACCTCGGTCCGCAGCGGCACGGCGCGCGTCGTGGCGGTGCGGACCGGCCGGACAACCGAGTTCGGCGCCGTGGCAGAGCGCCTCGCGGCACAGGCACCGCAAACCGAGTTCGTCCGCGGTCTGCGCGACTTCGGCTATCTCCTGCTCAGGATCATGATCGCGATGGTCCTCCTCGTCGTCGTCGCCAACACGGTCCTCGGGCGCCCGACGATCGAGACCATGCTCTACGCCGTAGCGCTCGCAGTCGGTCTCTCGCCCGAGTTGTTGCCGGCCATCGTCAGCGTGACACTGTCTGCCGGCGCCCGCGCCATGGCGGCGCGCGGCGTGATCGTGCGCCGGCTCGATTCGATCGAGAACCTCGGCGCCATGGACGTGCTGTGCACCGACAAGACCGGAACCCTTACGCAAGGCGTCATCTCGCTGAGCGGCGCGGTCGATGGCGGCGGAAAAGAGAGTGCCTTCGTGCGCGAAGCCGCATTTCTCAATGCGAGCTTCGAGAGCGGGATCGAGAACCCGCTGGACCAGGCGCTGGTCGGCGAGGCGCGTGCCGGTGGGCTGTCGACGGAAGGCTTCGCGAAGGTCGACGAGATTCCCTACGACTTCCTGCGCAAGCGTCTGACGATCGTGGTTGCGCCGCGCGGATCGGACCGGCATCGCATCATAACGAAGGGTGCGTTCGACAAGGTGCTCTCGTTGTGCGCGTTCAAGCGCGCGGATGATGGCACCGCAGCGGCGCTCACCGATTCTGACCGCAAAACCCTCGGTGAGTACGCGCGCGCAAGGAGTGAGCTCGGTTTTCGCGTACTCGGACTTGCTACCAAGGACGTCGATGCGAAGGCGCGCTATGGCCACGACGACGAAGCCGAGATGTGCTTCGCCGGCTTTCTGCTGTTTTTCGATCCTCCGAAACCGCAGGCAGAGCAGACGGTCCGCGACCTTGAGGCGCGCGGGATCTCGACCAAGATCATCACCGGCGACAACCGCTATGTCGCCGCCCATATCGGGGGCGCCGTGGGACTCGATCCCGCAGCGCTGATGACCGGCAGCGAAATCGCGGGGCTGACGAAGGAGGCGCTCTGGTCGGTTGCCGAGCGCATCCAGATCTTCGCGGAGGTCGACCCGCAGCAAAAGGAGCAGATCGTGCGCGCGCTGCAGCGTGCGGGGCATGCGGTCGGCTATCTCGGCGACGGCATCAACGATGCGCCCGCGCTGCACGCGGCGGACGTCGGCATATCCGTCGACCAGGCGGTGGACGTCGCGCGGCAAACGGCCGACATCGTGCTGCTCAGGCCGGACCTGGACGTTCTGTGCTCGGGCGTTGCGAACGGCCGGCGGACCTTCGCCAACACCCTCAAATACATCACCATCGCCACCTCGAGCACGTTTGGCAACATGGTGAGCATGGCGCTGGTGACTCCGTTCCTTCCGTTCCTGCCGCTCGCGGCAAAACAGATTCTACTCAACAACTTCCTCTCCGACGTGCCGTCGATCGCGATATCGACCGACAATGTCGACGAGGAGCAGACAATCGCACCGCTCCGCTGGAACATCCACGATGTCTTCCGCTTCATGCTCTACTTCGGGCTGGCGAGCTCGCTGTTCGACGGCGTCACATTCGCGGTGCTGTTGTTTCTGTTTCATGCAGGACAGCACACCTTCCAGACGGCGTGGTTCGTCGTGTCCCTGCTGACCGAGATCGTTGCAGTGCTGATCCTGCGCACGCGAAGACCGTTTCTGGCAAGCCGCCCGAGCCAGCTGCTCGTGGCATTGGCAGCAGCAGTTGCGGTACTGAGCCTCGCCAGCCCTTTCGTCCCGCTTCTGCAACGCTACTTCGACTTCGTGGCCCTGCCGGCCGACCTTGTTGTTGGCACCTGCGTGATCGTCATCGCCTATGTCGCCACGATCGAGCTGCTGAAGCGTGCGCTCTTCAGGCGGGAGGCACGCGGGGCCGGGGCATGATCGGCGTCAATGTCAGATCGCCTCGATGCGGTAACACTGCCGCTTTCCGGGGAGGTTGCGATGAACAGGATTCTCGTGGCGACAGACGGCTCGGCGCCGGCAGGGCGGGCGGTCCGATTCGCGGCAGCATTGTCGGGGCGATATGGAGCCCAGCTCGTGATACTGACGGTTTCCGAGGGCCTGTCGGCCGGCGAGGACCTCGAGCGATTTGCCAAGCTGGAGCACGCGACCGTCGGCGATCTCCTCGAAGCCGAGGCACAGGGGATTTTGACGAACGCCCGCCAGTTGGCAAAGGAAGCCGCCGCCGTCGAAGCGGAGGCGTTGGTCGGCGATCCGGCAACCGTCATCCTCGACTCGGCCAAGACCCGCAAGGTCGACGTGATCGTCGTGGGAAAGCGCGGCCGCGGCCGCCTCGAGGGCCTCTTGATGGGCAGCGTGTCGCAGAAGCTCGTGAGCCTGGCGCCCTGCCCGATCGTTATCGTTCCCTGATTCCAGTTTGAAAGACGCCGGCGTCCGCCTCAAGGCTCGCGCGCCTTGAGGTGCCGCTCGACCTCGTGAAGCGGCATCTTGACGTAGTCGCGGTCGAGTTCGCCGGCCAACACGCGGTGGACGGTGTCGGGAAGCAGTGAACGCATGATGCCCAGGGCCTTCGCGGGAGCGACAAGGTAGAGGCTCCGGATATCATGGGCCTTCACCGCCCGCGCCATCTCGTCAGCGAACTTGCGGAGAAAATCGTGCTCCGCCTGCTCGTGAAAGTCGGTCTGATCGACGGCGCCACGCCGCTTTCCGACCGAACTGAAGACGCGACCCGGCCCCGAGGAGGCGAGTTCCCGCGCCGGCGGGTTCTCCTGCGCAAAATGCGCCCGGGTTTCCAGCTTCGGGAATTGCCGGTCGCCGACATTCTCCACCAAAAGGGCTCGCGCCCCATCACAGATCGCAAGCCAAGTCCCATGCTGCAACGGCGACCTTGCCATGTCGCACCTCCTCAATGGTTCTTCTGATGACGGCTCAAAACGCGAACGGTGCTGGCTTGCGGTCCCTTCTCGCCCACCTCTTCGTGGTAGGCGACACGATCACCGGGACGCAGATCGATCAACTTTCCGTTGAGCACGCTGTTTGCGTGAAAATAGATTTCGCGGCCGTCATCGGTCGTCACATATCCGAACTCCCCGTCACCGCTGACGCGTGCCACCACGCCGGTCGGCGCACGCCGGGCCGGCTTGACCTCGCCGCGCAGCAGGCGGGTCTGGTCGCGTAGCTGGCGCACGGCCCGCCGGAACGCGTCGTTGATCGCGAAATTGACGTCCGTCTGCCGCCGGTCATTGGGTCGCGACACCTTTCCGACGTTTACCTCTCGGCCGTTGGGCAATGCCGCACGGATGCTGACCGCATAGGGCTCGCCGGCCCGGTGATGGGCTCCGGGAGCGTGGATCGCGACGCGGCAGCTTGTGATGCGGCCGAACCGCGCCTCCACCTTGGCGAGATTCGTCTCGATCAGCTCGCGAACATGCGACGACGGCTTGAAGCCCTGAATCTCGAGCTGCAATGGGGTTTCCATTCGGGGCCTCCCGGGGTTGCAAGCGAGGCTAGCTTGACGACCACCGCGGCAATTGATCAAGCGCAACGTTTTCCTGCGCCTGAAGGTCTTCCATTCCGCGTCCCAATGGAGGAACGGCACATGCATGGCCTGGAGATGCTCGACCATACCGTCCAGCTGACGCACGAGTGGATCAACGAACTCGACGCCGATCTGGGCTGGAACAACAAGCCGCGCACGTTCCGGTTGATGAGGGCTGTGTTCCACGCCCTGCGCGACTGCCTGCCGGCGACCGAGGCGGCCGATCTTGCGGCGCAACTCCCGACGCTCCTGCGCGGCGTGTTCTACGAGCACTATCAGCCCACCCGTGTCCATCAGGGCCGCTGGCGTACCGATGCGTTCCTGCAGCGTCTGAACAAGTCCTTCGCAGCCGATCCCGTCGAAGAGGACATGGCGGATGCGGCAAACGTCGTCTTCGCGCAGCTGGCGAGGCGCGTGAGCGCGGGCGAGATCCGCGACGTTCTCAATACCCTGCCGACCGAGATACGCGAGTTCTGGCTCGCATGACATTGCGCGCCGCAGCCCGGACGCGCGAGGCCGTAC